>Ga0074046_10002896_pt1 | contig 14615 bp, 14 predicted proteins | sample BogForMeECP23OM3_FD_94441 | JGI IMG/M metagenome (GOLD analysis project Ga0074046, IMG submission 94441) | Bog forest soil microbial communities from Calvert Island, British Columbia, Canada - Bog Forest MetaG ECP23OM3 | ecosystem: Environmental > Terrestrial > Soil > Wetlands ...
AGCGGTTGCGCGATGATCAGGTCCTGGTGGATTTCGTACGAATTACCGATCGCAGGAGCGAGAAGGGCAAATATGAAGGCCTATGCTGGTAAGCTGGGGTTCAAGGCAGGAGCAGGAGCTTGAAGGATCAACTATACGAATCCATTTGTCGACTACCCGATTGGCTGGAAAAGAATGACTACCGCGGCTATGATACTTTCGCCGGCTTGAACGCAAGACTCTTGCGCCCGCTCACCTTCAACAGGAAGTTCCTACGCACGGTGCTCCAGCAGGGAGTGCGCCGGCTTCCCATCAACATGCGCCCCCTGTTGGGAGTTGCCAAGAGCCATTCCACCAAGGGCATACAAAGCTTCTTCTGTCTGCGTGTGCGTGCGAACCCGGCCAAGGCTCCGAACCCGGCATCGGCTGGAACTGGGCACAACAGATTGCCCGGTTCCACGACGTGTAGATGCTTACTCAAGAGGAAGGGCACCAGGGAACCAAAGCTGCCCTCGCCAGCGAAGCGCTTCCAAGGGTCCGATTTGTTTACCTTGACACTCTCAGCGATCAAGCACACTCGCTTCTTGGTCTTTCCAAGTGAATGGTATGAGACTTTCGCTCGTGTCGCTGTCGAGGCCTTCGCCTGTGGCGTACCGGTGATCGCTTCGCGCCTGGGGGCGATTGCGGAGATCGTCGAGGACGGACGCACGGGTTTGCACTTCACCCCGGGCGATCCGGAGGATCTTGCTGCCAAGGTGGAGTGGGCGTGGACGCATCCCCACGCCATGGAGGAGATGGGGCGTGCCGCCAGGTGCGAGTATGAAGCGAAAACACTGCCGAGCGCAATTACCAGATGCTGATCCAGATTTACGAAAGGGCAATCCAACGCAGCAAAGTGGGCTGAGCTAGTCTGGATCTTTCCGCTGGGCCTTGGACCATGAGCGCCAGGGTGGGACGTGGGGAGGTTAGAATGACCGTGATAGAGCCGATGGCACTACCTCCGCTTGGGGAGCGGCCCTGACCTCCCGATTGCAGAGCTTCGAGACCGAGATGCTGACCCAGGAAGAGAACTTGGCCGGACTGGCGCGACTCAACCGGGCGCTGATCGGGAGAGCGGAAGCGATAGAGACAGGGTATCGGACCATTCTGGATATGGATTCGACCAAAGTGCCGGTGTACGGCGAGCAGGAGCAGAGCGCCTACAATGGGTACTTCGAGTCCACCTGTTTTCATCCTCCGCTGCTGTTCAACAGCGAGGGTGATTGCCTAGTGGCCAAGCTGCGGCCCGGCAGCGCGCACAGCGCCGAGGGCTGAGAAGGGGTGCTCCTGCTGGAGATCGAGCGCCAGCAAGGGATGGGCAAGGAAGTTGCCTTCCGGGGTGATGCGGCCTTTGCCCGGCCGGAGGTCTACGAGGAGCTGGAAGCGCGGGGCGTGAAATACGCGATTCGCATCCCGGCCAACGACAGCCTGGAGCGGGACATTGCAGAGTTGCTGCCGCGCCCGGTGCGAAGGCCGAGCCAGAAGCCGTTGGTGGAGTACAAGGGATTCCTCTATCAGGCCGCGAGCTGGAAGACCGCACGCCGAGTGGTCGCGAAGGTGGAGCATCACGCCGGGGAGTTGTTCCCGCGACTGGGCTTCACCGTGACCAACCTGACCCTACCGAGCCGGGCTGTGGTGCGGTTCTATAACAAGCGAGGAACGGCAGAGCCGATGAGCGGTTGTGGGACGTCTTCGTGGAACCTAGATTATGCACGGTCAAACCCGCCTGAGGGCATCCCGCCTGAAGGAATCTTGTCGTCCGAAAATAGGCTTTTCCCCGTCGCGCCTGCCAGATGACCTCGCAAGCTTGCCTTAACTACCTTCCAGCACCTCCTTTGGTTCAGAGTTGCGAAACGGCTGCAATCCGCCTCGGCTATTTGCCCATCTGAGATTGATGGTCTATGATTGGAGCGTGATATGTCAGGCGTGCGCTCTGGCGCGATCGAAGCGCCGCTTGGTTGGTGGCGCATCACGAGAAATAAAGCAGCCGGCGATTCATTGAATATCTTTCCCGCTCAGCCGATAGCTTATTTATCGGGGGGGGCCGGCGCGTATCGTTATGGTGTCGTCGACGGCTCTCATCGCTGAGCCAAGCTCGATTTCGACGACCTTATGACGGAAACCAAATACAACACTAAACTACTTCATTATTGGATCAGCAGAGCCAGATGCAGGTACTTCAGAGGCTCATCAGATTCGCGCGGAGATCCCCTCGCGAACAATTAGCGACCGTCCAGTACCAGATGCAGGTACTTCGGAGGCTCATCAGATTCGCGCGGAAATCCCCTCGCAAACAATTGGCGACCTTCCAGTACCATTTGGGACCACTCATACTACCACGCTGGTGCGTCCCTCATCGGGGGAACGACAGAACGGCTTATGTTATTGGGCTGTTCGGCACCGGACGTGTTTATGTCTATGAACGGATGCTGCAGAACATTGGAGAAAGGGCGAAATATTGTGTAGACGGGATCGTCTTGCATCGAGGTCCGACATCTATGATATACAGCGGCCATGCCACAATGAGGTATAGTTCTCGCGGTCAGGTGTCGCCCGCGGTAACGAACCGTATATTGGAAGCGGTCAGATCGGGATTTGCCGATTTGATTTTTGTCTATCGTCATCCCCTCGATTCGTTGCTGACAAATTGGATTTGGTGGAGGACGTACATTAGCGACCTCAGGATGGTCGGTGGTATTTCGCAGGTTTATAAGAACAACGACGATCTATGTGCCGATTTGGAGCAGAGTTTTTTAGACTTCAAGGCCTTTGCCGAAGGCGACCCTGATTATTACGCGGCCGTACCAGTCCCACGGTTTTTGTCTTTTGCGGAATTTGTTGAGGAAACCGCGCTTTTTCTCCAATCCGCCACGCTCACGTTGCGGCTGGAGGACTTCATGATCGATCCGCTCAAGGAGTTTTCTAAGATCGTTGAAGTCATGTCGGTTGATCTTGATTTGAGCAGTTTACATGTAGCCCCTCCGAGAACCAAGCCCTATCGCTATTTGGCTGTTAAAGAAAAAGTTCCTCGATTCAGAAGCTTTATCAATGGGCTGGATGCGGAGACAAAAAGACGGATTGAGAAAATCGGCTATAATTTGTGAGAGTCTAGGTTGACTATATTCGGTCACCGGAGTGCCTACGCGCGCCGCGCCGCCCAGGCACGAGTCACATAGGTTGTCTCGATCGCCGTCAGACCCGCGATGCGCTTCTCTGTGAAATCCAGGAACTTCCGGAAAAGTTCCGGACCTAATTGCACCTGCAGATCGTTCACCGAGCGCCACGCGCCGATGTACTGCTCTGGCGTTTGGTGCAGGGAATGCCTGGCTTCGAGGTACAGCACCTCGGCGAATTGTGGCTTGGCGCTCAACAGATCGATCAGCCGCTCGGTGATGCCAGAGCGGCCCGACGATACGCGCCGGATGTCAGGCTTGAGCCGTGTGATCTGCGCCTCGATTTCGACGAGCAGCGGGTTCGCCTCAATGAAGCGCGGATTCCACAAGGCCGCGAAGACGCCGCCCGGCCGCAGGATGCGGTGGAACTCGTCGCACGCTTTGTCGAAATCGGCCCAGTGGAGTGACGAGGCCATGCTGACAAGATCGGCTGAGCCGTCCGGCAATCCCGTGGCCTCGGCCGAACCTTTGTGCCAGACAATGTTTGTGCCGCGCGAGCTCTCGATTCCTTGCCCGCGCATATCGTCATTGGGTTCCACGGCGACGACGGAATGCAGGCCGTGGGACGCGAGCGTGCGTGTCCAAATGCCTGTGCCGGCGCCGATGTCGGCGGCATCGACGTTGGCCGCATCGCGTCCCACATAACTCAGGATCGCGGTCGCGACCTGCGGCGCATAGCCCGCTCGGAACCTGGCATAGTCGCCAGCCAACCCCGTATATTCTCCGTGTTTCATCATGACTGATAGCCGGCGGCTCTCCCATCGCGGTTTCGATAAATGCAAAGTTCGAGATGACCGCACCCGCGGCGAGGATCGATCGTCGTCATCCAGCCGTTGGCTCTCTGCCGGATAGCGGATCCTCGAGCCGGAGATCCCCCTCCCTTACCATGTCCTGGTACAGCGCCACATCCTCCGGATTGTCGATTTCACCCCATTGGCCATCGGTGCCGAAAGTACAGATGGGGAGGTCCTTTCCGGTTAGCAGCCGGCGCAGCAATCCGGTCACATCGAGGCGATTGCGGATCGGTGCGTCGAGTGTCTCGAGCAGCGCCTCGACGGCACTCCATGCCGGTGGCGTGAGTTTCAAGAGGCCCATATATTGCCCTTCGATATCTTCGATCCGAGTCGTCTTGCCGCCGATCTCCAGCAATTGGCCCGCGGCATCAATCCGGAAGGTTTCGGCGTCGGCCAAAGGATCGGCGAAACGCCGGGTCCACAAGCGGCGCCAAGCCCGGTCGTAACTGATGACCAACTGGCCTGGAGCACCGGCCAGACCGCGCACCAACTCGCTGCGGTAGAAAATGTCGCCATAGCTAACCATGACCGGCCCCGAACGCAGCCAAGGAGCGGCCTTGGCGAGCGACATCACCATATTGGTTTCGGCCCATCGTTCATTGGCGAAATAGGAGAGGCCCGGAAAATCGATCATCTCGGCGCGAAAGCCGCGGACGACCCCGATCTCGTCCACCCCACCACGCCGGAGCGCCGCGATCTGGCGCACGATCAACGGCTTGCCTTCGAGCTCGACCAAGCATTTGGGGCGGTCGCCCCCGAGATGCCCCATGCGGCTGCCGCGACCGGCCGCGAGAATAACTGCGCGCATCATTCAACCCTGAAGACTCGGCGGAATAGGGCCACGTCGGCAGGCGAGAACGGGGCGGACCGCTCAGGGTGCCACATAATCCCCGTTATAGGCTGGGCCGAATGGCGAATTGCTTTGACGACCCCGTCGTCGGCGACCGCCCAGACATCAAGCGGCGGCCGCGAGTCGAAGGCGGCGAAGCGATGATAGCTGTTGACCTCTCTGGGCTCGCCGTCGATTCGGATGACCTGACGTTCGGCCACATGGCCTTCGACGCGGCGTAACGCAATAGCGAAACGCTGCTGAATCACTTGCATGCCGCGACAAACGCCCAGGACCGGCAGCCCGCGCCGCTCGGCCCAATCGAGCAGGGCATTTTCGACGGCGTCGCGTTCCGGAGCGTCGCCGCCCAACACCGCAAGATCGTTACCGCCGGTCAACACCAACCCGGCGATGTCGACCTCCTCGCACAAGGCAAGAGCCGCCTCGGTGACGTTGGGGAGCAACACGGGAAGCAGCCCGCAGGCCGCCAGGAACTTCGTCCATGCTTGATCCAGGCAATCACGGCGCTCGCCGTAGGCCGGAACGACCGATACCCGCTGGGTGAGGGCGACCGCTTTCATGCGATGACCAGAACCTTCTGGTTCGTACAATCGAGGCACAGCTTGCGCGCCGTCTGCCATCGCCGGAACAGGGCTTCGCCGGCGCCGATTACCCCGGGTATGCCGAGCTCGCCGGCCCGGATCGCCATGTGCGAATTGGCGCCGCCAAACTGGGTGACCAATCCGCTGATATTACGAGAGAAGATCCAGTCGAAGCCGGGGTCCGCGCTGGGCACGAAAAGAATCCGTCCAGCGAAGCTCTCCGGCGGGTCGTTGACGGAGGCGACCAGCGCGGTGACGCTTTTTCGCGTAACGAAATTCGGCTGGCTGGCGGGAAGGTGAAATGCGATCGCCTCGTCGGGCGACGTGATGACCGGCGGAAGCACGAGGTTGCGCGTGAGCGCGTGACGCTCCCTGCCCTGCGCGACACTCTGCCGCAACACCTCGCGCACCGAACCGCTCTCGCTATAGAGCGAGCGGATGGCGCCGTAGTTCAGAAATGCACAATCCTCCGCCGAAAGACCATGATCCTCGCCCAACTGCCGGATCAGCGACAGAGCGTCGCTCAGGCTTCGCGTGAACACGAACTTCGCGTATTCGCGGCCCTCAATGCCGGCCTTGATGAACTCGATCAAACTCAAGACGTCGATCTCGAGCTCATGTTCCTTGAGCAGTTGCTCGATGCGGCGCAACTGCTCGATCGAGAGCGCGAAGCGCGGCGGCGCGGACGCCGGCGGCCGGGCAATCGACCAGTCGAAATAGAGATCGGGCGCCTCGTCGTAGCGCGGTGACAGGATGTCGTAGGTCCCCGGCCGGAGGTGGCCGTAACGCGCGAGGAAGTCTGCCTTCGAAAGTTGCGCGAAATCTCCCCCGATGCGCGACGCGACGGTATCGACGCTCGCCATGAATGTCGCCTTCTCTTCGGCACTGAGAACGCCCACATCCACGAAGGACTGAAGGAGCTGAACCGCGATGAAGCCCGCCCGCGCGAGACCGGCGAACGGCAGCGTGCCGTAGCGCTTGCAGTCTTCGAATAGCCAGTAAATGCGGCTGATCTTGTCGATCTTCGCGTTCCAGATTATCGGAAGCCGCCGTGCCAGCAGGTCGATCTTTGCGCGGTCGCCCCGCCACAGCGCGGTCTCGCCATGCATGATGCGATTGGTGAGGCGCCGTAAGGCGCTCGAAAGTTCGGCGAGGTCTTTTGGAGAAAATCCGTTCTCGGTAAGCCGGCCCATCCGCTTGGGCAAATCGAGGGTGTAGCAGGTGAAGATAATCGCAAATTCGACTTTGTCATGGAGATGTGGCTCGGCGAGGAGGCGATCGATGTAGTAATTCACCAGACGCCCGGCGAGATCGTCGGATACGTCGCGCGGTATCCAGGAGTTAAAGTCGACACGCACGTCGATGTAGGGCAGTCCGTGAAAGCTGACCAGCAGGGGAAAACTGCGAAGATTCTTATACCCGTAATTATCCCGCTGATAGGCCCAGATGGCGTCGGTGATGAGTTCGCAATAGAGCGACAACGAGAGGGGCTGCGGCCGCAACCCGATCATTTCGGCCGGGTTCCAGTCCGGCATGACGCCGAATATCGCCCGGTTGCCGTGCAGGTAGGGATGCGGGCGGCTGAGCAGTTCGACCTTGCGCGCGACATCCGCGAGCGCGGACTCGACCTTCTCGTCCGCTTCCCGCCCCTGGGGGTCGACGACGAGCGGGCGGACTTGCAGAAGGTAGAGCTGCCCGTCGTCGCCGACCGCGAATTCCACGTCGATGGCATCACACGCGAGAAGGCTTTCGAGTTCCCTGACCAGAGCGATGACCGGCGCCAGCGATGGTGGGCAGGCATCCGGCCGCGATCTGAGGCAATAAAAAGTCTCGAGATTGTCGCCGGTACCGGCGGTCACGCGATCGGTCAGGCCGGAACGGTCGTCGTAATTGATAATGTAATATGGGCCGCCGCTGGGACTGCGCGAGAAGACCACCCCGGCCATCGCCACGTGGTCAAGCATGGGCTGCACGAAGATCTGGTCGTCGTCGCTTCTGTCATCGGCGAACGACTCGATGACCCGTTCGATGGCCTGTGCCACTGCTGCGCTGCCGACGACACCGAGTACGGAATTGTACTTCCCAGCCTGGCTGCTCATGGCGCCGTCCTCGACCCGTGCACTGCTCCGTACGATGACCCGCCCTGAACCCCAGGGCGCAGCGGTGAGGGCAGCGAGCGCGCCAGCGGCGTCCGAGCGCCAATCGCCAACCGAGAACCGGACCTCGGGCAGGACGCGCCCCTTGCGCAGAAGCGGCGCCAGCGCTTCCAGAGTTTCCGCCTTCGTTTTGAAGGCGATGAGGGGCGCTGGCTGCGCCGCACCCGCGCTATCCCGCCTGTCGCATACCGCCAAGATGCGGTCGACCGCCGTGGCCACGTCGAGCGCCCCGTAATTGTCGAGGACCAGGTCCGGCGCCTCGGGAGCCTCCGCCGGAACGTCAAGGCCAACGACGTCGCGCGTATCACCGCGCTGAGCCCCCGCGTAGATGCCCTTGCTATCCCGACGCCGTAGTTCGTCTATCGGGACCCGAAGGTAGATCTCGCGATAACCGGGGATGTTCTCGCGGTTCCAACGCTGCACCTCATGAAACAGCGAGATGGTCGCGCAGACGACATCGGCGCCCTGCCCAGCTAACAACCGACACAGCCGCGCATTGCGCATCGCCGATTGCCGCCGGTTGTCTGCGCTGTGGTCAAGATCTTCGGCGATCACAGCACGGAGCGCGTCGCCATCGAGGAAGTGGACCGGACGACCGGCGGCACGCAGCCGGCTGCACAATTCTTGCCCCAAGGTTGTCTTGCCGGCGCCAGATAACCCGGTAATCCAGAAGACTCGCCCCAGCGAAACTTTAGGTTCGGCTTCCGGCTGGCGTCCGGCCTTTTCTATCTTCGTCAGCATATGAACCAGAATTTCCGACTTAGAAGTCTGGTTTGTACTTCATACGATTAATTATACGGCGTTTCTGCCGAATACACGAACCTTCGTGAACCAACTTTCCTGTGGTCCGCTACCATCGTTAGGTATTCCCTTCAGAGCTTCGAAAAGTTCCAATCTCCTGCTCTGAACACAACGGACTTGCCACCGGTGCACCCGTTTCGCAACTCTGAAGCAAAGGAGGTGCTGGAAGGTAGTTGAACTGACGCCTCAGCGAGTGCAAATGTCCGCGGTCTAAGCCGATGTTAGCTACCAGAATTGGCCGGCTGGAGAAAGCACCCTGCACAGGGAAGCGACCGGAAGGACTACCCGGGTTTTGAATCGCCCAAAAGACTTTGCGCCGATGCCTGCCGTGCCAACTCCGAGAATTAGCTTGCATCAGGCTCTCGGAAAGAGCGATGATTTCCCAGCGAACGGAGTTGTGTCATTTCCGTTTTGTCTCATCTATGGGGGTCACCCCACTCTTGGCCTTGAGATTTGTCGGTTTAATCCTAGAAGGAGGCTCTAGATCAAATGGCGACCGCTGAATCCCAAAGCGGGATTCTGAGACTCTCGGCGGATGGCCGGACCGCCTCTGACAACTGGGGGAAGGTTGCCTTCTTCCTGATCGTCGGGTATCTGTGCGCGGGCAGGTCCTTCGCCTACCTCGGGCTACCCTGGATCAGGCTCTACGTCGGCGAGATGACCCTGGCCGCGTTCCTGCTCTTCGGCCCGAAAACGAAGCAAGGCCGCTGGCTGTGGGTCGCCCGGCGGGTCCCGGGGCTGCGGCGTTTCGAGCGGGTGCTCCTGCCGCTGCTTTGCTATGGAGCTTTCGAAGCGTTGCGCGGAATTTTGTCGGGCTATCCGGCCCTAACGGCCGCTCGCGATACCGCCTTCAATTACTATCCTCTCTTCCTCTTTTTGGGGATCTGGGTTGGCCTACGAGATAGTGGCTTTCTAGGGCGAGCGCTCCGCGCTCTGGCCTGGTGGAACGGATGCTACGGCTTGGCCTATGTTCTTTTTCTGAACCGTCTATCGTGGACCATGCCTGGAACATCCGGCGCTCCGTCGCCTGTGCCCCTCTTCGGCCAGCCCTACGGGTCAGCGATGGCGCTGCTTGGGCTGATCGCCTTTGAACCGCGGCTGGGGCGGCTCTGGCACCTGATCGCGCTCAACACGCTCGTCCTGCTATGCATGCAAATCCGAGCGGAGTGGGTCGGATTCCTCGTGGGTGTGCTAGTTTTCGCTTGGTGCACGAAACGGCTCAAGCGCCTGTCGATCGCGGGCGCTCTCTTGGTTGTGTTGATCGGAGCCATGTATCTGGCCAAGATCGACTTGCCATCGCCGACGGGGCGCGGCGGTCGGATCTCGGCGCACTCTCTCGTCGCTCGGGCGGTAGCACCGTTCAGCCCGAGCTTGGCTTCCCATCTGGCGCCGCCTGGAAATGTTACCGGATTTGCTGGGACGGCTCAGTGGCGGCTGGTGTGGTGGGCTTCGATTTGGAAAGCGGTTCATGCGAATGCCTCGCGCGCGCTGTTCGGCTTTGGTTACGGCTATCCCATCGGGGATCTGAACCCCTTCATCGTGCCGGGGGCGTTTATTCAGACGCCGCACAGCGATTTCTTCTATGCGCTCGGGTTTTCCGGGTGGATCGGTGTGGTGCTCTTTGGTCTTCTACAGATCGAACTTCTGCGGTTGCTGTGGCGCAGCTACAAGATTACCTGCCAGCCCTTCGGGCTGATGTGCTGGACGGCGCTGCTGGCTGGTTCCATGTTCCAAGACTTCTTCGAGGCTCCTTTCGGGGCGATTCCGTTCTACCTGCTGGTCGGGGTGGCGCTCGCCCCCGGGCTGCTCTGCGCCACAGTCGCCCCGGCGGCAGAAGGGGTCTTACTCATTCCGCCTGGCGCGAGGACGCCTGAGTCGCAGGAGCGGAGGGGCCCCAGGGCTCGCGAATGAGAATCCTTTACATCCACAACCTGTATCTGGCGATATATGGTTGCATCCGCCGCTCGGGATTGCGAAGGTTCGGCAGCAAGGAAGAGCAAGGTATCCGTTCCATGACCCGTTGTCCGCTCTGCAACAGCCCGGCCAAACGGCATTTGAGGCTGGGCCATTCATCGGTGTGGGAATGTGCGGCGCCCTACTGCGGTTTGCAATTTGCAATGCCGCAGCTCGAAGAAGAGCAGCTTCGCGCTGCCTATACGGACCTGTATTACCCGGACGCGGAAGGTTGCCATACGGCCCGTTGCGAGAACACGCCTGAGTCTGTGTTGACGCAGGGCCTCGGGCAAATCGATGCTAAGTTCGGCCCCCTCATCGGAAAAGAGATCCTTGACTATGGTTGCGGCGCCGGTTCGCTCTCTCACGTTGCGATCAAGTGCGGAGCCCGGCCTGTGGGCGTCGAGCCGAATCCCAACGCTCGCAAAGCAATACGACGTGCGGGTCTCTTCCCTGCATATGGAAGCCTGGAAGCCCTCCAAAACGACCGTGGAGAGTCACCTTTCGACTTTATCTTCCTTTGGGAGGTGATCGAACATCTCCGGGAACCTTGGCGCGAACTTGCCAAACTGCGAAAGCTGCTCAGGCCCGGAGGACGGATCGTAATCTCGACTCCGAACGCGAGCGGATTGCGTGCTCGCTTGCTCCGGCGCCGCTGGCACAACTACACGAATCCGACACATTTCTATTACTTCGCGCCGGCCTCCTTGCGGCTAGCCCTCGGAACCTCTGGCTTCGAAGAAATTGTTCAGTTGCATTTCGCCATTCGATATCCAGACCATGGGGCAGTTAGGTCCGCCTTTCATCGCGTACTGCTACGCTCCCGGCTTGATGGCGAGTTGTTGTTCACAGCGAGCCCTGGGCCTTCGGAATCCCTGACTCATGGAAATTGTTCCAAATGAAAATCCTGGTCCTTCACAACCAATACCAGCGACCCGCCGGTGAAAATGTCGTGGCAAGAGCTGAGGAGGAATTGCTTAACGCGCGGGGACACTAAGAGGTGAAGGATCGCTGGAAGGCAATGGCCAACGGCTGGCGAAGGAATCTGGGGGGGCGGCAGTGCTGATCGCCGAAGGCCCACAGCCAGTTGTAACCCAATCCAAAATCGAAAATCCAAAATTGCCACTCCTCAAGCCCGAATTTCGAATTCCGAACCCACGGTCGTTCACCGTCTTGGGTGTGCGCGTGGATGCGGTCCAGATCCCTGACGTCATCGGACTGATGGGGCGCTGGATTGCGGCGCGCCCGGCATGCCACTTCATCGCTTTCACCGGCATGCACGGCATTACCGAGACTCAGTACGATCCGCCGTTCAAGCAGATACTCAACTCGGCGGATCTGGTGGTCGCGGATGGCATGCCCTTGGTGTGGCTGGGCCGCTGGCACGGGCACGCCATGCGCCGGCGCGTCTATGGACCGGAGCTAATGGAGACCTTCTGCCGTGAGACCGGGCCCCTCTATCAACACTATTTCTACGGCGGCGGGCCGGGTGTTGCGGATCGCTTGGCGGAGCTATTCAAGCAACGGTACGGAGTGCGCACCGTCGGAACCTACTCTCCACCCTTTCGGCCGCTGACCGAGGAAGAGAAGGTGGAAGTGGACCGTCGAATCCAGGCGGCGGCGCCGGATGTGGTCTGGGTAGGCTTGAGCACGCCCAAACAGGAAAGCTGGATGTACGAGCACCGGGACCGGCTCAACGTGCCAGTGATGGCGGGAGTTGGCGCAGCGTTCAACTTCATTACCGGGGCGGTCAGGCAAGCTCCGGCCTGGGCGCAGGAGAACGGTCTCGAGTGGTTCTTCCGCCTCGTGCAGGAGCCGCGCCGCCTCTGGCGACGCTACCTGGTCATTGGATCAAAATTCGTGTGGTACGTCTCTTTGGAGCTTTTGAGCCTCAGGAAATTCGACTGACTTTCGTGCCTCCCTGCAAGAAACGTGGTCATTTTAGCATGCTATCATCGCATCAGCACGAGATGGGCGTTGTTGCGGGGGGTGCAAGCGCTCCAGAGACACGGAACTACTCGTGCCGTAGATGTCGCTATCTTCACCCTCCTTTCAAGGATGGATACCATAAACCATGTGGCACCTTGTCCTCCGCCCTGGAAATAGAACTGACCTTGCGCTTTCGGCTTTTACGCTCACGTTTTTTACGATCTTCTTGGTCGGCTATAACACCGTCTTTCCCGCAACAGTGTATGTCGCCCCAACCGATGATCTCCAGGCTCTCGTTAAGAACAATGCCGCGGGCACAATTTTTGTTCTCCAGCCCGGCGTCCACCATGACTCCGTAACCTCAATCAAGAGCGGGGACGTGTTTACGAGCCCGAATGCGAGGACAGCCGACGGTGTCACCGAAGATGGGGCAAAGCTATTAACCAATTGGACTGTAATGTCAATTAATAGCAACATATACTGGACGGCTCCCGGCGGCATGCCGCTGTGGAGTTCGCAGTCGAGCGCTCAATGCGAGCCTCTGTATCCAGGATGTTATTATTCTCAAAATCTATACGTGGATAATGTGGACTACATCCACGTAACGTCGCTCGCGAATGTCGTGCAAGGAAAATGGTATTACGATTTTTCCGGCGCAGATGGCGGAGTGGTAAACAATGTCTATCTATCGGCAACCGAAAATCCAGGCTCGCATAAAATAGAATTGAGTCAATACCAGTGCGCTTTTTTCGCTCCTGCCGGGGGCCCTTCAGGGATTACCATCGAGGGATTGATTGTCGAGAAGTACGGCGCTCCGCTTCAGCGCGGAGCGATCGAGGTAAGTACCCCAGGATGGCTGATCCAAAATAACGAAATGCGCCTGAATCACGGGTACGGAGTACACGCGGCGCGAGGGGGAGACAACATCAGGGTCCTTCATAATAGCATTCACGACAACGGAATGGCGGGCGCTGGAGGGCCGGCAAACGGAGGAACGTGGAGCTACAATGCCATTTACCATAACAACATCGATCGCGTGAATCCGGGTTTCGAAGCAGGAGACAAATGGGGCGGGAACGGCGACGTGATTTCCTACAATATCGTGCATGACAACGTTGACAGTCCGGGGCTATGGTCGGACCAATACGCGACGAACACTTCCTTTGACCACAACACCGTCTACCACAATGGCGGCCAAGGAATTCACTACGAGATCGGCGATGCTGGAACGATCACCAACAACATTTTATATGACAACAATGCCACTGCGACTGGCGGCGAACAATCCGAAATCGCCTATGCCAATTCTTCGCATGGGACGATTACCGGGAATTTTATCATCACCACTTCGCGGGATCATGGGATTGTCGTGGATTACAACAATGAGAGAACGTGTTCACGGGACGGTGCTTGCACCGTACCCGTAGGAATGAACATATCTAATAACAAGGTTACGATCACTGCGACAGACAACTCCTTGGATATTGCTGCTCTTTCCGTGAACAATGGCTCGACCACGAGCTGGCAGGTTGCCGGGATGTTCGACCATAACACTTACTGCGTACCAGAATTGCCTTGGTCGAAGGCCAACTGGAAGCTTGGCACCATCGGTGTTGGTCCGCATAGTGTATTTTCTTCTTGGCAATCAGCGGGACAGGATGTACACGGAATGCTGACTGCCAATGCCCGCGCATGTACCTCCACCGCAAGCGCCCCACCCACGGGCATCCAGATGATTGCTCCCCTGGCTATCACGCAAAATAGGAACGAAGGTTGGATTCAGAAATTGCTTGATTTTTTCCACAATCCTTTCGGCTGGTTATAGCCCGGAACCGAGCATACGCCGAGTGTCCAGTTACGAGCTGCATGTAAAGGTTTGTTTTCGCCTGACCACGGAAAGTGGAAAGCGGGAATCCACCGCCGGGTCCCTGTTAGTGTCGGAGTCGCAGAAACCCCTTTAACCCGATTTCACACAGCCCGCAGCCCGACTTCATAAGTTGACGGTTTAGTGTCGCGGTGGCACAATGAGCCTCCAGGCATGGCGAGAAAAGCGAGCCCACGGAAACGGCAAAGGAAACGTGCGGGGAGGGGACCAAGAGCGGCGAGTTCGGACCGCCTGAGGGGTAGAACCCCTAGCCTCCCCAGCGCCCGGCCTCGGCGTGATTTGATCTTCTCCGGCTTCCTGCTGCTTCTGCTGCTCGTCATTTACAATTCGAACTTCCGCACCATTAATTCGCACGACACTTTCCCGGCTCGCTTTCTGCCTTTTAGCCTATTGCTGGACCACAGCCTCTCCTTGGATCAATGGTTCCAACCCGACCTGGAGGGGCGTCTCCCTGCCTATACCGCTAATTCCCGCG
>Ga0074046_10002898_pt1 | contig 14596 bp, 14 predicted proteins | sample BogForMeECP23OM3_FD_94441 | JGI IMG/M metagenome (GOLD analysis project Ga0074046, IMG submission 94441) | Bog forest soil microbial communities from Calvert Island, British Columbia, Canada - Bog Forest MetaG ECP23OM3 | ecosystem: Environmental > Terrestrial > Soil > Wetlands ...
ATAATTTGCCAACAGCTCCCGCGCCTCCGCCTCCATGGAACGGCCATTAATAGCTGCGCGCACCTGTAGCTTGCGCTTGACCTTCTCGTCGAGATTGCGGATCACAATCGTTGCCATGGAAAGAAAATACAGGGAAGTGCTAGCAATGCAAGCAATGCTAGCATGTCCAACGTATGTTCGAAATCTGATCACGAAACAGATTTCGTTGCCGGCCGTGGGAAAGCGGATGACGCTCTTTCCCGGGCTTTTGCGGTGTGACGGAGCCCGATGATTGCTGAGAAAATGTGATGCAAATCACAGAGTCGCCCTAGCTTATGCAGTCGATGTGATTTGTAACACCTGTGATGACGCTCACAGCCACTCGTGCTTTGCGCTGCGTAACTTCGGTCACATTAACCGGCAAATTTCAGGGGTTATTTATGGCCTCCACGCTGTCCTGAGATTTGCCGGAGCAGTAATGTGAGCGAGGGAAGCATGGGTGATACGATTTGGCAGTCAATGCAGAAGAAGGGCTATAGCCGCAGAGATTTTCTGCAATTCTGCAGCGCAGCCGCGGTAGTTGCCGGTCTGGGCAAGTCCGGTGCGGCTCAGGTTGCTTCAGCCTTCGAAAAGAAGGAAAAACCGGCCGTGGTGTGGATGCACTTTCAGGAGTGCACCTGCTGCAGCGAGTCGTTTATCAGGGCATCGCACCCTATCGTGGCAGACGCGTTGCTCGATGTGCTCTCGCTCAACTACACCGAAACCTTGATGGCGGCTTCAGGCTTCCAGGCGGAAAAGAGCCTGAACGACACCATCGCCAATAACAAGGGCAAGTACATCGTGCTCGTGGAAGGCGCCGTGCCAACCAAGGACGGCGGCGTTTACTGCATGGTGGGCGGCAAAACTGCGGAGTCGATTCTGCAGACCGTTGCCGCGGATGCAGCGGCCATCGTGGCCTGGGGCAGTTGCGCCTCAAACGGCTGCGTACAGGCGGCTAAGCCGAATCCCACCGGCGCTACGCCGATTTCCAAGTTGGTGAACAAGCCGGTCATCAATGTGCCAGGCTGCCCGCCCATCGCCGATGTGATGATGAGCGTGGTAACGCACCTGCTGGTTCTGGGACAGGTTCCGGATCTCGACAGTCAAGGCCGGCCCAAGGAGTTCTATGGCCGCCGCGTGCACGACACCTGCTATCGCCGGGCCAACTACGATGCCGGGCTCTTCGTCGAGTCGTTTGACGACGAGAACGCGCGTAAGGGTTATTGCCTGTACAAGATGGGCTGCAAAGGTCCCGTCACCTACAACGCCTGCTCCGTGGTGCGTTGGAATGAGGGCACCAGTTATCCCATCCAGTCGGGGCACGGCTGCATTGGCTGCAGCGAAGCCGGCTTCTGGGACAACGGCCCTCTCTATCAGCACCTGACGTCGTTCCCCGGCTTTGGCATCGAGAGCACCGCCGACACCATCGGCACGGCAGTGGGTGTGGCCACGCTGGCCGGTGTCGCGGCCCATGCCGTGGTGACCAACATCCGCAAGCGCAGCGTGATCGCGGAAGTCCACACTGAAGATGAGAAGGAGTCGTAAACAGTCATGGCAACGCGTGTAGTCGTCGATCCTGTAACCCGCATTGAAGGCCACCTGCGCATCGAAGCAGTGGTGGAAAACGGCGTCATCACCGACGCATTCAGCGCAGGCACCATGGTGCGCGGCCTGGAGAAAATCCTTATGGGCCGCGACCCGCGCGATGCCTGGGCCATCACCGAGCGCGTCTGCGGCGTTTGCACCACGGTGCATGCGCTGGCCAGCGTCCGCTCGGTGGAGGATGCGCTGGGCATCTCGGTGCCGCCCACGGCGGAGATTATCCGCAACATCATGCTCACCACGCAGTACGTGCAGGATCACGTGATCCACTTCTATCACCTGCATGCGCTCGACTGGGTGGACATCGTCAATGCGCTCAAGGCCGATCCCAAAAAGGCTGCCGAGCTCGCCGCGTCGTTCTCCACGTGGGACAAAAACACGGTTTCCTATTTTACCGAAGTCCAGAACAAGATTAAGGCCTTTGCCGCCAGCGGCATGGGAATCTTTGCTAACGGCTATTGGGGCCATCCGGCCTACAAGTTGCCGCCGGAAGCAAACCTGATCGCAGTGGCCCACTATCTCGATGCGCTGCAGTGGCAGAAGGAAATCGTCAAGATCCATGCCGTGTTCGGCGGCAAGAACCCGCACCCGAACTATCTTGTCGGCGGCGTTCCGTGCTCCATCAACGTCAACGAGGTCGCGGCCATCAATATGGAGCGGCTCAACCTGGTGTCGCAGCTCATCAGCCAGGCCGACGAGTTCGTCAACGAGGTGTACATTCCTGACTTGCTGACCGTGGCCTCGTTCTACAAGGACTGGGCCAAGTACGGCGGCGGCTTGAGCAATTATCTCTGCTACGGTGAATTTCCGACCAACGGCTACAACCATCCTGAAGCCTTCAAGTACGCGCGCGGCGCCGTGCTCAATCGCGACCTCTCGACCGTGCTTCCCGTTAATGCGAAGGACCAGCAGGAGATCAAGGAATACATTGCTCACTCCTGGTACACCTACGCCGGCGGAGACAGCGTGGGCATACACCCATGGGCGGGCGAGACCAACATCAAGTACGCCGGCCCGACACCCCCGTTCGAGAGCCTCGAGGGCTTCGACAAGTACTCGTTCCTCAAGACTCCGCGCTGGAAAGAAAATCCCATGGAAGTGGGACCGCTGGCTCGCCTGCTGGTTTCGTATGCCGCCGGCCACGCGGACGTGAAGGACACGGTGGGTATGGTGCTGGGCAAGCTGGGCGTGCCCGTTGGCGCGCTCTTCAGCACCCTGGGACGCACCGCGGCGCGCGGCATCGATGCGGCGCTGGCCATGATCTGGCTCAAGGAGTTCTTCGGCCAGCTGATGGACCGCGTGAAGATCAACGAAGTCTCGACATTCAACGGCGAAAAGTGGGAGCCGAAGTCCTGGCCCGCCGATGCGGAAGGCGTGGGCCTTGTTGAAGCTCCTCGCGGAGCGCTGGCGCACTGGATCAAGATTCACAACGGCGCCATCGACAACTACCAGCTCGTCGTGCCCACTACATGGAACGGGTCGCCCCGCGACGCCAAGAATCAGCACTCCTCTTTTGAGGCGTCGCTGATCGGCACACCGGTGGCGAATCTCGAGCAGCCCGTTGAGATCATCCGCACCATCCATTCCTTTGACCCGTGTCTGGCCTGCGCCGTGCATCTTTACGATCCGCAGGGACGGCACCTTCACCAGATTTCCTTCGAGTAATCACGATGAGCACACAGAGCACTGGTGTCACAGACGTCTTCAAGGCCAACGGCAGCGCGCCGGTGGAGTACCGGCGCGTGTACGTGTGGGAGATGCCGGTTCGCGCATACCACTGGATCAACGCCATCGCGCTGACCCTCCTCTGCGTGACCGGGTTCCTCATCGGGCATCCGTTTCGCACTGCGTACGCACCCGAGGCCTACCAGTTGTACTGGTTCGGCTGGGTGCGCTTCATCCACTTTGCCGCCGCGTACGTGTACGTCTTCAACTTTGCCGCTCGCATTTACTGGGGATTCGTCGGCAACAAATACGCCAGGTGGAACAACTTTTTCCCGGTCACCAAGAAGCAGCAAAAAGAGATTGTCGACGTCCTCGAGACCGACGTCCTGCAAGTGAAGATGCACGGCGAAATCTCCACGGGGCACAACTCGCTGGCGGCCTTCATCTACTTCTTGACTTTCCTTGCCTTTTGCTTCCAGACCATCACCGGTTTCGCGCTTTACTCCAGCATGAGCAATGCGTGGCTGCCGCGCATGTTCAAGTGGATTGTGCCTTTAATGGGCGGCGAGTTTGCCGTTCGCTTCTGGCATCACCTATTCCTGTGGTTCTTTGTCACGTTCGTCATCGTTCACATCTATCTCAGCTTCTATCACGACTACATTGAGGGCCGCGGTACGATATCCTCGATCGTAGGTGGATGGAAGTTTGACCGGGTGATGAAGAGTGACGGAGATCCCAAGCAACACTAAGAAGACGCTCGTACTCGGCCTCGGCAACGTCATCATGGGCGATGAAGGTGTTGGCGTACACGTGGTACGAGCGCTCGAAAAGCACACCCTGCCTGCAGGCGTGGAGTGTCTTGACGGCGGGACGGGCGGCTTTATCCTCCTGGAGCCGCTCGAAAACGCCGGCCGCATCATTCTCATTGACGCCGCAGCGGACGGGAACCCTCCCGGCACCGTCACCCGTACCACGCCGCGCTTCTCGCAGGACTACCCGCCGACGCTCACCGCGCACGACATAGGCGTCAAAGATCTTCTCGACGCGTTCTACATGCAGGGCGGCTCGCGTGACGTCGTCCTCTACGCCATTGCCATCGACCCCAGGCAATCCATCTCCATGGAACTCTCGCCCCTCACAGCCAAAGCCGCCCAGGAAACCGAGCAGCGCATTCTGGCGGAACTGCTTGCTGCAGCGCCTCTTACTTGACCCCGGCACCTGCTATCTCCAGGCTGCGGAAAAACTCGATGTTTTTGAAAGGGCACGAGTTTACTCGTGCCGCAACCGCCTCAATAATGGGTCCGGGGCTTCAGCCCTGAGGGACCCTCCCGGCCTTTACGCTCTCTTTACAACATTTTTCAGATCTTTCAATATCCAGACTTGCAAATCGGACTCTTTCGGTCTATATTCATTTCATGGACGTTATGGCCTGTTGTTGCTGCTGTATGCACGCTGTTCGCGTGGCATAGGTAGCCTCGGCCGAAGTCCAGAAATATAGTCCGGCTTCCCAATTGCCCGCGCACAGCCCAAAGCTAGCGCGGGCATTTTGTTTTTGCAGCTGATTTCGACCCGAACACACAAAGGAAGGCAATGAGCGAGATTCCGCACAAAGAAACCAAAGCCCAGCGCATGGAGCGCCTGAAGCGCGAAAAGAACCCCTGGGAGGCCTTTGACGAGGTTCGCAATTTCGCGCGCGAGGGACGCTCCAGCGTGGTGCCCGAATGGGCGTCAGCGTACTTCAAGTGGTGGGGCGTTTACACCCAGGGCGACGGCGTTGGCGCCACCGGCGGCAAGGGCGGCGAGGGGCTGGCGACGGACTGGTTCATGATGCGCATTGGCATTCCGAACGGCATTGTTTCGGCCAGCCAGCTCCGCACCATCGGCGGAATCACGCGCAAATACGCCCGCGATCTGGCCGACATTACCGTTCGCCAGAACATTCAATTGCACTGGCTCACCATTGAGTCGCTGCCTGAGGTTGTTGATGCGCTCGACTCCATCGGCCTCTCGCCCAAAGGCGCCTGCGGTGACGTGGTGCGCAACGTGACCGGCTGCCCGCTGGCCGGGGTTGCCGCCGACGAGCTCATCGATGCCTCGCCTGTCGCGCGCGAGATCGCGCATCACCTCACCGCGAATCCTGATTTCTACAACCTGCCGCGCAAGTTCAAAATCTCGGCCACCGGCTGCCCCTCCTGGTGCACCTATCCAGAGATCAACGACATTGGTCTCACGCCCGTGGTGCGCGACGGCGAAGTCGGCTACTCGCTGCGCGTGGGCGGCGGCTTGTCGAACGAACCGCATATCGCCGTCCGCCTTGAGGCATTCATCCGCCCCGATCAGGCCGTCCGCGCGGCGCGTGGCGTGACCGAAATCTTCCGCGATCAGCAAGTGCTGCGCGAGAGCCGCGATCGCGCCCGCCTCAAATACCTTTTCATGCGCGAAGGTTGGACGCCGGAGAGCTTCCTCGACGAGTTAAACCGGCGCATCGGCTTCAAGCTCGATCCCGCTGTGCCCGAAGAGATTCCCGACGAGAGCTTGCGTGATCACGTCGGTATCCATCCGCAGCGCCAGCCGGGACTAGCCTACGTGGGCGCTTCAGTTTTGCGTGGCCGCATGACCGGCGAGCAGCTTGAGGCCGTGGCCGATCTAGCCGACCGCTTTGGCTCGGGCTCGCTGCGTGCCACCGTCTCCCAGAATCTCGTCATCGTCGACGTGCCCTACGCCAAAACCAGCGAACTGGCGCGCGAACTGGGCCAGATCGGCCTGCACGTTGAAGCCTCAGCCTTCTGGCGCGGCGCCATCGCCTGCACCGGCACTGAATTTTGCAAGCTGGCGATTACCGAAACCAAGGGCTTCACGCGCTGGCTGGTCGACGAGCTCGAGGAGCGGCTGCCGCAATTCGATCAGCAGCTCAAGCTCCACGTTACCGGCTGCCCCAACGGCTGCGGCCAGCACTGGATCGCCGACATCGGCCTCGAGGGCAAGAAGATCAAGCATGAGGGCAAACTGGCCGACGCTTACTACTTCTGTCTCGGCGGAGCCGTGGGCGAGCATGCGGGCATCGCGCGGCCGGTGGGCTACCGTTGCCCGGCGACGTTGGTGCCCGAAGCCGTTGAACGCCTGCTGCGCAATTACCTCGGCGGCCGCGAGTCCGACGGCGAGTCCCAGGAGAGCCTGCGTAGTTGGTTCGCGCGTCACACCAACGATGAGCTGCGCGCGCAACTCGCCGGCGAGATTCTCGAACCGGTGGAGCGCGATCTGCCCACAGGCCGAGTGCCCCACGCCGTCGCGGAATAGCTGAGCGCCCCACGCCCTCGCGGAATAGTTGAAAGCTGAGTTTATGGGTTCGAAGTTTTGTAACAAGGGCACGGCTTCAGCCGGGCCGCAAAGAGCACCGGAAAAGTTTTGGGGCTTGAGCCCCTGCGGAGATCTTGAGCTGAGAGCTAAGAGCTGACAGCTGAGAGTTAAACGATGATTCTACTGCCGATCTTCCTCAAACTCGATGGCCGCCCCGGCCTGCTGGTGGGTGCGGGAACGGTTGCCCTCGAAAAAATCGGCAGCCTACTCAAAACCGGCGTGAAGCTACGCGTGATAGCCCCGCAGGCGCGGCCTGAAGTTCGCCAAGTTGCCGCCGAAGGCAAGCTCGAGTGGATCCAGCGCGAGTTTCAACCCTCGGACCTCGACGGTAACTTCATCGTCATCGCGGCTACCGATGTGCCCGAAGTCAACGCAACGGTCTATCGCGAGGCCGTCGCGCGCGGCATCGCCTGCAATAGCGTGGACGACATACCCAACTGCGACTTCTTCTTCGGCTCGGTGGTCAGCCGCGGCGACTTGCAAATCGCCATCTCCACCGCCGGCGAAAGCCCTGCCGTGGCGCAGCGTCTGCGCCGCGAAATCGATGAGCAGCTTCCTGAGGATCTCGGGCCCTGGCTCGCCGAGCTCGGCGAACTGCGCCGAGAAGTCCTCGCTGCGCAACCCCGCGGTGAAGAACGCCGCCTACTCCTCCATGAGCTCGCGCACCGGAAGATCTGCGACTCCGTCTTGTGCTCCACGCGTCAGTTGGCGCGGACGGGCAAGGAAGCTACGCGCGCTATCGCCGGCCATGTGGCTCTCGTCGGCGCAGGGCCGGGCGATCCCGAATTGCTTACCGTGAAGGCTGTCCGCCTCATCGAATCCGCCGGTGTGATTCTGCACGACGATCTTGTCCCACCAGAAATCCTCGACTTGGCCCTCCCCCATGCAGTAGTCGTCAATGTCGGCAAACGCTGCGGCACGAAAACCATTACCCAGGAAGAAATCAACGCGCTGATGATCGAGCACGCCCGCGCTGGCCGCAGTGTGGTGCGCCTCAAAAGCGGAGATCCGCTGGTGTTTGGCCGCGCCGCCGAAGAAATGGATGCGCTCGACGAAGCCGGCGTACCTTACGAGATCGTTCCCGGCATCTCGGCTGCTTTTGCTGCGGCCGCGGCTCTGGGCCGCTCGCTCACCGATCGCGAGTGGGCCTCGCATGTCATCTTCTCCACCGGCCATCACGCGCAATCGCACAACCGCGAGGCATTGCCCGCGCTCGAAGCCGGCACGCGCGTGGTGTACATGCCCGGCCGCGATCTCAACTTGCTGGTCGCCGAGTGGTTGGCCGAAGGGCTTCCCACCGATCTGCCCTGCGCCGTGGTTTCGCGCGCCGCGCAACCCGATCAGCAGGTCGTGCACACCACGCTCGGCGAACTCGCTTCCATCGCCCCCGCCGCCGCCCCCAGCATCCTCGTTGCCGGCTGGGCCCTACGCGATTTGAACGCAACCAACGGCGCTGACACCGCCCAGGCGTTGCAAGGCGCTTGTCGACTCAAGGCTTAGCGCACAGTTCAAAATTCTTTTTTGATGCGTCTGATCGCCGGATTTGGTTTGCCGGCGACAGCCTGAAAAGCGCCGGTGGCGAAGCGGCTAACGCGCGGGTCTGCAAAACCTGTATTCGCGGGTTCAATTCCCGCCCGGCGCTCCAAATTTGACAAACCTCCGCCATGTATTTAGGCAGAGCGATGGGTATGCCGGTGATCGCCGAGGGTGTCGAAACCGAAGAACAGCGGGATTTCCTTGCGGAGCTGGGTTGCCATTCGTTTCAGGGTTACCTTTTCAGCAGACCGCTTCCTTTGGAGGAATTCGAGCTGTTGTCGGAAGAGCCTCGCGGAGATTTGGAACGTATTTCCCGTATGGCTTCGAAGGGCTGAACGGGGCCCGTAGTCTTATCGCGATTGAATTTACTTCGCTGCCGAATACCTAGAAGATAGCCCATACTTTGTGTTCAGAATTGCACAGCCCTCCATACCCAGAACGGATCATACTGCGCGGTAGTTGTGCGTTGAGCTGCGAGGAATCAACATCGGGCCCAAGATACAAATCGGTTTGGCGTCAGAATCCCCGATGCGGCTTGCCGGACTTGTCAGCGTCTTCGACCAGCCTGTCCTGAGTGGCAAAATCCCCTTGATTCCAGTGGTCTGCAGCATGCGGGAATTGCTCGCCGACTCAACGTTGGACTATCTGATCCTGGATCTGCATGAATCTGGCAGTAGTTTGCATTTCATTCATGCCATTCTCCGTGTACGTCCTGGCATTCGGCTGCTGGTAGTCGGCCCGCAAGGAAACGATGATCTGGCCATGGAGGTGATCTCTGCCGGGGCCAGAGCCTATCTTGATCTGACCTCTGAAATTGATACGGTGCGGCTCGCCATTGATGTGGTAATCAGCGGCAATATCTGCGCGCCTCGCAGGGTTCTCTCCAAACTCATCGACCGGCTCCTGAAGGTAAGCGATTCCAGCCTCACGAACGCTCCCCCGCAGCTTACCTCTCGTGAGAAGCAGGTAGTCGAACTGATCTTGCTAGCCCGATCCAATCGTGAGATCGCCCGCAGCATGGGCATCGGCATACCAACCGTAACGGCCCACGTAGGCCGGTTGATGCGCAAGACCGGAACGAACAACCGCATCAACCTGGCATCGTTCATGCGCAAGCGCAACTCGTCTGATGATCCTGGCCTCTTCCCACCGCCGGGCACCGCACCTCTTGAAACCGAATGATCGGCCGCATCCCGCCGAATCGTCGCACCGGCTTCAGCGGTTTCGGAAATGGAGTATCCGCATTCGAGACAGCCAAGTCGTCGCGACCCCAAGGAGCGACGAGCCTGAGAGTCACTTTGACGGGACACAGCATTTCCGAAACCGCCCTAAATTCCCAGCCATCGAGCATCGTCGAGTGACTGCCGTTTAGTGGGCGAGCCGCCGGGCCACGGTGGCACTTCGCGGCCTGCGCCAGGCTGATACCCTAAAAGCATGAAATTCGGAGTGCTGGTTTTCCCCGGATCGAACTGCGACCACGACACCTACAACGTGATCGCCGAAATCGCTCACCAGCCCGTCACGTTTCTTTGGCACGACAGCGAGGACCTCGAGGGCGTGGACGCGGTGCTGGTTCCGGGCGGGTTTGCCTACGGCGATTACCTGCGCACGGGCGCCATTGCACATTTTTCGCCGGTGATGCAGGCGGTGAAGCGATTTGCCGCGGGCGGCGGGCTGGTGCTGGGCATCTGCAATGGCTTTCAGATCCTTACCGAGTCGGGCTTGCTGCCGGGCGCATTGATGCGCAACGCGGGGCTCAAGTACATCTGCAAACCCGTGCACCTGCGCGTAGAAACCGCGGCCAGCCCATTTACCAATCAACTCAACAAGGGCGAAGTGCTTCAGATTCCCATCGGCCACATGGAAGGGAATTACTATTGCGAGCCAGAGGAGCTCAAGCGGCTGGAGCGCGAGGACCGCATTGCGTTCCGCTACGCAACGCCGAAGGGAGAGATCACCGCGGAGGCAAATCCCAATGGATCGCTCGCGAACATTGCAGGCATCCTGAACGAAGGACGCAATGTACTGGGGATGATGCCGCATCCCGACCGATCGAGCGAAGCGCTGCTGGGTTCGGTGGATGGATGGGGAATCTTCGCCTCGATGATGGAAAGACAGCCGCTAGCTTCTAGCTCCTAGCTACTAGCTCGTGCGCGGATGAGAAAATTGCATCGGATTTCGCAAGAAGGAGCTAGAAGCTAGAGGCTAGTGGCTGGAAGCTGTATTCATGATCGACATTCATCATCACCTGATTTATGGAGTGGACGACGGGTCGCCCGACCTGGAGAGTTCGCTTCAAATGGCGCAGGAAGCAGCCGACGAGGGAGTGACTCGGATCGTTTGCACGCCGCACGCGAGCGACATGTTTCCCTACAACCCTTCGCTCATTGAGGAGCGCTTTGCAGAGCTGCGCCATCGGCTGACAGGCATTGTGGAGCTGAGCCTGGCTTGCGACTTCCACCTGAAGGCGGAGAATATTCTGGAGGCGGTCATGCACCCTCTCCGCTACTCGATCGACGGAAAAGGGTACTTGCTCATTGAGTTCCCCAACTTCGTGAATCCGTCCAGCATGTCAGAGGTGCTCTTCCGGCTGCAGTCGGCCGGGTACACGCTGATCGTCACGCATCCTGAGCGCTATCCAGCGGTGATGCGCCAGCCGGGGTTGGTAGGCGATTGGATGCGCGCCGGATGCCTGATCCAGGTAACCGCGGGATCGCTCTATGGAAGATTTGGCAAACGGGAAGAGACGTTTGCCAACGAGTTGCTGGAGCGGAACTGGATTCATTTTGTGGCCACCGATGCGCACCATCCCGTCAAGCGTCCGCCGCATTTGAAGCAAGCATATGAGTACGTGGCGAAGCGCTGCGGCGAAGAGACCGCGCAACGTTTGTTCGTGACCAATCCGCAGGTGGCCGTGGAAGGCGCGGCGTGGCCTGAGCAACCGGTGCCCAAAGGGCTGTGGAAGCATGAGACTTTGCGGTTTTCTGGTGCGCCGGAGATGGAACGTCCCAGGCGCAGACGCGCTCCCAATGACGCTCCAGAAAGAGCGGAGGTCGCGGAGACGCGCCCGCGGGGATTCTGGAGCCGGCTGTTCGGGAAATAGCGGAGATAACTCCGCTTGCTTCCTTTCAGGAAAGTCCCAAACCGCCGTCCACGGCCAGCGTCTGGCCGGTGATGAAGTGCGGACCCGTTGCGAAAAAAAGCACGCTCTGAGCAACATCGGCGGCTGAGCCATTGCGTCCCATGGGCGTTTTAGCCGCGAAGAGCGCGGATTGTGATCTCACCCTTCGCTCCGCTTCGGTGTGCGAAGGATGGGGCACGGCGGGGAGAGTGAGCGCATCGGACTCGGTGTCTGCTTCGGGAAACGTAATCCATCCAGGGGCCACGCAATTGACGCTGACCTCGGGCGCGAAGGCCTTGGCCATGGTTTGCGTGAGCATGTGCAGGGCGGCTTTGGAAGCACAATAGTGGGCGTGGCCGGCCCAGGGATGAAAGCCGCCGAGCGAGCCAATGTTGACGATGCGGCCACGCGCTGCGCGAAGATGCGGTAGAGCCTCGCGGGCAACCAAAAAAGGGCCGCGGGCGTTGGTCTCGAAGACCGCGTCCCACTGCTCGACCGTAAGGCTCTCCAGGGCCGCTGAAGCGAAAACGGCGGCGTTGTTCACCAGCAGATCGAGACCGCCGAATTCCCCAATGACGCCGGCGACGGCTGCGCGTACCGACGGCTCGGATCGGACATCGCACTCGACCACGACGGCGCGGCGCCCGTGCACTCGAATCTCGGCCGCAGTGCGCGCAGCTTCCGCACGCGAGGTGCGGTAGGAGAGGGCGACATCGGCTCCGGCCTCCGCCAGCGTCAGCGCAATAGCGCGGCCGATACGTCGTGCCCCTCCGGTCACGAAGGCGGTCTTGCCGACGAGTGGTTCAGTAGGCGTCACAGGATCAGTTTAGACGCGCGCATCGCAAGGGAGCGAGCCACCCCAGCGAGCAAAGATCGCTCGCCGGGAGCCCCGGCAGGGAGCGAGCCAGGAAGTCGGCGATGCGGCAGAGCGGCTTACTTGGGCGGCGGTGGTGGCGGGTTCGCGTTCGACTGGCCGCCGGAGCCGGATGATTTGTCACCCGAGGCAGGCGGAGGCGCGTTGGTGGAAGAGTTCGAAGAACCGCCGGAACCGCTACCCGAATTGGAGTTGGAGCCGGTGTTCTTGTAGATGGTGTACTGGCCTCCCGGCCGCTTCATGCGTACTTCCATCGTCATCTCCGGCTTGTCGATCTTGTAGCTCTGGCCGTAGGTCTGGTAGCCGTCGGCAATCACCTGCAGCGTTACCGTGTCGCCGATCGGAATCACCTCGATAATGGCCTTGCCATCTTCGTTCGTCTTCACCTCCAGTGATCCCTTGTCCCTGTCGCCTTCGGTGGGATGGAAGATGACGTGAGCATCGTAGACGGGTTTGCCATTGAAGTCCTTCAGCACGGTGACTTCAATGTGCGCAGAGGGCGGTGGTGCCTTGTATTTGCGGCCATGTGAGTTACTGTCCTGGGCAAAGAAAGCGGGCGAACACGCAGATAGGCCAATACCGGTCACGAGAGCGCTAATCCAAAAATGCGAACGAAAGAACATGCTGACATTTTACCGCGTTCTAACGTGCGAGGCGAAGCGGGGAAGCCTCGGGTCGGTTACACTTTGCCAGGGCAAGCCCCCCGGGAGCTGTGCAGACGATCAGTGCACGCGGGCGGCGCAGGACGCCATGAGGAAGGCAAGTGAGGACGAAACCGGGATGCTGACCGCAATCAAGGTGCTGCACACCGTGGTTTGGGCTCTGCTGGCGGGAGCCATCGTGGCGCTGCCATTTCTCGCCGGGCAAGGCGACTTTCGCTGGGCGGCGGTTCTCTCGGTCCTGATTTGGGTCGAATGCGGTGTGCTCTTGGCAAACGGGTGGCGATGCCCAATGACGGATCTGGCAGCCAAATACACTGTCGACCGGTCGCCGAACTTCGATATTTATATCCCGAATTGGCTGGCCCGCCACAACAAGACCATCTTTGGAACGCTTTTCCTGGTGAATGAGGCGATCGTGCTTGTAGAATGGCTTCGAAGTCGCTAAATCGTATGTGCCGGTAGCGATGGCACACTATGTGAGTCAAAGTAACTCAAATTTTAACTTTTGCCCCCTTGACAAACTGCAAGTCCTTGCCTATCGTTAGCAATTGGAAGGTAAGAGTGCTAGCAGCCCACTGTTGGAAATGCTGAATTGTGCCGCCGGCCGTAAAGGCGGACCGCATTCCGCAATCTCATAAAGTGTTGTATTTCATCACCAAAACCCGTTGGTCGGGCAGCGTCCGGCCGTGCGGGAAGGAGAAGCGAAGCAATGGCAGCAACATCCGTAACAACCGTGTTCACCCCGCTCCATGATCGTATTTTGGTGCGCCGGGTGGAAGAGGGCGAAACCGTCCGCGGGGGCATCATCATCCCCGACAGCGCCAAGGAAAAACCCCAGGAGGGTCAAGTGATCTCCGTGGGCAAGGGCAAGTCGAACGACGAAGGCAAGGTATTTCCGCTGGACGTGAAGGCGGGCGACCGTGTGCTCTTCGGCAAGTACTCCGGCACCGAGATCAAGATCGATGGCGAAGATTTTCTCATCATGCGTGAGGAAGAAGTTCTCGGCATATTGAAGAAGTAGGCGCGCGGTTTCCGCGCGAGTTCACAGTTCGCAGTTCACAGTTCACAGTTGAAGCGGCCAACTTCATCCGTGACGTGAAACTGCCAGGCTCGACGAGAGCGGGCTGTGAACTACGAACTCAGAACTGTGAACTTTGGCTAACGAACCGCAACTTAGGAGACTTTAAGCAATGGCAAAGCAAATTCTGCACGGTGAGGATTCCCGTCAGGCGATTCTGCGCGGAGTGAACATCCTCGCAGACGCTGTGAAGGCGACGCTCGGGCCCAAGGGCCGGAACGTTGTAATCGAGAAGAAGTTTGGTTCGCCCACCATCACCAAGGACGGCGTGACGGTGGCAAAAGAGATCGAGTTGAAGGACCCCATGGAGAACGTGGGCGCGCAGCTGGTGCGTGAGGTGGCTTCGAAGACCTCGGACGTGGCCGGCGACGGCACCACGACCGCCACGGTTCTGGCGCAGTCCATCTTCCGCGAAGGCGTGAAGACCGTGGCTGCGGGCGCCAACCCGACCGCATTGAAGCGCGGTATCGAGAAGGCCGTGAATGTGATCAACGGCACGCGCGACAAGGATGGCAAGTGGAATCAGGATGGCGCGCTGAGCAAGCTGTCGAAGCCGGTGAACGAGGGATCGGTGGCCCAGGTGGGCGCGATCTCGGCCAATGGCGACGAAGAGATCGGCGCCATCATTGCCGAAGCGGTAAAGGTGGTAGGCAAGGATGGCGTGATCACCATCGAAGAGTCGA
>Ga0074046_10002899_pt1 | contig 14595 bp, 9 predicted proteins | sample BogForMeECP23OM3_FD_94441 | JGI IMG/M metagenome (GOLD analysis project Ga0074046, IMG submission 94441) | Bog forest soil microbial communities from Calvert Island, British Columbia, Canada - Bog Forest MetaG ECP23OM3 | ecosystem: Environmental > Terrestrial > Soil > Wetlands ...
CGCTCGTGGTCGAGGGCCCAGACGTCGAGACCATCCTGCGCGAGGCGCATCGTCTGGCGTCCTCCATGATCGTCATCGGCTCGCATGGACACCGCGCCCTCTACGACACTCTCGTGGGCAGTGTGAGCGCCGGAGTGATTCGCGGTTCCTCGTGCCCTGTTCTCGTCATCCCCGCTGGCAAAGAGGCGTAGCTTCTCGTCTTCGGGACTCCCTCCGAACGGCTGGGAGAGCTCTTCGCCAGTCAAAGTTGTGAAGGGCGCTTCTCTGTCCCCCGGTAGTTCTTTCTAGGGCCACACGCGGTTTAAGACGAGGGCGAGCCTCGCCCCGGCTTTCGCGAGCTGTGTATCGATCACCTCCGCGGCTCTTGCCCGGTAGGCCTCGCCCACGCCTTCGTGGAGCGCTGCCATCCGCTCGCCCACGTCGTTCGCGTCCCAACAGCTTGCGACGGGCTCGGGCCTCTCGACGGGAATCGGAGTCGGGAGGTTCCCATAGGCTTCGCTCTCCGCGAGAGCGAAGGTCTCCCATGCCCAGTCGTCGAGACGAAGGTCGGCCATGAGCCAGCCAGCGATCTCGTTGTGGAATCTCTGTTCAAGGGCATCGGCATAGGAGGTGATGCGGCGTCTTCCAAGCCTGCGCTTTAGGATGGACGAGTCCCACAACGCGTGCAGGTTGGGCTCGTAGTCGGCGTGCAAGGAGCGCAGGCTTTGTCGGCTTTCCCGCCCGAAGAACTCGACGGGTACACAGTTTCCACCGCGATCGTTGTTCGTCGCGCAGTGAAGCGGCTGATGGAGATCTCCCACAAAATGGATGACAAATCGAAGGGCTTCCGCACGCTGCACGGGATTCGCGCCTTCTTCTTGGAGGATGGCGACTTGCTCGCGAATCGCCCTGGTGACGCAGCCCGACGCTCCACAAAAGCTCTCGGCCTCGCTCGCATCCCTAGTGCCGCGCGGGAGATCGAGGAAGTGCCAGCTCGCCGTCGCCGGTCGACTCGCTCGAATCTCGTCCGCCCAGATCGACGCGTGGGCAAAGGCATCGAGGCGCTCCGCGTTGCAGCCTCGGCTGCGACCCTTGCGACTCGGCACCTTTTCTCGGGAGACGGGCTCGAGTGGCCCGAGGAGCATGGCCACCTCGTGCTGTGCCCGGACGGAGAGATGTTTTTCCGCGATGAGCGCCACAATCTGGTGGCCCTCGCAGCCCCAAGAGCGAGCGGAGGGCGGCGTCGCGAGGGCAACGAGTTCAAGGCAAAGTGCGCATCCCAAGGCGCTCGGCACCTGTCGCCATCTCACAGGGCGAGTCTACGCGCAGGATTCCCGCGATCACTCGGAAAAACGGGGCCTCTCGTGCGCCTGCCCAGCGAGACTATTCCTGAGCGAGGGCCTCGCCTTCGCTAAGGACACGCTCGCGGTTGTGTAGTTTCGCGTGAATCCGGCGCAGCCGGAGCAGGCGCTCGTAGCGGCGTTCGTGGAGCGAAGAGTCGTGGCCCTTCGTTTGCCAAGCCGCAGCGTGCGTGCTTTGACCCGAGGACTCAAGACTTTGAATCTCGAGTTCGAAGACTTCCCTCAGGCGTCGCAACAGACCAAGGACCTCTTGAGATTCGTTCGCGACGGAATCGGGGGTTGAGCTTTCGCGCGCGGCCATGAGCCATGACTCCTCAAATGGACGGCACAGAATACTTCACTGCGAATCGATGGGTGAGAGGATTTACAAGTCTTCGAACGAGATCAAGGCAGCGGCGATGCGCTTGGGCGTGGAGGTGGAAAACCCTTTCGCCGAGACTACTTCCGCCGGTGCACTCGACTATAGCGCGTTTCAAACAGCGTTTCACTAAATCCCTCCACAGAAATCGGATGGGGGAGCGGGCAGCTCCCTACCCCTTTGGGCGGGAATTGCGTGTGCCCGTGGATGCACACAAAAATCGCTTCAGGGTCGACTTCACGCGACCCTTTCCTGCGGGCGCAGTGTCTCTGTCTCCGCACAAGGCGCGACACAGACGCGGACGCCTCTTGGCCTCGCACGCGCGAGCAAGAGCACAAGGGCACCGCGGAACTCCCCACACCTTCGGTGTGTATCACGGGTTCCGATCGGTCCTCAGCTGGCTTGCAAAGGCGCCTGCGCTCTCGGGTGAGCTCGCGCGACCGTCTCGCTGCGGTCCGCTTTCACAGACAGCGCCCGCACCGCGCGAGCTGCGAGGACTACTTGCGCCGCTTGCGGAGTGCCCGCCGGGCGCGTCGGAAGGAGATGCGCTCTTCGTGGGCCTTCTGATAAACGGCACCGACGGTCCGGCCCAAATCTCGCGCGATATGCCGCGTCGGCTTCGCTCCTCGCGCTGCTTCACGCAGTGCGCGCACTTCCCTGGCAGTCCATTCCTTCCCTGAATTCCGCGACGACCTAGCCATGCACTGTTCCCTTCGCGTTGACCCGAGCCCAAATGTAGGAGCGGGGTGGCGCACTGTTGCGGCGTACGGTCCGCCGATTTCTCAGCCCATGAGGAAAATCGGAGGCGAAGGCTAGTTTGCACAAGACTTCGGTCTGCCGCTAGCTGTTTTTCTCTTAATTGACAGTCAGATTTTCTGAATTGTCCAAAAAGCTGGGCATGCCGCTAGAAAAACTCCCTTACTCCCCGCTTCGCGCGAGAGCATGGAGCGGGTGCGGCCTCAAGACCCCAACATGAGCGCAAGACAAACAAAAAAGAGCGAATGGTCCTTTCTTCTTCGTGGCACGAGGCGCCTCGCAAGTCGTGCAGGGTTCCATGCGCGCTGGGAACGGGAGTGAAGGGAATGCGAAGGTGGAGTTTGCGCTCCTCTCGAGCTCAGCTCTCTCACTTCTTTCTGCGGGGCTTTGCTCGCTCCCTCCGAGCCCACCACGCACGACGCGCAGGCAGAGGCTCAGTCGCTGCGCGCGCGACCGATTCGATGGCAATCGCCGCCAGGGCAGCGCCGAAATCGAGGTCGATATTCGCCATGGTGTCATGGCTGTCGTGATAACCCACTCGGTTGATATCGTAATTCTCCATGAACAGCGCGACGGGTACGCCTGCGTCGGAAAAGATCTGGCCGTCTGTGTTGAAAAGGGTACTTCGCGGGTCATAGGTCGGGCGCACCTCGCAGTGCAAAGCGAGGTGCCGGGCGATTGCAGGTACCTTCTCAGACACTTTGCTGCGGCGAGCTCGTCCGAGGCCGCACCGTGAGCTCCGGCGATTCCACTTTGCCGTATTCTCGTTCCAGAGTTCTGCCGAAACCTGCGCCTGGTAGGCGAGCCAGAGGGAGCCGGGGCCGGTACCCGGCGCAATCTGGAAGACATCTCGATCATGCTCGTTGTTGTGCGCGATCATGTCGAGGATATAGACGCCCCTGGCACGCGTCTTCGAAAGATCGTGCGGGGTCTCATTCGAAAGGCGAAGGCGCAGATCGCCCTCCACGAGGGACTGACACAGCTTGCGGGCCCCCAGGCAATCGGCGGGAAACTCCTCGCCGGTCAGGTGAATCAGCCAGACGTCGCACCCGAGGAGTCCTTCCCGGCTCAAAGCCAAGAAGATCGGGGCCCCGAGCATCAAGGCCGCGGTGGCGGAGTGATTGTCATCCGCACCCGCCGCGGCAAGCCGCGCGCCGTCTCCTCCCTGGGCGGGCTCGTAGCGATCCTCCATGAATGCGGTGTCATAGTGATCGGCCATGATCACGGCCTGGCTGCGATCGCGACCCGGGATCGCGACCATGAGATTTCGCTCCGTCGTCTTTCCCTGCTGATTGTGGAGCCATCCCCCCATCCAGTCATAGTCGAAATCCGTCTTCCATTGAAACGGAAGGTCTCCGACGAGTGCCTTGCCCGTCATTCCCGCCGCACGGACCAGTGCGCGGTAGTGATCCAGCAAAAAGCCGCCGAGGGGATTTAAGTCGCGATGGGAGTGGCGCAAGTGCTTTTGCGTGGGAGCGTCAAGGACGCAATCTGCGTTGTTCTTGGTCAGAAATCGACCCTCGGCAAGCTCTGCGATCGTCTTCCAGTACGCGACCTCGAACGAGCGCCGGGCGGTCTTGGCGTAGGTGAGGGGACGGGGCTGCGGGTCCCGAACCGGAGCGATCATCGCGCGGAGCTCGTCTGCGAGGCGTCCGCCGGTCTGAGCAGCACCGGATCTGCCGGGCAGGGCGTCGAGCCATTGGTCCAAGCCCTCGCGCTTGGGGGCGCTCAGCAAAGAGCGCGCGAAGCTGCGCGGGAGGGGACTCTTCCCGAGAAGGACCGGCGCATCGAGCAGCTTACGCGCGTTTAACGACTCTTGGCGCGGGGACCGTCCCTGCTTCTCGGTTCGGAGCTCCACGGCCGCGAGGTGAGGCTCACGTTTTAAGACACGCGGCCAAAGCTCGACGGCGTCCGCCAGCCGCGGATCCCGGGTGTCGTATGCCGTGAGATATCCGAGAAGATTCTCGAGGGGTAGGCTCGCTTTTTTGGTGTGCGGATCGAGATAGGCCACCACGGGGCGCTGCCAATAGACCGCATGGTGTCCAACCTGCATTGCGGGATAGTGAAAGCGATAGCCGAAGAGACCGCCCCGCTTCACGCGGGCAATGGCCTTGGCCAACTCTTGGCCCGTGGCTGCCGGCCCGTCCAAGAGCGAGTGGAAGTCGGTCGACCAGATCTGGGCGTTTCGCGCCATGGGCTTGCCGTAGAGACCGAGCTCCCCGGGAAGAGCACTGAACAGCACGTGCGTCATCTTGTCTTCGAGAGCGCTCAGCGCGAGCTCGTCTTGATGACGCTGCACCCGCGCCCAGCGGTGCGTACGCGTAAATCGGTCGCGCAGGGGCCCGTGTCTCAGGTCCGGCTCGGGCTCGGCCGGCGTGGACTCGTGGAGCCAACCCGACTGCGGAACGCGGAGGCCGTCTGGCGCTTCGTGGCGCCTCACGAGATGGAGCAGCGGGATCTGCAGGGCAAACGGGAGCTCTCGCTGGAGAGTCCAGTAGGGTGGCGCTCCCCAGAAGACGAGGCTCCCCGGGAAGGGAAGAAGGTGGAGCTCTCCCGCCAAGTAGGCGCGTTGGAGCGGCGGCGAAAGCTCGGAGAAGGGCCGGAAGGTGAGGAGATAGCGCACGCCTCGGAGACCCTCCCCCTCGTCGAAGAGGAGCCGGCGGGTCCACCCGGGGAGTGGCTCCTCTGTCCAGTACGGAAACGCCCCGGGAGGGCGCAGGGGAAGAATGCGCAGACCCGCGCCGCGCAGATCGGCGAGCTGTGTCTCAGGCAGGGCGAAAGCGGCACTCACGAGCCCGCGCAAGACGCCAAGGGCGCGATCTTCGGGCAGCTCGACTCCCGGCGCCTGGAAGAAACTCCTCCAGAACGCGCGAGCCGGACCCTGTTCGCTGCTTCCGAAGAGAGTCCAGCGCACCCGGCCCTTGTCGTCCTGGGTGCGAGCGAGGGAGAGAGAGAGCAGCAAGACAAATCGCTCGTGCGCAAGCTGGCCTCGACGCTCCGCGAGGGAGTGGGGCCAGTAGGGGTTGTTCGTGAGCTTCGCCTGGGAGATGCCGTGGGCCTCGCGCCCGTTTGCGAGGTGCACCATGGACTCCATCACTTGCTCGGCGATTCGAGCAAGGCCAGGACGGAGCTCAAAGGCCTCCTCGTACTCGGTCACATGCCAGCCGGCGGGATCATCCTCCAGGAAGAGGAACGGGTTGGCCTCGCCGTACGGTGCGAGGCCAAGACGCGGTGGCGGCATGAACTCGGAATAGGCGCTGATGGGATAGCGCCCGGGCCCTTTGAACCAGGGCCACTCGGCAACGAGGCTCTTCCACCCAGGCTGTGCCATGGGTCCTTCTCCTCTCGCATGATGGAAACGACACGCGCGCTGCCTCGTCACCAAGGCGCCGTGAACAATCTCTCGCTCTTTCCCTCTCTTGAAAAGAGGGAATGCGAGGGCGCACAAGGAAGCCCGAGGCTGTGGGGGACTTGAATGGAGCTCGCGAGGCAGGATTTCCTTCGCGCTAGCCGCCGCTCACGAGGCGCTTAGGAATCCGCAGGGTAAAGACCACGAGATCGGGCCGCACGCGCTTGCTGGCCCATTGCGCAGACGATTTTTGCCGCTTGTTGATCTGGTTCATGAAGCCCTCCGTCGAGTAGCGAAGGGCCTCGCAAAATAGCGCTGCGTTGCCGTAGTGGATCTGGAGTTCCTCGCCCTTCTCGTCCAGGCGGACCTCAAATTCGAGGAAGTTGTAGAGCGTGCCCGTGATGGTCGTGATGAGCTTCGACTGCCGGATGAGGGCGTCTCGGACACGCACGCGTTCTACACGGTCGGCGTAACTCAGCTGCTGGTAGATCCCAGACTGGAAGAGCCGCTCCGCCGCCTGCTCCCCCTCCTTGCGCATGTAGTCGGGATTTCCGCGACCCCCAAGCTCCCAGTCGAGCTCGATAAGCTCGCAAAAGATCTGGATCGGATACCAGCGAGCGATATCGACTTTCACCGAGAGCATTTCGAGCGCGCCCCCGCTAAGGCGCGCCGTGAGCTGCTCGGGGGTGATCCGGCCCTCTTTCCGATGGCGCCGCACCATCACGACGACCCCGAGCATGAGGCTGCCCTTAACGGAGTACTCCGCCTGACTCATCGGTCTTCCGTATCGAAGCCCCCTCGCCGGTTCTTGAGCCGACGCACGCAAATGGGGAGGAGAGGAATGCGCTCCGACCTCTCCGGGAGGCGGGCTCTCCGCGGGTTCCGCCGCACACAGGCTGAGGGATGCTCGGGAGCGCCCACAGGGACCAGAGGACCCAAACCCGCCCTAGGCGGTTCGCCCACCCTAGAGGGAAGGCGCCACGCCCCCCTTTGTGGGGCTTGCCTTCGTGCCGTAGACCAGGACCGCAAAAGAGTCGGGAAGGATCGGTGGGCGCGGACGCGGAGTCTCGGCGGTGGGGGGCGGGGTGGGTCCAAAGTCCGCGGTCACGAGGTAGACGTTGTGGGTCTTCTCATCCAAGGCCATGGTCCGTGCCCCGCGCTTCGTTTCGACATTTTCGATCACGCGAAAGTCGCCCGGGGAGTCCTCGCGCACGATGGTGAGTGTACCCTCGCCGTTGGAGCTAAACGCGAGCTTCGTTTCCGGATCAAAGGCGTTGGCATCTACGCCCGCGCCGATGGCCGGGGTCGCAATTACCTGGCCAGAGTCCGCGTCCACCACGGCCATCATGCGATTGTGGCATCCCGCGAAAAGACGTCGGTGCTCACGGTCGATGGCGAGACCACTCGGCTCGCTGCAGGGTGCGAGGGGCCAGCGATTCACGATCCGAGGTGCCAGGGGGTCGATTTCGAGCTCAGCCGACTGGTCTTCCAGGTTCACGAAGATCCTGCCCTTGCCGTCCGCCAGCGCGAACTCGGGCTTTCCACCAAGTGCCAGCGTCGCCGTGACCTCTCCCGTCGCGGCGTCAAAGATCGTGGTCGATTGTGAACGTCCATTCATGGTGAGGACGCGGCGCGTCTGCGGCTCGTAGACGATGGCGTCGGGTCCTTCCTGAGTCTTGACTGTGCCGATCACTTTTAAGGTCTTGAAGTCGAAGATGGTGACGCTTGCCGAGCGGCCGTTTGAGGTAAAACCGCGCCCAAGCTCCGGCGCAAGGGCGATGCCGTGAACACCAGGCGTATCCGGAATCTCACCCACGACCTTCCCACGGTCTAGGTCGAGCACCATGACGCGCGTCTCGCGGGAGATGAAGAGCCGCCGGTTGGCAGAGTCCATGGTGAGATAATCCCACCCCCCAAGCTCCCCTAACGCGAGGGTCGCAATCTGCTGATAGCCCGAAGGGCCCGCGGGTGCCTCGTTCGGGAGTACGGCAAGCACCAACGAGAGGAGCGGTACAAGCATGAGAGAAGGCTTCCACCGAGATTGGCCGTTCACGTTCGCGCTCCTAGGAACAAAGGCGTGGCGAGGTGAGTCATCTCTTCCCCGAGCGTGAGCCGGCCCGCATGAAGGCGCGCTCACGCCGAGACCCCGGAGGATGGACCACGGGGTTCCGCTTCGCCGCCCCGCGCGCACGTCCCGAATCCGTTCCTGTGTCCCCCAAGAGGCCCGTTTCATCCCGACGCTTTTTCAGGCCTTCATCCAAACGTAGGGCAAGCCAATGCCTGGGCGACACGCAGAGCTAAGATGCTTGCGAGGGGATCGCATGCGCAGATTTGGCTCCCGTCCCGCTCACCCTGTGCTCGCGGTCTGCGGATGACGGCGCGGACGCTCGCGGACGAAGACACGTCCTTGCGCCAAGCGGATCGCGCCACACGGCCCGCGCTCCGGCCAAGAACCGCGCGGGCCTTCGCGCTTGCGCTTACTGCCCTCTCCCTCGCCTGTCGCCACTTTGAGCCCGCACCCCTTTCACCCGAAGCGTCGGCAGACGAACTCGAAAGCCGGTCGCTCAGCGATCCTGGTTTGCGTTCTCTCTTCGAACAAGTACTGCAGAGTCCGCCGGCACAGTGGCCCCTCGAGAAGTGGGACTTAACCGCGCTCACCCTGGTCGCGCTTTACTACCAGCCGAGTCTCGACTTGGCCCGCGCCCAGTGGCAGGTGGCGGAGGCAGGAGTGGCCACCGCGGGTGCACGACCCAATCCGACGCTTTCCCTGCTGCCCCAATTCGTCTCGAATACCGACCCTGGTGTCGGAGCGTCGCCCTGGGTGGTGACCGCTTCGCTCGATTGGCCGATCGAGACGGCGGGCAAGCGCGGATACCGGATCGAGCGCGCCGAGGAGCTTGCTAGCGCCGCGCAGCTCGCGCTCGAGAGCGCCGCCTGGCAGGTTCGCGCTCGGGTGCGCGCTCAGCTGCTCGATTTCGTCGCGCTCCGGGAGCGGGCTCTTCGACTCGCCGAGCAGCTCGCGAGCGAGCAGCAGGTGGTGAGCCTCCTCGAGGAGCGAGTGCGGCTCGGAGCGGCGTCGCATGCCGAGCTCGCCCCGGCGAGACTGGCCGCGCTCCAATCTTCTGCAGATCTTGCAGAGGCGGAGCGGCAGCGCGCGGAGGCTTGGGTGCGATTCGCCGAGGCACTGGGCGTCACCCCGCGCGCGCTCGAGGGGATCCAGATCGACTTTTCTGTCGATACCGATCTCGCGGGAGGCAGCCTCGCCGGGCTCCCACCGGAGGAGATCCGGCGGCGCGGGCTCCAAAACCGCGCCGATTTGAAGGCGGCCCTCGCGGAGTACGAAGCCACGCAATCCGCTCTCCAGCTGGAGATCGCCCGGCAGTACCCGGACCTGCGAATCGGTCCTGGTTACGAATACGATCAAGGGCTCAACAAATGGGCCGTGGTGGGCATTTCCGTTGAGCTTCCGGTCATGAATCGCAACCAGGGTCCGATCGGGGAAGCGGAGGCGCGGCGCAGCGAGGCCGCGGCACGCTTCGTGGCCCTCCAGGCCCAGGCAATCGCCGAGATCGACCGCGCACTCGCGAACCAAGAGGCTGCCCGCGAAGCGCTGCGCCGCAGCGACTCGCTCCTCGCGGCGGAGCACGAGCGCGTGCGCGCCACCGCGCAAGCGCTTTCGGCTGGGGCGGTGGACCGCTTGGCCTTGCAGACCGCGCAGGCCGAGGCGGCTCGCGCCGAACGCATTGCGCTCGACGCCAAGGTTCGCGTTCAGCAGGCGATTGGCGAGCTTGAGGCCGCCGTCCAAGAGCCCGTCGAGTCGGCCCCGAAGGCGCCGGGGGGGGAACCCCCGGCCCCCGGAAGCTCCCCGTGAGACGAACGCTCTGGGGTGTCGCGCTCGGTGTCCTGGCGGGTGCCCTCGCCAGCTGGATCGCGCTGCGACCGGCCGGGCATTCTGCGGACGGGGAGAAGAAGAGCGAGGGCGAGAAGATCGCTCCCCCGGCGGTCGTGACACGCAGCGCCGAAGGCGCCGTGATCCAGCTTGGCCCCGGAACGCGGGATCGCATCGGCCTTCAAGTCACGACCCTCGCGCAAACCCAGCTCGCGCAGGAGCTGCGGGGAGTGGGTCGGGTGCTCGATCCCTCTGCACTGGCGGTCCCCTTCTACGATCGCGAATCCGCACGCACCGCCCTCGAAGTCGCGGAAAGGGAGTACCAGCGGGTCGCCACACTGCAGCGCGGGAGTGCCAATGCCTCCCAGCGCGACCTGGAGGTCGCACGCGCCACGCTGGAGCGGGACCGCGCTGCCTTTCAAAGCGCGCAGGCGCGCCTGCTCTCGGTCTTTGGCCCGGAGCTGGTGGCACGCCGGGAGGAACTCGCGGCCTTGGTGCCAGCACTTGCCGCGCGCGAGGTCGCGCTGGCGCGCATCGACCTCCCGGTGGGCGAGAAGCCGACCGTCCGCCCGACCGGGGCGCGTGTCGCGGCCCTCGCCGACGAAGCGGCCGAGCCGCAAAACGCGCTCGTCCTAGGCCCTGCGCCCGACGCGGATCCCGTGATCCAGGGTCGAGGCTTCCTGGTGCGGATCGAGCACACGCCTTGGCCCCCGGGCACCGCCCTCGTAGGTTTTCTCGCCGTGGGAGACCATCCGACCGCAGGCGTCCTCGTGCCGCGCTCCGCATTGGTTCGATATCGGGGGCAGGTCTTCGTCTACGTGGAGCATCCCGAGGATATTAACACAATTGAGCGTCGACCGATCGAGGTCGCACAGCTGACGCGCGACGGGGCGTTCATCGAGGCGGGCCTTGCTGCCGGCGAGCAGGTGGTCGTCGTGGGTGCGCAGCAGCTGCTCTCGACGGAACTCGCTGGCGCGATCTCGGAGGATTGAGATCCTCGGATCTCCAGGCACACGATGCTACGCGCCATCGTCTCCTTCTGCCTGCGATTCCGGGGTGTGGTGATTGCGCTCGCCGCCATCGTTCTCGTTCAAGGCGTGTCCGCCGCGCGTCACGCGAAGCTCGACGTCTTCCCCGAGTTCGTCCCGCCTCAAGTGGTCGTTCAGACCGAGGCTCCCGGCTTCGCCGCAGAGCAGGTCGAGACGCTCGTCACGACTCCCGTGGAAGCGGCGATCGGGGGTCTTAGCAATCTGCAGGCCCTGCGCTCCGCGTCGATTCAGGGACTCTCCGTCGTAACGGTGGTGTTCGAAGAAGGCACGGACATCTTTCGCGCGCGTCAGCTCCTTGCCGAAAAGCTCGCCGGGGCTTCCGCCCGGCTGCCGCAGGGAGCCCATCCCCCGACCATGTCCGCGCCCACGTCGTCCACCATGGACCTCTTGAAGATCGGGCTCGTTTCCGACCGTCTCTCACCGATGGCGCTCCGGGCACTCGCCGACTGGACAGTTCGGCCGCGACTGCTCGCGGTTCCCGGTGTCGCCCAGGTCACGGTGTTTGGGGGCGAGGTACGCCAGCTCCAGATCCAGCTGGAACCGGATCGGCTGGTTGCCCACGGTCTCGCCCTCGCAGATGTGCTCGCGGCCGCGCGGGCCTCGACGGGTGTTGTGGGCGCCGGCTTCATCGATACGCCGAACCAGCGCATTGTGCTCGAGACCCAGGGCCAGGCGATCGAGCCGCAGGTGCTCGCGCAGGTCGAAGTCGCACGGCGTGGCGCGGCGGTCGTGCGGCTTGGCGACGTGGCGCGGGTGGTGGAAGCGGGTGCCCCCAAGTTTGGAGACGCCCTGATCCAAGGCCGGCCGGGTGTGCTCCTCACCCTGCTGAGCCAACATGGCGCGAACACCCTCGAGGTCACGCTCGCCGTGGAGCGCGCCTTGGGCGAACTCCGTCCCGTGCTCGATCGGGAGGGCGTTACGCTTTACCCGAGCCTCCATCGCCCCGCCACGTTCATCGAGACTGCCCTCCACAATCTCCGCACCTCCCTCTTACTCGGCGCCGTCCTCGTCACGGTGGTGATCTTTGCCTTCCTCGGACACGGGCGCACCGCGCTCATCTCCCTCTCCGCGATCCCGCTCTCGCTCCTTTCCGCGGTCATCGTGCTCAACTGGCTCGGCCAGACGCTCAACACGATGACGCTCGGAGGTCTCGCCATCGCGATCGGCGAGGTGGTGGATGACGCCATCATCGACGTCGAGAATATCTTCCGTCGGCTGCGCGAGAATGACGAGCTCGAGCACCCGCGCAGGGCGCTCCGCGTGGTGCTCGAAGCCTCGCTCGAGGTACGCCGCGCGATCGTGTTCGCGACGCTCGTGGTAGTGACGGTCTTCTTGCCCGTCTTGACCTTGACAGGCCTCCAAGGCAGCTTTTTTGCCCCGCTCTCCCTGGCCTACATCGCTGCGGTCTTGGCGTCCCTGGTGGTGGCGCTCACGGTGACTCCCGCGCTCTCGCTGGCTCTGCTCGGCGGGCAGGTTCGGACGCTGGAGGAGCCCCGGCTCCAGCGCTGGGTCAAAGCCAGCTATCGCCGGCAGCTTTCGCGGGTCGCCGCCCATCCACGTCGAGTGGTCGCCACCGTCGCCCTGCTCTGCACAGGAGCGCTCGCAGCGCTGCCGTTCTTTGGGGGCGAGTTCCTGCCGGATTTCCGTGAGGGACACTTCGTCCTGCAGGTGTCCGCCGTTCCGGGTACCTCGCTCGACGAACTGCGACGGATCGGGACGGCCATTTCCCGGGCGCTCCTTCTGCTGCCGGCGGTCGCCACCGTCGAGCAGCAGCTCGGCCGCGCCGAACAGGGGGAGGATACCTGGGGCCCCCACCGCAGCGAGTTCCACGTCGAGCTCAAACAGGAGAGCGCGGGGAGGCAGGCGGGTTTGGCGGACCAGATTCGCAGCCTCTTGGCGGGCTTCACCGGCATTCAATCGGAGGTGCTCACGTTTCTCGGCGACCGGATTGGGGAGACGATCACGGGGGAGGTGGCGCCGGTCGTGGTGAACCTTTTCGGTGACGATCTCGACGCCCTCGACACCACGGCGCGTGAGGTCGCGCGCGTCCTCTCGACGATTCCCGGAGCCGCGGACGTCGTGGCACAGTCTCCTCCCGGCCTCCCCCGCACGACCATCCGGCTGCGCCCTGAGCGACTCGCGCACTTCGGCTTCCGGCCCACCGAGGTGATGGAGGCCGTCCAAACCGCCTACCAGGGGACGGTTGTGGCGCAAACCCACCGGGCTAACCAAACCTCCGACGTGGTGGTGATCCTGGACGAGGCGAGCCGACGGGATCCCGAGTCGGTGGGGACGCTCTTGGTTTCCAACGGCGAAGGGCAGCGCGTGCCCCTCCAGGTACTGGCGGATGTGTCGCCTTCCTCCGGGCGCTACGAGATCCTCCACGAAGGCGCCCGTCGACGCCAGACGGTGACCTGCAATCCCACAGGACGTGACGTCGTCTCGTTTGTGGCCGAGGCGAAGCGCGCCATTGCCGAGAAGGTCGCGATGCCGCCCGGGGTGTACGCGATCTTTGGGGGTGAGGCCGAGACCCGCACGAAGGCTCGCAACGAGCTCTTCTCTCACTCCGCGATCGCGCTCGTGGCCGTCGTGCTACTCCTCGCCGTGGGCCTGCGAAGCTGGCGGAACCTGGTCCTCGTGCTGGCAAACCTGCCCTTCGCGCTCGTGGGCGGTGTGTTGGCGGTGGCGGTGGCGGACTTGCTCGACCCGACAGCGGGTCGGATCTCGATCGGGACGCTCGTGGGCTTCGTGACGCTCTTCGGGATCACCACTCGAAACTCGCTCATGATGATCTCCCACTTCGACCATCTCGTGACCCACGAGGGACTCGCCTGGGGCGAAGGCACGGCGCTGCGAGGAGCCACGGAGCGCGTGATCCCGATCCTCATGACGGCGAGCGTCACGGGTCTGGGTCTCGCCCCGCTCGCCTTCGGCAGTGGCCAGGCGGGCCGAGAGATCGAGGGTCCGATGGCGATCGTGATTCTCGGCGGGCTTGTGACCTCGACGGCGCTGAATCTCCTGGTGCTGCCAACGCTTGCGCTGCGCTTCGGACACTTCGCCCGGCGTCCAGAAGAGACCGAGGCCAGCGGGGCGGCCTGACTCCCGGGAGGCGATTCGAGAGGACTGCCCTGCGCGGGGGCCCGAGCGGCGCTCGGGGGTTCAGGCGGGGGTAAAGAGATTTCTCCCGCTCTCGTGGGAGACGCTGCCCCTGCGCCCAATGCCCTCGTGGGCTGCAAAATCTTCCAAGAGGGCGCGCTCGCCAGGCGTATTGGCAAGGAAGCGTCGCCCATCGAGCAGACGCCCCACCACGATCCCCCGTTCCGGAGCGCCCTCGCGGTTGTACGTCACGGTGTAGGTCTCGACAGTCGCGGGGCCGGAGGCCCTTTCGGCGAGCTCCACAGGCGCGGGGGAAGGCGGCGCGGCTTCGGAGAGCGGCGCGAAGGCGCCCTTGGCCTGCGCTCCCGGCGGGGCGGAGGCCAAGACGCAGGCCGAATGCTTGGTCAGATAAAAGCCGTTTCCCGTAACAAGGCCCCGCCTACCGGGCATTTCACGCAGGCGCTCGACCATCGCAGCGACGGCATGGAGTGTATAGTTATTCCCTGGCCCCCCCGCGTACGGCAGGCCCCCGGTTACGGTGAAGCCGCGCGGATCCTCTTCGGAACACCCCAGCATCTCGCACGCCATCTCGACGGCCACTGGAAAGCAGGAATAGAGGTCCATGGCATGGAGCTCGGCGAGCGTTGTGCCTGCTCGCGCGAGCGCCTCGGTCGCCGCACGCTTGAGAGCGGGACTCTCGGCAAAGGAAGGCCGCTGCGTCGGAAACCAGATGTCCTCGGTCGGGCCGGCTGCGGCCC
>Ga0074046_10002900_pt1 | contig 14593 bp, 10 predicted proteins | sample BogForMeECP23OM3_FD_94441 | JGI IMG/M metagenome (GOLD analysis project Ga0074046, IMG submission 94441) | Bog forest soil microbial communities from Calvert Island, British Columbia, Canada - Bog Forest MetaG ECP23OM3 | ecosystem: Environmental > Terrestrial > Soil > Wetlands ...
CTCCTCGCGATGTAGGCACCAAACGCGATGTGTATCAGCCCGAAGCCAACGGCGAGCATGAGGTTGGCCCACCACCAGGGCAGAGGCAAGGCGATGGCTCCGGCCAGCACGAACACCGCTCCCATGAACGGGATGGTGCGCACGGAAAATGCGCCTGCCTGCATCACCGCGACGCCGTACAGCAGCAACCACACGCCAGGGATTTGTCGCGGATCGCTCGCGCGGATGAGCGCAACCGTCATCACGCCTCCCGCGAAAAGTGCAGGGAGCAAGCCGACAAACAGCCGGCGCCCGGAAACCGACATGATTGGAGTGCCCAGCCGCGTAGCTTTCCAATGCATCACCACCAGTGCCAGCGTGACCGCTACCAGCGCTTCCGCCAGCCACACTGCCAGCCAGGCCTCGGTGGTGGCCTGCCGCATCGCAACAGCTGCCGCGATCAGCGCAGTCAGTCCCATCGCGACGTATCCCCAGCCGGATACGGCGGTGAAGGACGTGCTCCGCTCCATGGTCTGGCGGATGACCTCCAGGTGATCGAGGGCCGAGGGCTCGGGCGGGGTCAGCGGCCTTCGCGGGGTCTTCCGGCATGGACGGGAATCAGCCATGGGCAACACTCTACGTCTGAGGTCTCATCTTTGTCAAGTACTTTATGATGCAAAGTACACTTCAAGACCTTATTCAGATCCGTGTTCATCAGCGCAAATCCGTGGCCAAAAAAAGAAAGCGGCACAGCCTCGCGACAGTGCCGCTATCAACACCAGGGCTAAAGAGGCTGCGAAAAAAGTCGGGAAAGCCGATTCCTCGCGGGCTGAAGCCCGCTCGGAATGACAAAATAAACAACTTAGACGCTGGCCTAAAGGCCAGCTCTACCGCCTTACTTCGCTGCGACCGCCTCCACTGGCGCTTCGCGGTGAATCGCCTCGAATTTCAACTTCTTGCCACTCTTGTCTACGTCCACCCGGACCGTGTCTCCGTGCAGCACCTCGCCGTCGAGGATCTTCATGGCCAGCGGGTCCTGCACCAGCCGCTGAATCGCCCGCTTCAACGGACGCGCACCGTAGTTCGCGTCATAGCCCTCGGTGAAGATGAGCTCCTTCGCCTTCGGCGTCAGCTCGAGCGTGATCTTGCGATCAGCCAGGAGCCGCTGCAAATCCTTCAGCCGCAGATCGACGATCTTGACCAACTGCTCCTTGCCCAGCGGGTTGAAGAAGATGATGTCGTCCACGCGGTTCAGGAACTCGGGCTTGAAGTGCGCGCGCAGGGCTTCCATGACCTGCTCGTGCGCCTCCTCCTGTCGCTCGGGCGCGGCTCCCGCCTGCTGCAGATAGCTAGAGCCAATGTTCGACGTCATGATGATGATGGTGTTCTTGAAATCGACATTGCGACCCTTACCGTCAGTCAGGCGGCCGTCGTCCATGATCTGCAGGAAGACGTTGAACACGTCGGGATGCGCCTTCTCGATTTCGTCGAACAGCACCACGGCGTACGGACGCCGCCGCACCGCCTCGGTCAACTGCCCGCCCTCGTCATAGCCCACGTAGCCGGGAGGCGCGCCAATCAAGCGCGACACCGAGTGCTTCTCCATGTACTCCGACATGTCAATGCGGATCATGGCGTGCTCGTCGTCGAACAGGAACTCCGCCAGCGCGCGTGCCAGCTCGGTTTTGCCGACGCCGGTCGGACCCAGAAAGATGAACGAGCCGATCGGGCGCTTGGGATCGCTCAGCCCGGCGCGCGAACGCCGGATCGCATTGGCGACGCGCGCCAGCGCTTCATCCTGGCCAATCACGCGCTCTCGCAGGCGATCTTCCATGGTCACCAGCTTGTGCACTTCGCCTTCCAGCATCTTCGACACCGGGATGCCGGTCCACTTGCTCACGATTTTGGCGACGTCTTCCTCGTCCACCTCTTCCTTGAGCATGCGCGACTGCTTAGTGTCCATCTGCGCGCTCAGCTGCTTGATCTCCGCTTCGAGCTTGGGCAGTTCGCCGTATTGCAACTTCGCCGCGCGTTCATACTCGCCCTTGCGCGTGGCTTCCTGGATGTCGAGCTTGAGCTTCTCCAGTTGCTCCTTCTTGGCACGTACTTTGGCGATGGTTTCTTTCTCCTGCTTCCAGCGCGCCTTCAATGCGTTCGACTGCTCCTTGATGTGCGCCAGCTCTTTCTCCACTGCCGCCAGCCGCTCGCGCGAGTTCAGATCGTCTTCGCGTTTCAGTGCCTGCCGCTCGATTTCAAGCTGGGTCGCGCGGCGCTCGAGCTGGTCGATCTCCGTCGGCATCGAGTCGATCTGAATGCGCAGCGAAGCCGCTGCCTCGTCGATCAGGTCGATGGCCTTGTCGGGAAGGAAGCGGTCGGAGATATAGCGATGCGACAGCGTCGCCGCCGCCACGATGGCTGAGTCCTTGATGCGCACGCCGTGGTGTACCTCGTACTTCTCGCGCAGTCCGCGCAGGATCGCGATCGTGTCCTCGACGTTGGGCTCGCCCACAAAGACGATCTGGAAACGGCGTTCCAGCGCTGCGTCCTTCTCGATGTACTTGCGGTACTCATTCAGCGTGGTCGCGCCGATGGCGCGCAACTCGCCGCGTGCCAGCGCCGGCTTCAGCATGTTGGAGGCATCAATCGCGCCTTCGGCCGCGCCTGCGCCCACCAGCGTGTGCAGCTCATCGATGAACAGGACGATCTGTCCCTGGGATTGCTCGATCTCTTTCAGCACGGCTTTGAGCCGATCTTCGAATTCGCCGCGATACTTCGCGCCGGCCAGCATCGCGCCGAGGTCAAGCGAGACCACGCGCTTGTTCTTGAGTTGCTCGGGCACATCGCCGGAGACGATACGTTGTGCCAGTCCTTCCACGATGGCCGTTTTGCCCACGCCAGGCTCGCCAATCAGCACTGGGTTGTTCTTGGTGCGGCGCGATAGCACCTGAATCACACGGCGCACTTCTTCGTCGCGCCCGATCACCGGATCGAGCTTGCCCTGCCGCGCCAGCTCCGTCAGATCGCGAGCGTAGCGCTCCAGCGCCTGGTATTTGGCTTCGGGATTCTGGTCGGTCACCTTTTGGTTGCCGCGGACCGCGGTCAGCGCGCGGAGAATGTTGTCGTAGGTCGCGCCGGCCTTGCTCAGGATTTCCTGCGCTGAGTCGCGCTTGAGCTTGGTCATCGCCAGCAGCAGGTGCTCGGTCGAGACAAACTCGTCTTTGAAGTTCGACGCCTCTTTGAAGGCGTTTTCCAAGAGCTGGTTTGCCGCACTCGACAGGGAGGCCTGGGCCGCACCGCCGCCCGAAACCTTGGGCAGGCGCTCAATAGCGGACATCGCCTGCGTCTGGATGGCCGGAACCTGCAGGCCTACGCGTTCTAAGAGCGGAGCGACGATGCCTTCGTGGTCTTCGAGCAACGCCGCCAGTACGTGGACGGGCTGCAACTCAGGATTGCCATGCTCGCTAGCAATATCGTTTGCGCGCTGCACCGCCTCCTGCGCCTTGACGGTTAGTTTGTCCCATCGAATTGCCATATGAACTCCAGTTGTCAGTAGCCAGCGAAGAACGCATTTCGCTCTACGCCCATTGCTCACGGCTGACGGCCGCTGCGCAATGCGCCAATTGTAGCCTTGTATCCGGCGGTTGGATGTCATACAAAAAGGGAGGGGATCGTCAGGCGGTCCGCCTCCCTTACAACTTGCCGTGAGTCGTGCGCTCGGGGATTCCCCGCTGAGCGCAAGCCATAGCTTAGGCAGCCTGGCCTTTCTTGCCTTCCAGAACGGGGCCGCTGCCAATGTTTACCTTGATCTGCTTGGGCTTGGCTTCGGCGCGCTTGCCCAGCTTGATCTTCAGGACGCCGTTGCTGTAATCAGCGCTGACGTCTTCGGGGTTCACCGTATTCGGCAGCGTGAACGAGCGGGTGAAGCTGCCATAACGGCGCTCCACGCGGCGGAAGTTCTCTTCCTTCTCTTCCTTTTCGAACTTGCGCTCGCCGCTGACGGTCAGAACGTTGTTCTCGACCTTCACATCGAGGTCTTTCTCTTCGATGCCGGGCACTTCCAGCTTGAGCTGGATGCTGTGCTCGTCTTCGTAAATGTCAACAGGGGGCACGAACGCGCCCGCGATTAGCGACTCTTCATGTCCGCCGGCGACCTGCTCTTCGAACAGGCGATTCAGGCGGCTCTGCAAAGTATTCAATTCACGGAAAGGCTCCCAACGAGTCAAAACAGTCATGATCTTCAACCTCCACAACGGGTAAGAAATCTGGTGGCCGACTGGCCACTCACTAACTTGGATGTGCAAGTTAGCGCAAAGGAAGCATAAAATCTTAGTGTGTTATTGTCAAGTTAAAATTGAGACTGTGCTCGTGACCTAATATGAGTTATATAAGTTATTGCTAGTCAATTACTTGCGCTAGAATGCACTTGAGGTATCCAGTCTCCGGAACCCCCGATAAGACGGGATGATCAATAGCTGCACCCCGTGCTTCCAGGATACGGAGAGGTCGCCTGACATCGGCCGCCGCTGCTCCAAGCATCTCCATAAACTCGCCCTCCCCGACGTGGAATGAGCAGGAGCAGGTCACAAGCACCCCGCCAAGTCGCAACATTTTCAAGGCACGGAGATTGAGTTCCTTGTAGCCGCGCAACGCAGTTTGCACCGTCCGCTTGCTTTTGGCGAAGGCAGGGGGGTCGAGGACGATGGTGTCGTACTGCTGGCCCGCCGACGAATAGTCCTTGAGCAGGTCGAAGGTGTTGGCCTCGATCCACTCGATCTCTCCGCAGATGTGGGAGTCGCGGTTGAGCTGCTCGTTCTGCTCGGCCACTTCGAGCGCGGGACGCGAGGAGTCAACTCCCGTCACCTTGCTGCACACTCGCGCCAGGTGCAGCGCGAAACCGCCCTGATAGGTGAAACAATCGAGGGCTTCACCGTGAGCATAACGCGCAGCCGCGGCGTAGTTCTCGCGCTGGTCGAGGAAGGCTCCAGTCTTCTGGCCACTGAGACCGTCGAAGTGAAAGCGCACGCCGTTCAGCCTGAAGACAGTCGCGGATTTCTCGCCTGAGACCAGTTGCGACTCGCGCGGTGGAAGCTGCTCGAGTTCGCGGATGTGCGGGTCTACACGATCCAGCACGCTGCTGCCGGGAAAATGCTCGGCTAGTGCCGTTGTTACCGTCTGGCGTATGTCTTCGCGGTCGAACGCCTGGGTCAGCACCTGCATGGCGAGCACGTCGTTGTACTTGTCCACGATCAGGCCGGGAAGAAGGTCGGCCTCGCTGAAGACGACGCGGTAGGAGTCGGTGTCGCGAACGTTTTTGTGGCGAAAAGCCACGGCATCGTCGATACGCTGACGCAGCAGCGGCAGGAGCTCGCTCTCGCTGATGATCTTTGAGGTCAGCAGCCGTATGGCGATCTGCGAGGCGCTGCTGTAGAGCGCCGAGGCTAGCCTGCGGCCACGCTCATCGCTCACATGCACCAGAGCACCGGGCGCGACGCCGTCGGCTTTCGCAATGTCCGAGCGATAGACCCAGAGATGCCCGCCTTTTAGTCGCGATGCGCCGCGATTGGACACTGTAACAAGCGGAATGGAATCCTGAGCTGGCAAGAAACCTCGCAGTCGAAAGGACTGCCCATCTTAAATGTTCGAAGAGACGAGCTGCCGGGACTTACTGCGGCGCGACTTCGCCCGAGGAAGGCATCTCATCTTCACCGGATGTTGCGGCCTCTGCCGCAACTGGTGCTTTGGGGGTTTTCTCGACTTCCGGCTTGGGCGGAGGAGGAACGTAATACAAGATGCGCTTGCAGGTATCGCAGGTCAGAAACTGCTGGTTGGTCATGGCCTCTTGAAACACCTGCGGTCGCAGCAACACGCTGCACCCCGAACACATCTGGTTCTCGTACACCGCTGCCAGCGCGGTCTTGCGGAGTTGGAGCACGCGATCGTAGTGACGCAATGCGTCTTCGCTGACAGCGGCGCGCAGCTCATTTCGCTTCGCCGTCAGCTCCGCCAATTCTTTTTCGTCGGCTGCGGTCCGCTGGCGGGCGTCTTCCTTCTCGCGTTCGTTTTCCGCGGTGCCAGCCTTCAGCTCAGCCTCGGCTTTCTTCAATATCTCCTTGCGAACATCGGCGGCGACCATAATTTCCAGGATCTTGTCTTCCAGCTTGGCGATATTGCCCTCGGCAAACTGGATCTCGTGCATCAGCGCGCGGTATTCGTCATTGGTCTTTACGTTGAGCGACTGGTCGCGATACTTGCTGATTTTCTGCTGCTGGTCCTGGATGTCGGATTCATGTTTGCGTCGGGCCGCTTCGTCGGCTTTGCCGGCTGCCGTCGCAGCTTCCACCTTCGCCTTGGAGCCGGCAAGCTTGGCCTCGATCTCCGCCACGTGTTTGGGCAAGGCGGCGACTTCCGCTCGCAGGGCGGCGATATGCGAGTCAATCTGCTGCAGCGCGATCAGATTTTGCAGGTCGGAAGTCATCAGAACGGGATGAAAGCTGTCTGGATTCTAGCACGCAGGAATTACGCCTCCATCGTGCCTGCGCGCACATCTGCCCGCGGACTTAGTGGTGATATACACTGCTGCCGAGCCTGAATTCATCCCTCGGAGTATCTGTGACCGCGCGACTCGTGGCAGCATTCGTTTGTCTCTTTGCACTGACCTCGCCGATTGGCACGCAAGCCCAGAAGACCGGAACGCCTCCGCCCGAGGCCGGACAGCAGCTCACCATCGAGGCTATCTTTGCTGACGGCGGCATTACCGGGCGCGTTCCCGAGGGCGTCAACTGGAGCCCCGACGGCTCGAAGGTCTCCTACGTTGAGCGCGACGATAGCGGCGACCACGGGACGCTCTATTACATTGACCTGTCCACCGGCAAGCCAGCGGTGCTGGTGTCGAGCGAAAAGCTGAACGCGCTCGCGCCTGCTGCCAGCTCGATCAAGGACGAGCGCCAGAAGGAAGCAGTGCAGCGGTACTCGGTCGCGGCCTATCACTGGGCACCCGATTCCAAGCACCTCCTCTTCGACGCCAACGGACAGCTCTGGTATTACAGCCTCGACACCGCAACTGCTGTAGAAATCACTTCGAGCGCTGACGGCGCGTCCGATCCCAAGTTCTCCCCTGACGGTAACCGCCTCGCCTACGTGAGAAAGCACGACCTGTATGTTCGCGACGTCAAACGCGGCCAGGAGGAGGCCCTCACCCGCGACGGTAACGACAATCTGTTGAACGGCGAAGTCGACTGGGTGTATCGCGAAGAGCTTTACAGTCGCAGCAACTATTTCTGGTCGCCCGACGGCCGCAGCATCGCCTTTCTGCAGATGAACCAGAAAGATGTGCCGGTGTACCCGATCACCGACTGGATTCCGACCCATCCCACAGTTGACATGCAAAAGTATCCCAAGGCGGGCGATCCCAATCCCCTGGTGCGCATCGGCGTTGTGCCCTCTACAGGCGGAAAGGTGAAATGGATCTCGGCCGGCGGCGGCAAGGACGGTAGCCTCTCGCTCGGCAACGATCCGAACGCGCTCATCCCGCGTTTCGGATGGGTGCGCGACGGCCTGCTCTGGGCGATGGCCCTGAACCGCGTGCAGGACCGCCTCGACATTTACTTCGTAGACGTGCCGAGCGGCAAGTCGCAGCGCATTCTCAGCGAAACCACCGACGCCTGGATCGACATGCATCCGGAGATCGATTTCCAGCTGCTGTCTTCCGGCGACCGCTTTCTCTGGACGAGTTGGCGCGATGGCCACTACCACATCTATCTCTACCAGTTCGACAAGCAGAATCCCCTGGCAGGCGACGCCAAACTCGTGGCCCAACTCACCCGCGGCGACTGGGAAGTGGAGAGCATTAACGCGGTTGACGAAACGGCGGGCGTCGTCTATTTCACCGCCAACGAAGGCGACTGGCGGCAGTCCAACGTATTCTCCGTGGGGCTCGACGGCAAGAACTTCCATCGCGTATCGAAAGAAGATGGGACGCATGGCCCCAACTTCGGGCCAGCGAAGACGAAGTCCTACGTGGACAACTACTCGGCGCTGACCACGCCGCCGCGCATGTCGCTGTGCACGACGGATGGTGCCTGCACGCCATTCTGGCAGTCGCGCAGCGTCGACGCATACAACCTCAAGGCGCCCAAACTGGTGGAATTCACGGCTGCGGATGGCACCACCAAGCTCCTGGGAACGCTGCTGCTGCCCGATGGCGGACCCATGATGGCCAATGGTAAAGCGCCGCTCATTCTCAACCCCTACGGCGGACCGGGCGCGCAATACGTGCGCGACGCGTGGCCCAATGAGAGGCAATTGTTTGATCAGATTCTGGCGCGCCAAGGATTTGCCATTCTGAAAGTCGACAATCGCGGCATGGCCAATCGCGGCAAAGCTTTTGCCATACCCATCAAGCATCATTTCGGCACGGTGGAACTCGACGACCAGATGGCAGCGATTAAGCAAGCTCTGCAGCAGTTTCCGGTGCTGGACGGCTCGCGCATGGGCTTCTGGGGCTGGAGCTACGGAGGCTACTTCACGCTTTACACGTTGGTGAAGACCGATGCGTTTAAGGCCGGAATTTCAGTCGCGCCAGTGACCGACTGGCATAACTACGACTCCATCTACACGGAACGCTACATGGGACTCCCGAGCGAAAACGAAAGCGGTTATCGCGCCAGCTCTCCGCTAAACTTCGCGGGCGACCTGCACGGCAAACTGCTGGAAGTCCACGGCACCAGCGACGACAACGTGCACCTGCAGAACACGATTCAAATGACGAATGCCTTCATCAATGCCGGCAAGCAGTTCCAGTTGATGCTCTATCCTCGCAAGACGCACAGCATCGCCGGAACGGCGGCGCGCACCGACCTGTTTCACCGAATCGAAGACCACTTCGAACAGTACCTGGCGCCCGGGAAATAGGGCGCATCACGAAACCTGCGTAGAAGGATGGCAACGAATTTGAAACTCGCGAAATCTCTCCTGTCGCTCTTGATTGTTTGGTTGGCGACTGCAACGGCATTTGCCCAGCAGGCCACTCCGAGCCCAACCCCTACCATCATTCGCGCCGGACGACTGCTTGATGTTCGCACCGGCAAGACGCTGACCAACCAGGCCATCGTCATTGAGGATGGCAAGATCGTGAGCGTTGGAGCGGATTCGGGCGGAGCCGATGGCGGCGCGAAAGTAATCGACTTGTCAGGCAAGACTGTCCTGCCGGGCCTGATCGATGCGCACACGCACATTACTTTTGATCCGAAGTTCGGCTACGACCGGCTGGCGATCTCGCTGCCGCGCGAAGCGCTGATCGGGGCGAAGAATGCGCGGATCACCCTGCTGGCGGGCTTCACCACCATCCGCAATGTCGGTGCCACCGAGTTCTCCGACATCGCCCTGCGCGACGCCATCAATGCCGGCGACGTGCCGGGACCGCGCATCGACGCCAGCGGTCCCGCGCTCAGCATCACCGGCGGACACTGCGACGACAATCTGCTGCCCTACGAGTGGCACGCCACGGAAGTCGGGGTCGCTGACGGCGTCGAGAACGTGCAGCACAAAGTGCGCGAGATCATCAAGTACGGCGCCGATGTCATCAAGGTCTGCGCCACCGGCGGAGTGCTGTCGCTGGGCGACAATCCGCAGGCCTCGCAGTACACGCAGGAAGAGCTGCGCGCCATCATCGCCGACGCGCACCGCCTGGGCCGCAAGGTCGCCGCGCATGCCCACGGAGCGCAGGGAATTCTTTGGGCCACCGAAGCCGGAGTCGATTCCATCGAGCACGGCTCCTACATCGACGACGCAGGAATCGCCGCCATGAAGCAGCACGGCACCTACCTCGTTCCGACGCTCTATCTCGGTGACTGGTTCCTGGAGAATGCGCCTAAGACTGGAGTGCCGCCTTCGATGCTAGCCAAAGCCAAAGAGGTAATGCCCGCGGCACGCAAAAATGTCGCGCATGCTTTCGCCAGCGGGGTTAAGGTTGGATTCGGCACTGATGCAGCGGTTTACCCACATGGCCTCAACGCGCACGAGTTTGCGGTGATGGTGAAGTTGGGACTGACGCCGCTGCAGGCCATCCAAGCTGCTACCGTAAATGACGCGGAGCTGCTTGGGTGGTCGGACAAGATTGGCGTGATCGAGCCGAACCATTATGCCGACATCATCGCGGTCGACGGTGACCCGCTGCAGGATGTCACCACGCTGGAACGGGTGAAGTTCGTGATGAAGGGCGGGGTGGTGTACAAGAGTGAGCCATGATGATTCTCCGTTAAAAACCCAAGCGATTGGGTTATGCTTCTCATGCCAACGATTTTCCGTTTTTTGCCGGGCTATGTGTCGTGGTTTATCTGAGGCTGCCTGTGCGATGGCGTTCGGCGACCGATGGTGGCTGGTACGACGTGGTCCGAAGATTTAGATTATGGTTGAGGGGAGATGCGCGATGGTCCTTCGCAAGGTTCTCGTGATCGTCCTGGGTGTTCTGGTTACCAGCCTGTCGTTTGAAGGCGGGATGGGTTATGCGCAGGCTGTGCCTACGGCGGACCAGTTGCAGCAGCTGGTTGCGCCGTTTGCGCTGTTTCCGGATGCGCTGGTGGCGCAGATAACCGCCGCGTCAACGGATCCGCAGCAGATCCACGATGTGGACCTCTGGATGAGAAGGAATAGCCACCTGGAGGGACAGGCGCTGACGGATGCAGCGCAAGAGCAGGGGTTCGATCCGGCGTTTATCTCGCTGGTGAATTTTCCCACAGTGCTGGATATGATGGCGGCGAATCTGGATGATTATGCCGCACTGGGGGAGGCATTCAAGGCCGACCAGCAGGCGGTGATGGCGGCGATTCAGACGCTGCGGCAGGACGCATACGCCAGAGGCGTACTCGACAGCAATGAATACCAGACGGTCGCGATAGAACAGCAGAATAACGTGCAGGTGGTGGTGATTCAGCCGGCGAATCCCCAGGTGGTGTTTGTTCCGGTGTATCAGCCGCAGCAGGTGTGGTCGAGCGGGCCGACTACGGGGGACGTAGTGGCGGCGTCGTTAGTGAGCTTTAGCGCGGGGATTGCGCTGGGTGCGTGGATCAACAACAGCCATCCTTGGGGTTGGGGTGGGTGGGGCTGGGGGTGGGGCGGAAGGGGAATAGTTGTTCAAAATAATGTCTGGGTCGTGAACAATCGGTGGAGGAGCCCTCACCCTTCCTTCCGTCCGCGACCGCCCAGGTTTAACCGTCCGATCTATGCGAGGCCTCCTTCGAATTGGAATCGGCGGCCCAATTATCGTCCGCCACCGTCCGGATGGAGACCCGATGGGCCGAACAATCGTCCTGGCGGGAATACTGGAAGCAACAGGCCGCCAGGGAATACAGGCGGGAACCGGCCTGGCGGGAATACTGGAAACAATAGGCCCGGAGGAAACGCACCCGGCGGGAACACCGGAGGGAACCGACCTGGTGGGAATACTGGAAGCAATAGGCCCGAAGGAAACGCACCCGGTGGGAACACCGGAGGGAACCGACCTGGTGGGAATACCGGAAGCAACAGGCCCGGAGGAAACGCACCCGGCGGGAACGCAGGCGGGAACCGACCTGGTGGGAATACTGGAAGCAATAGGCCCGAAGGAAACGCACCCGGCGGGAACACCGGAGGGAACCGACCTGGTGGGAATACTGCAGGCAATAGGCCCGGAGGAAACGCTGGAGGGAATCCTCAGGGTGGCAACAGGCCCGGGGCAGGTGGTGGGGCGAGCCGTCCGACAGGCGGGTCATCTGTGGGTCGTCCGCAGAGCGGGCAACGACCGCAACAGGCTACGGGTTCGCGACCGGGTGGGTTTGGAGGCAATAACAATGGCGCAGCCACGCAGGCTGCGAGCAATCGTGGCAGAGCCAGTGCGGGTGGCGGCAACCAGGGAGGTCGAAGCAAATGAACCTTCGCAATCGTAAATGGTTGTCTGGACCAATCGTTGCGGCTCTGGTTGTCTTGAGTTCGGTCTTTGCCCGGGCGCAGGACGCGGGAGTCAAGACGTATCCCACGTACCGGGAGGCAGCGGCGGCATTTGTGGCGGCGGTGAAGGCGAAGGACGATGCTGCGCTGAAGGAGATGCTTGGGGCCGAAGCGCAGGAGATGCTGTCGTCGGGGGATGCGACGGCGGATGAGAATGATCGGCTGTCGTTCCTGAAGCACTACCAGGAGGCACATAGGTTCATCCACGAAACGCCGGACAAGGTGTTGCTGACGGTGGGGCCGACGGCATGGCCGCTGCCGTTCCCAATCGTGAAGGTGGATGGCGCGTGGCGCTTCGACGCGAATGAAGGTGCCAAGGAGCTGATGTACCGGCGGATCGGACAGAACGAACTGGACGCCATCAAGGTGTCTCACGCTCTGTATGTGGCAGAGAAGGAGTATGCTGCTGCGGGGCATGATGGCAATCCGGCAGGCGTGTATGCGGAGCGCTTTCGAAGCACTGTGGGGACCGAAAACGGTCTCTATTGGGAGGCGAAGGAAGGTGAGGCGGAGAGTCCGGCGGGCGTCCTGGTAGCTCAGGCGGCGAGCGAGGGTTATGAGAACTCGCAACAGACAGGGAAGCCTACGCCGTTTCACGGATATTTCTTCCGGATTCTGAAGGCACAAGGGCCGCATGCTCCGGGCGGTGCGAGGGAGTATGTGAAGGATGGGAAGATGACGGGCGGGTTCGCGATCGTCGCTTATCCGGCGGAGTATCGGGCCAGTGGAGTGATGACGTTTATCGTCGGACCGGATGGAAAGGTCTATCAGAAAGACTTGGGCGACGGCACTTCAGAGGCAGCCAAGGCAATGACGGCTTACGACCCGGACAGCTCATGGAAGCTGGTTCACTGAGGGAGTTCGTTCCCTAAGGCTTTGCTGGTATCCGCAGGGCAGAGTTGAATCAGTGTTCCGCTCTGCCAGGCAATATGTGACCTGCCCCAAGATTGAACCCGCGACCTCGAAGCAGCGGAACGTTCACTCCGCCGATTCAGCTTTATACCAATGACCACCGCCCGGCGCACGTCCACGTGATCGGAGACGGCTGTGAGGCGGTGTTCGAGATGAACTGCGAAGGTGGGCCCCCTCGTCCTTCGCGAGAATTATGGCTTCGCTGTTGCTCGTCTCGGTCGCATCGAGACGGTTTTGCAGCAGCACCGAAACAGCATTTGCTCAGCCTGGAGAAAGATTCATGGCACTGTCTGAAGAATGCAAAGCCGCAAACCGGCGCGCCCAGCGAAGGCTGAAGCAGACGCCTGCGGCACGGGCTGCCCGTTATGACCGCACGTCCGGGCGAATCGCCATCAGTCTCGGTTCCGGGGTCGATCTGATGGTGTCGCCGCAAAACGTCGAAGGCCTGGAGCACGCTACCCCAGCCCAGTTAAGCGCCATCCGGATCAGCCCATCCGGTTTCGGACTCTATTTTCCGAAACTCGATGCTGACATTTATCTTCCTGCCCTGCTGGAAGGTGTGCTCGGCTCCAAAAAGTGGATGGCGTCGAGGCTCGGCTCGCTGGGCGGCCAGCAGACCAGTACTGCCAAGAAGCGTGCCGCCCGGGCTAACGGCAAACTCGGCGGCCGTCCCAGGAAGCTTGTCGGTTGACGCCCCCCGCGTATCGCACTTGCCCGCCGCCGCAGGTTTCTGTTTCAATCCTGAGGCATCGATTCCTGCACTCCTGGGAGCATCGTTCTGGCAACAACACAGTTCTTTGCCTGCAAATCCATCGATAAGCTGATCTCCGAGTCCGAAGAGCCGGAACATCGACTAAAGAAAACCCTCGGCCCGTGGTCGCTGACCGCGCTGGGCATCGGCGCCGTCATCGGCTCGGGCATCTTCACCGTCATCGGCACGGCGATCGCCGGGCAGAAGTTCGATACGTCGTCCATTCTCAACGCTCCGCTCGCCGATTTCATTGTGCACCATGCCGCCACGCTGGGGCGCCCCGGCGCCGGGCCTGCGCTCGCTCTCTCGTTGGTGCTGGTGGCGATCGTGTGCGCCTTTACCGCGCTGTGTTATGCCGAGCTGGCGTCGATGATCCCCATCGCGGGCAGCGCCTACACCTACACCTACGCCACCATGGGCGAACTGATCGCCTGGATCATCGGCTGGGACCTCATCCTGGAGTACGCCGTCAGCAATATGGCGGTAAGCGTCGGCTTCGCGGCGCACCTGGTGGACATGTTCGACTGGTTCGGCTGGCATCCGCCGCTGCGCTGGATTTCGCCCGCCTATCTGCCCTCTGGTATGACCGACCTCAAGGGGGACATGCTTTACAGCCCCGGCTGGCACTTCGGCTTCAACTTTCCTGCGTTCCTTGTGGTTATGATCCTGACCGTCGTGCTGGTGCGCGGCATTCGCGAGTCGGCCGAGACCAACAACGTGATGGTGCTGCTGAAGATCGCCGCCATCCTGGCGTTTGTGTTCGCCGGCATGCACTACATTCATCCCGCGAACTACCATCCCTTTGCGCCCAACGGATGGTCGGGCATCCTCACGGGTGGCTCCATCATTTTCTTCACCTACATCGGTTTCGATTCGGTCTCGACCGCGGCCGAGGAAGCCAAGAATCCGCAGCGCGATCTACCCATCGGCATTATTGCGACGCTGGTCGTCTGCACCTTGCTCTACATA
>Ga0074046_10002901_pt1 | contig 14591 bp, 12 predicted proteins | sample BogForMeECP23OM3_FD_94441 | JGI IMG/M metagenome (GOLD analysis project Ga0074046, IMG submission 94441) | Bog forest soil microbial communities from Calvert Island, British Columbia, Canada - Bog Forest MetaG ECP23OM3 | ecosystem: Environmental > Terrestrial > Soil > Wetlands ...
ACGGCGTGGTCTCAATGAGCGCGATCCATGTGACGGCGGCGATGGCGAGAGCGGAGAGAAAGGCCTGCTGGCTTGCGCGACGCAGGCTCTCGGCGTCGCCGCCCCCGCCGAGTTGCGCCGCGGCGATCGGCGACAGCGCCGCGACGAGGCCGATGCCGAGCAGGAACGCCGGCTGGTAGAGATCGAAGCCGAGCGCGCCGGCGGCGAGCGCGCGAGGCGACAGCCAGCCGAGTATCATATAGTCCGTCGCCGTCATCGCGTTGACCGCCAGGTTGGCGAGAACGAGCGGCCAGCTCAGCGCAAGAGTCGCGGCGAGCTCGCGCCTGAATGCGCCGGCGCCGGCTCGGGTTCTGACCGTTTGCGGCGCGGCGGACATGGGCGGACCCTGATGCGGAGCGGGCGTCCTAATGGATGGGCGGGGCCGCGGCAATACGGGCGCGCCCATGCAATTTCGCTGGCGGCCGCCTAAATGAGCATTGGCCTCGGAGGGAAGAGGTCGGGACGAGAAGGAGCGTTTTTGAATGATCGAGCTTTACACCTGGACGACGCCGAACGGCCGCAAGGCCTCGATCATGCTCGAGGAAGTCGGGCTGCCCTACAGGGTCCACCCGGTCAACATCGGCAGGCAGGAGCAGTTCGATCCCGCGTTCGTGAAAATCTCTCCCAACAGCAAGATCCCGGCGATCGTCGACGACGACGCGCCCGGCGGGCCCCTCTCCGTGTTCGAGAGCGGCGCGATCCTCATTTATCTCGCCGAACTTACCGACAAGCTTCTCGCGCGCAGCGGACCCGCGCGCTACAGGGCGCTCGAATGGCTCAACTGGCAGATGGGCGGCATCGGGCCGATGTTCGGCCAGCTCGGCTTCTTCGCCATCCGCTCGACGGAGAAGTCGGCGCTGGCGATCCAGCGCTTCACCGAGGAAAGCCAGCGCTTGCTCGCCGTCATCGACCGGCGCCTGCAGGAGAGCGCCTACCTCGCCGGCGACGATTACTCGATCGCCGACGTCGCCTCCTATCCCTGGATGTTCGCGGCCAAGACTTTTCTCGGCCCGGTGCTCGGGGAGACCCTGGAGGCGATGCCTTCGGTCAACCGCTGGCTGACGGCGGTCGGCGAGCGCGAGGCGGTCAAGCGCGGGATGGCGACGCCGAAGGTGTGAGACTGCCCACTGGCCTCGAGGCTATTCGGGAGATGCAGAGGAACGCCGCGTCGGCTGGCCGGAGCGGGACCGGAGGCATGGAAGGTTCCCCGGCGTGAAAACTTGACAGCGGCGAAGGTCATCCTCAATCGGCGTCCCCCCAATCCCATTTGGGGCGGGCCCCTTTCACCTGGTGGAACGCTCGGCCGCTGCGCTTGTGTTTGACGTTTGTGTGGCCAGCGCCAAAGCCTTTTGCCTGTCGATTTCCACGAGGTGGCGACGGATCAGCGGATCAGCGCCAGGGCCGTCGTCAAGGTCGACAATCGATGTCAGCATCCGAGTAATTTGCTCCAGGATGACGATTTCGCGCCTGGTCCCATCGACGAAGTCGCGCAGCTCCTGCAGTGCAAGGCTCAGTTCCGGCATCAGCGTCCCTCCAAGAGCGGTGCTCACTCACCTTCATTCCAAAATCTCTCGGCCGCCCGCAATAGGGAGAACTACGTAGGGGAAAACGCCTGCGTACTTTTTTGGTCGAAACTGAAGGGCGGCAATCTGAGTCCGCGCCGTTCATGCTTTGACCTCTACGGGTTTGGGCGTTGGCTGCAGTGCGATTCTTTGGCACTGACAGGACGGACGTGCGAAGGGGGCGAAATGCTCGATCTCATACAAATCGAATTGGCCAGCGTCCGTAAAATCGCGGAACTGGCCGACGATGGTTTTCTGCTGTATCTAATTGACATGGCAATACAGGAGGCTAACCAGGAAACCGACGCCAGTAACGACAAGCCAGGAACGCCGACCGACAGGCGATGCAACAAGAAGAACGACACTAACGACCCAGATTTCGCTTGAGGCCGGGGGTTTCGTCTTCAAGCGTAAACAATCCGTCACGAGTTTTTGTCATTGCGAGCCGCCGAGAATTACTTTAAGAGGGCCTCCGCGATTACCGATCGCTTATTGCCGGTTCCTTTGTCTTTCATGACAGTTACTATATACACAAAATGTGTGTAGTTTACCTATGAGCTGACGTCAGCCAACGATTCACCGCATGCCTCGAGTCGAGCGAGACGGCGCGACAGGCCTTGGCGTCGCGGCGGTAAGGCGGCGAGCCCGGAGGGACAGTTTTTGCGCCCAAGGCCTTGAAATCGCCCGCGCCCGACCCGTTTTGCGCAGGTCGCCGCCTAAAGCGGAACCAGGTATCCGATCGGGTCGACGGGCTTGCCGTCCTTGCGCAATTCGAAATGCAGATGCGGGACATTCCCGCTGACGCCGGATTTGGCAATGATCTGCCCGCGCCTGACCGCGTCGTCCTCCTTGACGTCGAGTTCGCTGTTGTCGGCATAGACGGTGACATAGCCGTCGGCGTGGCGGATCAGCACGAGCTTGCCGTAGGTCTTCAATTCGTCGCCGGCATAGCTGCAGACGCCGTCGGCGGCGGCGTGCACCGCTTCGCCGACCGGCGCCGCGATATCGATGCCGTCGGTCTCGCCGCTCTTGAAGACCTGAACGATCGGCCCGCGAAGCGGCCAGCGGAACCTGTCGTGCGGGCCCGCGGCGCCTGCGGAGAGATCCTGCGCAAGCGCCGGTCCGCCGGCGAGGCTCGCGAGGAGGAACGCGGCGAGGCGGCCCCTGACCCTCGCCATCCGAGGCCGCTTCAGTGCTGCAGCGCCTTGACGATGGCGTCGGTCATCTTCTTAGCGTCGCCGAACAGCATCAGAGTGTTGTCGCGGAAGAAGAGCTCGTTCTCGACGCCGGCGTAGCCCGATCCCATGCCGCGCTTGACGAACAAAACCGTCTTCGCCTTCTCGACGTCGAGGACCGGCATGCCGTAGATCGGCGACTGCGGGTCGGTCTTGGCGGCCGGGTTGGTGACGTCGTTCGCGCCGATGACATAGGCGACGTCGGTCTGGGCGAATTCGTTGTTGATGTCCTCGAGTTCGAACACCTCGTCATAGGGCACGTTCGCCTCGGCGAGCAGCACGTTCATATGGCCGGGCATGCGGCCGGCGACCGGGTGGATCGCGTATTTGACCTCGACGCCCTCCTTCTTGAGGAGGTCCGCCATCTCGCGCAAGGAGTGCTGCGCCTGCGCGACCGCCATGCCGTAGCCGGGCACGATGATGATCTTCGAAGCGTTCTTCATCATGTAGGCCGCGTCTTCGGCCGAGCCCTGCTTGACGGGCCGTGTCTCCTTGTCGGCCTTTGCCGCCACCTCGCCGCCGAAGCCGCCGAGGATGACGGACAAGAATGAGCGGTTCATGCCCTTGCACATGATGTAGGAGAGGATCGCGCCCGACGAGCCGACCAGGGCGCCGGTGATGATGAGGGCGAGGTTGCCGAGGGTGAAGCCGATGCCCGCTGCCGCCCAGCCGGAATAGGAGTTCAGCATCGAGATGACGACCGGCATGTCCGCGCCGCCGATCGGGATGATGAGCAGGCCCCCGAGCGCGAGCGAGACGAGCGCGATCAGCCAGAACCAGACGGCGGCCTGCGTCGCGTAGAAGATCGCGATCAGCACGACGAGGGCGACGCCGAGGCCGGCGTTCACGACGTGCCGCTGCGGCAGGAGGATCGGCGCGCCCGACATGCGCCCATCGAGCTTGAGGAAGGCGATGATCGACCCGGTGAAGGTGATCGCGCCGATGGCCTGGCCGAGCGACATTTCGATGATGCTCGCCGGATGGATGCCCGCGCCCTCGGCGATGCCGAAAGCATGGGGCGCATAGAGAGCGCCTGCCGCGACCAGCACCGCGGCGAGACCGACCAGCGAGTGGAACATCGCCACCAGCTGCGGCATCGCCGTCATCTTGATGGTGCGGGCGCGCCAGACGCCGATTGAGCCGCCGATCGCAACCGCGACAACGATCAGCAGCCACGAGACCGCGCCCGACGGCGGCTTCAGCGCCAGCGTGGTCAGGACGGCGATCGCCATGCCGATCATGCCGAAGCGGTTGCCCTGGCGCGACGAGGCGGGCGAGGAGAGGCCGCGCAACGCCAGGATGAACAGGATGCCGGCGACGAGATAGAGGAGGGCGGCGAGATTGGCGTTCACGGTCGGTCAGCCCTTCTTCTTGTACATCGCAAGCATGCGCTCGGTGACCCAGAAACCGCCAAAAATGTTGACCGAGGCGAGAATGAGCGCGAGGAAGCCGACGATGCGCGCGAATGTCGAACCGCTGTCGGCCGCGGCGACCCCGACCGAGAGCAGTGCGCCGACGACGATGACCGACGAGATGGCGTTGGTCTCGGACATCAGCGGCGTATGCAGCGCCGGCGTCACCGACCAGACGACGTAGTAGCCGACGAACACTGCGAGGGCGAAAATCGCCACGCGGAACACGAACGGATCGATCGCGCCGCCCGAGGCCGCATGCCCCGCTGCGGCGAGCTGGTCGCCGTAGGTCTGTATCGACTGGGCCGCCTGCTGCGCGGCGTCTGTGGCGGCTCTGAGTTTGGCGATTGCGGCGTCGAGGTTGTCCATCCGGCTCTCCGGGGTTTATGGGGCAGGCGGCGCGTCGGGCCTACCTCGGCTGAAAGTTTGGATGGACGATCGCGCCGTCACGGGTGAGGCAGGTCGCCTTGACGAGTTCGTCGTCCCAGTTGACTGCGAGCGCCTTGTTGGACTTGTCGATCAGGGTCTCGACAAAGGCGTAGAGGTTGCGCGCGTAGAGCGCGGAAGCGCTGGCGGCGAGGCGGGTCACGCTCGAGTAGCCGACGATCTTGACGTCGTTGTCGCTCGTCACCAGTTCGCCCGCCTTGGCGAGTTCGCAATTGCCGCCGCGCTCGACGGCGATGTCGACGATCACCGAGCCGGGGCGCATCGATTTCACCATATCGGCGCTGATGAGGCGCGGCGCGGGGCGGCCGGGGATCAGCGCGGTCGCGACCACAATGTCCTGCTTGGCGATGTGCGAGGCGATGAGCGCGGCCTGCTTGGCCTTATAGGCGTCCGACATCTCCTTGGCGTAGCCGCCCGCCGTTTCGGCCTGCTTGAACTCCTCGTCCTCGACGGCGACGAATTTCGCGCCGAGCGACTCGACCTGCTCCTTGGTCGCCGGGCGGACGTCGGTCGCGGTGACGACCGCGCCCAAGCGACGTCCCGTAGCGATCGCCTGAAGGCCCGCGACGCCGACGCCCATGACGAACAGCTTCGCCGCCGGAATGGTGCCGGCCGGCGTCATCATCATCGGCATCGCCCGTCCGTACTCGCAAGCGGCGTCGATGACGGCGCGGTAGCCGGCGAGATTCGCCTGGCTGGAAAGGACGTCCATGACCTGCGCGCGGGTGATGCGCGGCATCAGCTCCATGGCGAAGGCCGAGACGCCGGCCTTCGCCATCGCCGCGATCGCGTCCTCGCGTCCGTACGGATCCATGGCCGCGACGACGAGCGCGCCGCGCTTCATCATGCCGAGCTCGGCCGAGCTCGGCCGCCGCACTTTGAGCACGACGTCCGCGCCGAGCGCCTGATCCGCGTCGACAATCCGGGCGCCTGCGGACTGATAATCCGCGTCTATGATTCCAGTCTTGAGGCCCGCGCCGCGCTCGACCGCCACCTCCGCTCCGAGGCCGACGAATTTCTTGACCGTCTCGGCGGTCGCCGCGACGCGCGTCTCCGCGGGGTCCGTTTCCGCGACCACTCCTACCAGCATGAGATTTCCCCAAAGGCCGTCGATGTTTGGGCGGCTTCTGCCGTCCTCGACCAGTTTTTCCCAGCGAAGGTTCGGCCGATTTCGCAGCGCCGCAATCCCATAGAGCATCGCTCGTCCGGCTGCAACGCGGCAAAGTGTCAGGACCAGGAGCGCCCCGAAACGCATGGCGCACGCCGACGTCCGCGGCCCTCAGGGTTGTGCGGTCGCGAGGGTCGTGTACGGCTGACGGCTCAGCCGCGCGGGTCAGGCGCGCGCGTGGGCCTCGATCGGGCGGTCGTTCGCCTTGTCCCGGGATTCGAGCGCTTCGAACTTGAGGAGTTCCGCCTGGGCTTCTTCCTGGGCGGCCTTGGCCTCTTCGATCTGGGCTGCGAGTTCCGCGATCGAACTGTTGAGATTGTCGCGGCGAACCGACGCTGCTCGGGCATAGGTCGGATAGGCGAAATGGCGCGGGTCGGTGATGCCCGCCCGCTTTTCTTCGTTGGCGATTTCCCGGTCGAGTTCGGCCGACATGCGGGTGAACTCTGCAAGCATCATCTCGATCTGCCGGACGCGACGCCGCTTTTCTTCGAGCTGAAAGCGCTTCAGGCGGATCAACGTGTCCCGCGACTTCATTCCAAGACGCTCCTTGCAACAACCTACCCAGGAGGGCGACGCCGCCCTAGGACGTGATCACCACGAGACCGTCCGAGAGTGCAGCACGAAGGTTTCCCTTTTCTTACCGTTTCCGCGGGGGAAGGGAGGTCTCTCAGGGCGACCAGCAGGAGGACGCTCGCCCGCGCTCAGCGGCGCGTTAGCACTTCATTTACGCGCATCGTTAACAATCAAGGCGGTCCGAAGCCCCGTCCGCCAAAATTCGCACTGGATATCCACAGGTCAGCGGCGTCGTCCAACGTCGGGAGAACCGCGGGTCCGATGAATCCTTTAAGCCAGTTTCTTAAATTGGTGCATGAAAAATCAACAGCATGAGAAATAAAATAAATATCACAAACTTAGATCAATCACGTAAGGTCAGAGGGGTGGACTTGCGCGAAGGAATCATGATTTGTTAACCAATGGCAGTCACTCTTTGTTTCGAATCAGTCTGGGTCCCAATCTGACTGCTCGGCGGCAAGGTTTGGGCGTGAAGGCGACGTACGAAACCGCGGTCACGAGGCATAAGGCGAGGCTGGGAGCCTAACATGCGGGTACTATTGATCGAGGACGATGCGGCGACCGCGCAAAGCATTGAGCTGATGTTGAAGTCGGAAAACTTCAACGTGTACGCGACCGACCTCGGCGAGGAGGGAATCGACCTTGGAAAGCTGTACGATTACGACATCATCCTGCTTGACTTGAACTTGCCGGACATGTCCGGCTACGAGGTGCTTCGCTCGCTGCGCGTGACCAAGATCAAAACTCCGATCCTCATTCTGTCCGGAATGGCCGGCATCGAGGACAAGGTCAAAGGACTCGGCCACGGCGCCGACGACTACCTGACCAAGCCCTTCCACAAGGACGAACTGATCGCTCGCATTCACGCAATCGTGCGGCGATCGAAGGGGCACGCCCAGTCGGTCATCATCACCGGCGACCTCGTCGTCAATCTCGATCAGAAGACCGTCGAGGTGGACGGCGCGCGCGTGCATCTGACCGGCAAGGAATACCAGATGCTCGAGCTGCTCTCGCTGCGCAAGGGCACGACTCTCACCAAGGAAATGTTCCTCAACCACCTTTACGGCGGAATGGACGAGCCCGAGCTCAAGATCATCGACGTCTTCATCTGCAAACTGCGCAAGAAGCTGGCGATGGCCTCCAACGGACGCAATTACATCGAGACGGTCTGGGGCCGCGGCTACGTTCTGCGCGAGCCGTCGCCCGCCGACGAGCGCATCACCGCGTGACCGCGCCGCAGCCGCAAATGCGGTCCGCGTCCTAACCGCATCTCTGACGTTGCCCCTACCTCGGCAGCGTCGTCGCGCCCATCAAGGCTTCGTCGATCGCCGCCGCGCATTGACGGCCCTCGCGGATTGCCCAGACGACCAGCGACTGACCTCGGCGCATGTCGCCGCAGGCGAACACCTTGGCGAGCGACGAGGCGTAGCGCTCCGTGTCGGCGGTCACATTGCCGCGGCCGTCGAGCTTCACCCCGAGTTCGCTGAGCATTCCCTCCTTGACCGGCGACACGAAGCCCATCGCCAGGAGAACGAGGTCGGCTTTCAGCGTGAATTCCGTTCCCGCGATCGGCTTCAACTTCTCGTCGACTCGCATGCACTTCAGGCCCGTGAGCACGCCGTTGTCGCCCTCGAACGCCGTCGTCATCACCGCGAAGTCGCGCTCGGCGCCTTCCTCGTGGCTCGACGACGTGCGCAGCTTCCAGGGCCAGTTCGGCCAGGTCAGGAGCTTGTCCTCCGCCTTCGGCGGCATCGGCAGGATTTCGAGCTGGGTCACCTTGAGGGCGCCCTGGCGGATGGAGGTGCCGATGCAGTCGGAGCCCGTGTCGCCGCCGCCGATCACCACGACATGCTTTCCGCTGGCGAGGATCGCCTCGTTCGTGCCGAGCGGCTCGCCCGAGACGCGCCGGTTCTGCTGCGGCAGGAAGTCCATGGCGAAATGAATTCCGGCGAGCTCGCGGCCCGGCGCCGGGAGGTCGCGCGACGCCTCGGCGCCGCCGGCCAAGGCAATCGCGTCATAGCTGTCGATCAGGCTCCGGGCGCCGACGGTTGCGCCGACATGGGCGTTGTAGTGGAAGACCACGCCCTCGGCCGCCATCTGCTCGACGCGACGCTCCACGTGGCGCTTCTCGAGCTTGAAGTCGGGGATGCCGTAGCGCAGGAGCCCGCCCGCCTTGGCGTGCTTTTCGTAGACGTGGACCTCATGGCCGGCGCGCGCGAGCTGCTGTGCGCAGGCGAGGCCGGCGGGACCCGAGCCGACGACGGCGATTTTCTTGCCGGTCCGATGCGCCGGAGGTTCGGGCGTGATCCAACCCTCGGCGAAGGCGCGGTCGATGATTGCGCACTCGATCGTCTTGATCGTCACCGGCGCGTCCTGAATGTTGAGCGTGCAGGACGCTTCGCAGGGCGCCGGGCACACGCGGCCGGTAAATTCGGGGAAGTTGTTGGTCGAGAGCAAGTTTCGCGTCGCCTCCTGCCAGTCGCCGCGGTAGACGAGGTCGTTCCAGTCGGGAATCTGGTTGTTGACGGGGCAGCCATTGTGACAATAGGGGATGCCGCAGTTCATGCAGCGCGCCGCCTGATTGCGGGTCGCCTCCTCGCTCAACGGGAGAACGAACTCCCGGTAATGGCGAATTCGGTCCGAGGCCGGGGCGTAGCGCCGGTCCGTCCGATCGATTTCCAAAAAGCCCGTCACCTTGCCCATGCTCGTTCCTTCCCCTGTCCAGCGAGGGCCAGGGCAGGGTGACGGAGGCGCGCATAGCGCATTCCATCCCCTTACTTGGCTTGTACAAAAGGTCTTAGCGACCCCGCTCCTGCCTGCGGCTCATTCTCCGGCCGCCAGCATCGCCCGTCCGCTCTGCGCCGATAGTTCCGCGAGCGCGCGCCGGTACTCGACCGGCATCACCTTGCGGAACTTGGGCAGGTACGATTCCCAGTTCTCCAGAATGCGCCGTGCGCGCGCCGATTCGGTCGCGCGGGCGTGGTTGACGATCAGCTGGTGAAGGCGCTCGGCGTCGAATCGACTCATGTCGCGCATCACGTCGACCCTGCCATGCGCCTGCAGGTCGCCGCCCGAGTGGAGATGGCGCACCATCACCTCTTCCTCGCCGGCGACCGGTTCGAGCTCGACCATCGCCATGTTGCACCGCTGGGCGAAGGTTCCCGCCTCGTCCAGCACATAGGCGATGCCGCCGGACATCCCGGCCGCGAAATTGCGACCGGTTTCGCCGATCACGACGACGACGCCGCCCGTCATGTACTCGCAGCCGTGGTCGCCCACGCCCTCGACCACCGCAACCGCGCCGGAATTGCGCACGGCGAAGCGCTCGCCGGCTACGCCGCGGAAGTAGCATTCTCCCGCGATGGCGCCGTAGAGCACCGTGTTGCCGACGATGATCGACTCCTCGGGCTTCAGCTTCGCCGCTTCGCGGGGCGGATAGACGACGATGCGTCCGCCCGACAGGCCCTTGGCGACGTAGTCGTTGGCGTCGCCTTCGAGCTCGAGCGTCACGCCCTTGGCGAGGAACGCGCCGAAGCTCTGTCCCGCCGTGCCCTTGAACTTGATGTGGATCGTCTCGTCGCGCAACCCGGGGTGACCGTAGCGCTTGCCGATCTCGCCCGACAGCATCGCGCCGGTCGAGCGGTCCGAGTTGCGGATCGCAAGGTCTAGGCGAACGTGTTTGCCGCGCTCGACCGCGTCTTTCGCCTCGGCGATCAGGCGGCGGTCGAGCACGTGGTCGAGCCCGTGATCCTGGTCGATGCTGCGGTAGATCGTGTCGTCGGGCCAGGGCTTCGGCTTATGGAACAGCTTCGAAAAATCGAGGCCCTGCGCCTTGGCGTGCTCGACGAGCCTCGCCTTGTCGAGCATCTGGGTTTGCCCGATCATTTCGTCGAACTTGCGGTAGCCGAGCGCCGACATCGATTCCCGCACTTCTTCGGCGACGAAGAAGAAGTAGTTGATGACATGCTCTGGCTTGCCGCCGAAGCGCTTGCGCAGAACCGGGTCCTGCGTCGCCACCCCCACGGGGCAGGTATTCAGATGGCACTTGCGCATCATGATGCAGCCCGCGGCGATGAGCGGCGCCGTGGAGAAGCCGAACTCGTCGGCGCCCAACAGCGCGCCGATCACGACGTCACGACCCGTGCGCAAGCCCCCGTCGACCTGCACCGCAATGCGCGAGCGCAGGCCGTTCATCACCAGCGTCTGATGGGTCTCGGCGAGGCCGATCTCCCACGGGGAGCCCGCATGCTTGATCGAAGTCAGGGGAGACGCGCCTGTGCCGCCCTCGAAGCCGGAGATCGTGACGTGGTCCGCCTTGCACTTGGCGACGCCCGCGGCGACCGTACCGACGCCGACCTCCGAAACGAGCTTCACCGAAACTTTCCCGTCGGGGTTCACGTTCTTCAGATCGTAAACGAGCTGTTTCAGGTCCTCGATCGAATAGATGTCGTGGTGCGGCGGCGGCGAGATGAGGCCGACGCCCTGGGTCGAGTGGCGCACCTTCGCGATGACCGCATCGACCTTGTGGCCCGGCAACTGCCCGCCCTCGCCGGGCTTCGCGCCCTGGGCCATCTTGATCTGCATCATGTCAGAGTTGACGAGATACTCCGTCGTCACCCCGAACCGGCCCGAGGCGACCTGCTTGATCGCGCTGCGCATCGAATCGCCGTTGGCCATGCGCTTGAAGCGGTCGGACTCCTCGCCGCCCTCGCCGGTGTTCGACTTGCCGCCGATCCGGTTCATCGCGATTGCCAGCGTCGTGTGCGCCTCGCGCGAGATCGAGCCGAACGACATCGCTCCGGTCGAGAAGCGTTTGACGATCTCCGCCGCCGGTTCGACCTCGTCGAGCGGAACGGGCGCGCGACCTTCGGTCTCCGCCGTCTTGATAAGAAAAAGGCCGCGGATCGTGAGCAATTGCTCGCTCTGCTCGTTGAGCGTCTTGGAGAAGGCGCTGAAGCGGTCGCGGGCATTCCCGCGGACGGCGTGCTGCAGGAGGGAGACTGTCTGGGGCGTCCAGTTGTGGGCTTCGCCGCGAATTCGATAGGCGTATTCGCCGCCGACCTCGAGCGAGCTCCTGAGCACTGGCGAATCTCCGAACGCCTCGGCGTGACGACGCCGCGTCTCTTCGGCGATCTCGGCGAGCCCCGCGCCCTCGATCGACGTCGCGGTGCCGAAGAAGAACTCGTCCACGAACGCCTTCGAAAGGCCGACGGCGTCGAAGATCTGCGCGCCGCAATAGGACTGGTAGGTCGAAATGCCCATCTTCGACATGACCTTCAACAGGCCCTTGTCGACCGACTTGATGAAGCGCTTGATGACCTCGCAGCTGCTGATCGGCTCAGGCAGATCCTTGGCCATCGCCGACAGCGTCTCAAAGGCGAGATACGGATTGATCGCCTCGGCGCCGTAACCGGCCAGGCAGGCGAAATGGTGGATCTCGCGCGTTTCGCCGGTCTCGACCACAAGACCGACCGAGGTGCGCAGGCCCTTGCGAATGAGGTGATGATGCACCGCCGCCGTCGCAAGGAGAGCAGGGATCGGAATGCGGTCCGCGCCAACCATGCGGTCGGAGAGGATGATGATGTTGTAGCGGCCATGGACGGCTGCTTCCGCGCGGTCGCACAGGCGCTTGAGCGCCTCCTCCATGCCCGCCGCGCCCTTCTCGACCGCATAGGTGATGTCGAGCGTCTTCGTGTCGAACGAATCCTCGAAGTGGCCGATACAGCGAATCTTCTCGAGGTCCTCGTTGGTCAGGATCGGCTGGCGCACTTCGAGGCGCTTGTGCCGCGCCGTACCTTCGAGGTCCAGAAGATTCGGCCGCGGTCCGATGAACGACACGAGGCTCATGACGAGCTCCTCGCGGATCGGATCGATCGGCGGGTTCGTCACCTGCGCGAAGTTTTGCTTGAAGTAGGTGTACAGCAGCTTGGACTTGGACGAGAGCGCCGAAATCGGCGTGTCCGTTCCCATCGAGCCGACCGCCTCCTGACCCGTGGTCGCCATGGGCGTGAGCAGGAAGGCGAGGTCTTCCTGCGTATAGCCGAAAGCCTGCTGGCGATCGAGCAACGACACGTCCGCGCGCGAGGCGCGGGGGGCGACGGGATTGAGGTCTTCGAGGACGATCTGCGTCTTCTCGAGCCACGAATTGTATGGGTGGGCGCGCGAAAGCGTCTGCTTGATCTCGGCGTCGGACACGATGCGGTGCTCGTGCAGGTCGACGAGCAGCATCTTGCCCGGCTGCAGGCGCCACTTGGCGACGATCTTCTCCTCCGGCGCCGGCAGCACGCCCATCTCGGAGGCGAGCACCACCAAATCGTCGTCGGTGACGAAATAGCGGGCCGGACGAAGTCCGTTGCGGTCCAGCGTCGCGCCGATCTGGCGCCCGTCGGTGAACGCGACCGCCGCCGGCCCGTCCCACGGCTCCATCAGCGCGGCATGATATTCGTAGAAGGCGCGCCGCTCCTCATCCATCAGCGGATTGCCGGCCCAGGCCTCCGGGATGAGCATCATCATCGCGTGGACCAGCGAGTAGCCGCCCTGAACCAGGAATTCGAGCGCGTTGTCGAAGCAGGCGGTGTCCGACTGGCCTTCGTATGAGATCGGCCAAAGCTTCGAGATGTCGTTGCCGAACAGCTCGGAGTCGACGCTCGCCTGGCGCGCCGCCATCCAGTTGACATTGCCGCGCAGCGTGTTGATCTCGCCGTTGTGCGCGACCATCCGATAGGGGTGGGCAAGGCGCCACGACGGGAATGTGTTGGTGGCGAAGCGCTGATGGACGAGCGCCAGCGCGGTCTCGTAATGCGGGTCGAGAAGGTCGCGATAGTACGGCGCGAGCTGACGAACGAGCACCATGCCCTTGTAGACGATCGTGCGCGCCGACATCGACACGGGATAATATTCCGCGATCTGCGGGCTGCCGATCGCGTAGACGCGGTTTGAAACGACCTTGCGGATGATGAAGAGCCTGCGCTCGAAGTCGTCTTCGCTCGCGAGGTTCGCCGCGCGGCCGACGAAGATTTGCTGCACCACCGGTTCGACCGCCTTTACGCGCTCGCCGAGCCCCGAATTGTCGGTCGGGACGTCGCGCCAGCCGAGCACCGTCTGGCCCTCGGCCGCGACGACCTCTTCGACGATGTCGCGGACGCGCTTGCGGGCCTCGCCGTCGCGGGGCATGAAGAACTGGCCGATCGCATAATGGCCCGGCTCGGGCAGCTCGAATCCGAGCTTCGCGCACTCCGGGGCGAAGAACCGATGCGGGATCTGCGTCAATACGCCGCAACCGTCGCCGAGTGTGGGATCGGCTCCGACCGCGCCGCGATGGTCGAGATTGACCAGAATCTGCAGGCCCTTCTCCAGGATGTCATGCGACTTGCGGTTCTTCATGTCGGCGACGAAACCGACGCCGCAGGAATCATGCTCCTTCGCGGGATCATAGAGACCCTGGGCGCGGGGAGTGAGCGGATCGGCCCCACGAGGGGCGCTAACGCTCGCCGGGGTGGCCAGGCTTTGCTTCGGCTGGGTTTCGGCGTTCATTTTTCGGCTCCCCCGACAGTCGGGTTCCTACATTCCAACATTTGAAGGCGTATCGTGGACAAGAACGCTGCGCCGCGCGCAGCCGACCGGGCTTCACGTTTCGGATTTCGTCCGATCCGATTTGGTCGTTCGATACGACACGTTGCGCCTCGTACGCCTGCTCGCGGCGAAGCACGGCCTCTTCGCGAATGGTCAGCAAAACTGTCCTATTATAAAACCATGCCAGAAATGAACGCTTGACACAAGCGGTTGGGCGCGAATTCCCTATCGCCGCAGACATTGCATTTTTTGTGGCGAAGGCGGGCGCTCTTGAATTGCGGCTTTTTCGTCCCAGATGTTCAGTGCGGGGTCCAAGGGAACCGCAGCGGCGGGCGCAGCCAAACGGGGCACCCTCCGCCATATCGCTCAATCAGGAGGATGTGTACATATGCTGAACTATGATCTTGCGCCGTTCTACCGTTCGACTGTCGGGTTTGATCGCCTGTTGGCGATGCTCGATAAGACGGTCGGCGCCGAGCAGAACGCTCCGACCTATCCACCCTACAACATCGAACGGACCGGCGAAAACGCCTACCGGATCACGCTTGCCGTCGCCGGCTTCGCCGAGAAGGAGCTCTCGGTC
>Ga0074046_10002904_pt1 | contig 14579 bp, 10 predicted proteins | sample BogForMeECP23OM3_FD_94441 | JGI IMG/M metagenome (GOLD analysis project Ga0074046, IMG submission 94441) | Bog forest soil microbial communities from Calvert Island, British Columbia, Canada - Bog Forest MetaG ECP23OM3 | ecosystem: Environmental > Terrestrial > Soil > Wetlands ...
GCCGCTACAGAAGATTTGCGGAAGTGCGGTTCAGTGGGGCAACTGCGGCTTGCCGGCGTTGATCCACGCAGTCAGCCAGTAGGAGCCCACATCGGTGGAGGCATCGGACAACTGCCTGATCAGCGATCCCGCCGCCAAATTGTAAAAGCGATCGTAGTATTCGTCGGTGTAGGAAGATAGGCCGCGCTTTGCGGCGCGGTCCGCAAGAAGCAGCGATTCCACCTGGCTATGCGCGGAAAGGCAGGAATCGAAGGCGTGATCCGTGGGATCGTTGATGAAGGATGCGTCATGCGGGTTGACCGGGAAAAAGGAGCCGAAACGGTCAATCAGGACAGTGTTGAATCGTTGATTGACCCCATTCTGACCAGTGGCGTGCCCGTCATAGTTTTCGGTGGTATTGAACGGGTCGTTGGCTTCGGCTACGAAGTGGGCCAGAAAGGCCGCATCCAACTTGGCGTTCTCCCACTTGCCATTCTTCAAATCCTCGGTGAGCTTCTGGCTATACACGCCAATCTGCCAGGGGAGCAGGCCCGTGGAATCGATTTTGGATTTACCGTACAGGCCCACCGCGGCTTTGTAATTTCGAGGCAGCTTATCGAACGGGAATTTGCCGTATTTGTCGAGTTCGATGAAATAGTTGTTGCGTTCGCTGGGATGCTGATCAATAAGGTTCAGCGGGTCGTTGACGTGCTTTACAAGGTAGAAACGGTTCGCTTCAAAGAACGACCGCAGATCGTAGGGCAGAGAATCGACGGCGTGATTGACGATCAGCCGCTGGGCGTTATCTCCCCAGGCCGCTGCCTGAAGCGGGAGGAGCAGGGCCAGCGTCGCGGTGAACAAAAGGACACTCGCGGCACCTCTGAACCTGGAATCAGCGCGGCGCAACATTTCTGGAAAGCCCTCACTTGGCGCTAGCTATCCTTAGCGTACTCTTCCTGCGGCCATAAAAATAATAAATCACCAGGCCGATGATGAGCCAGGTAAAGAAGCGCAGCCAATTCATGATGGGCAGACCGGCCATCAGCAGAAGGCACGTGAAAATCGTGACGATGGGAGCCAGCGGCCCGCCCGGAGCACGGAAGGCGCGCTTACGATCCGGTTCACGGTACCGCAGGATGAGCACGCCAGCGCCCACCAGCGCAAAGGCAAACAGCGTGCCGATGTTCGACAGGTCCGCGAGCGTTCCGATATCGAGAAGACCCGCAGGGATTCCGACGACGAAGCCCGCCAGCCAGGTGGAGAAATCCGGCGTGTGGTATTTCGGATGGACGCGGCCGAAAATACGCGGCAGCAGGCCGTCGCGCGACATCGCGAACCACACGCGGGCCTGGCCCAGTTGGAAGACCAGCAGAGAGGAGATCATGCCCATGAGAGCGCCGATCAGGACGATCAGACGCACATTCCCAAAGTGCAGCTTCTTCATGGTATTGACGACGGGCGCGGCGTCGTCGAGCAGCGTTTGCCAGGGCACGAGTCCCGTCAGCACGACCACCACGGCGACGTACAGCACGGTGCAGATGATCAGCGTGGCGATTATGCCGCGCGGCAGGTCACGCTGCGGATTCTTGCACTCCTCGGCGGCAGTCGAGACGGAATCGAAGCCAATGTAGGTGAAGAAGACGATTGAGCCACCGGTAAGGATTCCCGGCCAGCCATTGGGCGCGAAGGGGTGCCAGTTGGCGGGGTGGATGAAGCGCGCGGCGAAGCTGATGAACACCATGATGGCCACGAGTTTCAGGAAGACCATGATGTTGTTGGTTTGGGCGGATTCCTTGATGCCGCGGACGAGGATTATGGTCAGCAGCATCACAATGATGAAGGCCGGCCAGTTGAATCCAAAATGCCAGCCGGGACCGTAAATAGTGTTTCCCTGCAGGTCTTGCAAGCCGGTGGGAAGATACGCGGGCGAAATCCATTCAGGATTGGGGTGCCAACCGAACCAGTCCAGCAAGTCCACGATGTGCGCGGAAAAGCCGACGCTGACAGCCATGTTGCTGACGGCATATTCCAGGATGAGGTCCCAGCCGATAATCCAGGCAATCAGTTCGCCCATGGTGGCGTAAGTGTAGGTGTAGGCGCTGCCGGCGATGGGAATCATGGCGGCGAGTTCGGCGTAGCAGACCGAAGCAAAACCGCAGACGATGGCCACGAGAATAAAGGAGAGCGCGATAGCGGGGCCAGCCCCAGGACGGCCGTAGGACCTGGAATGGTAGATCAGGAATTGCAGCAGCGGCGCGTTCAGTACGGAGGACACCTGCATTTTCTGCCCAGCGATGGCCGTGCCGATCACAGTGAAAATGCCGGAGCCGATGACCGCGCCGATTCCCAGCGACGTTAAGCTCAGCCAGCCCAGGGATTTCTTTAATTTGATCTCGGCATTTTCGGAGTCAGACAGAAGCTGGTCGATACTCTTACATCGGAAGAGATGTGAGGCCAAGCGGGCTCTCCGTTCGCATCCGGGAGCGTGGGCTACTTGGTATCAGCCGGATACGGCATAAGGGATGATAGCGTTTCAATGTATCGCGATATGGGGAGAGGTGCAACCTGACGGGGTAAATTGCGCGGGAAGTGGGTCGTCAGTTGCCGGGTAGACGTCTGGCCAAGAGTTGGCCAGGATCTGGACAGGAGTATTTTTAAACGCCCAGGAAGCGGGAAGAGTGTTAGCTCATGACTGGCGGCAGGGGTATACAATTGCGCTGGGTTAGAACTCAAGAACGAGATTCGGGGTATGGCGCGAGCGACTTCCATCGTGTAGTGTGCTTCGGGTTTCTGCTTCCCATGGGGACTGGCGAAATGAACCGACGAGACTTCCTCTGGAGTGCGATGCAGGTTGGGGTTGCGAGCTCCGTGGCTGGCGGCACATCGCTGCTTGCAAAGCAAAAAAACGCCAGCGTAGCGAGAGTCGCGCGTTTGGATGCGGCTCCGCCCAAGGATCATGAATTGGACCGCCACCGTTTTGGCGTGAACTACACGCCCTCGAAGAACTGGTGGTTTTGCTGGAACGCGTGGGACGCGGACCCCATCAAGCGAGACCTCGATGCCATCGCGGCCCTGGGCGCGGACCATTTGCGCATTCTGCTGATCTGGCCCTACTTCCAACCCAATCCGAAATGGATCAGCCCGCTTCATCTGGAACGGTTGGATCAACTGCTGACGCTCATGGGCGAGCGCGAATTGGATGCGGTGGTGACCGTGTTCACGGGCCAGTTAAGCGGGTGGTACTTTTTGCCGCCCTTTAACAAGACCGGGACCGACTTCTATAGCGATGAAACGATGTGGGCGGCCCAGGAGCTCTTCATCCGTCAACTGGCGCGCGTCATTCAGCCAAAAACCAACATCATTGGCTTCGACGTTGGAAATGAGATCAACACATGCTGGAGCACGGAACCCCGCGTGGGCGACGCCTGGATGAAGAAAATGTTGACGCTGATGGGGTCGGCGTGTCCCGATGGCCTGCACGTCAACGGAGTGGACGAAGTGCCGTGGTTTGAAGTGAACACGTTCTCGCCGCAAGCCCTGGCGGCCGCCCCGATGCCGGTCATACACTGCTACCCTTACTGGTCCGGAGTGCTGAAGTACGGGGGCGCTATGGATCCCCCCAGCACGAAGCTAATTGCAGCGATGGCTGCACTGGTCCGCTCGTATGCCGGCGATCCTCGGAAGCCGGTCTGGGCGGAGGAATTCAACACCTGCATCGAAACGCTGAACGAAAAGCAACAGGCAGAATGGCTGGAGAAAGCCGTTTTGGAGGCCGTTGATTCCGGCGTGAGTTGGTTCAGCTATTGGGACAGCCACGATGTGGACCGGAAGTTCGAGTTCAATACGCTGGAATATAGTCTAGGCCTGCTTACGAATGATGGCAGGGTCAAGGAACAGGGCAAGGTCTTCAAGCAACTCGCCGAGGCCTACCGGGGGAAGATGGTGAACTTCCCCAGGCATACGCTGCCGCCGCCACCGGTCAATCGAAATCAGGAGGCGTCTTGGTGGTGGATGCTGGATTGGATGGGCTGGAAACCGATGGGCGCAGAAAACCGAGCCAGCGTCCCGTAAAGATTCCCTGCAACAGGGCCGCAATTAAGGCTGACCATTGGTGGCAAATTGCCTTTGAAATTGGCGAGAAGGAGAAAAAATGTCAAGATTCCTAACCATCGTTCAGATAACGGTTGCGATTCTGCTGCTGGGTGTGCTTTCCGCTGGCGCCGCCGGCCCTGCAGATGAAGTATCAGTTGAAAACGGCAAACTCCAGGGAACTACAAACGAAGATCATACCGTGCGCATGTTCAGGGGAATTCCCTTTGCCGCCCCGCCCGTGGGAGAGCTTCGCTGGAAAGCGCCGCAACCCGCGCTGAACTGGAGCGGCGTGCGGCAAGCCGATAAGTTCGGCGCACCCTGCTTGCAAACGAATGTGTTCGGGGACATTTACTTCCGCGACGCTCAGCCCAGCGAAGATTGCCTCACGCTCGATATCTGGATTCCCGCCAAACCGGCCAGCGCAAAGACTCCGGTGATTGTCTGGTTCTATGGCGGCGGCTTCGTGGCGGGCGGCGCTTCGGAACCGCGCTATGACGGAGAGAACCTGGCAAAAAAGGGCGTGATCATCGTCAACCCGAATTACCGTCTCGGAGTATTCGGATTCTTCTCTTATCCGGAACTCAGCAAGGAATCCGGGCGCAACGCTTCCGGCAATTATGGCCTGTTGGATCAGGTAGCGGCGTTGCAGTGGGTGGTGAAAAACATCGCGGCGTTTGGAGGCGATCCGCAAAACATTACCATGGCGGGCGAATCAGCGGGCTCCCTTTCCGTTAGCGCCTTGATGGCCTCGCCATTGTCGCGAAATCTGTTTCAGAAGGCTATCGGCGAAAGTGGGGCATTCTTTCCCAGCGGGCCGAGCGCCGGCATGCGGCTCCGTCCACTCGTTGATAGCGAACAGTCCGGGGTGAAATTCGCGGAGTCTGTGGGCGCGAAGTCTCTGGCGGAAATGCGCGCCAAACCAGGAGATGAGTTGCTACAGGCCGCGGCGAAACTGAGTCGTGGTTTTGGGTTTGGTCCGAATCTTGACGGGTATTTTCTGCCCACCGACCCGCTAGCCATCTACACGCAAGGCGCGCAAAGCCACGTCCCTCTCTTGGCGGGGTGGAATGCGGACGAAGGGAAAATGATGGTCCTCATGGCGCCGCAAAAACCTACAGCAAAGACATTTGCAGAGCAGGCCCAGGCACGCTTCCTAGACCAGGCGGCTGAATTCCTGAAACTCTATCCGGCAACAACGGATCAGGAAGCCGTGCTCTCCGCAGAAGCACTTGCGGGCGACGATTTCATCGCCTTTTCAACCTGGAAGTGGATCGACATGCAGGCAAAGACCGGCGAAGCCCCTGTGTACCGATACCGCTTCGAGCAGATTCCGGCGGTGAAGCCCGGGGCAATGATCGGACCGCTGCCCGCCGCAGAGGCGGGTGCCAGGCACGCCTGCGAGATCGAATACGTTTTCGAGACTCTCAAATCACAGGCAGGAGTGCCTTGGACGGATGCTGACTTCAAAGTGTCGGAGGCCATGTCTTCGTATTGGGTGAATTTCGCCAAGACAGGAAATCCCAGTGGCAGCGGCTTGCCCGACTGGCCCAAATACGGCAGCAAGGACGGTTATCAGGTAATGCACTTGTCCGGGAAGAATATTCACGCGGCTGCCGACACGATGCGTGGCCGATACGAATTCCTCGATGCACATGCAGTTAAGCCGCTTGCAAAACACGACGCTGCCGCGGAATAAGATTTGGCAAGCGGCGACCGCCGGACAGCTAACGTCTGATGCTGCGGTTCTCGCGCAGCAACGGAATAAGGAGGCACCTCCCTTGGACTATACCTACAGCGACGTCGCGAAGATGATCGATCACTCGCTTTTGAATCCGACGCTGACGCGCGACGATCTGGAAGCGGGTTGCGGAGCGGCGCTGGCCTACGACACCGCGAGCGTGTGCACGATGCCGTTTTACCTGAAGCGCTGCGCGGAATTGCTGCACGGAGGCAGCGTCAAGGCCAGCACGACCGTCGGCTTCCCGCATGGCGTGAATACCACGGCCATCAAAGCAGCGGAGGCACGCCAGGCCATCGCGGACGGTGGCGAGGAGCTGGATATGGTCGCCAACATCAGCATGGTTTTGAGCGGCGATTGGGAGTACGTGCGTGAGGATATCAAGGCCGTCATTGACGTTGCCCACGCAGCCGGGGCCAAGGTGAAGGTCATCTTCGAGAATTGTTATTTGCAGGACGCGCACGAGATTCGTTTGTGCGAGATTTGCGGGGAGCTGAGGGCCGATTGGGTGAAGACTTCCACGGGTTACGGCTCGGGCGGCGCGACGCACGCGGACCTGATCCTGATGCGGAAACACGCTCCCGCGCACGTGCAGGTGAAAGCGGCGGGAGGCGTGCGCGATTTGGATGCGCTGCTGGCTGTGCGGGCGCTCGGCGTTTCGCGCTGCGGGGCTACGCGTACCGCGGGCATACTGGATGAAGCCCGGCGGAGGCTGGGGCTGGCGCCGATCAGGATTGGGGAAGTGGCGGCGCGGCCTGCGGGGTATTAGCGCGGAGCTTGCGGGGTGGTGCTAGAAGGTACGGGCGCTGATGAATTACAGCTCGTCGGCGGGGCTTGCATCCGTAAGAGCGGCGGCGAGCCGCCGCACTCCAAATCAGCCCAGGCGCACAAGCGGTCATTGCGGGTTCCGTGGCAACTACACGGGCTGGAGGTGGGCGTAGCGTTCGATGAATTTTTTTGTGCCGCGGCCGGGGAAACTCACGGAGATGCGGCGATCGTCGTCTTCCCCTTCCACGCCGACCACTGTTCCGAGACCGTACTCCGGATGGCGCACCTTCTGGCCCAGCAGCGGATCGGCTTTTCCGCCGCGCATGATAGCCGGGCGGCGGAACGTATTCGTGGACGAGGCACGCCGCTGTGTTGCGCGCTCCTTCGGTGCGGGCGTTCCGCGAGCCCGGCGCAGGAATTCCTCCGCGGAATAGGAGTACTCGGGATCGGGCTCGTACCGGCGCGATTCGCCGATTTCCGCCATGGACCCGGACACGGTGTCCACCAGTTCGCTGGGGATTTCTCCCAGGAAACGCGAGGGCAGGGAAGCGCGCATCTGTTGCTCGTTGCCGAAAATGCGCCGGTATAGTGCGCGAGTCAGCGTTAATGATTTTCGCGCGCGCGTCATTCCTACGTACACCAGCCGGCGCTCTTCCTCGATCCCTTTTTCTTCGCTGATGGAGCGGCTGTGCGGGCAAATGCCATCCTCCAGCCCTGTCAGAAAAACGTGGTCGAACTCCAGACCCTTGGTGCTGTGCAGCGTGATGAGCGTGACGCCCGGCTTGCCTTCGTAAGAATCGGCGTCGCTGACCAGCGCCGCGGCGTCCAGGAATTCGGTGAAGGATTCGCCGGCCTCGATGCTTTCCGCCACCGCGCGCACTAGTTCTTCCAGGTTTTCGATGCGCGCCACGTCCTCCGGGGTGTTGCGATCCTTTAGCGCGCTCATATAGCCGGTTTCCTCGAGGACGTAGCGCAGAAAGTCGGCGGGCTCCTTCGCGGAATACGCTTCCTTTAAGCGCAAGACCAGCTCGCGGAAAACGCGCAGCGGGGTAACGGAGCGGCCGGCATTGGGGCTGGTGATCAGCGATTCCAGGGCGTCCCAGAAGGGAAGGTTCTCGCGCTGCGCGATGTCGCGCAGGGTGTCCACGCTGGTCTTGCCGATGCCGCGCGCGGGCACATTCAAAACGCGTAGCAGGGAGATGTCGTCCTCGGGATGCTGCGCCAGGCGCACATACGCGAGCGCATCCTTCACTTCCGCGCGGTTGTAAAAGCTGAAGCCGCCCACCAGCTTGTAGCGCAAGCCGCGGCGCCGAAACACCTCTTCAAAAGAGCGCGATTGAAAGTTGGTGCGATATTCGACGGCGCAGGTCTGGTCTGGATCGCCGGCAAGAATGCGGTCGAGCTCCTCGGCGACGAATTCCGCTTCGGCCTGGGCGTCGCGGGCCTCGAAATAACGGAGATTGTCGCCTTGTTCTTTTTCCGCGGTGAGCGTTTTTCCCAGGCGATCCGGATTATTGCCGACGACGGCCGCGGCGGCATCCAGAATTTTCTGCGTGGAGCGGTAATTGCGTTCCAGGCGCACCACCTTGGCGCCGGTAAAGTCCTTGGCAAAACTGAGCAAGATGGAGACATCGGCGCCGCGCCAGCGGTAAATGGACTGGTCCTCATCGCCCACCACGCAGACATTCTGCCGTTCGTTGGTCAGGAGCCGCAGCAAATCGTATTGCACGCGATTGGTATCCTGATACTCGTCCACGTGCAGATACTGGAAGCGATTCTGCCAGCGTTGACGGACCTGCGGGGCCTCCCGGAGCAACCGCGCCGAGCGCAACAGCAGATCGTCGAAATCGAGGGCGTTGCTTTGCTTCAGGAGCGCCTCATAGGCGGCGAAAATGTCCGCCACTTTGCGGCCATCGGCATCAAACGCCTGGGCGCGCATCTGCTCGGGCGTTTGCGCCTGATTCTTGGCGTAGCTGATGCGGCTGAGCACATTGCGCGGCGTGAGCGCGTCGTCTTCGATGTGCAGCTTGGCCATGACCAGCTTCACGGCGGCGAGCTGGTCGTCATCGTCATAGATCGCGAAATCCTTTGGCAATCCCGCCGCAGCCGCTTCCCTCCGCAGCAGCCTGGCGCAGAGCGAATGGAAGGTGGAAATCCACGGACGCTCCGGAGGGACTCCTGCGCGCAAGAGCAGATCGGTGACGCGGGTTTGCATCTCTTCGGCGGCCTTGTTCGTGAACGTGACCGCCAGAATCGACTCGGCGGGAACGCCCTTGGCGATGAGGTTGGCCATGCGGAAGGTGATGGCGCGCGTTTTGCCTGTGCCCGCGCCGGCAAGAATCAACACGGGACCTTCCGTGGTTTCCGCGGCAAGGCGCTGCTCTGGATTGAGTTGCTCGAGAAAGGTCTGCATGGGTCCTGGGGAAACGCAAAATTGTCAGCCCATAGATGGTAGCCGAGGATGCGAGTCACGGCAAATCGACCAAAAGTTTAGTAGTGGGCCAGTTTCGGATTGCCGCGCTTACCAGCTAAGTCTCCCAACGCGAAAAACAAAGTATCGTGTATCACGTACGTGGGCATTCCTCTACTGCACCGAAGATGGTTCGAGAACAACTGTGGGAAGTCCATGCGACTTCAATGCGGTAAGGGTGTCAGTCCAGGATTGTACGAACCGCCCAGTGGCCCATTCAGTCATCACCACATCTCCCGCAGGAAGTTCCAGTAGCTTCGAGCCGAGTTTGTTTTTCGAGAAGTCGAACAGGGCAATGGAAACAACTCGTTCCGGATTTTGAGCGGACAAGATGGCGACCAGAATTGAGCCTGAGGGAGACACGTAGGCGTCTGAGATAGCGGGGAGCTGTTTTTTGAGAGCCAGCCAAGGGACAGGCAAAGGTGCCCCATGGGTCAACGAGCGCGGCACGGTCACCCTTGGATATGCACTCACTCCGCAGCCCAGGCCCTGTTGAGCAAAAGCTTGCGCGTGCCACTCGCCATCGGAATGGTGCAAAGACCAGCCCGTTCGATCGTCTAACTCCTCTTGCGGAGCTTCAGCCAGACACGGGTCAGCGGTGACGGCACGAATCCATGCCTGTTCGCCCTTATCGCCAAAAATCTGATTGAAAGGAATATGCTTGTGCGGTTGCGTTGGGTCGTGGGGCGATAGCAGATCATCGGGGCTCTGGACCCAGTTCCTCCACCGCGAGTGATGTCCGCTAGCCGAATCGCAGTTGTCCGAGTTCCCCCGGGCATAAGAAATAGAAACGAGGTCAGGTAAAACAGTCAGGAACCAGAGATTCTCCCAAGAACATTGAAATGGCTCGTCGGGGCGTTCGTCAGCATAGAGTTGGAAGGATTCGTCGAATACGCGCCGAGCGTTCTCTGTGTCGCACGGCTTGGATTCACCATTGTAGTCGACTCGAACTACGGGCGTGTGCTCAGCCGGAACGGCATAGGCAAAATCCCCTGTTGAGATCATCCCTGGACCCGCTGGACGTGACAAGCTGGGGGGATCGAGTTGGCAAGTGTGGGCGATTCCTAGACGCCAGAAGCCTGTCTTTCTCGGCACGATCACGTCTGGAAGCGTGACGGCGATGTGCGCGCCGGAAGCGTCGCGGACGACCCACAAGGTCTCGTATTGGACGACAGAGGGACTCTCAAGAATCTCCGCTGGGCGTGCGTGTGACACTCGAGCCAACAGCAATCCGACTGACGATTCTTGTGCACATATCAGCGGAGATGAGGCCATGGAAAGAGAGGCGAGTATAAGACCGAGCGGAAATCTAGGGACACGCATATTTGATGCTAGCGCATCTGGGTTTCCCTCAGTACTCGACACTGATCGAACTGTGCCCAGTGGGTAATCCGTCTGTGTGGCTCCCCTGTTTTCGCGGCCACGATCCCAGTTTGTCCTGGTGACTTCCGGTAAGTCGGCAAACCGTACAAGTGGCTACCAGGACCCACTTGTACGGTAAGCGGAAGCCGACCCACTACCAAAAGCTCTGCAGCCTATACGCCTTGCCGAGATGGGGTCGAGCAGTGCTCGACCCCTACGGGAGATTGCTGGGCAAACTCAATTCGCGGCGGAAGCGCCTAGCGGAATCTCAAAATAGGAGATGGGCTGCCTCGTGCCCATGAAGGCGAGGTTGGGCACATACAGCTTAGCGGAGCGCAGCAACTCTACCTCGCCGCGCAAATCGAAATAGAGCAGCCCTTCGACGGTGCCGTGCGCCTCCACCACGGAAGAGGGCATGCCGGCGTTCTGGCAATCATCACGAAAGTCGGTCCAATTCTTATCCCTTGCCGGCTTGGCCCCCCCGATGGGAATCGGCAGAGGGATGCGCTTCGCCGTGGGATCCTTGCCGTTGTTCTTCAACATAACTTCGTCCGCTACTTCATCCGCGGTCAGCGGTTCAAGTTCCTGGCGCTCGTCTTCGTTCAATTGCAAGAGCAATCGGATATGCGGCAAGTCGATCTTGATGCCCACGTCGGAATCGTTGCGGAAAGAAACTCGCAGGGCGACGATGCCTTTGGAAAACGGGGATTTTTTCGGGAAACGCTCTTTGTACTGGGATGCCTCCGTCCAGGGATCGACGCCAATGGTCATGCCCTCGTGGGAGTCTTGGATCGAGGCGCGGACCGGTGCGCCCTGCTGCTGCGCAAGCGATGGGACTAGGAAGACCCCCAACAGGGACAGGAGAACGGAAGGAAAGAGTTTTCGCATGAAGATATAATAGACTGTTTGCATCCTGTGGCCTTCGATTCCTTGGGGGGATGCAGGGTTGCCCTGCTTGCGGAGCAGCGGGCCGTCGCAAATCCGAGACACACCGGAGCCAGATCGCGTGTATTTCTTGTATAGCGTCTTAATGGGCTTGGCCGCCATCATCACCGCGCCCTATTGGCTGATTCAGGGCCTGCGCCACGGTAAGTATCTCTCAAATCTGGGCCAGCGGCTGGGGTTTTCTGTTCCCGGCGTCGCCAAACTCCCTGCGGATCATCCCGGGGCCATATGGATTCACGCAGTTTCCGTGGGCGAAGCGCTGGCGGGTGTGGCACTGGCCAAAAGGCTAAAGGAAGCCTATCCGCAGCGGCCTCTGGTCATTTCCACGACGACAATCACAGGCCAGCAAGTGGCGCGAGAGCGCATGCCCTTTGCGGATGCTGTTTTTTATTTTCCGTTTGATTGGGCCTTTTGCGTGCGTAAGGTGATGGACGGCGTGAAGCCGGCGGTTGTTGTCGTGCTCGAAACGGAAATTTGGCCCAATTTCCTGCGCGAAGCCGGGCGCCGCAAGATCCCGGTGATTTTCACCAGCGGGCGTAACTCCGACCGTTCGTTCGCGCGCTTCCAGAAGTGGTTCGGTATCTTCGGGTTTTACCTCCGGCCGCTGCTGATCTCGGCCCTTTCGAATGCAGCGGTGTTCTTGATGCAGACAGAAACCGACGCGGAACGCCTGCGCGCGATTGGTGCGCCTGCGGATCGCGTGAAGGTCAGTGGAAATTTGAAATACGACCAGGAATTGCCCGCGGCCACGCCGCTTTCCACCTGGCTGGGAGCGGAGTGCAAGGAGCAGGGGCGCTGGCCGGTGATCGTCGCGGGTAGCGTGGTGGCCAACGAGGAGCCACTGGCGCTGATCGCGTTTGGCGTGGTGCAGGGAGATTACCCCAAGGCGCTGCTGGTCCTGGCGCCGCGCAAACCGGAGCGCTTTGCCGCTGCTGCAGATTTCATCGAGGAAGCGCATCACACGTTTGTTCGACGCTCCGAACTGGCCGTGGCGGGGCCTGTCGCACCGTCCGGCGGCACCAACGGCAGGAATTTAACGGCAAACACCACGGTGCTTTTGCTCGATAGCATTGGCGAACTGGCGTCGCTGTATCGCCTGGCGGACGGGGTGTTTGTCGGCGGATCGCTGGTGCCGTCGGGCGGCCACAATATTCTGGAACCCGCGGCGTTCGGCAAGGTGCCGGTCTTCGGCCCTTCTATGGAGAACTTTGCGGCTATCGCTTCGCGGTTTGTCGAAGCTGGAGCCGCGATTCAGGTAGCCAGCCCCGAGGATGCGGGCGTCGAGTGGATTCACCTGCTGAAGAACCCCGAGAGAATGCGCAAAATGGGGGAGACCGCGCGGCAATTGGTGGAAACGAGCCGAGGTGCCCTGGAGCGCGCGTTGGCTGAGATTTCGCGGCAACTCGGTGGCGCGCCGCGATGAATCTGCCGCCAATTCTGCGATGGCTGCTCTGGCCATTGTCGTTGGTGTACGGAATCGCGGTACGGCTCAGGCTATGGCTGTATGCTCGTGGCGCTTTTGAGACGAAGCGTCTGCGCACCCCGGTGATCAGCGTGGGCAACTTGACCGTTGGCGGAACGGGCAAGACGCCCATGGTCATCTGGCTGGCGGAACGCTTTCTGGCGGCGGGCAAGCGCGTGGCGATTTTGAGCCGCGGTTACAAGGGAAGCGGTGAGACGAGCGATGAGATCGAGCTAATGAAGTATCGTTTACAGGATCGCGTTTTGTTCGGCGTGGGCCCGAATCGCTACGCACAGGCCCGCCGCTTGGAACAACAGGGCGTGGATGTGTTTTTGCTCGACGATGGCTACCAACACGTGCAGCTTGCCCGCGACGTCAATCTGCTGTTGATGGATGCCGCGCAGCCCCTGGGCGGGGAAATGCTCCTCCCGGCAGGCCGCTTGCGCGAGCCCATCTCCGCGATGCGCCGAGCGAGCTTGCTTGTATTTACGCGCACGGAAACATCAACGGGTGCCGCGGCGGCTATCGGCAAGATGCAGGGCTATCCGGTTTTTTCGGCCGCGACGCGTTTGCTGGGCTTCCGCAGACTTGGCGGCGGTGTGCCAGTGCTGACGCGAGCGGAAATCGGAGCGGGGCCGTTCTTTGCGTTTTGCGGGATTGGCAATCCGCAAGCGTTTTTTCTCGATCTGCGGAACTGGCAGATCCCGTCGGCCGGCACGAAGGCCTTTCCCGATCACCATCGTTATACAGCCAGCGAGCTGCAAGCGCTCGCGCAAGCGGCGCGGGCTGCGGGCGCGTGTGCTTTTGTCACCACGGAAAAAGACGCGCAAAATCTTCCGGAAGCGCGGTTCGGGGAGATGCCCGTCTTCGTGGCGATGATCGATCTGGAGATTTCCCAGGAGGCGGTATTCTGGGAAGCGCTTCAGTCGCAAATCGTGGCCAAGACGGCCTCCCGGATGGTGCACTGAGTTTTTGGGAGCGGTTGAAAAATGCGGCATCGTCGGCAGTTTGCCGAAAAAAGGTGGTCCGGTGTCATCCCGAGCGCAGCGAGGGATCTGCTTTTCGCTGGGCCTCGCATGGCTTCTCCAGGCAGCAGGTGCGCAGCAGCATGAACATTATGATTCGCGCGACGAATTGGGTCGGCGACGCCATCCTGGCGCTGCCCGCGATTCGCGCTGTTCGCAAGAAGTTTCCCGAGGCGCGCATAAGCATCGTGGCGCGGCCGTATGTGGCGGAGATTTACCGCGACCAGTCCATCTGCGACGAACTGATTCCGTATGACCCGAAAGGGGCACATCGTGGCTGGGGCGGCCGCGCCGCCCTCGCCTCCGACCTGCGCGCCAGGAAATTTGACGTTGCCCTGCTCCTGCAGAATGCCTTTGATGCCGCGTGGCTTGCCTGGCGCGCCGCGATTCCGGAGCGCATCGGCTACGCGCGTGACGCCCGGCGCCTGCTGCTGACAAAAGCGATTGCGGTGCCCAAGCCTGGCGAGATCCCTGCCCACGAGAAGTTCTATTATCTTGAGTTGCTGCGCCGCGCCGGCTGGATTGATCAGTTGGAGGACGACGCGCATATCGCGCTGCACGTTCCCGAGGCACGCCGCGTGAAAGCAGCGGAAAAATTGCGCGAAGCTGGCGCGGGGCCACATGCCGTTCGCGTCGCCATTGGCGCGGGCGCGTCCTATGGTTCGGCAAAGTGCTGGCCGCCCGAGCGCTTTGCGGAATGGGCCAATCGCTTTCAGGCGGAAACGGATGGCGATGTGA
>Ga0074046_10002906_pt1 | contig 14573 bp, 18 predicted proteins | sample BogForMeECP23OM3_FD_94441 | JGI IMG/M metagenome (GOLD analysis project Ga0074046, IMG submission 94441) | Bog forest soil microbial communities from Calvert Island, British Columbia, Canada - Bog Forest MetaG ECP23OM3 | ecosystem: Environmental > Terrestrial > Soil > Wetlands ...
ACGTTCCTTGACCAGCTTTGCAGGCTTGAACGTCTCTTCCGCCAGATGAATTGCCGTTACCGCAGGGAATCCCACGCCTATAGTGACCACACGAGGATTACGCCCCAGAAATTTCCTAACTGGGAATAATGGGTCATCCAACCTGACCTCTCGAACTAATTCATCTCCGCAATTTCCAACGGCAACACATGAGTAAGCTGGATGATTGCTACGTCGTGAGCTAGGCCAGGAACATAATCGATGTGCTATAGCACCAATCTCCTTGTCATGTTGCAGTTCCGGGATGAAAGGGATATGTCTGCTCTCCCTCCCCTCACACCAGCAACCTTTCCGGGTAAAGTTGGCATGGAAAATGGCGTGACGAGTGACTGAGGTAAAAGTAGGCATAAGCAGTGTTCCCTCGCTTCCGATTGTGCGGATTAACCGGTGTAGAACCATCGCCGCACCACCATCCACTACACCCATGGTCTCAAGGGGCGCATGGAGCATTATGCAATCGCCGCTGATGAGGCCTAGACTTGCGAATCCTTCTGAGAGTTCATCTGGAGAGATTTTTTCTGGAGTAATCATAACCCATCTTGGATCTCTTCGGTCTTAAACCGCACGTTGCTCGACTACAAAATTGTCAACCAAAGACCTCTTGGTGATCAATCGTATTACATAGTAAACCCCTATTTTATATCGAAATTGCGCGCTAGTCTCACGTTACGGGGGATTGTCATGGAGGGCAAAAAGGCCAGGATTCTAGTAATCGATGATGATGAGGGTATTCGGCGAGTCCTATCGACTGTCCTTGAAGATACAGGGCATCTGGTAGACACGGCAAAGGATGGGGAGGATGCAATTCAAAGGGCTGCGACCACCACGTATGATCTTGCCCTTATCGATATTAGGCTACCCGATATGGATGGGACGAAACTCCTCACGAAGATGAAGGACTCTACTCCGAGAACGGTGAAGATAATCGTTACAGGTTACCCTACGTTACAGAACGCTGTGCAAGCAGTCAAGAAAGGTGCGGATGGCTACATCACGAAGCCGGTCGACATGGAACGACTCATTGAAACGATCTCTTATCATTTGAAAAAGAGAAAGGCACAAGTAGCCGCAATAGAAACCCATCGACGTCGAAGAACCGGACGCCGTGATAAAAAGAGTTGAAACTCTTCACGCTCCGAGGTCTTGGGAAGGAGATATAACTTGACGGCGAGAGGAACTCACACGAATCAACCCCGCAGAGTGAGATTGAAGACGATTTCACTCAGAATCCCAGAAGACTTGGAGAGTGCTGTAAGGGGCGAAGCAGCAAGAAAGAAGATGACGGTCAGCAGCTTCATCATAAAAGCCCTATCCGTCGGCATCCCTGGAGGAGTAGAACTTGGACCTAGATTCGAGCCGTTTGATTTTGTGCGGATTTTCAGGCCTCTAATTGTTTCTATGCTCAAACAACTTAATGATAAGCAGATAAAATTAATCGCCGAAGAATCCCTATTCCCGCTCCTTAAGGAAGCCGCTATCACCAATTATTCCTCAGCCAACATGAGCGCCCTACGATCTATGATTGACATGCTAGCTAGATACATCCATTCATGGCCGGTATCAGTCACTCACTTCGTAGACGAAGACGGAGAACACTTCCTCGTGTGGCACGGAGTATCACAAGAATGGTCAAAGCTGACTGGTGAGACAATGAAAGAATACGTCCAACAACTTGGCTTAGATTCAAAATATGAAGCTACACCAAACGCAACAATATTCACCGTTACCTCCAAGAACACGAAACGTTAGAATGAACCGAACTCGCCGTCGAGATCAGCATTCAATACCCGAACGCAAGATACGTCAATCCAAGTCAAAAAGTGCATGAAGGTTGACTACTTGCTCCATCCATTTCGTCTGATATCACCAATTGACGTCTGAACGCAACCTATGTTTATCCGCATATCAAAGTGTACATGATCTTGACAGTTGACTACTAGTCAACGAATTAAGAAATCACGAACAGTCTCGGGAAGCAAACGAAGTATCTCTCCAAACAATAGAAGGTTAGAGAAGCTTGTGGCTGAAAGAACCAGGAGACTCAAAGAAAGCCTTGAGCGAGAGAAAATCCTAGGAGACATGATACGATCCGCATCTATCGCAATCGATATCGCATATCCTGATGGACATGTCAGTGACTGTAACCCAGCATTCTTCGAATTGGTGGGCTACACGAAAGAAGAACTACCGGGAATTAATTGGATCAAATTAACTCCCCCAGAATTCCATGCACTTGAAGAGAAAAAGCTCGAAGAGGTTCGGCGAACGGGAAAAGCGGCCCGATATGAGAAAGAGTATATTAGAAAAGACGGATCAAGAGTTCCAATTGAGCTGCTTGTCCAACCAAGGTACGACAAGAAAAACAGATTTCAGTCCTATTTCGGGTTTATTTCCGATATAACGCAACGTAAACGCGCCGAAGAGCAACTTCGAGAGGCAAGGGATCGCTTGGATCACATAGTCAGTATGAATCCTGCCGCGATCTATCTTGCAAAGCCGTTCCCTGACCATTCAGATTTCGTGTGCACCTACATCAGCAAGGGCGCAATTTCCATAACGGGTTTTGAAAATGACATGTTCATAGGGGATACGAAGTTTTGGTACAGTCGGGTACATCCAGATGACCTGCGTACATACTTCAAGTGTATACCATTGTTGTGGCAGAATAACCATCACATCTTCGAATACAGGTTTCTTCACAAGGACGAAACCTACCATTGGATTCGCGAAGAAACGAACGTGACCCACGAAGGCAAGGATGTCGAAGTAACCGGTTATTGGAGCGATATAACTGAACAAAAGAAGCTCGAGGAAAAACTGTTGAGAAGCGAGAGACTCGCGACAATCGGAGAACTAGCGGCAATGGTTGGACATGACCTTCGAAATCCTCTCCAGAGTATTGCCGGCGCGACTTACTTTCTAGAAAAGAAATATGCGCCCAATTTGGATGATAAGGAACGAGAAATGTTCGAAGTCATTAAGTCCGGAATCAAGTACGCGAACAGCATCATAACTGACCTACTTGAATACTCAAGAGAATTGAAGCTACAACCAGAACCAATCACACTCAAGAGATTGATCGGAGACACGCTCAACCTAGTAGGAATGCCTGCGAACATCAAGGTCGTCGATATGACCGAAGACATCCCCCTGAAGATTGACGTCAACCAAATGCAAAGAGCACTGACGAACCTAATCGAGAACGCAGTCGAGGCGATGTCTAGCGGTGGCAAAATTACAATTGCGGGGCGGAAATTGAAAGAAGTGGTGGAGGTCACCATTACGGATACTGGAACAGGAATACCGAAAGAAAGCTTGGAGAAAATATGGATGCCATTATACACTACAAAAGCCAAAGGAATCGGGCTGGGATTGGCGGTCACAAAGAGAATCACTGAAGCGCACAATGGTTCTCCAAGCCGAAAGCATCGTAGGTCAAGGTTCGAAATTCACAATTCGCATCCCAATAGAGCAAACGCCGCGACAGCTACACCATCCAGCTCAGTCCATCACCTGAATTTATGGCATAAATGAGTTAGTTATGGTATTGGGTACATAGTTCCTATTTGTCACGACCATGTTCAATTCCCCCCTGCCTTCTCACTGATTTTGCTCACAGCCGTTTCGAACCTTTAATGGTCCGGCGCATCGATCTTCTATGTGAGGAGTCCATTGGATACCGGAAACTTGGCTACCATGCTTGCTACGCAGATAGGCTTGGGAGGCACACTTGGATTCCTACTTGGATACGGATTGAAAAAGATAGCAGCAGTTCTTCTCAAGATTTTGGCGTTGGTCGCCGCATTGTTCGCACTTGGTCTGACCTGGCTAGCTTCCATTGGAGCAGTTACTGTCAACTACAATGCGTTCACTTCAACGCTCGATAACTCATTTACTGGAGCGATGGCTGCGGCCATTAGCTCCTTCGCCATCATAGCCCAAGCCTTTCCGATTGGTGGTAGCTTCGGGCTAGGTTTCTATTTAGGCGCGAAAAAAGGTTAGCTTCAATACGATAACCTGCAGCAATCACCAGTGGACACAATTGAATAAACTGATTCTGGGCTCGTTTCTCTTTCTCCTGGTCACAATAGGAGTCGCAGGTTATTCCTGGACCCAAGCCCAAGACAATCGCATTCTAGTCGGTAACGTTCTCCTTGTTGTCGAGATCGCTAACACGCCCAGTGCGCAGCAAAAGGGGTTATCAGGAAGAACGTCTCTCCCCAACGATCATGGAATGCTCTTTGTCTTCGATCATGAAGACTACTGGGGATTCTGGATGGTTGATATGAACTTCCCCTTGGACATAATTTGGTTCAATTCAAACCGACAGGCCGTGTTCATAAAACAAAATCTCCCACCCTGCACCCCACAGAACTGCCCAGTATTCACGCCGAACGCTAAGGCTGTGTATGTGTTAGAAGTGAACGCAGGCTTCGTCTCAGCTCATAAAATCGCGCTCGGAACGACATTCACTTTTCTTGGCACTTGAGTATTTGGCTTACAAGTCGTTACACAAATAAGGTTTCTTAGCCTCTTACTTAGACATGAGCGCTTTAGCGTCAATTATCTTATGTCGATGACGACCACGGATACTCTCTTTCCACATCCTCTCTTTCCAAATTTCTGGCAGAAGATGAAGTTCTGCAATTCCTGTCCCACGCTTGTGATCATCGAAGTGTCGAAGGCATCGTACTTGCTGTCGAACTTCGCCTTGCATTCCATGCATCGTAGCTTAACATGTCTTGTCTTCTCGCTCATGATCAATACTTCTATTTGCAGCAACCTCTCCATTGACTAATTGAAACCTTTCGGTTGTCGGCTTGATTAAAGTTGCAGCAGAGAATATCTGCAGGAACCGAAAGTTGTTAGAAGGAAGTATCAATGCGACGCGGCGAATCAATCACATCGTCACTCCAGCACCTGGTATACTTTCCGGAGGAGGTCAAACAGAATTATCCGGCGGTCGTGGCTTTGCATGGCCGGGGCACCGACGCTTATGACCTCATACCACTCGTTGAGTCTCTTGACTTAGAGATGTTAGTGATTGCTCCACGAGCCCCGCGTCTCTTCGAGGCCGGCGGAGGCTATGCTTGGTATGATTTTGGTGCAGAAGGAGTACCTGATCCACGTTCATTTAGAGACAGCCTAAGGCTACTTCAAGAGTTTCTCGTTCAGATCAGAAAAGGTTACCCGGTTGGTCCAACTGGACCTATCCTGTTAGGGTTCAGTCAGGGAGCTGTCATGTCATATGCTGCAGGATTACTCGACCCGACAAACATCCGCGGAATCGTGGCCTTGAGCGGATACATCCCTAACAGATCAAATCTTCCCATTAAATGGGATGAACTGAAAGGACTCCCAGTCTTCATATCCCATGGGACTTATGATGAGCTGATCCCCATCCAACTCGGTAAGGAATCTGCAGAATTACTCCGAAATGCAGGAGCCAACGTGACCTTCAGGGAGTACACGATGGGACATCAAGTCACGGAAGACGCACTCCGCGAATTGACCTTATGGATGCGAGACGCCTTCAGATAACTCACTTTAGAATTAAAGACTCCAAACTTATATAACGGGCTTGAAGCGCGTCGTCAGGTCACCGAATTGAGAAGAACTCAGACGCAACGGCTATTCGTCCGTGAGGCGACCGGTCTAGTAAGGCAGCTCTCCGCCGTTGACGTTTTCGTCTGGAGCATCATATTCTTCCCTTGGCTCACAAGTTGGGCGGGAATTTTCTGGGTAACACCCAGTTATTACCAGAACGTAGATTACTATTCGAGCCTTCTCGTATGGGCCGTAATCGCAATCGCTATTGTTCTGCTCTACTGGCAACTTACAGTGGTCATGCCCAGAGCTGGAGGCGACTACGTGTTTATCTCAAGGACGCTATCGAGTCCCCTCGGGTTTGTCGCTAGCTTTCTGTTTTTTGTTGCGGTACTCATCTCCGCCGGATCAGGATCCTACTGGGCTTTCGCAGAAACTGGAACACAGCTTTCTTTTGCGGGTCAAACGCTAGGCGACACGAGCCTAATCGCGTTAGGAAATCTACTGGCACCTTGGAGTTCAAGTTCCCCGTGGACATTATTCCTCGTCGGATTGCTCGTGCTCATCATAGGTGGATTGGCGACGGTTGCGGGGGGCCGAACATTTAGGATTCTCGTCTACTCATTCTTCATTTACGGACTCGTTGTGCTTTTCCTCGTGCTTGGAGTCTTCCTCACCCATACCCACGCTGACTTCATACGAGCCTACGGCACATACTTCCAGGGAGGCGTCCAGAAGGTGTTCTCAGACGCTTCGGCGAAAGGATACACGCCAGGAGTAACTATTGCCACAATCGGAGCGATTGTACCTCTTCTCTTCGTCAGCATTGGTCCCTATCCGGTAATGCAGACCGTTGGAGGGGAGATCAAACAGCCAAGGAAAAACTTGCTTTATGGCCTGGTCCTTGCAGAGATCGTCTCAATCACAGTATGGTTCGTTTTGACTTTCGTCCTTGACAAGGTTGTGGGAATCTCCTTCATCGAAGCCTGGACTGTAACAGTCGGAGCAGGATCATCAACGGTACCGACCGCATTCGTCACTGTGCTTGAACCAAGCAGACTACTTCTCTGGCTGATCGTGATAGGATTGTTCATTGGGAATATTGGATGGTCGTGGCTGAGCATTGTCTTCCTCAGTAGACTGATTATGGCATGGTCCTTTGACAGGATTCTACCATCCGCCTTAGCGCATGTTGATGATCGTTTTCACACTCCAACGACGGCCGTAGTTCTCACTTGTGCTCTTGCAGTGATCCCAATGTACCTAGAATATTTCACTTCGTTCATCACTGCACAGGTTAACGCGATCTTTCTCTACTCTATCGTATGGTTCCTTGCAGCTGTGAGCGCGCTTATCATACCATTTCACAGAAAGTCCATCTATGAGAATTCGGCTGGAAGATTCCTAATTTGGCGAATACCAGTCATTTCCATACTAGGCATGAGTGGCATTATCCTCTTTATCTACTTAGGATTCAACGCCCTGATCAACCCGGCAATTGGTCCATTCCAATTCGGAGCCCAAATTGCCACTGCGATCATAGTAATCCTCCCGATCGTAATTTACATTGTATCCTACTACTTCAATAGGCTTAGAGGAATAGATCTAGGAAAACTCAGCTCGCAGCTCCCGCCCGATTGAAATCTCACACTGTCAGGATTAGGATAGCCTAGTCCATTTCGACTTCCCGTCTTTCTTGCCAGACTTCGGATTTTTCGGTCGTCTTCCCAAGTAGTATCCAATAAGGGTGGCGGGTATAACGTCCACGAATGCAGGATGGAAGTAGTTCCTTGTGAAGATCCTCCATAGAACGTCTAGAATGATTCCTATGACTGCTGCGATCTTGGAAATTCGCACTTGAGGCACTACAGAGGAAAACGCTTCTACGAACTCATACGCCATGGGTTGTCACCTTCCCGTATTCAGAAGACATCACGCAACAGGACCTATATGGTCTAGACTCCTGAAGTACTTATACAACCAACATGGAATGATAGCCATGTCAATAATTGTCATGATACCAATCATGATGACGCCCATCTCGCCTTGTTGAACGACAGGATATGAATTGTATAGATGTGTTGGCGTAATGATGAGAAATGCTCCAAACAATCCCATTATCTTCCCGAGAACAATGGACAGTACTGGTAGAACATGACTATTGACGCACATAGCTCCTACCAAGACCAGTGCCCCTACGCAAGTGAAACTCAAACACATCATCAGTTGAGTCAAACTGTTTGAGAGAGCCGCATCGAAACTGGAAGGGAGAGCCCAATAGCACGTCAATAAACCAGCTGTAGAGAAAGATAGAGTGCCATAGCGATTCATCAAGAAAACCTTCCTCAAGACCGACTCGTAGGCAATGAAGAGTCTAACTGAGATTCCGCTAGACGCCGCAGAATGGGCAGCATACGCAAGGAGTAAGCCCACCATGATGAAGACGAAATGCTGCAGAATCATGCTCGTCTCCAACGAGGATTCGAGAGAAGTGTTCGCGAATACAGTACCTAGAACCAAAGCAAAACCAGAAAAAGACGTAAAGGCAAACCTCGAGACCCAACTCTTCTGCACATTATTCCGGTACCATCCAACTGCTTCTCGGTCAGTAAGACCAAGAGGAGTAATCCTTCGAATTGTGGCACTGGCTGACTCCACGACGATCCCTTTGTGTTTGAGAGTCTTAGTGATCAACGTAACCGCGGACTTCGTCGTTGGACAGGTTCTTCAACCTGTCCTTTGATCAAATGATGCGCAAACAAAGTTCAAACTCAAAGCTAAATATCAGATCTGAAATGTTTCAGGCAGCAAAAATTACCGTGTGATATTTGATTGCAATTTCGTTCCGTACGTTTGATTGAAGAAGTCATAGGCTTCGTTTTCTGCTTTCTTGCGGCGTCACTCCCATTAGCTTCCGCTCAGTCGCCGCAGGTTGCACGGGAATGGGCTCTGTTTAATCAGATACTCATGATCGGTATAGTAGTTGGGATAGTAGTCTTCGGACTCATGTTCTACGCAATTATCAAGTTTCGTGAGAAACCGCAGAGAACGGGGGCTCAGTGATGGTATCTAAAACTCACGCGATTGAAATCATCTCAGTCTTAGTTACGTCAGTAGTTCTGGGATATATCGGCGTGGTTGCTGGAGTCAACCTAGTAGCCATCGACACTCCACCTCCGACTGCTACGGAGACAATAAAGGTGATTGCGCGACAATTCTACTGGACGTTCCAGTATCCGAACGGGTCCTCTATCACTTTCCCGAATGGTACAACAACTAACTACCCGAATGGAACAACTACGCAAAACTACCTTTACTTGAAGGCGGGACAGGCCGTGCAGCTTGAGGTAGTATCACTCGATGTTGACCACAGTTTCTTCATTTTTGAACTTGGAATTCACATTGACGCAATTCCCGGTCACATTAACCACACGTGGATTGAAGTGGACCAGCCAGGCACCTACCGAATTGAATGTACACAGTTCTGTGGAACGGGACATTACACAATGCTAGGTCAATTGGTCGTAGTGCCTTAGGGAGTATTGTGATTGCAGACAGCTCTAAAGGAGAATGAGAAGCCGGCATTCTATACAAGCATCAGAGGAATTCTGACCACAACGCATCACACGGATATTGGCATAATGTACATTGCAACATCGTTCTTCTTCTTCATAATGGGCGGCGTAGCCGCACTGTTAATCAGGACTCAGCTGGCTGAACCTGGCAACGCCGTAGTGACACCTGAAATCTACGACAGCCTCTTCACGACTCATGGAACGACGATGATATTCCTCTGGGTGATACCTTGCCTCGTGGGTTTTGGAAATTATCTTGTGCCCAAGCTCATTGGAGCGAAAGACATGTACTTTCCTAGGTTGAACGCGTTAAGCTTCTGGCTCTTCCCAGTCGGTGGTGCCCTCATTTGGGCTGGACTTCCAGACGCTGGCTGGAGCGGATACGCCCCATTATCGGTTTATTCTCCCGGTTATGGAATCGACCTCTGGCTTCTCGGATTACTCGTTCTTGGAACATCTTCAGTAATTGGTGCAATCAACTTCATCATGACCATATACAGAATGCGCGCACCTGGCGTTATGTTCCGGAATATGTCACTTTTTGTATGGATGACCCTAGTGAACTCCTTCCTGATAATAGGCGCGACACCAGTCCTGTCTGCCGCATTGATTATGCTCCTGTGCGATAGAAATCTAGGGACAGGGTTTTTCCTTCCGCAACTAGGTGGCGACCCGTTGATGTGGCAACATCTCTTCTGGTTCTTCGGTCACCCTGAAGTCTACATCATGATTATTCCTGCTTTTGGGATTATTTCAGAAATTGTTCCCGCACTTTCACACAAACCGATCTTCGGCTACGGTATGATCGCTGGCTCAGGGATAATGATTGGAATATTTGGTTTCGGAGTCTGGGCCCATCACATGTTCACATCCGGGCTCTCCGACATCGCTAGGTTTCCGTTCATGGCGATGACGCTAGCCATAGCTGTACCATCAGGAATCAAAGTGTTCAATTGGATTGGCACCATGATCGGTGGAAGGATAAGCCTGAAAGTTCCCATGAAGTATGCTATCGCATTCATCTCCACGTTTTTCTTCGCAGGTGCAACGGGAGTCTTCCAAGCAGCTATTCCAGTGGACTACCTGCTTCATGACACATACTGGGTAGTCGGCCACCTGCATCTGATGCTATTGGGCGCGTCAACTCAAGCATTGTTCGCTGGGTTATACTTCTACTTCCCCTACATGACGGGCAAAATGTACAGTGAGAAATGGGGGAATATTCAGTTCGTCATAACCGAAGTCGGCATCTACATTCTGTTCTCGATGATGTTGCTCCTTGGTCTGGAAGGCATGCCTCGCAGATGGTACACTTATCCCGTCCAATACGCGACACCTAATTTGCTCGCATCAATTTCCGGATTCCTAATCGGAATAGGTGTGGTAATCCTAGTCGTGAACTTAGTGTTCAGTTGGCTTCGTGGACCCAAAATATCTGGGGACCCATGGAAGTGAAGGGTGCAATAAAATTGTCAAAGGAGCAGGTTGTGGCGTTGGGGTTCACGATAACCGCCATTGCCGTTCTCGGAGTAATCTTACGAGCGATACTCACTCGTTAGCTCTTCTAGTGTGTAACCTGGGTTTGTAATTCTCGTTGCATGCCGAGCAGTTCCTTCATCGACTCAGTTGAGATTGACAGGATGCCTATTCGGATTGGTTCGCCGCTCTTAACATGCTCTTCCAAAAGGTCAGAGCTGATCTCGTAGGGGCCCGCCAGGTATGCAGACCGCATCTCCGTTCGGTTCTCCCTCCAAACATTGATCATTTCGGGTCGTACACTAACCACGTCGTAGACATAGTCAGTCAGTTTGCGTTCATATTCTCCACTCAACGATTGCGAGAACTGATCCAAATGCAATTCAATCACCTCAGGGACCACGTCCGATCGAGTTTCTTCCTGTACCCTTGTCAGGGTAGGCTCCAAGCCTGGTTGAGCGGCAAGCCCCCCTAACGCTCTTTCCTCCTCCGCGCCTATCCTACCGAGCGAACCGAAGATGGCGTACGCTAAGACTCCGAATACAACCAGTAATACCTCAACCCACCATCGCACTTCATTGTACATTTGAGAGATGAAGACTTGTAGCACTAAATCAGCAGCCGCGAAAAGCCCAAGCGCAGTCATCAAATATCCTACATACTCAATATTCTTGTAGAAGCGAAATTGAGGCGGTGTCTGTTCTTCTATAACTTTCTCAATCCCAATCCCAGGAGCAAGAAAGTCAGGTCGAGAACTTGGAATGGACGCCGGGGCAGGCCTAAGTAGGAAGAAAAGTGAAAGGAAGACGACCGCGGAACCACCAAGCAGCACATTTACACCAATGAATTGTGACGTCATCTCACGAGCTCCAGGTAAACCGACCGCTATGAAATTGAATCCGTAATCAATAAGCGCGAAGCCAAGCACTATGCCGAAGAGTTGATAGAGCTTGCGCGCGTTCAACACGATCTCCGTCTGGGAAAGGAAAGGGTAGCTAATAAAATGCAACTCCGATCTGTACCAGATAACAGACTTTTGAAAACGACTTTGTATTCGTTCCGTAAACACTTATATTTCGTGCAGTGCGGCTGGCGTGGAGGTTTTTGAAAATGGGGACAGCCGCTGAGACTTCGCGTGATGGCGTTCATTATTATGAGCACAGTATTTGGCCTGCACTGATTGCGTTCGCGACGGGGCTCACGGCAGTTGGGTTCTTCTTCCTCATGAAAGGGGTCATGTTGGTTGCCGGATTCTTGCTGGTTTCAGCTTCTGCATTAATCCTCGCCGGCTTCTTGTATAGCGACACGCGGAACTGGTCCTCAGCACTCTCGAAGTTTGGTAAGATTCCTAGGGATACTCTTGTCGGAGCCTTTCCTGTAGACATCAGTTTGACGATTCAAATAATCATAATGACCGAGCTCTTGCTGTTCGGCGGCGCATTCGGAATGTACTTCGCAATCAGAGAACAATTTGCTCTTTGGCCTCCGCCAGGAACGCCGATACTCGACGATACGATTGCTCGTGTACAAACGTTAATCCTAATCTCAAGTAGTATACTCGTAGAATGGGCAATTTGGCAGCTGAAGCGTGGTAGACTAAAGGCCTTCAAGGCGGGCCTCATCGGAACCACTATCCTGGGCGCGCTCTTCCCCATTCTTCAATTCGGCGTCGAATGGCCTCACCTGATTCTGAACAACATACTAACGCCTGCAACGAACTTCTTCGGAGCGACCTTCTATCTTCTGACGGGCATACATGGAGCACATGTTCTAGTCGGAGTCATCGCGTATGGTTATACTGACATAAGAGCGATGATGGGTCAATACTCTCCGAAAAATCACGGATTCGTCGAAGCGACATCTACATACTGGCACTTCGTTCACATCATCTGGCTGTTCCTGTTTGCGTTAATGTGGCAAGGGAGCAGAGTTTAGCATGAAGTTGGAAGACTTCGGTACCTTCGTCATCTTCGCTGCGATATATGCAGCTTCAACCCTCGGCCTTCCTAAAGTCCTCTTCCTGGCTTACCATATCGAAATCGGAGTAATCCCAACAGCCTTTGTCGCAATATTCGGCATGCCGGCAGTTTTCGGGTTAACGCTGGGACAATTCATAGCAAGTATCGGATTCGAAGTATCGCCGATTGCGATGCTCTCCCCCGCGATATCGTTCGTTGGATTATTAGTGGTCTATTTCGCACGTAAGTTTAGCACTTTAGCGGGCTGCGTAGCGTACATTATCATAACATCTCTATGGTTATCCTACATGCTACCAATCGTAAGCGGCACGCCCCCTAACGTCGCAGCATATTCAGCTTTCGCAGGACAATCCATCGCAGTAATCATCGGATACCTTGGCTACCTCGTTGCAGTAAGAAAGATTCTGCCAAGGAATACGGAAACCGCCCTGAAACAATGAAAAGCCTCTCATACCATTCCCGTAAACCATTATGACGGTCGGTGTAGACACTGACAGGTCCACTAGCAGGGCTCAGGATAATTGACGCTTCCCGAATCCTTACTGGTCCGTTCTGCTCAATGATTTTAGGAGACCTAGGTGCCGAAGTTATCAAAATCGAACGTCCCAGAACTGGAGATGACACTCGGGAATGGGGACCACCGTTCATCGGTTCCGAAAGTGCGTATTTTCTATCCGTTAACCGTAACAAGAAGAGCATCACTCTTGATCTCGATACGCCCGATGGAAAGAAGGTCTTCTACGCTCTCGTAGCTAAGTCCGATGCCCTTTTGGATAACTTCACTCCCGGGGTCACCGAGAAACTTCAGATGGATTATCAAACCATCGCGAACCGAAACCCTCGTCTAATCTACTGTTCAATCACCAGCTACGGCCAAACAGGACCCTACCGCGACCGGCACGGATACGACCTAGTGCTCCAAGGAATGGGCGGCTTAATGGGAATCACGGGCGAGCAACATGCCCCACCCGTTCGCATTGGCGTCGCGTTAGCAGATATCGGCGCAGGCATGTACGCTGCAATCGCAATCCTAGCAGCCATCATCGCCCGCTCGAAAAATGGAAAGGCCAATGGATCGACATCTCACTGATGGATAGCACAGTCTCCTGGATGACATACATGCAGAGTATTACTTCGCAACAAGAACGAACCCGGAAAAGATGGGCTCGGCTCATCCAACAATCGTACCCTACCAATGCTTCAAGACTGCTGACGAAAACTTCATCACCATCGCCGCTGGAAATGACAAGCTGTTCAGAAACCTCTGCAAAGCTCTTACCAACGAATCTCTAGGAGTTAACCCAAAGTTCGAAACTAACCCCAAACGTGTGGAAAACAGGAAGCTACTAATTCCAATCCTAGAACGAGCCTTCCTAACAAAACCACGCGATGAATGGTTAGAATTGCTAGTACAGAACGACGTTCCCGCGGGACCCGTATATTCCATCAGCGAACTCTTCTCCGATAAGCAGGTCTTGCATCGGGAAATGCTTGTCAAGGTGAAGCATCCGTCAGTAGGAACAATAGATCAAATCGGGATACCCATGAAGTTCTCGGAAACCAAACCAGAGATCAAGAGGCCCCCGCCCGTATTAGGACAAGACACAAGAGAGGTATTGAGCACGCTTCTTGGATACAGTGAAAAGGAAATTGATAAGCTCGAACAGAAACGAGTCATCTGATCAGAAAACTAACCCTTTTCCATCGTACCGCGCATATAGTCTCCTCACACGTGACAGAGTCAAGTAATTGCTCCAAGTAGCTTTTTACATGTGATAGAAGCTAACGGGAACAAGTTAGTTGTGAATCAACCTTGCCGAAGATTCGTGCCGCGATAGTGGGAGTTGGAAATTGCGCTTCGTCACTGGTTCAGGGTGTCGAATTCTACAAGAATGCGAAAGACGATGATTTCGTTCCTGGCCTGATGCATGTTAAGCTTGGTGGCTATCATGTCCAC
>Ga0074046_10002908_pt1 | contig 14569 bp, 13 predicted proteins | sample BogForMeECP23OM3_FD_94441 | JGI IMG/M metagenome (GOLD analysis project Ga0074046, IMG submission 94441) | Bog forest soil microbial communities from Calvert Island, British Columbia, Canada - Bog Forest MetaG ECP23OM3 | ecosystem: Environmental > Terrestrial > Soil > Wetlands ...
CGGCCTGGTCTTCAGCGGACAGTTGCTGCTCGATCTGGTCGAAAGCGGCATCTCGCGCGAAGACGCCTACCGACTCGTGCAAAGCCACGCCATGCGTGCGTGGCGAGAAGACCTAGATTTCCACGAACTGGTCCTCCGCGACCCGGCAATCACCGACCGCGTCCCCCGCGCCAAGATTGAACGTGCGTTTGACCTGAAGCGCCAACTGAAGAACATCGACAAGATTTTTGCGAGGGTGTTTCCGAACCGGGTTGAGAGAGGCAAGGGGAAGGCTGCGGCGTCAAGCAAGTCCGCTGCCCGGCGCAAGAAATAGCTGCAACGGACCCATGGGATCGCCCAACGCGATTCTTCTAGGGTTTTCTCGGCGTACTCTGCGCCTCGGCGGTGAAATCTGCACTCCGTACCATTTCCAGCAACTCAATCAACTGTCCCAGCTTCCCCCGCCCCACGTGTTTGAGCATCTCGCGATTGTGCCCCTCGACCGGCTCATCCATTTCGCGCAAAAGCTTCAACCCCGCCGCCGTGATCTTCCCGTGGATCACCCGGCGGTCGGTCTTCGCCCGCGCCCGCACAACCAAGCCACGTTTCTGCAAGCGATTCAGCAGGCGCGTAATGTCCGGATCGCGCGTGATCATGCGCTCGCCGATTTCGCTGCAAGGCAGGCCTTCCGCCCCCGCCCCACGCAGAATGCGTAAGGCGTTGTACTGTGTGCCTGTCAACCCGAACTCTTTCAGCTTGCTTTCTACGCTAGCCTCAAGTGCGTCCGAAGTCCGCAGCAAGGAGAGATACGCTTCTTGCTCCCGGCTCCGGAAAGGCGCCTTCTGTTTCAATTCCTCCCGCAGTCCACGAGCCATAGCCCGAGATTAGTCGTCATCACAAGTAACTGTCAAATTCTCCCTAAAATCAGGGCTTTTCCCGCGATTTGTAAGAGTTTGTAAAACCGTCGCACGCGTGCATCCCGCATAGATCGGCGGGCATCTATTTAACTAACCGGTTAACGAGGTGTGGGACCGGAATTCAATGAGGATGGCAACCATGAAAAAGCAATTTCTTGCGGTGACAATGGCCCTGCTCGTCCTGCTGAGCATGACGGCCATGGCGGCCACCAATCGCTATGATCAACAGATTCAGCAGGCCGTCAGCCAGAAGATTCAGAAGGCGAAACAGCTGCAGAACGTCAGCTCCAGCGTCGACGATGGCATCGTGACCCTGACCGGCGCGGTGAGCCTGTACCAGGACAAACTCGAGGCCGCAACCAAGATCAAGAAAATCGAGAACGTCTCCGGCGTGCGGAACGACATCGTGGTCGCGGGACAGAACGTGCCCGACAGCCAGTTGCAGCAGAAACTGGCCAAGAGGCTGGCCTATGACCGCGTAGGCTATTTCGACAACGCGTTCAACTATATTGCGGTGGCGGTTAAGGACGGAGTGGTTACTCTGACGGGCGATGCCTATTGGGATGTATCGCGCGCGGACGCGATAGCTATCGTGGCGAGCACGCCCGGCGTCAAAGCCGTCGTCAACGGCGTGAAAGTGCTGCCGACCTCCTACTTCGACGATTCGATCCGCAGGCGTGTGTCGCGAGCCATCTATCGCGATTCCGAACTCGGCCGCTACGCTATCGATCCGGCGGCTCCAATTCGGATCGTAGTCGACAACGGACATGTGACGCTCTACGGAACCGTGCAAAACGCGATGGACAAAACCATTGCGGGACTACGAGCAGGTTCGGTCCCGGGAGCGTTCCGTGTCGACAATAAGCTGGTTGTGGACTAAGATTCGTGGACCAAGGTTCGCAGGTCGAAAGCCGAACCAAACAAGTGTGATCCTCCCCTAAGGCGCGGCGCGAGCCGCGCCGTGTTTCTTGTCCCGCAATCAAAGTGCGGCTAACGCTGCTGCCCCGGTCTCCACTTTTCCAGAAATGCTCGAAAGTCCTCCGTGGATAGACCCCGGGCATTCTCGAACTCCCCGTTCTTCTGGCTGTAGACCAGCTTTCCATCGGCCTCGATCACGGCCAGCCCCGGAATCCCGCGTTTCATCGGGACCTCGTACTTTGTCATCAAATCCTGGTTCTTATGGCCCTTCCCAATGTCCACGTGGACTACTTCATAGTTGGCAGCGATGATCTGCGCCAGGTCAGGACGATGAAACGCCGCATCCAGCACGTGGCAGTCGTAACACCAGTTGGCTCCAAACACGACAATCACTCGCTTATGTTCCGCCTGGGCCTTCTTCAACGCCTCTTTAATCTCGACGTGTGCATCGGCGGTTTCGTTGTAGATTTTCTTTTCCCCCGCGGGTGTCTGGCCGGCGCAAATTCCGGTCATCGCGGCTACCGCAAGCACGAAGGTGAATGGCATAATCCGCAGCCAATAATTCATGATTATGGCTCCTACACTTCAAGAATTAACTAAACACATTTCAGAGACGAGTAGGATATCAAAAGGTCACTACCCGGAGACAGTTTGAAAGGGTGCAGATTCAGCCGCGCCATCCCAGATCGACAATACCGGTGCTTTAGCTCTTGAGGGAAGTGGCTTCGTGTGGAAATGAATAGAGGTTAGCGCTTGCCTTCTAGTTCGCCTTGCGCGAGTGCACAAGCTTCAGACCGTCGTGCTGCAGAATGCGCTGAATCTGGTGTTTGGCGTGAACCGTCCAAGGTCCCGTCGTATCGAGCTTCACATACGCCTGCCAGTGCTGCAGCGCCTTTCTTGGTTCGCGTATCTTCTCGTAAGCGAGCGCAAGATTGTAGTGCGCGTCCGCGTAAGTCGGGGCGATTTGCAGTGCCGCCTTATAGGTATCGATCGCCTCTGCGATCCGTCCGGTCTCGTCGAGCACGTTCCCCAAATCGAAATAAGCGAGAGCATACCGCGGATCGATCTCAATCGCCGACCGGTAATGCTTCTCGGCAAGCCCATATTCCTGCCGGTTGTAGTAGAGCGTCCCCAGATTGATGTGCGCGGCGGCGTGTGACGGATCCATATCCAAAACCTTCAAATAAACGTCAATCGCTTCGTCCTGCGACGACGGACTCTCTTCCAGCGCAATCCCCCGCGAAAACAATTCGGCGACGTCGGTCACCACCAGTTCCGGTCCGTTGCGCCGCGGACTGGTCACAACTTTCTGTTCTTCGGAAGCAAAGTCGAACATGAATTGCCCGGCGATAGGTTCCAGCAGCCGGCCGTCGTGGCGAAATGCCACCCGCCGCTTGCTCTCATACGCGCTCGCTTCCAGCAGCGGATTTTCCATCCCAGCGACCTGCTTCAGCATCGCGTCGAGCGATTGCCGGATCACCGCGGGCCGCACGCGCTTCCCGCACAAATCGCGTACTTTCTTAACTTGCAACAGGTCAAAAAAGGAATAACTTTCGCTCGCTGGCACCAGACCCGACTTCTCCCAGTTCTGGAGCTGACGAGGCGCGACCCTCAGAATACGCAGCAAGTCGGCACGGCTATAGCGATACACGGCTGACATCAAGTCTAATTAAATTATCCGGAACTTGTATTCCAACCGCAAGTGACAACCAAGATGAACCTGTGGAGAACAGGTCAGAAATAGCACCAAAGTGGCACCCCACACTCTTTGTGAGGGCGTCACTTCCCGAGCAGGGGCAGAGAGGCTGCGTGCTCGGGGCTATTGATCAAAGCGCAGCCACCCGCCGTTGCACGAGCAGGAAATAGAGCGCCAGCAGCACCAGCAGCATTCCGTTCACTCTCAGCACAACCGGTGCCGTGAACATGGGCACTAACCATCCCGACAAAAGGTTTCCCATAGGCATGCCGCCGCGGAAAGCAAAGTTATAGACGCTCATCACGCGCCCGCGCATTTCGTTGGTCGTGATCAATTGCACCAGCGAATTCACGTTCGCGAACACCGCCATCATCGAGGCCCCGGCCAGCACCATCATGACGCCGCTGATGGGCAACGACCGGCTGAGCGCAAAGCCAAAGATCCCCAAACCCAGACAGGCGAGGGCGCCCAGGGCAACCCGCCCCTTCATCTTAATGTTGCCCATGCCAGCAATGCCCAACGATCCGCAGATCGAGCCCACGCCCATGAGCGCCAGCAAGTTCCCGTAGGTTTCCGGCCCGCGGTGAAAGATGTCTTTCACAAAAACCGGAATGTAGGTACGCATCGGCATGCTCAGGCCAGTCATGCAGAAGGCGAGGATGATCAGCGCTTCCATCGAGGCCTGGCTGCGGACGAACTTGATGCCTTCCTTCAGGCTGGTGAACATCGATTCCGTTGTTTTCTGCGGCAGAAAGCGCGCCGTAATTAGCGACAGTGAAATAATGGGCGCGAGAAACGAGAGCGCGTTCAGGCCGAAGCACCACGGCTCGCCGAGTTTGGCCAGAGCTTGCCCCGCCAGCGCGGGTCCGATCATGACCGCGACGTTAAACTGGATCGAATTCAGCGCGATGGCGTTTGGCATGTCTTCTTTTTCGACCAAGGTCGGAATCAGTGCCTGATACGCTGGTCCGCCGAACGCCTGCGCGAAGCCCGAAACAAATGAAAGACAAAGAATGTGCCACACGTGCACGTGGCCCGTGATTACCAGAATCGTGAGCAGGCCGGCGCTAGCCATCTGCACGTACTGGGAGCCGAGCAGAATCCTCCGCCGCTCCACGCGGTCAGCCACCACCCCCCCGATAAGCGAAAACAGGAAGATGGGAATCCCGCCCAAGAACTGATCGAGCGCCAAAAGAAAGGCAGAGTGGCTAAGGCGATAAATCAGCCAGCCTTGGGCGACAATCTGCATCCACGTGCCGATGCTGGACGTGCAGGCGCCGATCCACATCAGGCGAAAGTCGCGATATTGGAATGCTTTGAAGACCCGGCCGATCAAAAACGTCTCCCAAGACCTAGGCAGCAGACTACCATGACGACCCGCCGCTGGCTTAGCTCCGCCCGCAGGGATTGACGGCAACCCAATGTCAGGATTTGCAGACCCCATTTAGCATAGACGTGCGATGGTACCAAAACGTTTCGGTCTGGCGCGGGTAATTTCGAAGATGGGCTATTGCTCGCGCTCGCAGGCCACGTCCCTCATCCTCGGGAACCGTGTCCGCGTCAATGGCAGCGTCGTTCTGGATCCCGAGTCGCCAGTCCAAATCCCGCGCGATCGCATCGAAGTAGACGGTTCCGTGCTGGAGAAAACGCCAGCCGTGTATCTGGCAATGAATAAGCCGCGCGGTGTGGTCACGACCGCCTCCGACGAGAAAGGCCGGGCAACCGTCTACGATCTGCCCGACAATCAGGGGCCATCGGTTTCCCGGAAACGGGATGCTTGGAAATGGGTTGCGCCCGTGGGCCGCCTCGATAAGGCAAGCGAAGGCTTGTTGTTATTCACCAACGATTCCACGTGGGCGGCAAGAATCACCGACCCAGCCAGTCACCTGGACAAGGTGTACCACGTGCAAGTGGACTGCATTCCTCAGCCTGACCTACTCGCGAGGATCCTCGAGGGCTGCGTGGTTGATGGAGAGCGCCTTCTCGCTAAGGCCGCGCGCTTTCTGCGCCACGGCGGCAAGAATAGCTGGCTGGAGATTGTGCTGGATGAGGGCAAGAACCGGCAGATTCGCCGCTTGCTGCAAGCCTTGCAGGTGCGGGTTCTCCGGCTGGTTCGAGTCTCAATTGGGCCGCTGGAGCTAGGAGACCTCAAGAAGGGCCAACTCCGGCCGCTTACAGCGAAAGAGAAGCAGTCGCTCGACGGTGCGCTGGAGCGCACAACTCGGTGATGGACATTCCTGGCCGCTCTTGGTTGTTGTGAAGATTGCCCCAGAAAAGACAACGGGCGCATGCCGAAAGATGTGGGGTGAGGATGGCAACGGCATGCGCCCTATTAAGTTGAATACAGCTTAGGTCCGAATGGTTTCGATGTCAAGATAAATCTTTTGGATACAACATGTTACGGGTGACTCGTTAAGCATTTTTCGCGATCTTTGCGCAAGTGCATACGTCACATATCCGTGTGACATACCAAAGGACCTTTTTCCCCTAACAAACCTTTGCTGACAGACCTTGGGCTCGCAAATACTCCTGTGCCTGCTGCAGCACGTTGCGCTCACCGCTATAGGCCATCAACCGGGTTGCCCCGTCCAACGGAACCCAGAGCGCCCGCTTGACCTCGACTCGCATCTCCTCAGCAAGTTGGTCGATTTCGCCCGACAGGTAGCGCATCAGATAAAAACTCACAATCTTGAAAACGCGCTGCCGATCACCCCAACTCCGAGTGTAAACGTACTTGCTGTCCCCGAGTTTGGTGACCGCTTCTGCCCTGATGCCGGTTTCCTCCTGAACTTCCCGAATCGCGGCGGCCTGCGGTTTTTCGCCCGCATCCACCAGGCCCTTGGGCAATGTCAGAACGCCGCGGCCAGGCTTTGCAACACCTTCCGCCGGTTCCACGTTTTCTTTCTGCGGCTCGATCAGGGCAACGTACCAGACTCCAGAAACCTCACGCAGCACAACCCCACCCGCCGAAATTTCCCGCCCCATTGCGCACACGATCAGGATTCTCCGAGCTTGGCCGTTTCTTCCAGGATGCGCTGCCACGCCCGCTCCACATGACGCGCCTGCGTGTTGGTTTGTCCGACGCAGAGCCGAAGCGTGAGTTTGCCGTCGAGCTTGGTGTGCGTGAGATAGAGGTCGCCGCTGGAGTTTAAGCGGTCCATCAGAAGCTGGTTCGCGCGGTCTCCAGAACGCAAGCGGAAGCACACGAGGTTAAGCTTGGCCGGCGCGGCGAGTTCGAATCGTGCGTCGCCGCGCACCCACCCGGCGAACTGCTGCGCCAATCGCACGTGCTCGCGAATGTGTTGCTGCAGGCCTTCGACGCCATAGTGTCGGATCACGAACCAAAGTTTGAGCGAGCGGAAACGCCGCCCCAGTTGGATATGCCAATCCCGATAATCAATCACGGCGCCCGATTCCGTCGCTTGATTGCGCAAGTACTCGGGGAGAATCGAGAGCGTTTGAATCAGGTGCTTTCGGTCGGCCACATAAAAACAGTTGCAGTCGAAATTCGTGAACATCCATTTGTGCGGGTTGAAGGTGTAACTGTCGGCCAGCTCGACTCCGTCGTGAATAAAGCGAAACTCAGGGCAAACCGCAGCCGTGCCGCTCATGGCAGCATCCACGTGCAGCCAAAGTTTGTGCTCGGTGGAAATGCGGGCAATTTCACGGACCGGATCAATCGCGCAAGACGAAGTAGTACCGACCGTCGCGCAAACGAAGCATGGAATTAGCCCGGCTTTCTTATCGGCTGCGATTTGCCGCTCCAGCGCATCGGGCCGCATGGCGAAGTCGCCATCCACCGGAATCTGCCGCAAATTGTCGGAGCCCATGCCGGCAATCTTCATCGCCTTCTCAACCGAGGAGTGCGTCTGGGTCGAGCAATAGGCAACCAGGTGCCCATTGCAGCCCTTGCGGTTGCTCGCAAACTGTGTCGCCCGCTCGCGCGCGGCCAGCAGAGCGCACAGCGAGGCGCTGGACGCGGTGTCCTGGATCACGCCGCCGCCCGCGCCAGCCGAAAGAAATTTCTCAGGCAGGCCGAGCATCGGCACCAGCCAATCGAGCACATGCGTTTCCAGTTCCGTGCAAGCTGGGCTCGTCGACCAGAGCATGCCCTGCACGCCCAATCCGGAAGAGAGCAGGTCGCCCAGTATTCCTGGCCCCGAAGCGTTGGCCGGAAAGTACGCGAAGAAGTTCGGCGACTGCCAATGAGTAATGCCCGGCAGGATGATGCGCTCTACGTCGGCGAGAATTTGGTCGAACGTCTCGCCCTTTACGGGCGGCTCGGCCGGCAACCTCGCGCGAATCTCACCCGGTTGCACACGAGACAAAACCGGGAAGCTCTCAATGCGGGAATGATAGTCTGCGATCCAGTCCACGACGGCGTGCCCGTAGCGGCGGAACTCTTCAGGCGACATGTGGGACGACTCGGAGTTAGGCATAGAGCAGCATAGTGCATTTGTAATTGCTAATTTGTAATTGAAAACCCGGACGATGCTCTTCAATTGCAAATTACAAATTACCAAATTGCAAATTCCTTCACTTCGTCTCAGTCAGCCTGCCGCAAAACACCCGCGTGTTGTATTCAAACTCGACTGTGCCATCCTTCGCGTGGGCGCGAACAATTCGTTCCAGTTCCCGCATCATCGGCAGATAGCTCGGATGACCCTCGAGCGGCGCATACGATGAAGAGAGCAACCGTCCTGCGGTGCCGTCGTAATCGAACCGCTGCCGAAGATCAAAGATTCGTTCCTGGCAGTGTAATGGCGCGAAAAACTCGTGAATGACCGCCGTCGTTCGCTCGTGCCGCACTTCTTTGTAATCGGTGCCATAAGCAAGCAACAGTTGCTCGTAGTCGCGCAGAAACGGCGTTGTGTCCGTGCGCCGCTCATTCCAGATCAGCACGCACCATCCACCGGGCTTCAGAATACGGACGAACTCTGCCCGTGCCCGCCGCAGGTCGAACCAGTGCGCCGCCTGCGCCGCCGTCACGAAGTCCACCGACCCGGACGCGAGCGTCGTCTCCTCGGCCGTTCCCGCCACCGATACAAGCCGCTTGTAGCGGGCGAGTTCTTGATTGCCCATCTCACGCATTTCCGCATTGGGCTCCACAGCAAAAACGGAATTTCCGTTTTCGAGAAGCAGTCTGGTAAACAGACCCGTGCCCGAGGCGATGTCGGCGACGGAGTGGCTCGGCCGCAGGCCACACTCGCTGCGCAACAGTTCGACAACCTCCGGCGGGTATCCCGGGCGATAGCGCACGTAGTTGTCCACGCGATCGGAAAAGCGCGCGGTAGGCGACTTGCTCATCGACTTCAAGTGTAACCCTACGCCCGCGCGTCTTTCACGCGATACAATCTTTGTTTCGCTTCGATGAGGCCAAATGTCAATTCAAAGGGATTCCATGAAAATTTTGTCCGGCGCCGCGCTGTTCTTTTTCCTGATCGCTTCGAACCTGCAGGCATTCGACCGCACGCCGAAAGAGTCCGAAGGCCCGGTCATCAGCGTGTTTCGCGACGTCGCCGCCGAGCAGGAAATCGAAAAGAAGTTCATGGCCGTGCCCGACCCCAAGCTGGCCGAAGCGCATTTACGGACTCTGACGCAAGCCCCGCATATCGCCGGTTCTCCCGAGGACAAAGCTACCGCCGAATATGTGGCCGGAAAGTTTCGCGAAGCTGGCCTCGATACGCAGATTGTAGAGTACAAAGTGTGGTTCAACTATCCGTCAGAGATTCACGTCGATATGACCGCCCCCGCGGGTGTCGAGATGCACGGCCCGCATCCCGAGCATGTCGATGACGACCCGTTTCAAGACGATCCCCGCATCAAGCCTGCTTACAACGCCATGTCTCCCTCCGGGGACGCCGAGGCCGATGTCGTTTACGCCAACTACGGCTCGCCTGAGGATTTCGACAAGCTCAAGCAGATGAACGTGGATGTGCGTGGCAAGATCGTCATCGTGCGCTATGGCCAGAATTTCCGCGGCGTGAAGGCATTCGTGGCACAGGAGCGTGGCGCCGCCGGCGTCATCATCTACTCCGATCCGAAAGATGACGGCTACTACCGTGGCGACGCCTATCCCAAAGGGCCGTGGCGTCCGGCCAGCGGCGTGCAGCGCGGATCCATCGGATACATGTTCCAGTTTCCCGGAGACCCGACGACTCCCGGCATTGCGTCAACGCCATCGCTCCCCGATGCCAAGCGCATTGCGCCCGCCGATTCCGCGCAGTTGCCGAAAATTCCCGTCACGCCACTTTCTTACGCCGATGCTTCGCCCATCCTCGAGCATCTCGGCGGCCCGCCTTCGCCGCGCGAGTGGCAGGGCGCATTGCCGTTTACCTATCACGTTGGTCCCGGGCCAGCAAAGGTCAAGATGCACCTGGAGCAGGACTACCAGTTCCGTAGCATCTGGGATGTGATCGGCAAAATTCCGGGTGCATCGTCGCCCAACGAATGGGTGGTCGCGGGCAATCATCGCGACGCATGGGTTTATGGAGCCGTCGATCCCAACAGCGGCACAGCCTCACTGCTTGAAGCAGTGCACGGAATCGGCGAGTTGCTGAAGTCCGGCTGGAAGCCGAAGCGGACGATCGTTTTCGGGAGCTGGGACGCCGAAGAAGAAGGACTGATGGGCTCCACCGAATGGGGCGAAGACCACGCCCAGGACCTGGCCAACGCTGCCGCGTACTTCAATATGGATGTCGCGGTCTCGGGCAAGAGGTTCGGCGCTTCAGCTGTGCCGAGCCTGAAGGAATTTATCCGCGAGATCACCAGGACCGTGCCGTCACCGCAGGGCGGAACTGTCTTCGATGCGTGGAAGAAGGCGAACCAACCCAGGGAAGGCTCGTCCCATGCGCAGGAGAACAGTGGCAGCAATTCCCGAATGCCGGCTTCAGGACTGCACACCGATGTGCCGGTTGGCGATCTGGGCAGCGGATCCGACTACACAGTTTTCCTGCAGCATCTGGGCGTGCCCTCAACCGACATCGGTTCCACCGGCGACTATGGTGTGTATCACTCCGCCTTCGATAACTTTGCCTGGTTTAAGAAATTCGGCGATCCCGATTTCCTCTACGAGCAGCAGATGGCGCGCGTTTACGGGCTCGAAGTCTTACGCATGGCCGATGCCGACGTACTGCCCTATAACTACGAAGACTACGCCAAGGAAATGCTTGTGTATCTCGATACGGCCAGGAGCAAGGCACAGGAAAAGTTCGGCGACAAGGCTCCCGATTTTGCCGCTGCCATCGAGGGTGCGCGCCACCTGCAGGAGGCAGGCGCCAAAATCCTGCAAAAACAGCGCAAAATCCCTCAAAATCCAGCCCAAATCAATGCTAAACTTCGGGATGCTGAAAGGGCGTTGTTGATTCCAGAGGGGCTGCCCAACCGCCCGTGGTATCACCATGCGATTTATGCGCCCGGCCAATATACCGGCTACGCGGCGGTGGTGATTCCCGGAGTCAACGAAGCGATTGATCGCGGTGATCTTCGCCGCACCGAGGAGCAAGTCGCTGTCTTGGCGGCCGCGTTAAATCGCGCGCTTATCGTTCTCGAGCAGTATCGCTAGTCGGCCTGCCAGGGGTGGCGGGCGAAATCGCACGCTGAAATGCCGGTGGTTCAAAGCTATGGCATTGGCACGGATCATTTCGCATTCTGTCGAGTGTTCGCGAGAACTCGCGGCGAGTCTGGAGGAGCGCGGATACGCGGTCGAAATCGTGTCTCCCGACGCCATCCCCGTCCACCCCGCCGATCTGGAATTGCGCGTCGAGACCGGTCCCGACAGCGTATTGACAGCGAGCGTGCAGACGCACAATGGCCCACGCTCCGCCTCGTTGGATTTTGTCCACTATCTGAACCCACCCATGCCGGACTTCCGGCGCAAGCCCTCTGAGACTGTCGAACTGCTTCCCGTTCCGCCGCCTTCCGCTGCCTTCAACCCCACGCCAGTCGCCGTCGAAAGAGCGCAAGCGACTCGACCCGAGCAAGCGCCCGAACCCGTCCGCCTTGTGCCCACCGCGCCGGTCGCTCTCGCCGAAGCAACACCCGCGCTGTCGACGCCCGTCCTGCCGATACCCGAGGTGTCGCCGCCCAGCCCGTCGGCGAATGAGCCGCCCGAACCCGCTCGCCCTTCTTGGCCAAAGGTCAAAATCATCATCTCCAGATTCAATCCCGACCCTAACCCCACGTCCGGCCCAAGATTGAAGCTCAAGCGAATCCATCGACCGGCAAGTTGGTTCTGGCGCGTTGCCGTGACCGCAGCCGCCCTATTGCTGGCGGCTTCGCTTTTGAGCTTGGGCGCGATTCGCGCGCGCCATGCCGCCGCCGTTTCCAATCGCCAGGATCCCGCCCGCGACGCACAGGCGCAAACTGGTCAGCCGCAAGCTGTCCAGGCGCAAACTAACGACGACAGCAGCATGTCCGCTCATCTCAATATGCTCACCGATTCGCCGCTAGCCACACCTGGGATTGACCGTTCGGTGGTCACGGCCGTTGAGACCGGCAAACTCAAAGCGAAAGAAAACTCTTCAATCGCGTCCCGTGTTTCCGCAGCGTCGTCGGTCAAATCCGCAACTTCCAAGCCCCTTCGCCGCCACTCGCGCACTCACCCAGCCGATTTGATCGCGCCCAACACGATTACCTATTTCAACCGCCCGGGCGCGAAGCCGACTGTGGTCAAGCCGTTGCCTCAGCATCCTGCGCGTTCTCAGAAGCATGACAGCGTGGTTGCGGCCGGCTCCGTGGCCGCTCTAAACGCCAAGGCCGGCCCCAAACCAGGATCGAGCAAATAGCGACTAGATGTCTGCCAGTCCAATGAACGCTCAGATCGCCATCCTGCATGTCCTTCACGATCTGCCGACCGCAGCCACGGCGACCTTTCTCGCGCTGTTTCCGATTGTCAACCCTTTCGGAGGGATTCCGCTGTTCTTCAGCCTGACTTCCGAATTTTCTCCGGCCGAGCGTCGCAACACCGCGCTCAAGACCGCCTTCTACGTGATTGCCATCTTGGTCGTCTTCATGCTCTTTGGCCGCTTTGTCCTGAACTTTTTCGGAATCTCGCTGCCCGTGCTGAAGATTGCCGGCGGCCTGATTGTGGCCAACACCGCCTGGGGCATGGTGACCGGATCGAGTCGCATCACGCACGAAGAGTCGAGCGAGGCCCTCACCAAAGAAGATATTTCCCTCACCCCGATGGCCATGCCGATGCTCTCCGGACCCGGCTCGATCGGCGTAGTCATGGGCCTGGCCGCGCACGCCGACAATCTCCTCGCTTATGTGGGAATGATCCTTGGCATTCTCGTGATCGGCGTAACCGTGTACCTGTTTCTTCAGCTCGGAGGCCCGCTGGTGAAACGTCTGGGCCCCGGAGCCGTAGGCGCCATCGCCCGCATCTTCGGATTTCTGATCCTCGCCATCGCCGTCCAGTTAGTGTGGGACGGCGTAGCCGATTTCCGGGGATGATGGGTTGAAATCCGACTCAGCCGCCTAACACGCCAAGGGCGTTCGCGTGTCGCGTAGCGTGGTGTACTGTATGAGAAGTACATAAATACCAAAGGACTCATCATGTCTAATATCAATACATCAAAAGGAGTAATCGGAATTCTCACCGGCGGCGGCGACGTTCCGGGTTTGAACCCGGCGATCCGTGCGGTCACAATCAGGGCGCTGCGCGAGGGCTACCGGGTGATCGGTCTGCGCCGCGGATGGGCGGGCCTGGTCGACATCGTCCGCGAAAAAGACTACGACAACAGTGGCAACTTTCAGACTCTTTCCGAAGAGCTCGTCAATCGGGCCGGCCGCACCGGCGGAACCTTCCTGCATACGTCGCGCACGAATCCGGCGAAGGTAAAGAAATCGCATCTGCCCGTTCACCTGGAGGGCGCTGCCTACCAGGCCGAGAGCAACGACCTGACGCCCGACGTGCTCAAGAATCTCGACTGGCTCGGAATCGACTATCTGATCCCGATCGGCGGCGATGACACGCTGAGCTATGGCGTTCGCCTGTATCAGGAAGGCGTCAAGGTCGTCGGCATTCCCAAGACCATGGATAACGATGTTCCGGGAACCGATTACTGCATCGGATTCAGCACCTGTGTGACGCGCACCATTCATCTCACTAACAGCCTGCGCACTTCCGCCGGTTCGCATGAACGTTTTCTGGTGCTCGAGGTGTTCGGCCGATATGCCGGCTTCACTGCCATGCTGCCGACCATGGCTGGAGCAGCCAACCGCTGTGTCATCCCCGAGCATAAGTTCGATATCGAACGCTTGACGGAGTTGCTCGTAGCCGACCGCCGCAAGAACCCAAGCCGCTATTCGGTCGTGCTGCTCTCCGAAGGAGCGATGTTCGAAGGCGGCGAAAGAATCTTCGAGAAAGAAACGACCGATGCCTTCGGCCACAAGAAACTTGGCGGCATCGGCGATCTGGTCTCGGAAAAGCTGCAGGAACTCTCGCCGAAATACAACAACGGCAAGCTCATCCACTGCATCAGCCAGAAGCTGGGCTATCTGGTCCGCGGCGGCGATCCCGACGCGATCGACTCCATCGTCCCCATGGCCTACGGCAATCTAGCCCTCGACCTGATTCTCAGCAAGGTTCACGGCAGACTGGTTGTCCTCAAAAACGGCCGCTACGACAACATGCCGATCGACGCCGTGACTGCCTCAAAAAAACTGGTAAACGTGAAAGAACACTACAACACCGAACGACTGCGGCCACACTACTCGAGCTTCGAGATGAAGCCCCTGTTCATCATGACCAGCGATCAGTCGTAGAAGCGCGCGCACCAGGGCAGGTTCCCAGATAACGGGCGGCGGCAGTGATCCCACGTAGGGACAGCCGCCCCCGGCTGTCCAGCGGAGCGAAGCTCCGCAGAAGACCTCGTCGTCTGCCCGTGCTGTTAGTGTGGGACGGCATGACCGGGTACCCTCCCCCCCCCCCCCCCCCCCCGGTTATTTGGATCAAAAATTTTACGGCAAATTTCTTTTCAAATCTTTATCCCCCCAGACCTATTTTGAAAATATTTCCGAATAAAGAATTTCCCGGAGGTCTTTCCTTTTTCCC
>Ga0074046_10002910_pt1 | contig 14552 bp, 15 predicted proteins | sample BogForMeECP23OM3_FD_94441 | JGI IMG/M metagenome (GOLD analysis project Ga0074046, IMG submission 94441) | Bog forest soil microbial communities from Calvert Island, British Columbia, Canada - Bog Forest MetaG ECP23OM3 | ecosystem: Environmental > Terrestrial > Soil > Wetlands ...
CGGTCAGCACGCCGCCGACCGAGGTCGCCAGGCGGAAGCCGCCGCGCGTGGTCACGAGCTCGGCCAAAGGCTCGCGCGGCGAAGCGAGTCTGGTCGAAAAGAGCGCCTGGTACCATGCGGAGCTCATGACCGCCCGGCAGTCGCGGGCGAATTTCTCCGACAGGTCATGCGCGTAAGTGACGTTGACGACGGCCAGAGCCGGATCGTGTCCGAGGAGCCAGGCCGGGAGAGCAACCGACGCGGCGAGCGACTTCAAGTGGCGGGGCGGGACGTTGACGACGAGCCGCTTCACGCCGCCCTCGCGCACGCTCTGAAGTTTCGCCGCCAAAACCTCGGCGTGCAAGGCCGGCGAAAAGGCCTGGCCGGCGTGAAGCTCGGCAAAGCAGCGCACGAGGAAGGGGTGGAAGTCGGCCCTGAGCGCCGAGCGGTAGTCCTCGACCGCAAGGCCCGCCGCTGTTGTCGTCATTGAGATTCCTAAATCAACGATGGCCGCTCTGCGCCCCCGCTCCCCTTGTGGGGGCGGGACGGGGTGGGGGGTCTCGCGGACGGCGGAGGTTGCGCCTTCCGCAGGAGCCTCGGTCTCATCGGCCGGCAAACGGAAAGGCATGGCGCGACCCCCCTCCCGGCCTCCCCCACAAGGGGGGAGGAGACTCCGCGGGCATGCGCTTCGCTCACGGCGCACTGCTTCTTATGCGCCGAACGAGTTCGGCGACGACCATGGCGTCGGCCTCGCCGAGCTGTTCGGGCGCCGGGGGCGCCGGCGGGCCCTGATCGTCGCGGATGAGAGCGACGACGAGTTGCGTCGCGCGATGATCGCCCTTCACCGCGCGATTGACGAGCTGCTTCATCGCCGCCACGCGCTTGGTCATGCGTCGCGACTTGCCGTTTTCCGTCGCCTCGACCTTTTCGTCGAGCACCCGATCCACGAGCGCGGCGAGACCGCGGGCGCGCTTCGGCCGTCCGCGCGGATTGCCGGACTGGCCGGGACGGAAGCGGGTGGCCCGATTGCTCCGCTGCTCTGTCTCCCCTCTCCCTTCCGGGCCCTTCCGGGAGAGGGGACGGGGGTGAGGGAATCGGCGTCTCAGGCAAGGGGCAACCTCAATTCCGCGCGAATCTGCGCCGGAGTTCGCTCCGAGGTCATCGGCCTTCTCGTCCCGCGTCCGTGCCCTCACCCCTGCCCCTCTCCCGTCGGGAGAGGGGTGTGCGGCGGGACCGCCGAACCGAATCGAACGTCTCTCCGGTCGGATGGAGACGCACGGATTCGCCGGTCGCGGCCTATTGCCGGATCGCGGCGTCGAGCGCCAAGAAGGCGTCGGCGTCGGCCGCCTCCCCGCAAACGAGCCGATGAGGCCCGAGAACCCAGGTGTCGCCCGTCCGCGAGACCGCCGGCCCTTGTAGCCGCGCGCTATGGACCGCGTCTACAGAGCCGATCCTGAGATCGATTTCCTTCATCTCGAAGCCGGTCACCGAGAGTGCGAAATCAAGGTCGAGGCTCTTGAGCTCCAAAAGCTCGGCGCCGAGCCGCCCGTCGTCCCAGGAGGCGAGCTCCGCGAGCCGGTTGTCCGCGATCATGAAGGCGCGCCGCTGGGCTTCGTTCAGATGGCCGAGCGTGATCGTGGGGACTTCCGCAAGCCCGAGAGCCTTGGCCGCGCGCACGCGCCCGTGGCCCGCCGGCACGCCGCCTCTTTCGTCGACCAGGATCGGGACGTTGAAGCCGAAAGCCAAAATGCTGTCGGCGATGCGGGCGACCTGCCGGGCCGAATGAGCGCGGGCGTTTCGCTTGTCGGGCTTCAGGGCTTCGACGGGCAGCCAGCGGACTGCGATCGGCGCGGCGCGTGTGTTCGCCCCGTCCGACGCCGAAGGAAGGGCGTCCTTGCGGACGCGCTTTCGCGCCCGGCCGGCGCAGTCGGCGGCTCCATCGACGGAGGCCGCCGATTGATCCCGGTTCGTCATGAGCCCTGGCCCTCTTTCGCTCGCAGGAAACCCTCTTTTATCCACATCGCGCGCCGGTGTCAAGAACAAAAATCGTATAAACCGCAATTACTCTCGTAATTTCAACGCTATATGAGCATTTCTTCGTTCACCCGCAAGGCGCGCCGGCCTTTTTGGGGCGGAGCAGAATTTTTTCCTGTTCCGACACCTGTTATCGACCTGATAAGCGCCAATTATCGACCTGTTACCGACCTGCTATCGACCTGTTATTTTCCTGTTGGCGCACGTGAGGCTCTTTGCAGACGCAATTGGAATTAAAGATGTTTCTTGCTTCCGACGGGGCCAAAAGAAGCGCGATTCCGCCTGTTTTGCCCTGTTAACAGGTTCCGGCGAGCGGGTCCGGTTGCGAGCGGCGCGCCATCAATTGCAGCGCTTCGCGTCCGGGCGTTCGTCCTGCTATGAAGGTTGGGCTCATGTCCAATCCCAGGCTATCGCTTCGCGCGCCGCTTTTCGCCCCGCCCGACTCCCCGCCGGTCGAATGGTTCGTCTCGCCGGGCCTGACGGGTTACGAGGAGGCGCTTGCGGAGATGGAGGCCCGGGCCCAGGCCGTCGCGGCCGGCCGGGCGCCGGAGCGCGTCTGGCTCCTCGAGCATCCCCCCCTTTACACCGCCGGAACGAGCGCCCAGCCGCAAGACCTCGTCGATGCGCGCTTTCCGGTCTTTCGCGCCGGCCGCGGCGGGCAGTTCACCTATCACGGGCCGGGTCAGCGCGTCGCCTATGTCATGCTCGACCTCGCGCGGCGGCGGCCCGACGTTCGGGCCTATGTCGCCGCCCTCGAAAGCTGGCTGATCGACGCGCTCAAGGCGTTCGACGTCGCGGGCGAGACGCGAGAAGACCGGGTCGGCGTCTGGGTCGCGCGCCCCGACAAGCCGCGCGGGCCTGGAGGGGAGGCGGCGGAAGACAAGATCGCCGCGATCGGCGTCCGGGTGCGGCGGTGGGCGACGTTCCATGGCGTTTCGCTCAACGTCGCGCCCGACCTGACGCATTTTTCCGGCATCGTGCCCTGCGGCATCGCCGAGTCGCATTACGGGGTGACGAGCCTCGCCGACCTCGGCCGCGGCGCGACTCTCGCCGACGTCGACAAGGCGCTGCGCGCCTCTTTCGAGAGGACGTTCGGCCCGACGATCGAGGTCCGCGAGGCGGCCGTCGTCCCGGCTTCGGCCTGACGCGGAGCGCGCGGTGGCGCGGTCATTTCCGTCTTCGCTGGCGCGTCGGGCGTTCTGGAGCCGTCCCTACGCGCTGCGGCGGTTCGGGACCGAGCGCGCCTACCTCCTCGCGCCGCTGCACTACGCGCTGATCGGCGAACGGCTGGGGCACCGCCCCAACGGCTTCTTCGATCCGGATTTCTTTCGCAAGAGCGCAGGGCTTAGCGCCAGAACGAGCGGCCTTCTCGGGCTTTATCTCGCCGGGGACGAGGCGGTCGCAACGTCGCCCTCGGCCGAGTTCGACCACGCCTGGTACGTCTCGCAGAACCCAGAGTGGCGCAAAACCCACCCCCACCCGTTCCTGCATTTTCTCGAGGTCGGGCTTTTGAGCGGGCGGCCGCCTCGAAGCGACATCGACATGAACTTCGTGCGCGACGTCATCCGCGGCAGGGGCCGCTCGCTCGAGGAGGCCGCGATGCGCGTCTTCGACCCAAAGCCGCGCGACGGCGACATGAAACCGCCGCTCAGCCGCGACGAACTGAAGGCGCGGCAGGGCCGCTTCTACGAAGACGCGCGCACGCGCATCGCCCGCGAGGCGCCCGACAGAGGTCGAAAGCTGCTTGTTTTCGTGCAGTGCGGCAAAGGCTTCGACGCGAGCTATCTTGCCGAGCCGCGTGATTACGACGTGCTGCTGAATTACTACCAGGAGGCGGAGGCCAATCCGCGCGCAGACACGGTCGTCTTTCAGGCCGGCACGAAGACGACGGCGATCCGCCGCCTGCTCGAACAGCGGCCCGACCTTCTCCTGCGCTACGAGGCGGCGCTTTTCCTCGACGACGACGTCGAGGTGGGCGAAGGGGACATCGACGCGCTGTTCGCGGCGGCGGCGCGCGAGCGCCTCGACCTCGCGCAGCCGGCGCTGACCGCCGATTCCGACTCGGCATGGCCATTCCTGAAGCGACCAAGGGCGGGAAGCGGGATCATCCGGGTGTCGACGATCGAGATCATGGCCCCGCTGCTCACGCGACGGGCTCTCGAGCGCGTCGGCTGGGCCTTTTCGCAAACCGTCAGCGGCTGGGGGACGGATCTCGTTCTCGGTCCAGCGGCGCGCGCCGCCTTTGGCCCGGATGCCCTCGGCGTCGTCGGCTCCGTCGCCGTCAGGCACGCGCATCCGGTCGACACCGAGGGCGGCGCTTTCTACGCCTTCTTGCGCCGCTATGGGATCGACCCGGCTCACGAGGCCAATCGCGTCATCGCCGACTTTGGCGTCGAGCGATACCTGCGGCCGCTCGCGCCAGGCGAGGCGGGCCCAGTCTGCCAAGTCTCGCGGCCTGACGGCGAGGCCTCGAGGTCGCGCTGATGGTCCCGTTAGCCTGACCATGTCGCCATCGCGATCCATAATTATCGCTGGCGGCTCGACTTGGCTGAAGGCGAGGCGAAGTATGACGATCTGGAAAAGAAGCTTGCGGAAGGGCCGGTCATCGCTGTGCCGACGTCACCCTTGAAGGCGACGCCAATGGCGCCGCACCCGGACGCCAGTTCCTATGCCAAGAAATTCTCGGGCAAATATGAGCACCGGATCGTCAAGGGCGGCGTCGGGCACAATCTGCCTCAGGAAGCCCCGCGAGCCTTCGCCGACGCGGTCATCGATGTAGCCCAAGTTTGATCGGCGCTCGGCCGCCCTGTCCCGCCAAGGATCGCGACTTCGTCTTCACCCGTTACGCGCCTTGAAAAGAGAACTCAATGACCCTGCTCATCAGGACGCTCGCCGCAGTCATCGCTGGCGCCGTGCTCGCCACCAGCGCCCTCGCCGAGAGCGCGACGAGTTCTGGCCAGATCGAACATCATATCGCGAAGATCGACGGCACGCGGTTCCACTACGTGACGGTCGGGACCGGCGATCCGGTGTTGCTGATTCCGGGTTGGCCCGAGAGCTGGATCGCTTGGCGGAAGGTTCTGCCTTTGCTGGTCAGTGCAGGCCGCCGCGTCGTCGTACTCGACCCTCGAGGTTTCGGTGAGAGCGACAAGCCGGCTGGAGGCTACGACCTCGACACTGCCCCACGCGATCTGCATGGCTTCCTTGAGTCGACCAACCTCGCGACCGCAGGAGGAATCGACGTCATCGCCCATGACGTCGGAACGTGGATCGCGCACGCCCGCGCCGTGGAGTATCCAGCGGACGTAAGGCGACTGGTGCTGACCGAGTCGAACATCCCCGGAGTTACTGCCTTCGGATCGGCCGGAATTCCGAGCGAGACGGCGAATCTGAAGAGCTGGCAATTTGCCTTCAATCGGCTGAACGATCTACCGGAGATCCTGGTCCAAGGACACGAGCAAGCCTACCTTGCGTGGATCTTCGCGACGAAGAGCTTTCGACCCTACGCTATCGATTCGGCCGCTCTCGAAGAATATACGCGTCAGTATTCCTCTGCCACTTCTTTCGGGTGAGAGCATGGCCACGTGACTGGTCCGATCGCAGAAACTTGCTGTGACGTCCTGGCGATTCACGCTGAAGGCAGCGCCGCAATTAGCTCGCTTGTCTTGAGGATTGCGTGGGCATACGTTGGACCGTTCAGCTCGTGCGCCGCATGCATCATTTCCTTGGTGAAAGCGGCCGTCGCGTCACGAACCAACGTGACATGGTACCCAAGCTCCATTGTCGAGGTGCGTGTTCGCGAACCCGCTTTGACCCCAATGCTCTTTGACGACGATATCGCCGTCCTGCGGGGCGAAATCCGGATGCCACTCCCCGCCCCATTCGCCTCGCGCGAAACTATGGCGCCTCATGATGGCGACCTGAGTTGGGTTGGGATGGCGCCAGGATTCATAGTCTCCCGGCTCCCAGCGGCGATGGGGCACGATGAAAATCTTCATGCCCGCACGGCGCATCGCGTCGCGGATGGCTTTTAGGTTATCGAGAAGTCCGACCTCGAGCGCGATGTCCTTGACTCGCGGCCAGATTTTTCCCCCTTCCGAAAGGAAGTCGTTGTAGGGGTCGACGAGCAAGAGCGCCGTCGTTGCCTTGTCGTACGCGTGTCCCGTCATGGTATTTCCTCATCAGCTCATTGCGGCGTCGACTGCCAGAATTTGAGGACAGCCTCGGTCAGTTCGTCAGGGCATTCTTACGGGAGAAAGTGACCGCAGCCTGTGGTCGAGCCTGTGATCGAGCCCCCCTGCACGCGGTCTCCGATGGTGGCGACAGTCGCGCGAAGCGCCAATCGTAATCTGTCCCTCAATAGCGCGCGAGTTCCTGAATCGTCGCGAGTTGCACGCCTTGCGACTCATCCGTGACCGTTTCCCGGTCAGGCCACTTTGTCGCGTTTATGCGCCTGCGCAGATCGACGAGCGCCTCTTCTGGAAAGTTGACTCGGAAGGGGCGGATTTCGTCACTCGTGGCCGCAGGCGCCGGATACGCAGGAAAAAGGCTCGCGGCGCCTGCAGCTGCAATTCCCATCGCAGCGGTGCTCAGAAGCTGGCGCCGATCCTGATTGATGCTTTCGGAACCTGGTCGCGTACGCATCGTGAACCTCCTTCATTGAGTTGCACGGCCCGCTTGGTTCACTCTCCACGTTCGGCCTTCAAGGCGCGTAACGGTTGAAGACATAGTCGCGCGCTTTGACGGTCTCGTGGCGGGGAAAGCAGGTCTTCTGCATCGCCTCGCTGGCGGGTCTGCAGTCGTCAAATTGCGCGCGAACCCCCCAGCCGCCGCTCGTTTCAACAGTTTGCCGACGTATGCCTTCGAGGAAACCTCCTCGTTCTGAACTGCACGTGCTCCAGCTGCGAGGCCGAGCTCGGATTCCTTGTCTGTTACTGCGCGGCCTTCTTGAGCAGAGTCTCGATCTTCGCGTCGAGATCCCTGGCGACCACGAGAGCTGCCTGACTCCCGTAGGGAGCGATGAGGCTCGCCATCGAGTCGTAGGACGGGTGTACTCCATCAGCGCGCTCGTCCACCAGGATCGTTACGGGTGCGTATGACGCGGCGTCGGGAACGCTCTTGGCCATCTCCTTCATGATGAGCGGATTACCGACGACGAGGCGGAGGATCTTGGGCCCTTGCCCGCCTCGTTCCTTGCGCAGGACTTCGCCGGCATCGAAGCGGACGAACTCCATCAGCGGCGAGGATCCGATCGCCCCCTGCACCACCTCTTCCAAATCGGCAACGGTCCTTGCTGCGGCAACCCCGCTGTGAAACACGCTCATGTCTGGATGGCCGATGGTCGCCGTGAGCTCTCTTACGATCTCCTCGAATGGTCTAGATGAGACAACGCTGAACCTCCGGACCTGGATCTCTATCGTTGGCCTTTCTCTCCCCTCCAACTTCTCCGGTCGGGCAACCGCAGTGCGCAGATCCTCCGAGCCTTGCTCAGTTCCTGACTCGGGCGCGCGTGGCGTTCGTGAACGTGCGCGGTGGGGCTGCGGTCGACCAGGAGACTGAGCAATTCCGGCCGGCTGTAGTGGCCGCGCGAGTCCATCATCTGCTTGCGCTTGTCGATCAGCGCGAAGTCGAGGTCGGCGATGACCACGCCTTCGCCCGAGCGGATGGGCTCGCCCAGCAAGCTTCCATCGGGTGCCACGATCGCGGTGAAGCAACCACCGGAGATCGGGCCAATGTTGCAGCCCGTGTCCTTCATGATTCGCGCCTGCTGGTCTGCATCCAGCCAGGCAGTGGCACTGACGACGAAGCACGCAGACTCCAGTGCATGCTGCCGGATGTTGATTTCCGTTTGCTGCGTAAACAGATCGCCGAAGATGGAGCCCGGATACATAGCAGAGTGGATCTGCTCGCCGTCGGCCATCATCGCGTACCGCGCTAAAGGATTGTAGTGCTCCCAGCATGCCAGCTGGCCAACGCGGCCGATCTTGCTGTCGACGGCGCGCAGGCCCGACCCATCGCCCTGGCCCCAGATCATGCGCTCGTGATAGGTCGGCGAGATCTTGCGGCGCCGCTGAATCAAGGTGCCGTCGGCATCGAAGAGCAGCTGAGTGTTGTACAGGGTTCCGCGGTCACGCTCGTTGACGCCAATGGACACAACAACTTCGGCCTGCCTGGCAGCTTCGCTGATGGCGTCCGTGGCAGGAGACGGGACCGTTACCGCCTGATCGAGCAGCTTCCGCTGCTCAGGTCCGACGATGTTTTGCAAGGGGGACTGGACGAAGGAGAATTACGGGTAGTAAGGCACCACGGTCTCCGGAAACGTGGCGAACTCTACCCCCTGTTGACCAAGCTGGCGGATCTTGCACACTACTTTTTCGACCGTTCCCACGCGGCTACGGGGCTCAGTTGGACTGCGGCGGCTTTCACAACTTTCATTGCGATCTCCTGGTGTGAGGATGGGCACTAAATACCCGGCGTCGGCACGTCGGACGTGCGCTGGCCACGCTCTCGTGCGAGGTCTTCGCGACCGCGCCTCAGTGCGAGGCAGACGCCGTGTCAGGCACTTTGAATGTCACGGTTTGTCCTGTGCCTGGGATCACCTTGTGCGTCGGATCCGCCAATTCAAACAGCACTTGGTGCGGTTGTCTCCTTCGCGGTAGGCTTAAATGCAACTCGAGGCGGATGGCCCTTCCAATAAGAAACAATTTTACGATCTATACGTAAATCTTGATTGAGAACATACTCGACGACCCGCCTACGGTCACGTTCGAAAAGGCTCGGTCTCGCTCGGCTGCATAGAGAGCCTGGTTGACGCCTCCACTTACGACCACACCAGCCCCTGCTAAATTAAGGGTTATTGCGCACCTGCACACAATTATCGCGAAACTAGTGTCTTGAGCTAACGTAGGTTTCACACAACTATCCTAACGAGTCTCCCCTGCTACGTGAGCGTACATTCACAACATTTGAGCTACGCTCATACACAACGGTACACTTACATCATTCAGTTAACCATAAAATAACCTTCCATCTTTGCTGGGTTCCCGCTTTTTAATTAGGATTTAACACTTAGCTAACAAGAAAAGGGGCGCTTTGGACTCTGCACCTTGAGTATAAAATTTGTTTGAGAACAATTCTCATCGTCGCGACCGTGGTGGGCGCAGCCGGCTGCCGCCGGTTCGTGGATTGACCGAAGCAAGACAGCTCATCGACACGATTTGTAGCCACGTCAAAGGGAAAATGTCGTCTGACGGCGATGATAGAGAAAATGCCGTTTCTTTGTCGTGTAAAGAAAATGAAGTCTACATCGTCGATGGCAGCGGAGACATGATGGCAGCCGCCGGCATGGCAATTTTTGTATTGAGATGAACGAATTCATCAAACCTTCAGTGCTTCGCGACCGATCGCCAAAGTCGATGGCGATCGTGATCATTGCCCGATACATTCTGATTCGGAACTGTATCTTCACCATCCTCAAGAGGGAGTTTCTGAATTCGAAATCTTTGAAATGGCGACGACGAGTGAACTCGATGGCGCAACAGGAACGGATGTGCGCCTGATCGCGCTTGATATTGGGGACAAGGTCATCGCCGATCCCTTTGTCGACGATGAGCTTGCAGCTCTGGGAAGATTCTTTCCACACGCGCCCGTTGCGCTCTTATCCGCTCGCGATGAGGAGGCGTCGGCAGCGATGCGGCGGGGAATCCGCGGTTTTTCCCACTGTCGATCCCGGTTGAGGTCGCTATCGCCGGCTTGCGGCTTGTTCTTGCTGAGGGCGTCTACCGGCCGCTGCAGATCGACGCTAGACCAAATGAACCCAAGCTCTTGAGACAGTGAACCCATCAAACGGCAGCCCTCACGAGCCGTCCGGACTCCCCGACGCGGTCGCCGCCGAGAGAGCCTTGACCCAGAACACGATGTTCGACCTTACGCCCCGCGAGAAGCAGGTGCTCGCGGCGGTGGAGCTCGGTCTCCCCAACAAGTTGATTGCCGTCCGGCTCAGCCTTTCTGCCTGCGACCGCAAAACCTGTCGACGCGTTTCGAACAATCTCTGCTGACCGGCCAGGATGGTCGCGACCGACGGATTGTCTTTTCGCTCGGTCTCAAGCTCGCGCGGAAACGATACTTGCTCGTCTCCATGCTGTTCCGCCAGCAGCCGCGCTTCTCGCGCCTTCGCGTCCCAGAATTGACCGCGAAGGGCGCCGAGTTCGGCGCGAGCCTTGGTTTCGTCGAGCCTGATCAATGTTTGTCCGGCACGGACGACATCGCCATCGGCGACCAGAATGTCCCCTATGATGCCGCCCTCGAGGTGCTGAATCGTCCTTCGGCTCGATTCTGCTTCCACCACGCCGAAAGCAATTGCGGCGCTCTCCAGCGGAGCGAAGGTCGACCAGGCGCCTAACCCGAGGATCAAGCCGAAAGCCAGGATATTGCCAGTCCAGGCAATGCCGCGAAGCCGGGTGTACGGCGCGGGCGGCGCCGGTACGGAACACCATGGATACTGCTGAATCTCGGCGTGCTCGAATGCAGTGCTCACGGCTGCGCAGCCTCGCTCTGGGCGGAGACATCGGGAACATTTTTCCTGCGGATCAGAGGCACGCGGATGGCAGGCTGCTCATCGTCCTGGCCCGCGCGGGGAGGCTGGCGCTCAGGCGATCCAACCTGAGCCGGGCTTACATACCTCTCGAAGATCTCCTTGCTGTCGCCGAAGGCCAGGAGGAGCCGCCCTGCAGGAGGGCAAGCTTATTCGTCGCCGCAAGGATCCCTATCCAGTGCGTGATGATGATCACCGTGGCGTTCGCGGCCTTCACTGCCTCATTGAGCGCGCGTTCGCCGAGATAGTCGAGACTGGCGTTCGACTCGTCGAGAACGACCAGGCTCGGGCCCCCGACAAGGCCCGCGCCAGCCCGAGACGCTGGCGAAACGCGCGCAACACGCCATTGGAAACGACCGTATCGTATCCCTGCGGAAAGCTCATGATCGCATCATGCAGTCCGGCCAGCTTTGCCGCTTCGATGACCTTCTGCGGCTCGGCATGGTCGAGCCGCGCGATGATCTCCTTGACCGTGTCTCCAATGATATCGATTTCTTGCGGCAGATATCCGACGTGCCGACCGCCTCGGGAATCGCGCAAGACCGAAACGTCGATGCTGTCAAGCAGGACGCGCCCTGCGTCCGGCGACGAGATCCCGGCGATGATTCGGCCGAGCGTGGATTTGCCAGATCCAGACGGGCCGATGATGCCGAGGCATTCTCCGGGAGCGAGGCGGAACGATACGCCCCTCAACGGCCAACGGTCGGAGCCAGGCAGGACGACGCCGACGTTGTCGACGTTGAGCCTGCCTTCGGGCTTGTCGAGCAGGATGGCGTCTGCGTCGTCGCTGGCGCGAGGGATGACGGTGGCGAGGAGGTCGTTTAGTCGTCGGTAGACGTCGAAGACCGTCGCGCACGCCTTCCAGCCCGCAATCGCGCGCTCGATGGGCGCCAGCGCGCGCCCGAACAGCAGGGTCGTTGCGAAGATGATGGCCGGGCTCCGGTTGTGTTCCAGGACGAGCCACGCAGCCGAACCCATGATCAGAACCGGCGACAGCGCCCGTATCGGCTTGCCGATGAGCATGACGATCTCATTGCGGCGTTGCGCCGTCTCGTGCGCGCTCCTCGCGGCCTGGGCGGCCTGGCAGACCAGGCGCGCGGCCCCGTCGAGCATTCCGATAGCCCTGATGACATGGACGTTTCCGACCGCCATAGAGATCCGGCCATAGCTCTTCGCCAATGCGGCGCCGGACTGGGCTAACGGGCCTTTGGTGAAGAATTCGCCCGCGAGAGCAAGGCCTACCAGGAAAAGCACGCTTACGGCCCCTATTGCCCCCAACAGGGGATGCACAAGGAATAGAACGCCGAGGAAGAGCGGCGCCCACAGGACGTCGAACAGCATCGGGCAGGCCTCGGATTCGACGAACCGACGCAGGGCTGTGAGGTCGCGATAGGCCTCCGACGCACGCGCCGGGTCGGCTCGAAGCGCGTAATCGAAGCAGGCGGAAAGCACCGCTGGACGGAGGCAATCTTCGAGCCATCCTTCGATCCGGCCCAAGGCGGCGCGGCGCAACGCGTCGAGCAGTCCCCCGACCACGACAATCAACGCGACGATCAGGTGAGCATAAGGAGCGTGTCGGCGCTCCGGCTCGACAACACGCGATCGTAGATCTGAAGCAGGTAGATGGAAGGGGCGAAAAGCAGGAGATTGTAGCCGCAGCTATAGGCAAAAACGAGCCCGAGCGACCCTGCGCAGGCCCAGAGCGCCGCTTGCAAGGGCGTCTGCGGCGTGTTTTGGCGCCCGAGGGACGGCATCAACAATTTGGTCACCGCTAAGATTTGAGGTTTTCACGTCGGACCCGACCTTCGCGCTCGGCGGTCGACCGAACCTGGCGATGAATCGAGAACCGGCGGCGCCTTGGCCGCCGGTCCCCGCCGAACGCACACCGATCAGACGTGCACGAGATCCGAGACGTGGAAGTCGTGAGAATTGTTGAGCACGTCGTTGAGTTTCGCATACTCGGTGGTGTTATCCGTGTGCGTCAGATCCAACTTAACGCTCCCGCCCGTCGCCTTGTCGTAGTTCCCGCCTTTTCCGCCGACGCCAGCCATGACATTCTGGGTCGGCGCCAAGTAAACCACATTCGTAGGGCCAGACCACGCGTCGGTCGTCACTTTGGCGTGGTGGACATCATCCACGGCCCCTCCCGTGTCGTTCGTTGCATGGGAAGGTGACATTCGCCTCGGTGGTGATCTTGCCGTCGTTGTCGCCGACGCCGCCGTTCCCGGCGCTATTGCCTCCGGTCTCGATATTGTGGAATCCGATCACGTCGGAAGCCTTTGAAATGCTCGTCATCTGACTCTCCGATCCTTTGGCCTTCTGCTTTGGCCTTGTCCAACCTCAACCCCAATGGTTGTGGTGACTGACCCTAGGTCACCGTCGCTTGAATTGCCCAGACCCCAAAACTGATGCCATCCTGTTCGGGAGGGTGGGATACGCCCCTGTTCGGGAGGGTGGGATACGCCCGAATGGATTATGAGCCGCGTGCGTATCCGAATGGACGGGAGTCCGAAGCAATTCCCTTTCCGCCCACGCGCCAGGCCTCGATGCAATACGGCGCTCGTCATAAGCGGAAGCAGAAGCAACTCGGCGCTTATCGGATGTCAGGGCGTTCAAGCCCCTCGCCGCCGAGCGGCCAGCTCGTTCTAGACCGCGTGACCCAGCAGGTGATCGTCCGCCAGAAGCTGCAAGGCGAAGTCACCGCCCAACGCAAGGTTGCCGCGGCCGCCGTTGCCACCGACGCCGGCGATCTGGATTGCGCTCTGATCAAAGTGGACGTTGTTGCTCTGGTCAGCGTTGGCCGTGGAATTGGATCCCGCCACCGCAATGTTGATGGGGGCGTAGATCGCAACGTTGACGTCGATGAAACGCCGGCAAGCCACAAGCCGAGTCGTCAATTCAGATAGCTGCCTTTCTGGTGAGAGACATGATAACGGCTATACCCGTTTGGGCGTGGAGCAGTTGCCGCCTGCGAGGCTTGCTGCCGAGCTGAGGCGAAGCCGAGTTCGGTATCGTGCCGACTTCTGCCGCGAGCGGGAAGATACAGCTCGTCGGCAGCGGCACGCGCCGATTGCGTTGCCCCGCGAGGCGTTGTCGCCGCCAGTTGCATTGGAGAAATAGCAGCGTCCGGCGCTTCCGGTGTGGAACTCAAAACATCAGAGCGTACCGGATGAGAAGTCCATGAGCCTTGAGGCGCGCCGTCTTTACGATTGCCCCAGAGGTCGAAGGCGATCCTGGTCATGGGGCAACCATTGACTCTGGCCGTGCGGCCAGGCTTCGGTTGGCGTTCAACGCGAGCGCGTTGGATCGCCGGGAGTCTCCACCGGCCGGGCGGCGATTGTCCTGCGAAGATAGACGGCGACCGGCCCGGTCACTGCGATGCCGGGCAGCTCCTCCGGCGATATCAGCCGCGCCGCGATGATCTCGCGGTTGTCGAGCTGCAGCTTGGGCAATTGGTCCAGCCGCAGTTCAAAAAAGTGCACCTGGTCTCTCCGCCCGTCCCATATCCCCGAGGCTTCGCCGGCGGGAGCAAGCCCTGACGCGACAAGACCGATCTCCTCGGCCAACTCGCGCCGCGCCGCGGCGTCGGGCGTCTCGCCGCTCTTGACGGAGCCGCCCGGGAAATTCCACTCGACCCGATATGACGAGCGGACGAGCAGCAAAGCCCGATCGACATAGACCGCCACGAGCGCGCCTTCATGCCGCGCGCGCCGCAGCCGCCACCAGATGCGCGCGAGCGGGAAACCGAGGCGGTAGGCGATCCGCCAAGCGCCGTCGAGACGCCAAGGGCCTGACATGGACTGACCTTTCCTACCTTCGCCGCACCCTACCGCATTCACACATCTCAAGTCGCCGGGGCTCCATCCGAGCTTGCGGGGAAGCGAACTCGGCAGGGTCATCAAGAGGGGGCTTCGCGCCCTGATTCTCCCTGATACTCCCTGATAAC
>Ga0074046_10002911_pt1 | contig 14550 bp, 9 predicted proteins | sample BogForMeECP23OM3_FD_94441 | JGI IMG/M metagenome (GOLD analysis project Ga0074046, IMG submission 94441) | Bog forest soil microbial communities from Calvert Island, British Columbia, Canada - Bog Forest MetaG ECP23OM3 | ecosystem: Environmental > Terrestrial > Soil > Wetlands ...
CTCAAGCAGTACAAAGTGCTTGAGGAGCGGCAACGAATACAGTCGACGACCGAAGACCCGGTTGAATTTCTTGGAGCCAGTCAAATCTGCGTTCAAATTGTCTATGACGTTGAGGAACATCTCGACCGAGCAATCGAGCTGATTAACAGAACAAATCAACTTAATTTCACGAAACTGAGACTGCCCGAAGACATTGGCGGCGCGCGTCATCAACTCTGCGAATTGCTTTCTGGGCACAATATTCAGGCTGGATTAGCGCACGTTTGGGATCGCTTTGGCGACTATGGCTTTGTGGGATTGTATATCTTGCGGCGAGAGGTCGGTCAGCCGCCGCAACTTATCCATTATTGTTTTTCTTGCCGCACGCTCGGAATGCACGTGGAGACATGGCTGTACCGGCGGCTCGGGCGTCCAAATCTGACCATCAATGGGTGTGTCCTGACCGACGTCATTGGAGACGATCGGGAGATTGACTGGGTCCATCTCGACGGGAGTTTAATCAGCGACGAGCGCAAAGGCGAAGTCAAGGGCATTCCACGAATCGTTTTACGGGGCGGCTGTGAAATGCTGGCGCTGGCTCATTATCTCCAGTTGCTGACCGACAAGGTCATAGGGGAATACGTCTTCGTGCGCGATGGGATAAGTATTAAAATTGATCACTCAATCTTTCTTCGTTACTCTCTCGACAGGCTGTCCGAGTCGTCGATGACAGCTTTACACAGCCTCGGATATAAAGACGAGGATTTCCTGACAGCTGTCGCGGAATTGGGTTCCGACGACGATGTCTTTCTTTTTGCGTTCTGGGGGATGCGCATTCGTGGTTGTATCGGCACAAAACTCTCGGACACGCCGTCCCATTCAACGCCTTTCCGGCGGTCCGCGGCGGCGACCTGACTACGGTGACCGAGGTAGAGATAGACCCGGCCTACCGGAAGCCCTGGCTGATCTCTGCTTTTCAGACGATGAGCCGCGAGTACGAAGCGATCGGCCTCATCACCGAAGAGCTTTTCAAGGAGAATCTCCGAATTGTCTTCGATCGTCTCCCGAAGGCAGCCCGGTTCTTCGTCCTCAGCGGAAATGAATGGGTGCGGCCTCGCAACGCTGGCAGGTGGCTATTTCAGCCAACTGCCGACGTGAATCGTTGGTCGAAAGAGGTTGTTGAGGACTATCAAAACGGTGTTTTCATCGACGTGCACCCGTATCTGGTCGAGCATGACGCCGTCGACCCGGAACAGGCGAGCCATTTTCGCCGCAGCGTTTACTACAGGATTTACGAAGACATCGTCACGCGGATTGGCGCCGACAAAGGCGCGGCGCGGGATATGGCGGTTGGTAACGGCGAGTAGCGCGCCCCGCTCGGTTCTCCGAAGCGACGAAATGAAGCGTCTCCCGTAATGAGCGCGCCGCGCAAAAAGCCCGGTGGGCTTATGGCTCCGCCCGCTCGGAGGCTTGCTTCCGCCGTCAGGTCTGCGGCTGGGGCTCTAGGCCGCCTGCATCGGGCCCGAGCGGACGCGGCTTGCCTGTCGACGGCACGGCCGCGCGCGGCGGGGCCGGCGGCTCGCGGTCCGCGGCCGACTCGCGCACCGGCCGCACGCCCTGTAGAAGTCCGACGATCTCGTCGCCGGTCAAGGTCTCGAACTCCATCAGTCCGTTGGCGAGCACCTCGAGGTCGGCGCGCCGCTCGGTCAAGATGCGGGTCGCCGTGTCGTGCGCTTCGTGGACGAGGCGGCGGACCTCCTGATCGATCGTCTCCGCGGTGGCCTCGGAGATGTTCTGCTGGCGGCCGAGCGAATAGCCGAGAAAGACCTCGTCCTGGTTCTCGCCGTACATGACAGTCCCGAGCTTCTCGGAGAAGCCGAGCCGCGTGACCATTGCGCGGGCGATCTTGGTCACCTGCTGGATGTCGCCGGCGGCGCCCGAGGTCACCTTGTCCTTGCCGAAGATAAGCTCCTCCGCGACGCGCCCGCCCATCGACATGGCGAGCATGGCGATGAGCTGCTCGTAGCTCTGCGAAATCTGGTCCCGCTCCGGCAGCGACTGCACCATCCCCAGAGCCCGGCCGCGTGGAATAATCGTCGCCTTGTGGATCGGGGTCGAGGCCGGCATCGAGACGGAGACCAGCGCATGGCCCGCCTCGTGATAGGCGGTGAGGCGCTTCTCCTCCTCGGTCATGATCAAGGTGCGCCGCTCGGCGCCCATCATGATCTTGTCCCGAGAATCCTCGAATTCCTGCCGGGTGACGACCCGCTTGCCGCGCCGGGCGGCGAGCAGCGCGGCCTCGTTGACAAGGTTCATCAGGTCCGCGCCGGAGAACCCCGGCGTCCCGCGCGCGACGACCTTGAGGTCGACGTCGGGGGCGAGCGGAACCTTGCGCACGTGGACCTTGAGAATCTTCTCGCGGCCGATGAAGTCCGGGTTGGAGATCACGATTTGCCGGTCGAAGCGGCCGGGGCGCAGCAGCGCCGGGTCGAGCACGTCGGGCCGGTTGGTTGCGGCGATGATGATGATGCCTTCGTTCTGCTCGAAGCCGTCCATCTCGACGAGCAACTGGTTCAGCGTCTGCTCACGCTCGTCGTTGCCGCCGCCGAGGCCCGCGCCGCGATGCCGGCCAACCGCGTCGATCTCATCGATGAAGATGATGCAGGGCGCGTTCTTCTTCGCCTGCTCGAACATGTCGCGCACGCGGCTCGCGCCGACGCCGACGAACATCTCGACGAAGTCCGAGCCGGAAATGGTGAAGAACGGCACGTTCGCCTCGCCCGCGACGGCGCGGGCGGTGAGGGTCTTGCCGGTGCCGGGCGGCCCGACCAGCAACACGCCGCGCGGGATCCGACCGCCGAGCTTCTGGAATTTCTGCGGATCGCGCAGGAACTCGACGACTTCCTGCAGATCTTCCTTGGCCTCGTCGATGCCGGCGACGTCCTCGAAGGTCACGCGCCCTTGCGCTTCGGTGAGAAGCTTCGCCTTCGACTTGCCGAATCCCATGGCCTTTCCGGCGCCGCCCTGCATCTGCCGGGTCATATAGATCCACAGGCCGAGGAACAGCAGCACGGGAAGGACGCTGGAGACGATCGTCAAGAGCCAGTTGTTGCCGTCGGACGGCGGCTTGGCGGTGATCGCGACGTCCTTCTTGAACAGGGTCTGGACAAGGGTCGGATCGTTCGGCGCATAGGTCTGGAACGCGCGGCCGTCCTTCATGTGGCCGGTGATCTCCGGCCCCGCGATGGTCACGTCGCGGATGTTGCCGCCGTCGGCGTCAGTGAGGAGCTGGCTGAACGTGATCTCGCTCGACGGCGCCTTCTGGCCCGGGCTCTGGAACAAGGTGACCAGGGCCAGCACGAGCAGGAAAATGATCACCCACAGGGCGAAGTTGCGATAATTTGCGTTCATCGTCTTCCCGTGACGGACGGACGGCGGAGAATTCTCCAATCCGTCCCGGCGCCGTCGTTAAGAGCACATTTAAGCGCGCAGGTCTTGCTTGCCAAGAGAACCCCAATCTTTAGCATACGAACGAGACCTGAAGATTGTAGCCTTTTGGCGACGGCCGGGCAGGAAAGTCTGATCCGTGCGCTCAGAACTTGGGCCGCCGCGATCCGGCGCGGGCCCAAAATGCCCCTTTCGATTGATCAGCGCATCCATCAACTGGGCGCATGATAACTCTGTTCCCGGCTTCAAAATGCGACCCTTGGTGTAGAAGAAAAGGCGGCCGCTCACGCCGTCTTTTCCTCGGCGAGCGCCAGTTCGTCCATCATCGCCTTGCGCATCAGGAATTTTTGCGCCTTGCCGGTCACCGTCATCGGGAATTCGTCGACGAAGCGCACGTAGCGCGGGACCTTATAATGCGCGATCGAGGCCCGGCAGAAGGCGATCACCTCCTCCTCGTTGAGCTCAGCCCCTTCCCGGCGGCGGATCCAGACGCACAACTCCTCACCGTATTTGTGGTCCGGCACGCCGAACGCCTGCACGTCGGCGACGGCCGGATGGGTGTAGAGGAATTCCTCGATCTCGCGCGGATAGATATTCTCGCCGCCGCGGATCAGCATGTCCTTCAGCCGCCCGACGATGTTGCAATAGCCCTCGGCGTCAATGGTCGCGAGGTCGCCCGTGCGCATGAACCGCGCCTCGTCGATCGCCCTGGCGGTCGCGGCCGGGTCGTCCCAGTAGCCGCGCATGACGCTGTAGCCGCGGGTGAGCAGCTCGCCCGGCGCGCCCGGCGGAACGATGCGCCCGCTCTGGTCGACGATCTTGACCTCGAGATGCGGCTGGATGCGCCCGACCGTCGAAACGCGGCGCTCGATCGGGTCGTTGTACGCGCTTTGGAAGCTGACCGGGCTCGTCTCGGTCATGCCGTAGGCGATGGTGACCTCGCGCATATGCATCTTGTCGACCACTCGCCGCATGACCTCGACCGGACAAGGGGAGCCCGCCATGATCCCCGTCCTCAGCGTCCTGAGGTCGAAACGGGCGAATTCAGAATGGTCGAGCATCGCGATGAACATGGTCGGCACGCCGTGCAGGCCGGTGCAGCCCTCGGCCTCGACCGCCTCGAGCGTGGCGATCGGATCGAAGCTTTCGGAAGGGCTCACCATGCAGGCGCCGTGGGTTACGCAGGCGAGGTTGCCGAGCACCATGCCGAAGCAATGATAATAAGGCACCGGGATGCAGAGCCGGTCCTCGGCGATCAGGCGCATCGCCTCGCCGATGAAATAGCCGTTGTTGACGATGTTGTGGTGGGTGAGCGTCGCACCCTTCGGGGCGCCGGTGGTGCCCGAGGTGAATTGGATGTTAATCGGGTCGTCGAACTGCAGCGTCGCGCCGAAATCGATGAGCGTCTGGCGCTCGGCCTCGGGCGTCAGCCGCGCGACCTCGTCAAAATTGAGCATGCCGGCCGTCTTCTCGGTCCCGAGACGGATGACAATCTCGAGGTTCGGCAGCCGAGCCGCCTTGACGCGGCCGAGGGCGGCGGCGTCGATCTCCGGCGCGATCGAACGGAGCGAGGCGAAATAGTCATTGCTCTTGTGGCCGGGGCTCAGGATCAGCGCGCGGCAGCCGGATTTCTTGATCGCATATTCGAATTCGTGCACCCGATAGGCCGGGTTGATGTTGACCAGGATGAGCCCGGCGAGGGCCGTCCCGAACTGGGCGAGCACCCATTCGCTGCAATTGGCCGCCCAGATGCCGATCCGGTCGCCTTTCTTCAGCCCGAGCGCGCGAAGGGCGACGGCGAGGTCCTCCGAGCGCCTGAGAAGGTCGGCGTAGGTCCAGCGCACGTTCTGATGGCGGGTGATCTGCGCCACCCGCTCCGGCCCCTCCGCCGCGACGCGCCTGAGAAGCGTCCCGATCGTCTCGCCGAGAAGCGGCGTCGCGCTTGCGCCATGGACATAGGACTGGGTGAGTAAGGCCACGACGTTCGCTCCCTTTTTTGGGGCGCGGCGCCCCGTTCCCACGCCCACCAAGCCGACGCCGTTCGTATCATAACTCGCGCAAGAACGCCGCAGGCTTCTGGCCGAGGATCCGCCACGCGCCGATCATGCCGAGGACGACGGTGAAGGCGAGGCCGCCGGCCGCGGCGGCGAGCGCCGAGACCCAATCGAAGGCGAAGTCGGCGAACATGATGCGGGTCACGACCGCCCATGCGATCAGCGTCCCTGCGGCTACGGCGAAGGTCGCCGTGGCCGCGCCGAGAATCGCGTATTCGATCAGGAATAGGACGCTGAGGCGGGTCCGCGTCGCGCCGAGGATCTTCAGGATCGTCGCGTCGGCGAGGCGGGCGCGGCGGTTGGCCGCGAGCGCGCCGGCGAGCACGAGCACGGAGGTTAGGAGCGCGACGCCAGTCGCGGCGCGGATCGCCAGAGCGAGCTTGGCCACAAGCGCCTCCACGGTCTCCAGAGCGTCGCGCACCCGGACGCTGACGACGCTCGGGAAGTCGCGCGCGGCGGCGCGCAAAAGCGCGATCTCGCTATCGGCGCCGTCGGCCGGGGGCAGCGCGGTTGAGACGAGTTCGCTGAACGGCGCGCCCCCAAAAGTGTTGGGGGAGTAGACGAGCACGAAGTTGATGGCGTAGCTGCGCCAGTTCACCTTGCGGAAATTGGCGACGGTAGCCGCCACATCGCGGCCGAGCACGTTGACCACGACGGAATCGCCGATCTTGAGGCCGAGCCCTTCCGCCACTTCCTTCTCCATCGAGACGAGCGGCGGCCCGGAATAGTCTTTCGCCCACCATTGGCCCGCCACGACTTCGGAACCCTCCGGGGGCGTCGCGGCGAAGGTCACGCCGCGGTCGCCTTCCAGCGCCCAGGCGACTTTGTCGCTCGCTTTCGCTTTCTCGACCGGCGTTCCAGCGAGGCTGACGAACCGACCGCGCATCATCGGCGTCTCGCTGATCTTGGCTCCGGGCGCCTCGCGCCTGAGGAAGTAGATGAAGCGCGGCGCCTCGGCGCTGCGCAGATCGAGGAAGAAAAAGCTCGGCGTGATGCCCGGCAGCGTCTCTCTCAGCTCGTTGCGCATGTTGAAGTCGATCAGGCTCAGCGCGACCAGCGCCGCAAGCCCGAGGCCCAAGGACAGCACGATGGACGGCGTCAGCGCCCCCGGCCGGTAAATCGCGGAAAGCACCATCCGCAGCTCCACCAGCCGCGTCGCCGGCGCATGGCGCGCGGCGAGCGCGAGGCCGAGCGCGACAAGGCGGAGCACAGCGAAAGCGGCAAGGGTCGCGCCGGCGACGGCGAGCGCGATCGTCCGCTGCGGGCTCGTGACCACGGCGAGCGTGACGAGCGCGCCGGCGGCGAGCGCCGCGACGGCGAGATAGCGGGCGCGCGGCCATCCCTGCCGCTCCTCGGCGAGGTCGCGGATCAGCGTCGTGACGGGGAGGTCGTGCGCGCGGGAGAGCGGCGGCAGAGCGAAAGCGAGCGCGGTCAAGAGGCCGTAGGCGACGCCAAGTGCGATGACGCCCGCGTCCACCGAGGGGCTAAGCGGGATCGGGATCAGTTCCGCGAACAGGGCGGCGACGGCGAACGGAATGGCGGCCCCGAGCGCCGCGCCCGCGAGCGCGCCGACGAGCGCGACCGCCAAAAACTCGGCCACGGCGAGCATGACGACGCTCGTCCCGGTCGCACCGATTGCTTTCAGGATCGCCAGCGTCGCGCGTTTCCGCTCGACGAAGCCCTGCGCGGCATTGGCGACGCCGACCCCGCCGACGACCAGCGACAAGAGGCCCGCGAGCGTCAGGAACTCGGCGAACCGGTCGAGGTCGCGGCTGAAGTCGGGCGACACGGCGAGGCGCGTGCGCGTCTCCCAGCCGGCCTCAGGGAACGCGCGATTGGCTGCTTCCATGAAGCGCTTGACGGCAGCCTCGTCGGGAGGGGCGCCGGCCGCGTCCATCACGACGCGAGTCGTCCAGCGCACGAGCGACCCCGGCTGCACGAGATGGGTCGCCTCCAGCGCGGCCTGCGATATGAGCAGACGCGGCCCGAATCCGACGCCGACCGCGAGCCGGTCGGGCTCGCTCGAAACGGCTGCGTTGAGGACGAGTTTCGCGTCGCCGAGGCGGAACGTGTCGCCGATCTTCAAATTGAGCCTGGCGAGCAGCGCCTCTTCCGCCGCCGCGCCGAAGACGCCGTCCTTCTCGGCGAGCGCTTTGGCGGGCGGGATCGGGGGCTGAAACGTCGCCGCGCCGATCGAGGGCCAGAAAGGCTCGACCGCCTTGACTTCGACGAGCGCGGCGTCGCCATTTTCGGTCCGCGCCATCGCCCGCATGGTCGCGATGGTAGAGAGTTTCCCGTTTTTGCCGAGAAAGGTCGCCTCGTCAGGCGCCAAACGGCGGTGGATCAGCGAAAACGACGCGTCCCCGCCGAGGATGACCCGCCCCTGCCGCGCAAGGCCGTCGTCGAGGGCCTTCGCTAGGCTCTCGACCCCGACGATCGCCATGACGCCGAGCCCGATGCAGACGAGGAAGATCCACAGGCCCGCGAGGCCGCCCCGCAGGTCGCGCAGGGCGAACCGCAGGACCGGCGCGCGTTTGCGGGAAAGCGGCAAACCAAGGGGAGCGTTCATGCCGTGACCAGCGGCGCGTCCTCGACCGCGCCGGAGCGCATCCGGATGATGCGGTCGCAGCGGGCGGCGAGCGCCGGATCGTGAGTAACGAGCGCCAGCGTCGCGCCGCGCCGGGCGGGGAGCGCGAAGATCAGGTCCATGATCGCCCGGCCGGTCTCCTCGTCGAGGTTGCCGGTCGGCTCGTCGGCGATCAGCAGCGAGGGATTGGGCGAGAGCGCGCGGGCGAGCGCCACGCGCTGCTGCTCGCCGCCGGAAAGCTGGGCCGGGTAATGGCTCAGCCGGTCGCTGAGGCCCACCTGCTCGAGCTCGTCCCGCGCGGGGGCGAAGGCGTTACGCTGGCCTGCGAGCTCCAGCGGCGCGGCGACGTTCTCCAGCGCCGTCATGGTCGGGATGAGATGGAAGGATTGGAACACGATGCCGATGCGGGCGCCACGGAAGCGGGCGAGCGCGTCCTCGCCCAAGGTCCCGAGGCTCACGCCGTCGACGGCGACCTCGCCGCGGTCCGGCCGTTCGAGTCCCGCCATGATCATGAGCAGCGTCGACTTGCCGGAGCCGGACGGCCCGACGATCCCGACCGCCTCGCCCTTGGCGATTGTCAGGCCGACGTCGCGCAATATATGCACCCGGGCGGCGCCTCGGCCAAGGCTGAGATCGACGCCGCGCATCGCTACTGCGGGAAGGCTCATCGTGTCGGAAATCCTGAAGGCGGGGCCGCCCTCATATGGGCATTGGCGGGCAGTCGTCCAGGCGGCCGCCCTCGTCGCGGGATTCGTGGCGGCCTTGGCGCTGACCTGCGCCGCGCCAGTCTCTGCGCGGACCTTGAAGCTCGTCGCGCTGGGCGACAGCCTGACCGCCGGCTACGGCCTGCCGCCCGGCAAGGCCTTTCCCAACCAGCTCGAGGCGGCGCTGAAGGCGAGGGGATTTGACGTGAAGGTGGTCAACGCCGGGGTCTCCGGCGACACCGCCGACGACGGCCTCGCCCGCTACGACTGGGCGGTCCCGCCGGACGCCGACGCGCTCATCGTCGAGCTCGGCGCCAACGATATGCTGCGCGGCCTCGAGCCCAAGCAGACGAAAAAGACCCTCGCCACCATCCTGGATCGGGCGAAAACGGCGCATCTGCCGACCTTGCTCACCGGCGTGCTCGCCGCGCCTAATCTGGGGGCGGAATATGACAAGGCTTTCGACGCGATCTACCCGGCGCTGGCGCAACAGTATGGCGCGGTCCTCTATCCGTTCTTCCTCGACGGCGTCGCGGGCGACCCGAAGCTCAACCAGCCAGACGGCCTGCACCCGAACGCTGCGGGCGTCGCGGTGATCGTCGGGAGAATTCTGCCGACGGTCGAAGACCTGCTCAAGCGCGCAAACCGGTCGTGATCCGAGGCGCTGGGTGAAGGCGGCGTACCAATCGACGCCCTATCCATCGCGAAAATCCTTTTGACCGGCAGGCGGGTCGGTGTCGCTCACTCGCGCAAGGCGGCGTTGGCCGGATCGTAGGGGCTGTCCGGGATCACGACCGCGCGACGCTTTTCGCCGAGGACAGCGATTTCGAGCTCGGTCCCCGGCGCGGCGAGGTCAGGCCTGACCATCGCGAGCGCCAGAGACTTGCGTGTCCGCCAGCCGTAGCCTCCAGCGGTCGTGCGCCCGACCGGAGCGCCGTCCTTCGTCACCGGCTCGGAGCCGCGGGCGTCGGCGTCGGTCATGCCGGAAACCTCGAGCGTGATGAGCCGATTGGCGAAGCCGGCGGCCCGCCATTGGAGCAACGCCTCGCGCCCGAGGAACTGGCCCTTGTCGAGAGCGACGAAGCGCTCGAGTCCGGATTCGAGCGCCGCATATTCGATCGACAGCTCTCGCCCGACCAGCCTGTAAGACTTCTCGAGCCTCAACGAATCCATGGCCCGGATTCCAAACGGCTTAATCCCCATGGGCCGGCCGGCATCCATAAGCGAGTCGAAAATGTAGTTCTGCATCTCGATCGGGTGGTGCAGCTCATAACCGAGTTCGCCGACGAAATTGACGCGTAAAACAAGAAGGCCTGCGGCGCCGATCGAGCAGGCGCGGGCCGTGAGCCACGGAAACGCAGCGTTCGAGACGTCGATGTCGGCGATCTTCGCGAGCGCCTCGCGCGAGCGGGGACCGGCAAGCACGAGCACGCCCCTCTGCGTTGTCACCTTGTCGAGCCGAACAGAGCCGTCGTCCGGCAGAAGTTTCTCGAGGGAATCGAAATCGTGCGTTTCCAGCGCGCCGGCCGAGACGAGATAGAAACGCCCGCGGCCAAGGCGCGTCAGCGTGAACTCGGCGCGCACTCCTCCCCTTGCCGTGAGAAGATAGGTCAGCGTCACGCGGCCGGGGGCCTTCGGCAGCCGGTTTGTCAGGATCGAATCGAGCCAGGCTTCCGCCCCCGACCCGGAGACCTCGAACTTGGCGAAGGCCGACATGTCCATCAGGCCGACGTTCTCGTGCACGTTGCGGCACTCTTCGCCGACGAACGTGAAGTCGTTCGAGCGCTGGAAGCTCCACTTCTCGCGCGGGCGTTCGCCACGCTTGGTCTCGGGATGGTTTGCGTTCAAAAGCACGTCGGGTTTTGCAAGCTCGGCGTCGCTGAGCCCGTATCCCTCCGGCGCGAAGAAATTCGGCCGCTCCCAGCCGTAGACCGAGCCGAACACGGCGCCGAGCGCCTTCATGCGGTCGTAGCAGGGCGTCTGGCGTAAGGGACGCGCCGCCACGCGCTCCTCGTTCGGATAGTGAACGGTGAAGACCTTGGCGTAGGCCTCCTTGTTCTTCTCGATGAGATAGCCCTTCTCGGCGTAAGGTCCGAAGCGGCGCGGATCGACGCCGAGCATGTCGATCGTCGGCTCGCCTTCGACAATCCATTCCGCAATCTGCCAGCCGGCGCCGCCTGCCGCGGTGACTCCGAAGGAATGTCCTTCGTTCAGCCAGAAGTTCCTCAATCTTGGGGCGGGCCCGACGATCGGCGAGCCGTCAGGCGTGTAGGCGATCGCGCCGTTGTAGACCTTCTTCACGCCGACTTCGCCGAAGGCAGGGACCCGGGCGATCGCCGTCTCGATGTGCGACGAGAGCCGGTCGAGGTCGTCGGGGAAAAGCTCGTACTCGCTGTCGGGCGAGGGGCCATCGACATAGCAAGCCGGCGCGCCGGCCTCGTAAGGCCCGAGAAGCAGACCGCCCGCCTCCTCGCGCATGTACCAGGACGAATCGGACTCGCGCAAGACGCCCATTTCCGGCAGGCCCTGCGCCTTGCGCTTCACGATCTCGGGATGCGGCTCGGTCACGATGTACTGATGCTGCACCGGAATGACTGGCACGTTGATCCCAACCATGTGGCCTGTCGCCCGGGCGAAACTGCCGGTCGCCGAGACCACGTGCTCGCAGACGATCTCGCCCTTGTCGGTGACGACTTTCCACTCGCCGCTTCGCTGCCCTTCGATTGACGTTACCGTCGTCAAGCGATTGATCTCCCCGCCACGGTCGCGCGCGCCGCGCGCCAGCGCCTGCGTCAGGTCGGCCGGCTGGATGTAACCGTCCTCGGGATGCTGGATCGCGCCGATGATCCCTTCAACGTTGCAGAGCGGCCAGATCGCCTTCACCTGATTCGGCGTCAGGAATTTCACCTCGATTCCGCCGATCGTCGCGGCGACGCCGGCGTAATACCTGTACTCGTCCAGTCGGTCGCGCGTGCGCGCGAGCCGAATGTTGGAGACCTGCCGGAAGCCGACGTCGAGCCCGGTCTCGGTCTCGAGCGTCTTGTAGAGCGCGACCGAATACTTGTGCAGCTGCCCGACCGAATAGCTGAGGTTGAAGGGTGGCAGGAGCCCCGCCGCGTGCCAGGTGGAGCCCGAGGTCAGCTCCTTGCGCTCGACGAGCACGCTGTCGGTCCAGCCCTTCTTGCAGAGATGGTAGAGCGTCGAGACGCCGACCACGCCGCCGCCGATCACAACCGCGCGTGCATGCGTTCTCATCGGATCACCCCAAGCCGCACCGGGCGCTCGTTGGGCCTCGGCGGATCGGCGAGCATCTGCTTGACGACGAGGGCGAGCGGAACGGCAAAGAAGATATGCGAAAGGAGACCGCCGATAACGACATTCGGATCGAGATAGTTCGGATGATTCGTCGATACGAGCGCAATCGCGGCGTGCATCACGACCCAAACGATCACGGCGAAGAACAAGGCGACAAGGGTCGCCTCAAAGCCGCGCCGCGCAAAGAACGGCCACGCGTAAGCGAAGACAACGCCCCAGACGACGCAGAAGAAGAAGTGGATGCCGGCGCCGAGAACGTAAGCGAAACCGCCAAGCGCCTCCTGCACGGCCTGCCCGAAGACGAGTCCTGTCGCGTTGCGGGGAATGCCTGCCAGCGGCATCAGGTGCTGCACTTCGACCCAGACGGCGGCCTCGTAGATCCAGATGAACACCCCTCCCGTGAGGCCGCCGACTACGCCAGCGCGTAGGGTCTGCGCAGTGTTCGTCTGACCTGGATCCATCCTTGTTCCTCCTGATTGCGCCGGCAGTCTCAGTACGTCGCGTCCGGCATCGAGGCCTTGCGCTCGTCGATGAACGCGCGGATCGCCTCGTCCCTGGCGGGGTCGAGCGGGGGCGGCTGGTAGTCCGCCAGCATCGCTTTCCACAAGACGTTCGCCCGGGCCGCCGCGTCCTTCGCGCCTTCCTCCTGCCACTGCTCGACGGAATTGTTGTCGGCGACGCTCGACCGGTAGAAGGCGGTTTCGAAGTTCATCTGCGTATGCGCGCAGCCGAGGAAGTGGCCCCCGGGCTCGACCTGATGAAACGCCTCCATCCCCTGACCGTTCTCGCTGAGATCGACTCCCCTGGCGAGCACGTGCATGGCGCCGAGCTGGTCGAAATCGAGCACGAATTTCTCGTAGGAGGCGGTGAGGCCGCCCTCGAGCCAGCCTGCGGCGTGAAGCACGAAATTGGTTCCGGCCAGCACTGTCGGCGCAAGGGTCTGCGCGCTCTCGTAGGCCGCCTGCGCGTCCGGGATTTTCGAGGCGCTGAGCGAGCCGCCGGTGCGGAACGGCATGTTCATCCGGCGCGCAAGCTGCGCCGCGCCGAAGATCGCAAGCGACGCCTCCGGGGTCCCGAAGGTCGGCGCGCCCGACTGCATCGAGAGCGTCGAGACGAAGGTCCCGAACACGACCGGCGCGCCCGGCCGCGTGAGCTGGCAGAAAGCCGTCCCCGCCATCACCTCGGCCAGCACCTGCGTCAGGGTTCCGGCGACAGTGACCGGGCTCATCGCCCCCGACAATATGAACGGCGTGATGATGCAGGCCTGGTTGTTCCGCGCGTACGCTTCCGCCGCGCCGAGCATCGTCGAGTCCCAGACGAGCGGCGAGTTGGCGTTGATCAGGCTCGTCAGCACCGTGTTCCGCTGCACGAATTCCTCGCCAAACAGAAGCTCGCAAATGCGCACGCTGTCCTCGGCCCGTTCCGGCTTGGTGACCGAGCCCATGAAAGGTTTGTCGGAATATTTCACATGGGAATAGACCATCTCGAGGTGCCGTTTGTTCACCGGCAGATCGACCGGCTCGCAAAGCGTGCCCCCGGAGTGGTGGATGGCGGGGCTGAGATACGCGAGCTTCACAAAATTCTGGAAGTCCTCGAGCGTTCCATAGCGGCGGCCCTTCTCGAGATCGTGGACGAAGGGCGAGCCGTAGTTCGGCGCAAACACCATCGCGTCGCCGCCTATGAGGACGCTGCGCCCGGGGTTGCGCGCGTGCTGCACGTATTGCGCCGGGGCCGTCGCGCAAAGTTTTCGCGCGAGCCCGCGGGGAAAGCGGACGCGGCTCTCCTTGATGTCGCAGCCTGCGGCGCGGAGGAGATCGAGGGCCCGCGGAAAGTCGCGAAACTCGATCCCAACGTCCTGAAGAAGCGTGTCGGCGTTGTGCTCGATGATTTCGAGCCCCTCCGCGCTCAGAATTTCGGTGATCGGGATTTTTCGCGTGATGTAGGGGACGGATGCGGCCGAGCGCTGGGCGCGCGCGCTGCGGCGCGCTTCGCGTCCTCGGCGGGGCTCCCGAGCAGGGGCTGGTTCGGACATAGGGCGCGCGCTCCTCGGGCTCGGTCGCAACGGATTGCTTCCACATTGCGACAGCGGCGCGGCCTTTTGAACCGAAAATGTAACGCCCAAGCACCGGACCGCTTTCCCCCACACCCTCGCGCCTCAAGGAGCGGCAGCGCCTCCTTGGCAGCCAAGGGCCTTTTTCCGAACAGCCGCCTCGCCCTGTCGGCCAGCCGACAGCGCGCCGCCGACCGGCCTTATAACATCCGACTTTCGCGTGGGCGCCCCCCCGGTGGGCGGCCGCGGCGTCCGCAACGGGAGGGTGCAGATGGTCCAGCGAGCGAAGAAAACGGATCGGCCGATGGTCGTCGTCGGCGCCGGCCAGGGGGGCATCCAGGCCGCGGAATCGCTGCGCGAGGAAGGCTGGGAGGGCGAGATCATCCTGTTCGGCGACGAGCCGCACCCGCCGTA
>Ga0074046_10002912_pt1 | contig 14549 bp, 14 predicted proteins | sample BogForMeECP23OM3_FD_94441 | JGI IMG/M metagenome (GOLD analysis project Ga0074046, IMG submission 94441) | Bog forest soil microbial communities from Calvert Island, British Columbia, Canada - Bog Forest MetaG ECP23OM3 | ecosystem: Environmental > Terrestrial > Soil > Wetlands ...
CTCGGAGGAGACTGAACAGGGCTGGGGTTGGGACCGCGGCGCCAATGGCGGCTTTGTCTTTTCGCGCGAAGTGCGCGGCGTAAGGGAGGCGCACAGCATCGATTGGGCGCTTATCCAGTCCGCGGATGCTCGAAAGCTGCATACATACCATGCCGAGTTCTCTGAATTGTTCTCGGGCAAAGTCGCGCTGGAGCGGAAGAACGTTGAAACTTCTGTGTATGGGCCGCGCAGCCTTCTGGATGCGGTGTTCGCGGCAGGGCGGGCCGGGCTGACCATGCAGCGCTATAAAGGGTTGGGCGAGATGAACCCCGAGCAGCTCCGCGAAACGACACTCGATGCCAACGCTCGGACCTTGATGCAGGTAAAGCTTGGCGAGCTGAACGATGCCGATGAGATCTTCTCAAAGCTCATGGGCGACGTTGTCGAGCCTCGGCGCGAGTTCATCCAGCAAAACGCGCTTTCGGTGGCCAACCTGGATATTTGAGGCGCCTGAACCACGGGCGCCGTGTAATATCTGGAATACGCCATGTTGCACTGCAACATAGTTTGCGCTATTGTGAGTTATGGCACAAAGCCAATCCAAGGGGCGCCCATGTTCTTTTTCTTCCCATTCTATGCTGAGAGTAAGCCATCATCCAGTGGCCGAAGCTCTCCACGCTTTGGAACTTTGCCCCTCTTGCCCGCACCGGTGGGCGCGAGATCCCGTGATGGCGACCGCGCGGCGGACTTTGGGGGGGTCGGGGTCGATCTTATCCGGCAAACAATAGCGGCCTTCACGTCATCGCTGACAGCGCTTGGAAACCGGGCTAATGCGCTCTTTGCTCAAGTGGCTGCAGCGCTTGCTTTTCAACGCTCTGCCCGTGACACCGTCAGCTTTATCGATGCAGCGTGGCGCGGATTCGGCGCGCCAAAAGCGCCCACGTCATTGTTCGGTTCCTGGCCTAGCCAGACGCCGGACCCGATGTCGTTCTCTCCATTCTTGACGCAGGGATTCAACCCTTTGGCGACAAACCCATGGGCGGCCTTCGCGGAGGGGATGAACTTCTGGAAGAACTTGTGTATGCCTGCCGCACCGCAGCGGAACCCTTACTCGTTCGGCAGCGGCACTCCCGCGTCGCCGTTCATGACCAAGGTTTCGACGCCTTGGGGCTTTTCCTGGGGCGTATGAGGCTGCGGCATGATGGCCGCCTGTGCGGCGGCCATCATGAAAGAACTACGTCGTCTTCGGCTTCGGAGCCGTTTTGCATTTGCCCTTCGCGTCGCCCGGCTTGGACCAAGCACAATCCGTGCGCCCTGTTGTGCAAGAGGTCTCGTCTTTGAGAGTCTTGCATGCTTTCTGTTTGGTGGGCGTAGGAGCTGCGGTCTGCGCGAGCGCGGATAGTGATCCGGCTGCGAGCGAAGCCGCAATAGCGGCAGTTAATAGAATACGCATAGATCCATGTCTCCTGGAAAGATCCTGCCGATCCCTTTTTGGGACCGAAGCGCACCCTAGAACACCTTTTTGACCGAACTGCAAGCAGAGCTATCAATTTATCCTTTTGCTCCACAAAAGAGCATGTTCCAGCCGGTCATCGCCCCAAAACAACTCTCCGCTTTCGGTTGTAAAACTCGGAGCACCGAAGATGCCCATGGCTTGCGCTTCCTCTGTGTTGGCCCGGAGCTTGCTCTTGATTTCCCGCGACTGGGCTCGCTCGAAGGCTTCGTCTTCCAGAGCACGCACAAGCGCGAGCGCTGTCGCGACCGTCGATCGCTCGGAGATATTCTGTTGCTCCGCGAACTCCAGCCTGAGAATTGATCGGATAAATGCAGGTCCCCATCCCTCCTCCAGACCAACAAGAGCGAGACGTGCCGCAAGCAGTCCATTCTGAGGGAAAGGCTCGGGCAGCCGAAACACCAACCCGCGCTCCTGCGCAATGCGCTCGATATCGCGCACCATATACCGGCCCTTCGCGGGGTAGATGTTGAAGGGCGACGTGTCCCAGTTCTGCGCTTTGAAAATCGGGCCGAGCAGAATCGGCTTCCAAATCACGTCCACATCGGCTTTTCTAGCCATCTCCTCGATCCGCATCGCCGACAAATAGCTGTATGTCGATGCGAAATCGAACCAGAAGGTGACATGGGCCATCGTTCGTGTTCCTCTTCCCGCCGAGCGAAGCCTTCGCTATGCGACCGTCATCATTTCCTCAAGAGCCTGTCATGTCCGAGAAAAAAAGCATCAAGAAAGTCGTCCTCGCCTATTCCGGCGGCCTCGATACGTCGATCATTCTGAAATGGCTGCAAGTCACCTATGGCTGCGAGGTGGTGACCTTCACCGCGGATCTCGGCCAGGGCGGGGAGCTCGAGCCCGCGCGCAGAAAAGCGGAGCTGCTGGGCATCAAGCAGATCTATATCGAGGATCTGCGCGAGGATTTTGTGCACGACTATGTGTTTCCCATGTTCCGCGCGAACGCGGTTTATGAGGGGCTTTATTTGTTGGGCACCTCGATCGCGCGCCCGCTTATCGCCAAGCGCCAAATCGAGATTGCCCGCGAAACGGGAGCGGACGCGGTCTGTCACGGCGCAACCGGCAAGGGCAATGATCAGGTTCGCTTTGAACTGAGCTATTACGCGCTTGATCCGAACATCACGGTGATCGCGCCTTGGCGCGAGTGGGAGTTCAAGTCGCGGCAGGCACTGCTCGATTTCGCGGAGAAGAATCAGATTCTCGTCACGAAAGACAAGCGGGGTGAAGCGCCCTTCTCGGTCGATGCGAATCTGTTGCACACCTCTTCCGAAGGGAAACTGCTGGAAGACCCGGCCGTGGAAGCGCCGGATTATGTTTATCAGCGCACTGTTTCGCCGGAGGAAGCGCCGAACCAGCCGGAGGTCATCGAAATCGGCTTCGAGCGCGGCGACGCCGTTTCGATCAACGGCGAGGCGTTGTCTCCGGCCACGCTCCTCACGCGCCTTAACGAATATGGCGGTAAGCATGGCATCGGGCGGCTCGACCTGGTTGAGAACCGCTTCGTCGGTATGAAGTCGCGCGGCATCTACGAGACGCCGGGCGGCGCGATCCTGCTCGTGGCGCATCGCGGCATTGAAAGCATCACACTCGACCGCGGCGCGGCGCACCTTAAGGACGATCTTATGCCGCGCTATTCCGAGATGATCTATAACGGCTTCTGGTTCGCCCCGGAGCGTGAGATGCTCCAGGCGCTGATCGACAAGAGCCAGGAGTTCGTGACCGGCAAGGTTCGCGTGAAGCTGTACAAGGGCGGCGCCCACGTCATCGGGCGCGAAAGCCCGTACTCGCTCTACAATCAGGAACTCGTGACGTTCGAGGAAGGCGCCGTCGCCTACGATCAACGCGATGCGGCGGGCTTCATCAAGCTGAACGCACTTCGGCTGCGGCTAACGGGGGCGCGGAAGCAGCACCTTTCCGGCAAGGTTTAATTCCCCACATCCTGTCCTTCTCCCCCTGGGAGAAGGAACGCTGTTGCTTCCTCACCCTTAGTGAGAGGGCTGCGGTGAGGGGTAGAAGGCCCGTTCTACACGGCGATCTTTCCCATGCGCGCGAGGATCGCGGCGTGGCTGAGTATGCCGTTTTTCAGGCACTTCAGCTCGAACTTCTCATTCGGGCTGTGGATGCGGTCGTCGGACAGGCCGAACCCGACCAGGATCGAGTCGAGGCCGAGCTGCTTTTGCAGGTGGCCGACGACCGGGATGGACCCGCCGCACCCGACCATCGCCGCCGGCCTTTTGAAGATGTCTTTGAGGCCGGCTCTCGCCGCCTGCATGAACGGGCCATCCATGGGAACGAGGATGCCTTCGGATCCGCCGAATTGCTCCACGCGCCATTTGCAGTCGGGTGGTGTGCGCGCGTCGAGAAACTGCTCCAGGCCCTTTACGATCTTGGCTGGTTTCTGATTGGGCACGGTGCGGAAGCTCAGTTTCGCCGAGGCCTCGCTCGCGATCACGGTTTTTGAGCCGGGCCCCGTATAGCCGCCCCAGATGCCGTGCAGATCGCAAGTGGGCCTCGCCCAAAGACGCTCCAGAAGCGTGTAATGCGCTTCGCCGAAGGATTGCGTCAGGCCTGCTTCACCCAGGAATTCGGCCTCGTTGAAGTTCAGCGCTGTCCAGGCGTTACGTTCGCCAGCCGAAAGGTCCTGCACATCGTCATAAAAGCCCGGAATCTGAACGCGGCCGTCGCGGCCGTGAAGCTGGCCGAGGATCTCGGTCATCGCATTCAACGGATTGACCACCGCTCCGCCATAGAGACCCGAATGCAGGTCGCACGAGGGACCGCTAACCGTCACTTCCACATAGACGTTGCCTCGCAGCCGGTAGGTGATCGCGGGCGTCTCGATGTCCCAGGCGTTCGTATCCGTGATGATGGCGGCGGACGCCTCGCGCAGCGTGCCGGCATGTTCGGCCAAAAAGCCTGGAAGGGACTCGCTTCCGCTTTCCTCTTCACCTTCAAGAAGGACTGTGATGGCCGCTGGCAGGACGCCATGAACGGCCTTCCAGGCGCGGAACGCTTCCAGGAATGTCATCACCTGGCCCTTGTCATCGACCGCGCCCCGCGCGGCGACGCGTCTTCCATGGGGCCCTTCCACAGTCGCGGGCTCAAAGGGAGGGCTTTCCCACAGCTCTAGCGGTTCCGGCGGTTGAACGTCGAAATGACCATAATAGAGAAGATGCGGCGCGTCTGCCGTTGCGCCTTCATGATGCGCGAGGAGGATGGGATGGCCCGGCGTCTCATGCAGCGTCGCCTCAAAGCCTAGCGAACGGAACTGATCCTCAAGCCACGCGCCGGCGCGCCTTACCTCATCCTTATAGGCGGGATCGGTCGACACGGAAGGGATACGCAGAAATTCGAGATAGCGCGAGACAGCATTCTCGAAGTCGCTTGCGGCATGCTCAAGAACGGGTTCTACTCTGGCCATTGCCTTCTCCTCATCGCTCAACTGCCGTAATTTCGCCAAGCACAGCGGAAAAGTGTGTATCGTGAAATCCGGACCGTCGAATCGAGCTACATTGCACACATCAAGTTGATAGCTCAGCCGCAACATTCGGCAGCTGGCTTATACAGAGGTTGTTATGTCGAGATTCCTGAGACTAGAATTTTGGCTCTTTGCCATTCCGGGCCTCGTTGTTATTGCTGCCTTGCTTGCAGGCGCCGACCGGATTACGTACGCGGGCCGGGTCATCCCCTATCTTGCCATCGTCTGGATGATCCTTGCTGTTGCATGGATGTTCAAGATGATCGTTCGCCGGGTACGCGGCTAGCTTCCACCAACAAAAATGGCCGCCTCAGGGGCGGCCATCCAAGCATTTGGCAAAGTGATCAGGTCGATGGTTGCGGTTCCATGCCGCCAAGATCGGGATCCTTGCGTGGTGCGCGGCCACCTGTCGACGGTACGGCGGAGCGGCGCTTGGGTTGATCCTCCTTCATCGTGAACTCGCGCACGGGAGGCCTGCCCTGGAGCAGATCCTTGACCTCCTGGCCGGACAAGGTCTCAAATTCGAGCAAGCCCTTCGCAAGCGTATGCAGATCGTCCATGTGATCGGTAAGGAATTTCCGCGCTCTTTGCTCGCCTTCGTCGACCAAGCGCCTGACCTCGGAGTCGATCAGCTGAGCCGTCTCCGCTGACATGTTCTGCGAACGGGTTACCGAGTGGCCAAGGAACACTTCTTCCTGGTTGTCGCGGTAGCGAATGCGGCCAAGCTTGTCGCTCATGCCGTATTCCGTCACCATCGAACGAGCCATGTTCGTCGCTTGCTTGATGTCGTTCGCTGCGCCAGTCGTTACATTCTCGGGCCCGAACACAAGCTCCTCCGCGACCCGACCTCCGAAGACCATCGCGAGGTAAGCCTCCATCTCAAGCTTCTTCATGCTGTAACGGTCGCGCTCGGGCAGATTATATGTCACGCCAAGCGCTCGGCCGCGGGGGATTATCGTCACCTTATGGAGTGGGTCGTTCCCCGGGATGAACAGGCTGACAAGAGCGTGGCCCGCTTCGTGGTAGGCGGTGAGGCGCTTCTCCTCCTCTGTCATGGCCATGGAGCGGCGCTCGGCACCCATCATGACGCGATCCTTGGCGTCCTCGAACTCGTGCTGAGTGACAACTCGCTTGGATCGGCGTGCGGCCAGCAAGGCGGCCTCGTTCACAAGATTGGCGAGGTCCGCGCCGGAAAAGCCGGGCGTACCGCGGGCGATCACCTTGAGATCGACGTCGGGGGCTAAAGGCACCTTGCGGACGTGAACCTTCAATACCTTCTCGCGGCCAACGATGTCGGGCGCGGGCACCACAACCTGCCGGTCGAAACGGCCCGGACGCAGAAGCGCCGGATCGAGAACGTCGGGGCGGTTCGTAGCGGCGATCAGGATGATGCCCTCATTCGCCTCGAAGCCGTCCATCTCGACGAGAAGCTGGTTGAGCGTCTGCTCACGCTCGTCGTTGCCGCCGCCCAGACCCGCACCGCGATGCCGGCCGACCGCATCGATTTCGTCGATGAAGATGATGCAGGGCGCGTTCTTCTTCGCCTGGTCGAACATGTCGCGGACACGGCTTGCGCCCACACCGACGAACATCTCGACGAAGTCCGAACCCGAAATGGTGAAGAACGGCACATTCGCTTCGCCTGCAATGGCGCGAGCGAGCAGCGTCTTACCGGTGCCGGGAGGGCCGACAAGCAGAGCACCGCGAGGAATGCGTCCGCCAAGCCGCTGGAACTTTTGCGGATCGCGCAGGAACTCAACGATCTCCTGAAGGTCTTCCTTCGCCTCGTCGACGCCGGCCACGTCGTCAAATGTGACGCGGCCCTGCTTCTCGGTCAGAAGCTTCGCCTTCGACTTTCCGAAGCCAAGCGCGCGCCCTCCGCCCGATTGCATTTGACGCATGAAAAAGACCCACACTGCTATCAGAAGCAGCATCGGGAACCAATTCACGAGCACGCCCAGAAGCGACGGCACATCCTCGGAGGCAGGCTTCACCGTGATGCCGGCGCCTTTGGAATAGAGCCGCTCGATAAGCTGCGGATCGTTGGGCGCAATCGTCTGGAACGTCTGCCCATTATTCAGGGTGCCGCTGATCTGATTGCCGGCGAGTGTCACCGTCCGCACGTTCCTGCTCTCCACCTCGTTCAGGAACTGCGAATAGTTCATTTCATTCGCACGAGAGCTGCGGGGATTGTTCTGAACCAGGTTAAACAGCGCTACAAGGAGCAGAGCGATAATGATCCAGATCGCTAAATTACGGAAGTTCGAGTTCATATGGGCGTTAGTTTTCCCTGGTGCCGCACCGAAGACGCATGAAGGCAAACTTTAAGCGAGAGTAGCCTTCCTGCATTAAGAAGAAGGTAAGTGTGCCAATTTATTCAAAGATAGGGTATGGGTGTGTCTTTGCCAAGCACGCTCGCGGTTTCGTCTGGAGCAGCGGTTAAAAACCGGGCAAGGCTTGGGGCGAGTGCCGCTTCGGCGGCTGCATCTCCCATCGGTTCTGAAAAGCTCAATAGAGGCGCACATAAAAGGCGATTTCCCTTCCAAAGCGCGGGTGTTGTGAGCGCGGCGATACGGGTTGCCGTAATGGACAAGCCCTTCTCCTTCATTGCCTTTTTGTAAGTTAGCCAGCCGTCCGCGCCAAGTTGCCTCACTGTCATAGTGCTATCTTCGATGGGCGCAAATGCCAATGTGAAGCGGCCATCCCAAACGCGTTTTACGCCGGGTTCGAACGGCGTCGGCCTTACGTTCAGGCGTCCAAGTTCACGATAAAAATTAAGTGTTCCGGAAGCCGCGATCATAATGCAGCCTCCAAGGGTTGTCTCTCCTTTTCTCAATTTAAGGTTTGAAAGAAGGTGTTCTAGTCTCATGAGGCGCGGAGGCACTCCTGTGCCGCCGACAAGAGACAGGATGCGACCCAGGGCACGCAGCGCGATGTCGTCAGGAAGCGCCTCGAATGCCCCGCGGCTGATTTTGCCCTGCGCGAGATGGGTGACCTGGAAGTGCCGGTCGAGAAAGTCTTCGGTGACCTTGGTAAGCGCGTCCCGGCTTCGGTCGAGCCGGCCGGCGGTCATGGCGAGCGAGGACCGCGTGATTCCAGCGGAGGCAAGTGCCTTGGTGGCATGCCGCAGCCGGACGCGTTCGAAGGCGGCGTTGTCGTTGCTGGGATCTCGGAGAAAAGGAACGGATGAGGCTCGGAGGCAGGCGATCAGCCTTCCTTTGGAGAAGCCGAGAAGCGGGCGGACGATCGCGACGCCGTTCCGTTCGGAGATGGGCGCGATAGCCGACAGCCCATCGACCCCGCTTCCGCGACGCAGCCGCATGAGCAGCGTTTCAGCCTGATCGTCTTCGGTGTGAGCGGTGACGACGCAGGCTATGTTACGAGAGCGTGCGCAAGATGTCAGGAGATCGTACCGGGCGCGGCGCGCGCCCGCCTGGATGCCGGTTTTGGGCTTTTCCCCGGTCCACTCGATCGTGGCGTGCGAGAATCCCAAATCGCTCGCGTGCTGAGCGACGAAGGCCGCTTCTTCCTTGCTCTCGGATCTCAGCCCGTGATCGACGGTGACGACGGTGACGGCAACCGGTTTGCGGCCATTGAGGTCAAGCCAACGCCGGGCGAGGTGCATCAAGGCCATACTGTCCGGTCCGCCCGATACGGCGAGAAGAGCGGTAGGGAAGGGCTCCAGACAGGAAAATGTGCGCAAAAGCGCAGCATCGCCGATGATGCTTGTCACGGTACACGACCACGTTCGGCGAACTTTACGTGCAGTTCGCCCTTTTCTTCTCGACGTCAGCTCGCTGCAGAACCGTCTTCGGGCCCTGCGGGTAGCGGCGCTGCAATTCAGCGAAGGAATCGCAGGCGGCCGCATTCTCGCCGAGCCGCCGAAGCGAAATCGCCAGCTTCAAAAGCGCTTCCGGCGCGCGCTCATTATTCGGGAAATTCGTGAAAGTTTTCAAGAAGCGGTCCGCGGCCGCTCGGTATTCACCGTTCGAAAAAGCCGTTTCTCCAAGCCAATACTGCGCGCTTCCCGCCATGGCGTCTTTCGGATACTGATCGATGAATTGCTGAAAATAGGTCTCAGCCGCAGAATATTCGCGCCGAGTGTACGCCCCGTAGGCTTGGTCGAAAAGGGCGCGCGACCCGGTTGCGGCAGCGGCCGCAGGTGTCGGACGCGGCGCTGCGGGTGCTGGAGCCGCGGACTCGCCGTAAGCGCGAGGTTGAGCGGCAAACTGTCCCGCGCTTGCGGTCTGCGGGGAGGGTGTTGTGTATGCCGGCCGCGCATAGCGGTCCGGTTCGGCCGGCGGGGCGCTCAGCGACGGAAGCTGTTCCTTATCCTCGAAGCCGCTCGCGGGCGCCGTTGTCGCGGTTGTGTTGTAGCCCGTTTGCTCGTGTGGCTGCTCTGCGCCGGGCCCCGTGTTCGAACCGGAACGCGCCTCAAGTCTCTGCAGGCGCTGGGTCAGTTCTGCAATCTGCTCGGATAATTGGCGGATCTGCTCCGAGCTTGCGCCGCCGCTTGTTGACGGTGAGTATCCGCCTCCGCCGCCACTATTCTTCGCGAGCGTTTCCACCGCGGCTACAACGGATTGTAAATTGGCAATCTGCTCCTCCAGGCGCTCAAGACGCCCGGTCATCGCAGAATTATTCTCGGCGGCGCCTCGCGGCGACTGCGCAAATGCAGGAGCGAGCGCGGCGCTCATGGCGAGAAAAATCACGGGTGCGGCAATGCTTCTCATGGGTGCGCCCTGTTTTTAGATTTGCCTCCTTCTCCGACGGCCATGCCTTGCTGTCAACCGCTTTGGCCTCGCGCCTGCACAGGTGCTTTAATAGGAGGAGGCGACAGCACCGCCGCCATCAATCACTGTGACGGTGCGCCTGTTCTGCGACCAGCACGAAATGTCGTCGCAAACGGCCACGGGGCGTTCTTTGCCGTAGGAGATTGTGCGAATACGCGCCGGGCTGATGCCCTGCGCGATGAGGAAGTTTTTCGTTGTTTCCGCGCGGCGCGCTCCGAGCGCGATGTTGTATTCGCGCGTGCCGCGCTCGTCGGCGTGCCCCTCGACGGTAATGGGATAGCTTGAATACTGCTTCAGCCAGACCGCCTGACCGTTCAAAATCGAGCGGCCTTCGGCTGTCAGTTCCGAGCTATCCACCTCGTAGCGGACCGTGTCGCCAATCCGACCATTGAACTCTTGTTTGCTGCCAGGAGGGAAGTTTCCAGCGCCGCCTCCGGCACCCAGGCCAAAATTGGCGGCCGGCGCATTCTTATCGCAGCCGCCAAGACCGGACAGGACCGCAACGAGACAGGCAACGAGCAGGAAGAGACTGTGGCGTGGCATTCGAATTTTCCTCCTATCGCGCACAACTTCTACGCGAACCTTGATCAGGAAAACGTAAGGGAATGCTTACCACAAGTCTGCTTCTCGGGCCGTTTTGTGGCTTTTGCTCGCGTCCGAGCGGATCGCGAACCGCATGGCACGCATTCACTGGCGTCTGATGTGAAAAAGTCACTTCGCGCCACCCCTATTTCAAAAGGGGAGACCAGGCAGGGTCGGAAGCGAAGGACGGCGTTGCAAGCTGGCGCTCATTATATCCGGTCAGATCGATGCTAAAGAGCTTAGGGCCCCCACTCGCCCCCTGGCTGTCTCGGAAGAAGAGGATAACGCGGCCGTTGGGCGACCAGGTCGGCCCCTCATTGTGATAGCCTTCGGTCAAGAGGCGCTCGCCGGAGCCGTCAGGCCGGATGACGCCGATCGCAAAGCCGCCGTGGACGCGCTTCGTGAAGGCGATGAGGTCGCCGCGTGGAGACCAGACAGGCGTTGAATAGCTCCCGTCGCCGAACGTAACGCGCCGCTGGCCCGACCCGTCGGTGTTCATGACGAACAGCTGCTGACTGCCCTGGCGGTCGGACTCGAAGACGATGGAGCGGCCGTCGGGCGAATAGCAAGGCGCTGTATCAATGGCCGAAGACTGCGTCAGGCGAACAAGCTGGCGGCTTCGCAAATCCATTTGAAAGATACTGGAGTTGCTGCCTTCCTGAAGGCTCATGACAATGCGGTCGCCTTGCGGAGAGAAGCGCGGCGCAAAAGACATGTTGGGAAAATCGCCGAGCACCTGCTCCTGCCCCGACACGATATCGCGCAGCACGACTCGGGGTTCGCCATCGCGATACGCCATATAGGTGATCTGCTGTGAAAGCGGGTGGAAGCGCGGCGTCAGCACAAGTTCGCGGCCTTGCGTCAACAACCGCAGATTAGCGCCGTCCTGGTCCATGATGGCGAGGCGCTTGACCCTGTCCTTTTTCGAGCCGGTCTCGTCGACGAAGACCACGCGGCTATCGAAATAGCCTTTCTCCCCGGTCAGGCGCTCGTAAACCGCGTCCGCGATGATGTGCGCCAGACGGCGCGACGTGTTCGCCGGAATGTGGAACTGCTCGCCTGCGATCTGGCGGCCGGAGTAGACATCCCAAAGCCGGTACTCGCCTTTCATCTGGCCGTCGCCCATGTCCGTGACGCGGCCGACGACGAGCGCCTGGGCGTTAAGAACTCTCCAATTCTGAAACTGAGGCGCGACATCCACGCTCGCGACCCGCTCGATGAACGATGCGGGGTTGATGGGCTTGAAGAGGCCCGAACGATCCAGGTCTGCTGAGATGATCTGCGTGATCTCGGCCGCGAAGCCGCTGCCGGAGAAGTCGGCGATGGCGATCGGGATCGCTCGGACCTGTCCGCGCCGGATCTCAACCTCGACCTGCGCCGCGGTCTTGAGTGGAAACAAGGCGACAGCCAGAAGGCTGGCCACCGCGAAAAGAGCAAAGCTGCGCCATCTCATGTCAGCCGCCATACATGTCGCGTGGATTGAAACGGAGAACCATATCCCGGCAGCGCTCATACTGCTCCGGGGGGAAGAGGTAGGGCGCACCGCGAATCGCGGCGCGGACGGCCGCATCGGCCATGGCTTGGTAGGTCGGGGACATGGATGCATCCATTACGGTTGGCGGCCTGAGCAGCGTGCCGTCCCGGTTCAGCTCGATTCGAAGGCGTACGATCGTGGCTTCGGCGGATCTTGCACCGATGGGCAAGTCCCAGTTCTGCTCGATCCGGCTTTGCACGAGATCGGCGCAGGTGCCCGCGTTCTTTGCTCCGTGAGCCTGTGGTACGCCCATCGCCTGATCCTGAAGCGAGCTGGCCGGACGCCAGGGGCGGCCAGGTTCATAATCGCCGGAGGGTGCGCCAGCATTCGGATCGCGATTCAACACAGCGGTCTGGCGGTCCGAATAGACTTTTGAGGGCGGCGCTTCCATCGTCGATTGCGAGGTCTGCGGGCGCGCGTCGCGAGGCGCGTCTTTCTTCAAGAGCGATCCGATGCGGTTGGGATCGAAAGGCCGCTCCGGGGCGGGTTTCGCTTCGGCGACCTTTGGCTTCGGGGCAGGCTTTGGAGCCGGGTCCTTCTTCACAACTAGCTTCGGCTTTTCGACAGCGGGCTCGGTCTTGGCCTGCTCCACAGGTTTCGGCGCGGGGGCCGGTGCCTCGGCAGCCTTCGGCGGCGGCGGTGGCGCAAGGGCTTCTTTCTCTGCGGGCTTTGGAGATGGCTTCTGCTCGACTTCCTTCTTCGCGGTGGCCTGCGCGTCCGGCGCCTTCACCTGCGCGGGCGTGGCCGGCTTGTCTGCCTTGCCGTCAGTTTTGCCCGCCTGCCGCTCGCTGTAATCCTTTGGTGACATGATTTCGACCGCGACCGGCACAGGGGGTGGGGCTTCATCCTTCCCGCCGCTCGTGAAGTTGAAGATCACCATCCCGAAAACCAGGATGTGAAGCAGAACTGAGCCTATGAGGCCATACCGCACGATCCACCCTTCCCTCAGTGCTTGTCGTCAAGTTCCGTCACCAGCGATATGCGCTTATATCCCGCTCCGGCGATTCGTCCCATGACGTGCATGAGTTCACCGTAGTTTGTGGATTTATCCCCGCGCACGAAGATCGCTTCGTCGAGGCCTTTGCGCGCCTGAGTGATAGCCTCCAATTTTGGCTGAAGCTCGTTGAAGGGGATTTCCGCCTCCTGAATGAAAATCTTGCCCTGGGGATCGACCGTGAGCGTCAGCGGCTCGCTATCGGCTTGCAGAGCGGAGCCTTCGCTTTTCGGCAGATCCACGGGCACCCCGACGGTTAGCAATGGCGCGGCCACCATGAAGATGATGAGAAGCACCAGCATCACGTCGACAAAAGGCGTGACGTTGATCTCCGCCATTGGCTTGTGCCGCTGAGCCCTCCTGCGTCTTCCTCCACCCGGGCCGCTTGTGCCAGCTTGAAGTGATGCGCCCATGAAGATTCCTCCGCCGCGCTCTTAGGTTTTCAGATCAAGCTGGCGCGAAACTATCGCGGAGAACTCGTCGGCGAACGCTTCGAGCCGCTGCGAGATGCGCGTCGCGGACTGGGTGAATGCATTGTAGAAAATAACGGCCGGTATCGCGGCGAGAAGGCCGAGCGCAGTGGCGAACAGAGCTTCCGCGATGCCGGGCGCGACCACGGCGAGATTCGTGTTCTTGCTGGCCGCGATACCCTGGAACGCGGTCATGATGCCCCACACGGTTCCGAACAGGCCGACGAACGGAGCGACCGCCCCAACCGTGGCGAGGAAAAGGAGCCTGCGTTCGAGGCGCTCCATCTCGCGCGTGATCGTCACGTCCATGACGCGCTCGATGCGCATCTGCACGCCTGACAGCGGCTTGGTCGCGCCTTCGATGGAACGCCGCCATTCCCGCATCGCCGCCACGAAAAGTGCTTGCATGGCGTTCGCCGGCTTCTGCGACACCGCTGCGTAAAGCTCGTCGAGCGACTGACCCGACCAGAAAATGCGTTCGAACTCATCCGCCTGGCTGCGCGCTCGCGCGAAAGCGAAGCTTTTCTCGATCACGATGGACCAGCACCAAACCGAAGCCAGCATAAGCCCGATCATGACGAACTTCACGACCGGATGGGCTTGAAGGAACAGACCTAGAAATGAAAAATCGCTCATTGTGTATTTTGAATCCGGGCTCGAAAGCAGGGAAACGCGCACGCACCAGCGCGCCTACGCTGTGGAGTCTGCCGGAAGGGTTTACGCGCAAGAATGTCCAAAGTGAGGATTTCTGGACACAAATGTCAGGCTGGCGGCGAGCGAAAGGTCTGCTGACCCCCTTGCTTAACGTATTGGCGAAGGCGCCAAGCTGCCGGGTAAGCCGAAACACGCTTGGCAAGCCGTGGTTGAAGTCGTGGCGTGGGTGGCATACCGAAGAGATCGTCAACTGCCTGGCAGCAGGGATCGCCCAAGATCGGTCCGCTTCAACTTGCCATTCGGTGTGCGCGGCAGGCTTTGGATGATTATGTATTCCTTGGGACGCTTATAGGCGGCAAGCGTTGTAGCGGCGAACGAGGCGAGCTCCGCTGCGATACCGCTCCGTGTTTTGTCATGGGGGACGACGAAAGCGGCGATGATCGAGACGCCATCGCGGACAGCAACCTCTGCAACTGCAGCTTCTGCAACGGCGGGGTGTTTCGCAAGTTCCTGCTCGACCTCGGCCGGGGAAACGCGAAA
>Ga0074046_10002913_pt1 | contig 14549 bp, 13 predicted proteins | sample BogForMeECP23OM3_FD_94441 | JGI IMG/M metagenome (GOLD analysis project Ga0074046, IMG submission 94441) | Bog forest soil microbial communities from Calvert Island, British Columbia, Canada - Bog Forest MetaG ECP23OM3 | ecosystem: Environmental > Terrestrial > Soil > Wetlands ...
CGATGCAACGCAATTTTATTAAGTCTAGCCCAAAGTCGACGTCGCCAATTGATCAAATGGCGAATGTCTTTTGATCTAGATCAAAACGTTAGCATTCCAAGGGAGTAATCTCCGGTTGACACAAACTCCTGTCAACTTGAGCTGACATTTCTTCCCGGGGGCGCCCTATGCGAATCATCCTGATCCATCCCAATTATCACTCGGGCGGAGCGGAGATCGCGGGAAACTGGCCACCTGCCTGGGTTGCATACATCTGCGGGCCTCTGAAGGCCGCGGGTTTCACGGACATTCGCTTCGTCGACGCGATGACGAACAATCTTTCTGAAGATGACATCCGCGCCATTATCGAGAAGGAAAAGCCCGACATCGTCGGCGCCACTGCGATCACGCCGTCAATCTATAAGGCCGAGCGGCTGTTGCAGATCGCGAAGGAAGCTCACCCCGGCACTGTGACGTTTCTCGGCGGCATCCACGCCACGTTCATGTATCAGCAGGTGCTTACCGAAGCCCCCTGGATCGATGCCATTGTACGCGGCGAGGGTGAGGCGATTTTCGTGAACGCCGTTCGCTCGGTCGATAAGGGTACTTGGCTGCAGGATCGCGCCGAGATCAAAGGCCTCGCCTATACCGACGAGGAGAAGAAGATTGTGGCGACGCCTTCCGAGCCGCCAATCTCGAACCTCGACTCCATCAATCCGGATTGGGGCGTGCTCGAATGGGAGAAATATATCTACATCCCGACCGGGACGCGCGTCGCGATTCCGAACCTTGCGCGGGGTTGCCCATTCACCTGCAGCTTCTGCTCGCAGTGGAAATTCTGGCGGAACTACCGCATTCGCGACCCCAAGAAAGTCGTCGATGAAATCGAGACGCTCGTCCGCGAATACAAGGTGGGCTTCTTCATCCTGGCCGACGAAGAGCCGACCATCAACCGGAAGAAGTTCGTCGAATTCTGCGAGGAGTTGAAGAGCCGGAAACTGCCGGTCCAGTGGGGCATCAACACCCGCGTGACCGATATCCTCCGGGACGAGGCGCTTCTTCCGCTCTATCGCCCTGCGGGTTTGATCCACATCTCTCTCGGAACCGAGGCTGCCGCCCAGTTGAAGCTTGACCGCTTCAACAAGGAGACGACCATCGCGCAGAACAAACGCGCCATCGAGCTTCTGCGAAAGAACGGCATCGTCTCCGAAGCGCAATTTATCGTAGGCCTGGAGAACGAGACCCCGGAAACTCTCGAAGAAACGTTCCGTATGGCGATGGACTGGAAGCCGGATATGGCAAACTGGGCCATGTACACGCCCTGGCCATTCTCGGACCTCTTCCAGGAACTGAGCGACAAGGTCGAAATCTTCGACTACGAGAAGTACAACTTCGTGACGCCGATCATGAAGCCGGACGCCATGGAACGCACGGAATTGCTCAATCACGTCATGAGCAATTATCGGCGCTTTTATATGCGCAAGGCTTTCCTAGGATATCCGTGGGTCTGGAGCAGGCAGAGACGCAGCTACCTCTTGGGCTGCCTCAAAGCTTTCCTCAAGAGCGGCTGGGAGCGGAAGTTCTACGACCTCGGACGCGTCAAATATTGGGGTCCACAGTCTCTCAAGAAGGTGGATTTCGGCTTCGACACCACACGTGGACGGGGCGAGCGCGAACAGGACGACTTCGACCATACGACGCGGAAAAAGCACGAGGAGAAGAAACCCGTCGAAACGGCGACCACCCACTAGAGGCTGTCATACACGAAGAAGGCGCTTCGAATGGCGCACGCATCGGCGGAAGCCGGCCGCATTGGTCCGAATGCAATAATGCGGGTGGCGGAAACCCTCCGCGACGTTTTGGGTGAAGATACCACCCGGCTTATTTTCGCCCGTGCTCATCTGGAACCGCATCTTGCTCATCCCCCGACGGGGATGGTGCCGGAAGAGGATGTCGGCGCGCTTCAGACGGCGCTCTTCGATAGACTCGAGGAGAACGAGGCAAGGAAGATCGCGTTCGAGGCCGGGCTTAGAACCGGAGACTATCTTCTCGCGAACCGCATACCGAAGCCCGCTCAGGCCGTACTGAAGGTTTTGCCACCATCTCTCGCGAGCCGGATCCTGCTCGGCACCATCAAGAAGCACTCCTGGACCTTCTCCGGGACCGGCGACTTCAGTGTCACGAACGGTCGGCCCGTCATTGTTTCGATCAAGGGTTGCCCGCTTTGCCGGGGCCGTCACGGCGCCCATCCGCAATGCGACTATTACACCGGAACGTTCCAGCGCCTGTTTGAAGTCCTGGTCAGCCGCCATACCTCCGTCAGGGAAATCCTTTGCGAGGCAACCGGCGGAAGCTCTTGCGCATTCGAAATCGCATGGACAAAAGCAGCCCGTAGCGACTCGCAGCGTATCCTCACAGGGAAAGACCAATCATGAAACCTGGGATTGCGAAATACTTCTCCGCACGTGTTCCGCGTTACACGAGCTATCCCACCGCGCCGCACTTCTCGACGGATGTGGATGCCGCGCGCTATGAGACCTGGCTGTCCCGGCTCGATCCCCGCTCGGAAATCTCGCTTTATCTGCATGTCCCATTCTGCCGCCAAATGTGCTGGTATTGCGGGTGCAACATGCGGGTGATCGCCCGCTATTCCCCGGTCACGACTTACGTCGACACCATTATCCGGGAAATCGAACTCGCGGCCCGCGTTATGCCTCAAGGCATCTCGGTGCGCCACATTCACTGGGGCGGCGGGACGCCGACCGCGCTTGCGCCCGAGGATATGATCCGCATTGCGGAAACCGTTCAGCGTCATTTCAACATTTTGGGCAAGGCAGAGATCGCGGTCGAGATCGACCCGAGAACCTTCACCCGCGAAAACGCGGTTGCGCTCGGCAAGATCGGATGCACACGCGCCAGCCTCGGCGTGCAGGAATTTGACGAGAAGGTGCAGACGGCGATCAATCGTGTTCAACCGATCAGCATGATCGAAAGCACGTTGGCGCTCTTGCGCGAGCAAGGCATCAGCGCGGTCAACTTCGATCTGATGTATGGGCTCCCATATCAGACTGCCGAAACGCTCAAAGATACGGTGGAGCAGGCGGCGAAGTTGGGTCCGGATCGCATCGCTTTGTTCGGCTACGCGCACGTCCCCTGGATGGCCAAGAACCAGCGCATGATCCCGGAGGAGTCTCTGCCGACGCCGCTGATGCGCTATGAGCAAGCGAAGGTCGCTGGCGATGCGCTTGCCGAGCAGGGATATGTGAAGATCGGTCTGGATCACTTCGCAAGGCCGGATGACACAATGGCGGTCGCTCTGCGCGAAGGCCGCCTGCACCGCAACTTCCAGGGCTACACCAACGACGAAGCCGGAACCATCGTCGCATTCGGAGCAAGCGCGATCTCGGCCCTGCCAGACGGCTTTGCGCAGAACATCGTAGAGACCGGGGCCTATACCCGCGCCGTGAATTCGGGCGCGCTTCCGATCGCCAAAGGCATCGCCTTCCGGGGTGAGGACAAGCTGCGCGGCGCGATCATCGAGCGTCTGATGTGCGACATGGAGGTTGACCTCGAGGATGTCCGCAAGCAGTACGCGCCGGATCGGGGCAGCTTCTTGGACGAAATGTCGCAGCTTCGCGGCCTCGAGGAAGAAGGACTCTGCAAACTTGAGGGAAGCCGCGTGCGCGTGCCCGATGACGCGCGTCTCGCTTTGCGAGTCGTTTGCTCGGTGTTCGATGCTTATTTGGCTCAGAATGCGGAACTCCGGCACGCAGCGGCCGTTTAAGCTGCTCGATCGACGTTTAAGAACGAAGATAGGCTCATACTTAGCTTCTAGATTGCTTTATTCTCTATCGGAATGATTCGGGGCCTCACCCATGGTGCGGATTTTTACCTTCCTGCTGTTCACGATTACTTTTTGCTACGGCGCTCGCGCGGAAGAGGGCAGCGCCGAAGCGGGCTTGGCGTATTCGCGGAGCGTCTGCTCGGAATGCCACGCTATCCGGGGCGACGATTTTTTATCGCCCAACCCGAAATCGCCCCCCTTCGCCAAAATAGCCAGCACGCCTGGGATGACCGGCGCCGCGCTCTTTGTGATTTTGCAGACGCCGCACCGGGATATGCCGGACTTCATCATCCCAGCCAAAGATAAGGCGGATGTTGTGGCCTACATTCTGAGCCTGCAAAAGTAGGGCGACCTCCTCAAGCCCCCTTCGAGACGACAGAAAAGCTCCCTAAATCGTAAAGGTTAAGCCGCCAGCCGGCACTGCCGTGGCTGCGATATTGAGATCGCCTATCCGCTTTTGATGGAATCAAAAGCGGGCTCTAAGTTTTTGTTTTACCCTGCGTCTTTATCGGAAAACCGCTTCGCACTTTTCCGGACGCACTCCAGTTAGCAGCCGAATGGCAACCATGGACCAGGACAGAAACCGATCGGCCAGCATATTTCTGCTGCCCAACCTCCTGAGCGCGTCCCGCATCGTGGCGGCGCCGGTACTGGCCTGGGTCGTGCTGACGGCTCAAGCGCCGGCTTTGGCGGTCGCGATTGTCATCGCAGCAGCACTGACCGACCTCCTCGATGGTGTCGCCGCGCGCGCCACCGGACAGGTCTCGGAGCTTGGCGCTGTCCTCGACCCGATTGCCGACAAAATCTTCATCCTTACCGCGCTTTGGCTGCTTTGGGGCGAGGGCATCTTCCGCGGCCTGAGCGCATGGGCCGTCCTGAGCATTTTGTGGCGGGAGATCCTGATCTCCGGCCTTCGCGATTGCGCTCGCTTCGAGGGCCTTTCGGCATCCGTAAGCCCCGTAGCGAAGCTCAAGACCGCGGCCCAGTTCTCAACGGTGGTTCTGTTTTTCGCGTCGCGCGTCCCGTCCTGGAAGCCAGACCTGCTGCTCGGCGCCGGAACCGACCTGCTTTGGGTATCCGCAAGTCTGGCCCTATATACCGGAGCCGACTATTTTTTGCACGCATGGCGGGGATCATGGAAGTGACATTGAAATATTTCGCGTGGGTGCGCGAACGCATCGGAACGGCGGAAGAGCGCGTGATGCTCCCTGACTCCGTGGCCACGGTGCGTGACGCCATCCTGTGGTCGAAGCACCCGGGCGAGGGCTATGCTGCGGCCTTCGAGCGCGAGGATATGATTCGCGCAGCTATAGATCACACGCATGCCAGCCATGACGCCCGCCTGCACGGCGCGCGCGAAATCGCCTTCTTCCCACCTATCACCGGAGGATGATATAGCTGTCCTCGACCTGAACAGCACTGAAGAGGGCACGGTGAGTAAATCGCGCGACGGCAATTTCTTCGAGGACTTCAAGCTCGGGCAGGTGATGGAGCACGCGACGCCGCGCACTGTCACGGAGGGCGATGTATCGCTTTACACAGCGCTTTACGGCTCGCGCTTCGCGGTTCAGTCCTCCGACGCCTTCGCCAAGGCCATCGGCTATCGCCGAAGCCCCATCGACGATGTGCTTGTCTTCCACATCGTGTTCGGCAAGACGGTGCCGGATGTCTCTTTGAACGCCGTGGCTAACCTTGGCTACGCAGAATGCCGCTTCCTGAAGCCTTTCTACCCGGGCGACACGCTCTCCGCCACGTCCGAGGTCGTCGGTTTGCGCGAGAACTCGAACAGAGAGAGCGGCGTCGTCTACGTCCGTTCGACTGGCCGGGATCAGGCCGGCGCTCCGGTGCTCGAATTTGTGCGCTGGGTGATGGTGAGAAAGCGTGACAAGTCTGCGCCGGCCCCGGAGGGGTATGTGCCTCAATTGGAAAAGGCGGTCGATGCTAAGGCCCTTGGGGCCGCGCTCCCGCCGCTCGACACCGCCGCTTACAGCAACGCGCTCTCCGGCAGCTCCCGCCGGTGGGGTGATTATGAGGTGGGCGATAAGATCGACCACCTGGATGGAATGACCATCGAGGAAGCCGAGCATCAACTCGCCGCCCGGCTCTATCAGAACAACTCCAGGGTGCATTTCAATCAGCATGAGCAGGGGCAGGGCCGCTTTGGGCGCCGCCTGGTTTATGGCGGCCACATCATCTCGCTCGCCCGCGCGCTGAGCTTCAACGGCCTCGAAAACGCATTCCATGTGGCGGGCATCAACGCAGGCCGGCATGTCTCGCCCGCTTTCGCTGGCGACACGGTCTACGCCTGGAGTGAGGTGCTGGAAAAGGTCCGCCTCGACCGGCCGGATGCGGGTGCGTTGAGGCTCAGGCTTGTTGCGCTGAAAGACAAGGCAGCCACAAGCTTCGCGCTCAAGACTGGGGATCAATACGACCCTGCGGTGCTGCTCGATCTCGATCTCTGGGTTCTTATGCCACTTTAGTCCTGCGTGGCCGGTTGCCGCCATGGCTGGCATGTCGAATTCGCAAAAAAATTGTGCGGCGCACCATAAACCTTTGTCCGCCTTAGAAAAGACTGAAGCAGAGGGGTGCGCGAACGTCACTATTCGCGGTTATTGCTAAGGAGTAGAATGGTTTTGTCGGCTGCAGACCTATGGACTCGCTTGAGCGGCTTCGTTTACGCTTTTCGCGCAAGGCGGTAGCTCACGATTATCAGCAGGATGTTTGTTGCGGCCCTTGCTGCATCGCAGTAGGACTCTTGCATTAAGAAAAAACGCACGCCGCGTTAAGAAGGATTGCATGATGGCGGAAACCAAGCCGATCGCGGGAGCCCGGCCCATGGCCCCGAAGCCGATGTCCCCGCATCTTTCCATTTTCCGCCCCTACGTCAACATGGTCCTATCGATCATGCATCGGGTCACGGGCGTGGTTAATTATTGGGGCAGCCTTCTCTTAACGGCCTGGCTTATCTCAGCCGCGATGGGCGAGAAGCCGTTCAACGCCGTCAGCGCGTTCATAGGGTCGCCGATTGGCCTTATCATCCTTGTGGGTTTCACTTGGTCTGTCATGCACCATATGCTTGGGGGTATCAGGCATTTCATCTGGGACACCGGCCACGGCTTCTCTCTTCCCACTGTTCGCGCCTTGTCCTGGGTAACGCTCTTCGGATCGGTGACGCTAACTGGGCTGATATGGTTCACGGCGCTGTCTTTGTGGGGGAACCGCTGATGCCGACGACTTACAGAACGGACCTGAAGAAGGTTCGCGGGCTTGGGTCAGCCATGGGCGGCCCCGGCACAGATAACTTCTGGATGCAGCGTCTTACCGCGGTTTCGAACATTTTCGCCGCTGGTTTTCTCGTTTACGCGGGGCTTACGCTCGTTGGCGCTTCTCGCGCGAGCGTGCAGCTCTTCTTCTCCAATCCGCTCCATGCCGTGCTGGGGCTTCTGCTCATCATATCCGTAACCTTTCATATGAAGCTCGGCATGCAGGTCATCGCAGAGGAATACGCTCCGCATTGGCTGAAGGTGCCTTGTCTTTTCCTGAATACCTTCTGGACGTTCTCCGTCGCCGTGGCCTGCACGCTCGCGATCATCAAGCTTTATTTGGGAATGTAGCTCATGCCTGATGCAACCAAGTTGACCCGCGCCTCGAACGGTGGGGCGCCCCGTGTAAACGGGCGCGCCTATCCGGTGGAGGACCACACCTTCGATGTCGTGGTCATAGGAGCGGGCGGCGCCGGTCTTCGTGCGACCCTTGGCTGCGCAGAGGCCGGGCTCAAGACCGCCTGCGTCACAAAGGTGTTTCCAACGCGTTCCCATACCGTGGCTGCGCAGGGCGGCATCGCCGCCGCTCTCGGCAATATGGGCCGGGACAACTGGCGCTGGCACATGTTCGACACAGTGAAGGGGTCCGACTGGCTCGGCGATCAGGACGCCATCGAGTATTTGTGCCGCAACGCCCCCGCCGCAGTGTATGAGCTGGAGCACTACGGCATGCCGTTCAGCCGTACCGAAACTGGAAAGATCTATCAGCGACCCTTCGGCGGCATGACGACCGATTTCGGTGACGGCCCGCCGGCGCTCAGGACTTGCGCCGCGGCGGACCGCACCGGCCATGCCATGCTGCACACGCTCTATGGGCAATCGCTGCGGCATTCAGCCGAGTTTTTCATTGAGCATTTCGCGCTCGATTTGATCATGGATGACGGCATTTGCCGCGGCGTCATGACCTGGTGCCTCGAGGATGGCAGCATTCATCGGATCAAAGCAAAGAAGACGATCATCGCCACAGGCGGCTATGGCCGGACGTACTTCTCCTGCACAAGCGCTCATACCTGCACCGGCGATGGCAACGCCATGGTTGTTCGCGCCGGCCTGCCGCTCCAAGATATGGAATTCATTCAGTTCCATCCGACGGGTGTTTATGGCGCTGGCGTGCTGATCACGGAGGGCGCACGCGGCGAAGGCGGATACCTCACCAACTCCGAAGGCGAGCGCTTCATGGAGCGGTACGCCCCCACCGCCAAGGATCTCGCCAGCCGGGATGTGGTCTCGCGGGCCATGACAATCGAAATTCGCGAGGGGCGGGGTGTCGGGCCGAAGAAGGATCACATCTATCTGCATCTCGATCATTTGGACCCGAAAATGCTGGCCGAGCGCCTGCCCGGCATCACGGAAAGCGCGAAGATTTTTGCCGGCGTCGATCTCAGGCGACAGCCGATACCGGTTATACCGACAGCGCACTACAATATGGGCGGCATCCCCACCAACCATTACGGGGAGGCAATCTCCCCTCATGCCAACGATCCCGACGCCACTATTTCAGGGCTTATGGCAATCGGCGAGACAGCATGCGCAAGCGTGCATGGGGCCAACCGGCTCGGCTCGAACTCTCTGATCGATCTTGTGGTCTTCGGGCGTGCAGCGGCGCTTCGGTGCTCCGAAACCATCGAGCGAGGCCAATTGCACTCGGAATTGCCGGATGACGCGGGCGACGAAGCCATTGCCCGTCTCGATCAATTCCGTTTTGCGAAGGGGGGAACGCCCACGGCAGAGCTGCGCGGCAGGATGCAGCGCATCATGCAGGGCAATTGCTCCGTGTTCCGTAATGCGGAGGTCCTGTCCGAGGGGGTCAAGCTTATTCAGGAAGTCTGGAATGGCGTTGACGACATCGGTGTCACGGACCGTTCCCTGGTCTGGAACACCGATCTCGTCGAAACGCTTGAGTTCAATAATCTGATCGCGCAGGCGGCGGTTTCGATCACGGGCGCGCTTGCCCGGCAGGAAAGCCGCGGCGCCCATGCCCGCGAAGATTTCCCAAATCGCGACGATGCGAGCTGGATGAAGCACACGCTTTCCTACGCGGATTGCGAGAGAAGGACGGTGAAACTGGACTACAGGCCCGTTCACATGCGAACGCTGACGAACGACGTCCAGTACATCAAGCCGAAGGCGCGTGTTTACTGACAGTTCTGCCAGCGGCAGCCGCGAATGGCCCTACCGGACCAAGGCGTAAATCGCTGCCGCGATGGCGGTCAGTAGCGCGACGTTCACGTAGTAGCTTGGCGAGACTTTGAACCAGGAAGGCTTTCCAAAAAGCCTCTTGAGGAGAAGCCAGAGTGCGACCGGCAACGTCAGAAGGGGCAGAAGCGCAGGTGCGGTCACCACAGCGCCGATCGAGCAAACACCGGCGGGGAGAAGGAAGTCGATGGCCGCTTCAAGGCCCCTGGCCTCGGCGGCCGGGCTTCCTTGCGGATCGTCGTACGGAGCCATCGCGTTTCGCGCCTGCGCAATGAAAAACAGGAAAAAGAGCACCGCTGCGATCAGGACGGCATCCGCAAACCATGCGGCTGGTTTGTCGGCGAAAAGGCTGGCGCCAATCGCTGCAAGAGGCGCTGTCTTGGCATGATAAGAATTCATGATTGGGATGAATTCCTCGCGAAGGTCCACGCCCGAAACAGCGTGGAGGATGGATAGCACGGCCAGGGATTCTACGAAGAGCGCGGCGCAGAAAACGGCGTCCGCGAAGATAGCTCGTAGCATTGCGATCGTTTCCCTCTGCGATCTATTCTACAGGATTTTTGTAAAACAATGTCTCAGTCGGCTCTGCACACCTTCTCGCCGGGGCGATTTCCCCCCATACTCCCTTTCGCACCGGCCTGAAACTTAGCGCTTACGGGCTCGCGTCGAATTTGAAGAGTCTCTCGTGCTTGGGGCACGGGGCCCGGCGCGGCTATTTTTGAGTTCCGCGAGGCTTATGCCATAGTTTTATGCATTCGGGCAGGTTGCCGGAAAGTTTGCTTCGGCATTCTATGCTCGCTATCTAGCGGGCGATCTTCATGTGGAGTTATGGATGCTTCGAATCCTCTTCGTGGGGCTGATAGCCGTGGCGGCGGTCTCCGGTTACCTCTGGTATTCGGCCCCCGCGCCGCAGCCCCGCGCCGCGTCCGCGCCTTCCGCGGTCACTGTCTCAGCCACGCCTGCAACGGCGCGGGATATCCCCGTGCTCCTTTCGGGGATCGGAACGGTGCAGGCGCTGAACACCGTGCAGATACGCTCGCGGCTGGACGGCGCGCTCGACAAGGTCAACTTTGAAGAAGGGCAGCAGGTCAAGCAGGGCGACGTTCTCGCGATCATCGATCCACGCCTCTATCAGGCAGCACTCGACCAGGTGAAGGCGAAACTTGCCCAGGATCAGGCGCAGCTCCTGAGCGATGAGAAGGATCTCGAGCGGAGCAGGCAGCTTTCGCAGCAAAAATTTGCCTCGCAGCAATCCGTCGATCAACTAACGGCGAAAGTGGGTGTCGACCGTGCTCTGATCGAGGCGGATCAGGCCTTCATTCGCACGGCGGAGACGAATCTCAGTTACACGACAATCACCGCGCCCTTTTCCGGCCGCGTCGGTTTGCGCGCCGTCGATCCGGGGAACATCGTGAAGGCGAACGACACCTCGGCCTTCATCGCGACCCTGACGCAGCAGCACCCGATTGGCCTTGTCTTCACACTTCCGGAAGCGCAGCTCTCCGCGATCCGTGAGGCTCAGAGGGCAGGGGGCGTGCCTGTGATCGCCATGGATCAGGATGGCAAGAAGCCGATCGCAAAAGGAAAGCTGCAGGTCATCGACAATCAGGTCGATCAGGCCACAGGAACGATTCGGCTCAAGGCGGTCTTTGACAACCAGGACGACGCGCTTTGGCCCGGCCAGTACACACCCGTGCAGGTGCAAGTCGGCGTCAAGAAGAATGCCATCACGGTGCCGACCGCAGCGCTGCAAAGGGGGCCGAAGGGCCTCTTCGTATGGATCGCGACGCCCGAAATGCGCGCGGCCATGGCGCCGGTGGAAACCGGGCCGGCTTATGAAGGCATGACGATCGCTCAAAAAGGGCTCAAGGAAGGCGATCTGATCATTGTCTCCAACCAGTATCGGTTGCAGCCCAACGCACGCGTCGAGCTGAACACGCCGCCGGTCGCGGCCAATGACGCAGCCGGCCGCTCATGAACATTTCCGCACCCTTCATCACGCGCCCCATCGCGACGACGCTTCTGATGGCGGCGTTCACCTTTGCGGGCATCGCGGCTTACTTTTATTTGCCGGTAGCGCCGCTTCCGCAGGTGGACTTCCCTACCATCCAGGTTTCGGCGCAGCTTCCCGGCGCAAGCGCCGAGACCATGGCATCATCGGTCGCCAATCCGCTCGAACAGCAGTTCGGGCAAATCTCAGGCGTGACGCAGCTCACGTCTACGAGCACGCTCGGCAATACGCAGGTCAACATCCAGTTCGAACTGAACAGGAATATCGACGCGGCGGCGCAGGACGTGCAGGCGGCAATCACGGCGGCCGGCCGAAGGCTGCCGACGACGCTCAGCTCGCCGCCGAGCTATCGGAAGTTCAATCCGGCCGACCCTCCGATCGTCATTCTCGCGGTCACTTCCGAGACCGTGCCGCTTACCGAGGCCGATGATTACGCGGAGAACATCCTCGCGCAGCAGATTTCGCAGATCCAGGGCGTTGCCTATGTGCTGATCGGTGGGCAGCAAAAGCCCGCCATCCGGGTGCAGATCGACCCCGAGAGGCTGGCCACTAGGAATATGACGCTGGAAGACGTGCGCGCCGTTCTTGGAAACATGACTGCCGACGCCGCCAAAGGTACGCTGAACGGCGCGAAGCAGAGCTTCACGGTCGCGGCCAACGATCAGATCACGAAGCCTGCGGACTACGACAACATCGTCCTCACCTACAAGCAGGGCGCGCCGATTCGGGTTTCCGACGTGGGTCACGCCATCGCCGGGCCTGAGAACACGCAGCTCGGCGCATGGTCCACCGGCAAACCTTGCGTGCTGCTGGTCGTCTTCAAGCAGCCCGGCGCGAACGTCATCGACACCGTCGACAATATCAAAAAGGCGTTGCCGAAGCTTGCGAACGTAATCCCGTCGGGGGTCAAGGTCGACATGATCAGCGACCGCACGGTGACGATCCGGGCCTCGGTCTTCGATGTCGAGTTTACGCTCTGCCTGACGATCGCGCTTGTCGTGCTCGTGATCCTTATCTTCCTGCGGAACCTGCGCGCTACCCTGATCCCGAGCGCCGTCGTACCCATTTCGCTGCTGGGCACCTTCGCCGTGATGTATGTGGCCGGGTTCAGCCTCGACAATCTCTCACTCATGGCGCTGACGATCGCCGTCGGCTTCGTGGTGGACGACGCCATCGTCGTCGTCGAGAACATCTACCGATATGTCGAGAAGGGCGAGAAGCCCTTCAAAGCCGCGCTCAAGGGCGCGGGCGAGATCGGGTTCACGGTCTTCTCAATCAGCCTTTCACTTGTCGCCGTGTTCATTCCGTTACTCCTGATGGGCGGCATCATCGGCCGGCTCATGCGCGAATTTGCCCTCACGGTCACGGTGACGATTGCCGTCTCGGTCATCGTCTCGCTGACTCTTACACCCATGTTGTGCTCGCGATTCCTCAGGGCGGGAGAGCACAAGCCAGGATGGCTCAACCGCAAGATCGGGGCGTTCTTCGATGGCCTCGCCGCAGGATATGAGCGAACGCTTAGCATTGCGCTCCGCTATCGTTTCATCACTCTGATGGTGTTCTTCTGCACGCTGGGGCTCACGGTTTATCTCTTCATCACGATCCCTAAGGGGTTTTTCCCGGTTCAGGACACCGGCATTCTGTACGCGGTGACGGACGCCCCGCAGGACGTTTCCTATGAAGAGATGATCCGCCGCCAGCAGGCGCTCGCGGATATTGTCGCCAAGGACCCGGACGTCGATAACGTCGGTTCCGCGCTCGGCGCGTCGCCGGGGAACACGCAAAACTCGGGCCGCCTTTTCATCACGCTGAAACCGCACAACGAGCGGATCAGCGACGTGCTGGGCGTCATGAACAGGCTCCGCCCGCAACTCGCGAAGGTGCCGGGCGCCGCGGCCTTCATGTCGCCGGCGCAGGATATCACCGTGGGCGCTAGGCTCAGCCGCGCGCTCTACCAGTTCACGCTGCAGGATGCGAGCCTGGAGGAGTTGAACGAGTGGACGCCCAAGGCCCTCGCCAAGCTGAAGACGCTCCCCATTCTGGCGGACCTTTCGACCGACCTTCTCGTGAATGCGCCGCAGCTCAGCGTAAACATCATCCGCGACCGCGCCTCACGCTACGGGATCACGCCGCAGATGGTCGACGACACGCTGAACGACGCACTCGGACAGCGGCAGGTGGTGCAATACTACACCCAGCTTTCCACCTATAACGTGGTGCTCGAAATTCCACCGGAACTTCAGGGCGACACCGATATCCTCAACCGGATCTATGTCCGGTCGCCGGTTACGGGCCAGATGATCCCATTGTCGACGCTCGTGACCTTCGACACGAAGACGACAGGCTTTCTCTCGATCAACCACCAGAGCCAATTCCCGGCGGCGACGATCTTCTTCAATCTGCAGCCGGGGGTGTCGCTCGGCGAGGCCGTTACCGCGATCAACAAGGCGATGGCGGAGATCGGAGCGCCGGACACGCTCGTTGGGAGCTTCCAGGGCAACGCGCAAGCATTCCAAAGCTCCCTGGCATCGACGCCGCTCCTGATCATCGCGGCGCTCGTCGTGATCTACATCATCCTCGGGATGCTTTATGAGAGCTTCATCCACCCGCTGACCATTCTTTCGACGCTTCCCTCAGCGGGCGTAGGCGCTCTCCTGATGCTGATGGTGTTCGGCTTCGATCTGTCGGTGATCGGCATTATCGGCATCATCCTCCTGATCGGCATCGTGAAGAAGAACGGCATCATGATGGTGGACTTTGCCATCGCGGCCGAGCGCGAGCGGGGCTTATCGCCCGAAGTCTCGATCAAGGAAGCCGCGCTTCTGAGGTTCCGGCCCATCCTGATGACGACGATGGCGGCGCTCTTGGGCGGCTTGCCGCTCATGCTCGGCGCGGGCACGGGCTCGGAGCTTCGCCAGCCTCTTGGCTACGCCATGGTGGGCGGCCTTGCGTTGAGCCAAATGCTGACGCTTTACACCACGCCCGTGATCTACATCTATCTCGATAAGCTTCAGAGCTGGCTTTCCGGTCACCGGGAAGAAAGCAAAGAAGAAGCGAAACCGGTGGTGCGGATTTTGCCCAGGGCTGCGGAATAGGGCTTTTTACCAGTGCGGCTCGATAGGCGCGCCATCGAAGATTTCGGCAAGGCGGCGCTCCGTGCCGCGGGCTGCATCAGCCGGAATTTCATGTCTGGCGA
>Ga0074046_10002915_pt1 | contig 14546 bp, 5 predicted proteins | sample BogForMeECP23OM3_FD_94441 | JGI IMG/M metagenome (GOLD analysis project Ga0074046, IMG submission 94441) | Bog forest soil microbial communities from Calvert Island, British Columbia, Canada - Bog Forest MetaG ECP23OM3 | ecosystem: Environmental > Terrestrial > Soil > Wetlands ...
AACCGGCAGCCGCCATTCTTCGAGTTCAACGCCAGCCGGCTGGCGGTGGACCTCACCAATCCAACCCTCCCCGGAATTCCCGGCTACCTGGATTCGCTGGGAAATACCCTGGGGAACGGAATGACCAATTTCTACGCCTACTTCAGCGCCTACGGCAACAATGGCTACGACCCGAACGACGTCAATTTCGCAGAGAGTGATGTGAATGGCAATGGCCCGATCGGGCTGGGCTACCACGTCGCTGTCCCAGTGACCGGGGGGTGCATCTCTGCGGGACCTAACCCCTACACCAGCTCGTTCACCACGCCGACGACGGGGCTTCCCACGTTTCTCAATCCCCAGTCGTTCCAGATTATTTCGTCGGGAATTGACGGACTGTACGGTGTGGGCGGCCAGTACCAACCCGACAACACGGCCGGGACGCTGCCTTATGACAGTTCTTCCACGTATCACCTCAATACCACGGCCACCCCCCCCTCTTGGACTGCGGATTCGGATCCCTCGATCCGCTATCGTGAGCGTGACAACGTTACAAATTTCCATAACGGCAAGCTGGAATGAGGATTTCTGCATTCCTGTAGTGTGGGTGCAACCCACCACAGGCGGGGCCACGTCGGATGGTGGGTTGCACCCACCTTACAAGGAACGGAACCGAACACGTAAGCGGGATTGCAGGTCATGGGTCAAGAGCGAACAGGGACGAGGAGGACGCGGTTCGAGCTCGGTGCAGCGCGTCCAGGCCTGAGCCTGGGGTTCACCCTGGTCGAGCTGATGGTGGTGATCACGATCATCGGCATCATCCTCGTGTTCCTGCTCAACGCGGCGATGGACGGGGTTCGTCGCGCGGAGGAGCGTGCGACCCAGTCGCTGATCAGCAAGCTTGAGGGCGGTCTCAACGAGCGCCTGGATGCGCTCATGCAAAACCAGCCCACCCCCAACTACGCCCATGGGTACCTCGCTGGAGTGTTTCCCGGTCTGCCCGCCCCCCTCAATGTGGAAGCGGATAACTTGCCCCTCATGCTTCCCTCTGCAATCCTGTTACTGCCCAGTGGCTTGCCGAGTAACTTGCCGAACCCCAAGTGCAACACGACACAGCGGGCCCAGGTGGTCGCGACGTTCGACTACATCAAAGCTGAGCTGCCGGACGTCTTCTTCGTCGACCCGGCGTTTCTGCAGAATCCGGGCAGCAACAGTGTGTCGTATCCGATCAATTTCACTGGTCTGCCGTTTCCCGGGCAAGCGATCGCCCCCCTCGGAAATTACATGCTGCCGCTTGGCCACATGGTCCAGGGCCCGCGGAACAGCCTCCCAAGCAACTCGACAAACCCCTATCCATGGGCCACGGGCTTTGGCGACAGCCACTACGACATCAACACCAATTACCTGGTTTCGACTCACCCCGAGCTGGGAACCACCGGCAGCGGCATTAATGGGGCCTCGTACACGGCGGCGGCGGGGCTGTACAAGAACCTGGGGTACGCTCCTCAGGGATACGACATGATCGACAACGACGGCAACGGCCTGGTCGACGACTGGCTCGAGGGGATCAGCGGGGGCAATGCGGCCCAGATTCTTGCTAACCTCAAGGCCCACACGCATAACACGGCGCGGGCCGAGATGCTCTATGCCATACTGGTCGAGGGAGCGGGGCCACTCGGCTCGGTGTTCAATCGGGACGACTTCACGGACAAGGAGGTCCGCGATACCGACGGCGATGGCCTGCCCGAGTTCGTGGACGCATGGGGCCAGCCGCTGCAGTTCTTCCGCTGGCCGCTGCTTTACCACTCCGACATCCAGCGCGGGCAGGCGTTCGTCTCAGTCACCTCCACCCCCACCCCGTCGTTTCAGCTAAATCCTCCTTATGCCACACGCACGCCGCTCGCGCAGAACACGCTGGAGCAGCGCGAGCAGGACCCGCTCGATACCAACCAGCAGCTCATTGCACCGGGGTGGTTTTCGACCTCAGCCGGTGGACTCGCGGCCAACTCCGCCTCTCCATTCGCGCTGACCCCGCCGACCACGGAGATCATGGTGCCGGCGGGGGTCAGTCCCGGGGCCCAGTTTTTCGGAACCTTGTTCCACAGACTGACCGAGCCTCTCCCTCTTTCAGGCATCTATTCTGGCGTGTACGGTGTGGACTGGGACCGCTCGGGCAACCTGCGCCGCGCCTTCTTCACGAAATTCCTCGTTCTCTCCGGCGGCCCGGACCAGGCGCCGGGCGTCTTTCTCTATAGCGACGCGGTCTTGAAGGCGTTCAAGACCGCAGACATCACATCGACGTATCTGATCGCCAACGAGAATAATGCGATGCCGTTTGGCTGGACCTCGGGAGCGCCGGACGTCGACTTCATGAGCACCACCAGCGGCCAAATCAGTTTCTCCTCCGTCCCGTACAACGTATTGAACATACCGTCGTACCCTACGACCTATGAAGTCATTCAGGCGGCGCAGGACGATATCAACAATCAGAACCTTCAGGCCACCGGCGGGATCGGAGGGTCGAGGTGATCGCGGACCGGACGGTCAGAACGACCGCGCAGCGACCCGCACAACCGGCAGATGTCCGGCGGCCGGGTTTCACGCTGATCGAGCTGCTGATGGTCATGCTCATCATCCTGCTCGTCAGCGCCGTGACGTTGCCCTCGATCATCTCGGCGATCAGCCACCGGCAGGCGAGCGAGGCGGCCCGGATCCTTCAGGCAGCCCTGGTCGGCGCCCGCGACTCGGCCATCCACAACAACGCGGTCAGCGGAATCCGGCTGCTGCCCGATCCGACGATCAACGGGCTCAATTCCTCAGGGATCCTCGATATCACGCTGCCGCTGGCCATGAATCGCGTCGTGCCGCTCGAGGCGGCCCCCGACTACGACGAGGGCAAGGTCAGTATCATCAAGGACCAGGCGCTGTACTCGCCTTTTCCCGCGACCCCCGCGAACTCTCCATGGGGATTCCCCTATCCCTATCCTGCGAGCGGAAGCGTGAACGTGTTGATGATCGAGGAGTGCCCCGTGGATACGTCCACCTACCTTCCCAACGAGCCGACCTCGTGGTTCTGGAACATCCGGATCGGCGACAAGATCCGCATCGGCAACGCGGGCCAGTATTACACCGTGATCGGACCCATGTACCAGTCGAACCCCGAGCTTTTCGTGAACGACGGAGCCGCCGGGTCCCCCACCCAGCTCGTACGGACTTACACCAACCCTCAAAACGTCAATCAAACTCTGTCAGCACACGTCGAGTATTTGTTCTTGGTCAACGGTCAGGACGATGACAACGACGGGTTCGTGGACGACGGCTGGGACGGGGTCGATAACAACCTCAACGGCACCATTGATGAGCTGGCCGAATGGACCGAAGCCGAGAAATGGCTGGGATCATTGGCGGGCGGTCTGACGGCCGTCGAAACGATCGTCACCTCCCTGCCTCCTAGGGGTCCCGGCACGCCACCCGTCCCTCCGGACACTCCTGGCCTTTTGAACCAGTCCTACACGATCACTCGCAGGCCGGCGCCCAGCTCGGGCAGCCGCGAGGTGGCACTGCCTTCGAACGTTGTCATCGACTTGACGACGTGGGCCACCACACACGAGCGATCGAGGTTCCCCATCCCCGCCGTGCTCTTGGTGAACGGCGGGCAGCCTCTCCTGACGTCGCAGGTCATCAACCCGGAATCGGGTAGCGTGGATATCCTGGTGAACCCGGACGGGACCGTGGTGCCGTCCACAGTCTACTCCTCCCCGTCCTCGTTCGGGCTCAACGGCGCGTTCCTCCACTTCTGGCTGGCCGAGCGGAGCGACGTCACCGCGCCCTCCGCCGGGACGTACTCGACCCTACCGCTGCCCGCCGGGCTCGCGCCCACCAATTTCGCCACTGGGGCGGAGCTCAAGGGGGAGTACAGCCTGGTCACGGTTTACTCGCGGACCGGACAGATCCTCGTGAACTCGCCGCCGCGGTTCGACAATCCCGCGAATCCAGCCAACGGGTCTTACTACAACCTCAATACTCCCTTCGTGGATGCCCAGCAGGGCGCGACGGGAGGGAACCAATGACAAGTCTCTTCGGGCGAAGCCTCCACGCCGGCTGTCTTCCGCCAAAACCATGCTCGGCTGGGAGGGCCGCGACGATGATCCCCAACGCAGAACGAGTCGGCCTCCGCCGGGGCATCACGCTCACCGAGATCCTGATCTCGATCCTGATCCTGGGCGTCGGCCTGGTCTCGCTGGCCACGCTCTTCCCGATCGGCCTCCTGCGTCTCCGCGAAGCCCAGCGCCAGACGCGGTCGGCCTACCTCTACGAGTCGGCCGCCGCCGACGTGGCGGCGCGCGGGCTGTTGAAGACAGGCTCTTTTGCTTATGCGGACTTGTTCAATTACCCACCGTACAGTACAAATAACCCGTGGCACTATTCACTCACCTTGGGAGGCTCCTACAACCCGCTGGTCCAGGATACTCAACTCTACGGAGTCGGAGTTGACCCGTTCGTTAATGTGCCGCCCATCACCTCAGTCGGGGCCGCCTCGGCCCCCCTGCCCGTCCCGGCCGTCTCCGCTGGGTATGGCCTGCCATTCGCCTATGACCCACTCTGGCGTTACTGGACCAGCCCGGCGCCTTCGACTCCCCCGAATCCTCCAATCGGCACGTACCTCTTCGACAGCAACCCGGTCTGGGCGAGCTATCCCGGCGGGATTGCGCCCGAGGCCCGGTTCGCGGCCGGAGACGCCTTGCGTACGCTCGCGGGCAACGATCCTTACGACCCCATCAATGGCCCGCCCAGCGCCTATGGTCTCCAGCGGCTCACGAACTTCAACCGTCCTAGCCTCATGCCCGCCGCGAATTTCGTCCCCAACATCTTTGTCTCGCCCGAGGACATCGTCTGGCAGGAGGCGACCAACACCAACAACGTGTACACGATCGGAGGGGTGACGGGGGGGACTCCGGTTCTATCCCCCCCCAGCCCGGTCGTGCCCGACCTGAATACTCCTTCGTCCCTCGGGCAGCCCAATAGTGACTGGCGATTCACCTGGATGTTGACGGCCCAGCAGAACAATGCGACCAACGTCGCGTCTGCGTCCAACGGCGCATCGTTCGATGGGAACATCGTCGTCTTTGAAAACCGGCCCTTCTCGCTGGACGCGATTTCGGTGGGGGGGACCACCGTTTACCAGGCCGGCGGCGAGACCGTGTACGAGGGCGTCTTCGGCTACAGCAAGAACATCGTCACCGCAGCCCTACAGGGTTACACCTACGGCTACGGCGCGGGTGCCGACCAGACCGTGCTCATCCGCTGGTTCGCGACCCAGCCCGACCCTATCGTCAAGGTCGGCGATTTCATCGCTGACGTGACGTACGAGCGGACCCAGCTCACGGTGACCAATCGCTTCCTCTCGTTCCCCACCACCGGCGCCGGGGGCGTGCCCAACCCGCTGAATAACGGCGAGTGGGACAACCTGCCGGCGCAGCGCTGCTTCTGGTACCAGGTCCAGAAGATCACGCCCGCCCAGGTCGACCCGTCCCTGGGCGCCCTCTATCGATCGATGGTCGTCTACGTCAACCGGAAGCTGGAAGCGCGGACCTTGCTGAATCCGGCCACCGGCAATCCTGTTTACATGAACGCAGTGCTCGTGTGCCCCTACGTCGTCAACGTGATCCCGCAGACGTTCTTTATCAGGTGAAAAGCAGTGGCCAGTGGCCGGTTGCCAGTGGCCAGTGAAGACAGGGAAGAGTGGTGATTGGCCGGAATAGCCCGGGAGTGATTTGCCATCTGCCATCTGCCATTGATCGACTGGCCATTGGCCACTATTCAAAGCAGGGTACCTGACGTGAACCGATCTCTCCGCGACGATGCCCGATTCGCAACCCGCCGGCGCGGCGTGACGCTCGTCGAGATGCTGGTCACGCTGGCCGTGCTGCTGCTCATGATGACGGTCATCGTGCAGATCTTCCAGGCCGCGACCGGCGCGCTCAGCTCGGCCCAGTCATACCAGGAGCTGGACAATCAGCTCCGCCAGCTCGACGCGACGATCCGCTCCGACCTGAACGGCGTCACCTGCAAGCTGACGCCGCCGAACAATCCCCAGAACAACCCGGGCTACCTCGAATACGGCGAGAACGAGTTCGCCGACATTCAGGGCGAGGACGCCGACGACTACATCCGGTTCACCGCCAAGGCGCCGGCCGGACGGCCCTTCACCGGGCGGATGTGGGTGCCACCGCCGAACTCGGTAAACCTACCCGCGGCCGCCGCAACCCAGCTCTTTGAGGCCAGCTACCAGCCAATCACGATCACAAGCGACTATGCCGAGATCATCTACTTCCTGCGTAATGGCAATCTCTATCGTCGGGTCCTGCTCGTGGCCCCGGAGCGGCAATCGGTGGTTGTTCCGACCATCAACAATCAGGCGAGCTTCATGAGCTTGACCGGGCTCGTAACAAACCAGCAGTTCCTGCCGTACGGCCTGGGTGGTGCCACTGCGGTGAGCTGGCAAGGAATGAACGACCTTTCCGCTCACCCGGAGCCCACCGGCCCTGATCCGACGACGGGTGCCCTGAACCACAACTCCGTGATTCTCAATACCCTCGCCGACCTGACAAATCGCGAGAACCGGTGGGCCTACCAGCGGTTCGCCAACGACTTCCAGACCAACCTGACTGGACTCACCCCTCAAGATAACCTGGCTGACGACTTCAACGGCGACAACGTGCCCGACTATTACCCTTCGCTCTATGGCGGATTATTCGGAACCCCCACCAACCAGCTCGATTTCGAGCCTCTGACCTTCACCGCTCCGTGGGTTCCAGCCTTCCGGTCTCTCATGGCTTTCCCGTACGTCTTCCCGGGCGCCTACTCGTGTCCCCAGGTCCTGAGCGCCGGTAACGCGCCTTACGGCTGGATTCACTCACCGAACCCGCAGGTCTATATCGCCGCGAACAACTCCAACGTCGCGTTCGACTCGAATAACCCTCCCAACGCCACTACCTTGGTCTACTTGAACTCGATCAACCATAACCCGATCGACGTGGGCGACAACTTGCCGCTTCCCGGCGGTCTTCTCTTGGACGTCGGGACCTGGTGGGGCTTCCCGACCTGGCGTGAGACCCTCTCGGCCGGATGGGCCGACCCCACCGTGCAGCTCAACCTCAACCAGGCTCAGCCCATCGGACTGACCCAGCGGTCGACCTTCACGCCGCTCCCCGTGGCGGATGACCACGATCTCCTGCCGCCAATGCAAAGGCCAAACTCCTACTCGGCCGATTTTTCATTCATTCGCCGCAAACCCGATCCCTATTCGGATGGCAGGGGGGCTATCAGCAACTTCTGGTCGGGCACAGCGGTTGCCATCGACCCGCTCTGGTCCGTGAGCTGGGAAGACGATCTCATCATGACGGGGGTGCGGAGTTTCGACATCAAGGCTTACGACAACAGCAAGAGCGACTACGTCGACCTGGCGTGGGGAGACGACCTCCGCCTGTACCAGCCGTACGTCGGCCTGCCCGGGGCTGTGATCCCCGCCTTACCGCCGGGCCTCGGCAGCACGCCGCCGTTAACGGTCTGGCCGCCCGTGAATCCGGCGGTCAACCCAGTGGGCCAGTCCTACGGCACCCTGGCCCAGACCTTTGCCCACGAGGGGCGGATGCCACCGCTGGTCGCGGACCTGCGGGTCGATGCCCAGTTCGGTGCGGTTCCAGCTAACACCTACCCTGTCCCGCCAATTCCTACGAACCCGAACTACGCTAACTACACGGGCAACATTGGCGACGACCAGGCGGGAATCGTTCGCCTCCGTCGTATCTGGGACTCGTGGTCCACCGAATACTCTCAGGCGCCGGGCACTGGTGTCTACAATAACAAGAGCAACCCAGCCGACCCTTTCAACGGTTTCCCATGGGGTCCGCCGTACACGCCGCCGATCTATCCGTCGTACCCGCCGCCCTACCCGGCGCCGTTGCGGGGCATCCAGATCCAGATCCGCGTGACCGACCCGACCAATCAACGTGTCAAGACATTGACGATCCGTCAGGAATTCACGGACAAGTTGTAGGGTGGGTGAAACCCACCATTGTGAATCGATCGATCCGGTGGGTCGCACCCACCCTACGAGATACGCGAGCACGCCCAGGGAGATTCGACCATGCTGGCGAGCACACGACCAAACCCCGGCAAGCGCGGGCGACGGGGGATCGTCCTGGTCCTCGTCCTCGGCATGCTGGCGCTGATGGCGCTGATCGGCATCACCTTCGCCACCTTCTCGGGGCAGTCGAGGGTCAGCGCCCGCAACTTCTTCCAGTCGATGAACCAGCCCCAGCGCGACGAGCTGATGGACTATGCTCTGTCGCAACTGATCAGCGACACCCCCAACCGCCAGTCCGCGATTCGCGGCCACAGCATGGCCCGCGACATGTACGGCAACGACGCCAGCTTGAACGGCTACCTCGCCTCCCGCCCCGACGGCGAGTACCGGGCCCCGAACAACGACCCATACTTCTACATCACTGGTATTAGCCAGGTCGGAACCACCACTCAGTACAACCTGACGACCAACATCCTCGCGAATGACCCGGTGTTCTACGGCTACACCTTCACCCGCTGGAATATCCGTGTCTCTTACCAGGCCGTCGGGGTCGCCGGGATCGTCGACCAGACCCTCGAGGTCCTGGCGGATAGCGGATTCAACGCATCGTTAACCACTGGGCGAGTGCTCACGGTAAACATCGGGCTGACGGAGGGCAATTCCGTCGCGGCAACCGTGGGACCGCCGCCCACCCCGGCCATCCCGGCGACGATCCTCACGAACCCCACCCTGGGAACCACCACGACCCTGCCGGGCCAGTCCCTGATCGCCGCCACCGGCATGCCCCGCTTCATCCTCGACGGCCGCTGGCTGCACGCCTTCAACGGGCCGGGCATGGGCGCCAAGGCCCAGAACGCGAACTTCCGGTACAACGGATCGAACCCGAACTCGGCGGGCATGGACGAAGACTACGACGCGGTTGACCTGGAAAACTGGTTCCTGGCCATGCAAAGCGCCGATGGTTCGGTGATCATCCCCTCGTTCCACCGGCCGGCGGCAATCCGCTACGACCCGAACGGGCTCTCGGGAGCGGCGATCAACGACTGGACCACACCCCCTGCGAGCACCGCTCCAACTTGGTCCGACTCGGCCTCCCGTATCCTCCGCCCCCGCCAGGCCGACGGCCACGATGCCACGACGTTCCCCGACCTCATTCCGGACTCGTCGTCCGGCAAGATCAACTACGACGTGGACAACGACGGCGACGGGCTCACCGACTCGGTCTGGCTGGACCTCGGCTACCCGGCCCGCCGCAACGCGCAGGGCCAGCTCTACAAGCCGCTCTTCGCGTTCATGGTGATCGGTCTCAATGGCCGGATCCCGCTCAATACGGCCGGGAACCTGGCCGGAAGCAGTCAGGGTATCCCGTACATTTCGGGTACTCTGACCTACAACTACGGTGGGAGTCCAATGATCGGTACCAGCCTAGGCTACGGAGGAAATCATGCCGCTCACCTCGGCAACTCGGTCAGCGAGGTGGACCCCACGTACGCATTGCAGAGTGCTTTTGACTCGACCTACGACGCCGCCGGGGCCTTCAGCCCCCCCGGGGGCGGCGCCTACAACACCCAGGTTGACAACGCCGGCGTGGACGTTCGAGTCACGCAGCTCCGGAACCTGCTGGCGGGCACCCGGCCGCTCCAGAACACGACGATCGGCCTGGGAACCAACGGTGACTCCAACTACGTGTTTGCGGAGCCTGCCGCGGGTAGCGGCACGAGCAACCAACTTTACATGCCCAACGGCGTTGCTGACCCGTATGACACACCGGTCTTTGCAACCGATGCCTCGGGCGCCCCGGTGATCCAGCGCGCGACGCCGCCGGTTGCCGGCCGGTGGGGTGAGGCCGGCTCGATTCCGGGCGGAATCTCTGCGCCGGGGTTCGCCACTCCGCCGGGGATCAACAATTCCCTGGGCGCCACTTACTTGAACCTGGTCCGCGACACATATGTCAGCTCGGTACGGGCGGGCTATTCGTACGATGCCACCGACATCCTGACCACAAGCGAATCGCTTCGCGACGCCGCGGACGACAACCTCAACGCGTTTGACCCCTACCCCCCGGGACACACCGGCGAACTCAACGACCAGGACTACTACGATGTGGCCGGGGCGCTCACTCTCCCTGTTGACCGGATGCGCCGGTACGTGACGCCGGCCGACATCAACGGCACCGGGTCGGTGACACCCTGGAACACCACCAGCACCGCGGCGGGATCAGACCCGTTCGGCAGGGTTCTCTTCAAGAGCTACTACCGACCCCCCGGCTCACCCGGATCAATCGCTACGTCGCCGGACGCGACGACCCCTCCCCCAGGTGTCGGCACGCTGGGCGCGATCTACTATCCCACAACTAGCAACGGGTATTTCTACTCGAACGGGCCCAACAACAACTCACCCCCGCTGACAACTGCGCTTGCCTACGCGACATTCCTGCCCGACGTGACCAATAACCCCTTGCACGCGTTCGAGTTCTTCCGGCTGCCGCCGGTCACCTCGGGGGTCAGCGGCCATGGCATCACCGCAGGTGCCAAGTTCCAGTTCCAGCGGAACGGCGGCATGCTGCTGGACCTGGCTGCGAATCAAGATGCGCACGGTTTCCCGATCAAATTCCCCACCTACGATTACTCGGCCAACGCGACGGGGCACTCCGACGGCCTCAACGAGGCCGATGAAATGAACCTGTACGTGCCCAATCTCCAGATTGACGCTCCGTTCGGCCCGAGCGACCTCGAGTGGCTCTACCGCCAGCAGGACGTGGACGGCGCCTCGCTGACCTCTCGCCTGGCCCAACTCGCGCCGGTGAGCTTCACCAACCCGATCGACGGCCTGCGGCGGCGCAGGCTCTTCGCGATCGATTCCTGGGAGATGAACAACTTCGTCTGGGCGAACGACAACCCGCGGAATGTTTTCCCGAACAACAGGAGTTTCACGGCGACCCAGAACGCGAGTTTCAGCCAGCTCAGCACGAACCTCGCCACGACGATCCCGACCGCGCCGCTGGCCCATCGCGACAAGAAGATCAACCTCAACTACCCGCTGCCGGTCTCCAACGACCCCAACGAGCCGATCCGCCAGAAGTGGATCAGCGACGCCTACCAACTGATGAAAGCCGTGCTGCCACCGAGGTCGGTTGACACCCCTGAAGAGCTGGCGGAGCTCAGCCAGTTTCTTGTCAACGTGATCGACTTCCGCGATCCCGACTGCACGATGACCCACTTCCGGAACCCGGACGTGAAGGTGGTTCTCGGTTCGATCAGCGGAGGCGCTTACACGCCGACTTACCTGGCCATGATCGGCCAGACCATCCCGGTGAACCCCCCGGGGAGCCCGACGAACCCGTCGATCCCGGCGATTCCCCTCGATCAGTTCGGCATGGAGTACAACCCGGTCGCGATCAACGAGGCCATTGCGTACTCGTTCCAGAGGGCGCCGGGCACCCCGACCAACCGATTCTACGTCGAGCTGGTCAACACGCTGTCCCAGACGGCCCTCGGGCTGTTGCCCAGCACCGACTTCGGTGGCACCACCATCCCCCCTGATGTCTCGACGCTCGACCTCTCGATTAACAATTACGACTTGGTGATGACGGCCGACGACCCGGTCAGCCGGCCCGACCCGTTCACCGGCCAGCTCCTGCCCATCGCTTCCGCGAACTACTACGCCCAGATTCCGTTCAACCAGCAATTGGCCGGGAGTCCGTATCCGTTGTTTACCACGGGCGGCGACTTGCAGCTCACGCCGCTCTGGTCGCTCGGGGCGCCCGCCGGCACCGTTCCTGCGGCTAGCGACTTCAACACCAGCGCCAACTACTTCTACTCGATCGCGAATCCCAACCCCGGCGGTGAGCCCAATGCCGCGCTTGGCACGGTGACTCTGTCGGGGACTTACGACCCGCTGATGCCTCCTTCCCCCGCCCTCACGGCGGTGCCGGCCAACGTCGTCCCGCCAGGCTTCTGCGGGAACCTGGCTCCCATCGTGGTTCCTCCGGCGACAACCCCGCCCCTCCCCCTGGGCAAGCAGGTGACAGTCCCTCCGTACGTGCCTCCGCCCATACCGCAGATCGGTTCGGGAGCAATGCTGAACTACTGGATCTGCCTGCGGCGGCCGGCCAATCCGTTCGCGCCGCCCCAGGGCGACCCGACCTTGGCGGGCTACAACCCCATGGTCGTGGTTGATGCCATGCGGTTCCCCTACCACGAGGGGTCTTCAGCAGCTCAGAACATGATCTACTCGAGCCAGCGCTGCCAACCGTTTCGGGGCGGGCATGCCGTCCGGCTGCCCGGCGACACCGGCAGCGGTGCTGCGCCGCTCTACACGCCCTACGGTTATAGCGAGCAGATGACCGTGCCACAAACTCAGCGGACGGGATCGGAACCCGACGTGGGAAACAACGGTACCGGCCCCGTCACTAAACCAATCTGGCATACGATTGGCTTGCAGAACTACCTGCCCGAGCCGTGGGACTATTTCCCCTTCAACGACCGCGACTTCACCAGCGTGGCCGAGCTGATGCTGGTTCCCGGCTGCCCGCCGGGGCTGTTCACCAAGCAGTTCGTCGAGCTGCCGCCGATGCCCCCCGTGAGTTCGGGAACTCCCGGCTCGCCACTGACGCAATTCCCGGTCCCGATCCCCCCGCCCAACTACCCGACCGCGCCGACGCCCACCTCCTCCAATCCACCAGTAGCTTGGCCCAACGGCGCTGTAGCCTTCCCTGCGGGCGCCAAGGGAACAAGCCCTGCCGGCGTCGCACAACCGCACACTTACCCGTACCTCGTGGATAAGTTCTTCTACACAGGCTACGGCGCTGCGGCGTCCACGACAACGCCCCCGTCAACGCCCCTACCGGACCTGGGAAACCTTGTCGATGGTTATGGGGGAGATGGCTGGTTCAAGATGTTCGAGTTCTTCGAGGTGCCCAGCCAGTCGCTCGGGGCCATCGGCTCGGTCGCGCAGGGGACTGACTTTGACTGGGCAAGGCAGGATACCAAGCCGGGACTCCTCAACCTCAACCTGATCGTCGACGAGGAAGTCTTCTTCAGCATTCTGGGCTCGCAGTCGCTCTCGATGATGAACGGCTCACTGGGCACCGACTCGTTCACGCAGTCATTACTCGACTTCGCGCAGCTACCCGCCGGCAGCGCAGACATTCCCCAGGTCGTGACGGCGTCGAATGCAAACGGAGCGCCCGTGACCTCGGTTCCGATCTGGAGCGCCACGGGGTCGCGTCCAGGCTTGGTAGCCACCGACGGGATAACCGTAGCCGGAGCCTCGAACGGGATGAAAGCCGCGTTCGCGCAGTTCCTGAACCTGCGCCACGGCGGCACCGGGATGCTGTTCACCGCCAATCCCACTGTACCCGAGCGGCCATTCCATGCGCTCAGCTACCCCGACATCAACTACACGGTCATGCGGCCGGCCAACCTCCCGCCAGTCACGCCGAGCCTGCCGACGTCAGCAGCGACCCCTTACCCGCCCACGGCCACTCCTTTCTACACTCAGGACCCCGGCGTGCGGAACCCCTACATCAATCCCTCGTCGCAGCCCAGCGGTATCCTGAACGCGACGGGGGTCTATGTTGCGAACATGCCTACCGTTGTCGTTCCTCCTGCTACAAGTCCATACGGCGCGTACTTTACGGGCATGAACAGTTACGTCTCGCTGCCCCCGCCGATCCCGGTTCGGCGGCTGTTCCAGATACCGGATGCCTATACCAACGGCGCCGCCACCACATTGCCGCCTGTTCAGCCGCCAGTGCCAACGCCGACAGCGACGACGTCGGTCAGCAACGCCGGCGACTACGGCGACCCGTTCGTTAACGTCATCCCCTTGTCCGGCACACCAAATCTGGCACCTGGTGCCCTGGGAACGGTGACCAACACCATCACCCCCGGCACGAACTACGTCAACAACGGATACCCGAACCTGGTCTGGTCTGGTAATACCCCGACCGTTACGCCACCGACCATCAACTATCTGGGCTCCAACAACAGCGCGAATGTCGACAACACGCAGCACCCCTACTGGCGGTCGGAGATGATGCAGAAGGTGATGAACCTGACCACGGTGCGAACGCACCAGTACGCGGTCTGGATCACGATCGGGTTCTTCGAGGTGAAGCGGGAGGGCGACCTGGGGATGATCGCGCAGGGCGTCCCGCTCCTCGCCTACGACCTCCTCGGGCCCGAGATCGGCGCGGCGTCCGGCCAGACGACGCGGTACCGGGGCTTCTTCCTGGTCGACCGAACCAAGCTCTACGGCTTCGACGATACGACCCCCGGCAGCTTCACCCCGGCCGTCGTCTATCGCCAGATGATCGAATAACGACGCTGATTGGAAGTCAGTAGCCAGTAGTCAGAAATGAAGAAGACATGGAGGAATGCCACCAGCAACTATTACCCCGGCACGAAAGAAACGCATGGTAGGTCAGGCTTTCCAGCCTGACTCTGAGCCTTGTCAGGCTGGAAAGCCTGACCTA
>Ga0074046_10002917_pt1 | contig 14544 bp, 16 predicted proteins | sample BogForMeECP23OM3_FD_94441 | JGI IMG/M metagenome (GOLD analysis project Ga0074046, IMG submission 94441) | Bog forest soil microbial communities from Calvert Island, British Columbia, Canada - Bog Forest MetaG ECP23OM3 | ecosystem: Environmental > Terrestrial > Soil > Wetlands ...
CTTCCGCGGGGGCGAACAGCAACTTGCCGTAGCCTTGTTGTCCTGTGCAAAGAAAGACCCCGGTAGATTTGCTGCTCTAGCCGAGCGAATGCCGGACGCGGCGGCAGCAGCTTATTATGACGCGATCGTCCGAGGTGTTGCCGAAGGCGCGGAGACGAAATACAAAGCGGACCCGATCGGTACCGTGCAACAGTGCGCGCCCCTAATCCGCAGGATTCACTCCTTACCGGACCGGCCCTGCGGGCGGGCTCTTGCATGGCTCTTCACCAAAGGACAGAGCATCCAATGGCCAAGCGATGTCGTCGAGGCATTGGCTTGGTATGCCGTTCATGATCCCGACCCACCGCAGGAATCCCGTGACAATAGTCTGGATGTTTTTGAGAGCATAACGCCACCGACAGACGGACTTCCTCAGGAAATGGACGCGAACACCGCTGGCATCAACTCGGTACGCGGGGCTGTCGCCGAGGCTATCGGCGGACTTTTGTTTAACCGGCCTGAGCTATTTGAATCATTGCAGGAGGCAGTTCATTCGCTTGCCCACGACCGCTCAATCGCTGTGCGTTCGTGTGCGGTGTTTGCGTTGTTGGCGTCACTAAACGTGGCGCCCGAAAAGGCCGTCTCCTGGTTTTTGGAAGGTCTTTCTGAGCAAGCCTCCTTATTGCGAACTCGGTACGCCGGGCAATTTGTGCATTACGCGGCTTATCGCGATGTTGAACGGATTTGGCCGGTCCTTGAAGATATGTTGAGCTCTGCGGACACGACTGTGCTTTCCGCAGGTGCGCGAGAGGTATGCCTGCTCGGCTTAGACATGGAAAAGGCTGGTCCCCTGGTGGAGCGCGTAGAAGTCGGCACCGTTCCCATGAGAGCGGGCGCGGCGATGATCTATGCTTGCAATGTTTCCCATAAGGCTGTCGGAGCGGTGTGCCGGAGGAGGATCAAGCGTTTCTTCAACGATCCCGACGAGTCGGTCCGGGTGCAAGCGGCGACGGTGTTCCAACACATTTCGAACCTCGACACTTCGTCGCAGGCCGATCTCTTGGAGGCGTTCTTAGGAAGCAACCCGGGGCCACTTGCGTTAATGCCCGTCGTTCGTGCACTGGGAAGTTCGACAGTCCAGTTGCCGGATCTCGTTTGTCGGCTGTGCGAGGTATGCGTGGGAGCCTACCGGGACGAAGCGGGAGACATCTCGAAATCGACGAGTGGAATCGCGATGGATCTCTCGAAGATCGTGATCCGGCTCTATGCGCAGACGAAAGACCCCGCGATTCAGTCCCGGTGCCTATCGATGATCGACGAGATGGAACGTAGTCAGTTCTTAGGCTTAGCGGAGGAACTACAGCGCGTGGACCGTTAGCGCAGGGTCAAACCAAGCCGGTCCGGGACAAGTGACTAGGGAGCAAGAGGTTTCCTCTCCGTTTGCTCGATTTCCGAGACGATCTGATGAAGCCGATTGCCGGCATCGCAAAGATCAATCGGGTCTAGGACACCGATTCCGTGGACCACTTCGTTCCGAATTCGCCGAAAGCGCTCGATTTCGCGTTTCATGTCCGGCGGAATCATCGGCAGCTGTTGAAGAACCAAAGTAGACGGGAAGATGGACGCGCTCCTTGTGCCTGTCTTGCTGGCGAGCTTACGGACAAGACGCTCAAGTGCCGTCCACTCCGCAATGAAGAAGCCCATCGCATTGTGCGAATTGAGCTCAACCACAGTTTCGTCTGCGGCGAGATGCGAAGGGCTCTTCTGATATCGAGAGCGTATATTCTCATAGAGTTTGTAGCGAGACTCGTCTTCCGCTAGAAGGCGATCGATTATTTGTTCGGCTATGGGCCGCCGTTCCGTGTCCGCATGTAGCGAATCGAGATAGGGTTCAATCTGGCCGGGCGTTGTGAGGTGTAATTCTTCGAGAAGCTCGAAGAGCAGATCGATCCGTCCTAAGGCTGAATCATTGAGTGGGCTATTCAACTTGGCCGTTGTGCGATTCAGAATGTGCGCTGCAAGATCGTAGTGGTTTAAGAAGGAGCGGTCCGCCGCAGCGACCCTCGCCTCTCCCGCCTTCTGTAGTCTTTCCAAACCAATCTCACCCGCCATCACCAGTCCGTTGAGCTCATCGAGAATCGCGTACTCCTCCTCCGACAGGGCACCCTCAAGAGGCTTATAAACCAGGTCGTGTTCGACTTCCGACCACGCGTGCATCAAAACGGAAGCGACCTGAATCTCGATGCGGGCTGAGGCATATCTCTTCTGGATTTCGGTCAGGGATTGCTCTTTGAGTTGCACGCGGTAGTGGGTGGCCCAATAACCGGAAAAGCGTTTCTTGTAGGTCGGCTTTGAACCAGACGGGAATTCCTTGGGGGGTTGGACAGGCAGGAATAATTCCTTAATGAGTTTGTCGACCTGTTCTCTTTCTGCAGGGAAGTAAAGGGCTACGCGAACTCCGCCCAAGTCCGGAATATCGTTAACGATCTCGTCAACACTTGCATAATTCGCGGTCTTGTTACGTTGTTTGACTTTAGTTTCGAGTCGGCTGACAGCTTTTGCTCGAGACGTAACGATGGAACGTATCCCGGCTGCTTGCAGGCTTCCATCTACGATTTGGGCGACTAGACGAGCCACATTATCGTAGAAATCGTACTGTGTCCGGTACTGCGCAATGAATTCGTCGATGATTGACATTTGCGCCTCTGTGCTATTAATGCTCGGACCTTTTCCTTGGCGATTCGCTTTCCTGCGGTCTCCTTTTCTTGGTCGCAATTGAGCGATGGACCAAGCCGTTCACGGCGTGGTCTGCTGGTCCAGATCAAACGCGGCAAGATTATACTTCGTCTTCAGGAAGGTGCTCTGTTGCTCTCGCATGGCTCCAAGCTTTAGGCGCAAGGCGACCAAGCCCGCATCCAGGTTCAATCGTGCTTCGTAGCAAGCGTAAAACGCTTCTTCCATGTACGATGAAACCAAGAGTAGTGTGAGCAGGAACAGTGCCAGCCTGCGTGGGTCCGTTTCAAAGTACGAAAAGCCCCAGCAGAGTTGGTCGGGAGTTGACATATCCATAAAGCTTTTTCCAACGGACGGTACCCCTGAATGGGTAGCCATCTCGGAAAATTGAGCGTAAAACACGTGAAGGCGCCGGAGTCCGTGCTGCTCGGGAAAAAGGTTTTCCTTCTTGTTGTGAGTGAAAATTCGGTCGTAGGCAGCTTCCTCGGTTCTCCCCTTGCCCTTATTCGTCCATGCAGTGGCAGCGTCAGGTTCGATGAAGATCCGGTGGGCGTGTGTAACGGACTCGATGCCGTCACGAAGAATGCTGTATGCATCTCCAATGCAGCAGGAAAACCCTAATTCCATGGCGGTGACAATTCTTGCATGCGCCGCCGTGAAAATCATTCTGGGAAGCAACTGGTACTGATCCCGTAAGACTTCGAGGTCTGACATCTCGCGCATCCAGATGTCATTGAGCAGTTGAAAACATTCCCACAGCTGTGAAAATTCTGTGGCGGACTTGAAAAAGTTGCCGCGCTTGTGTTGATAGTATTTCTTGTACTCTTCGTGAAACTGTGCCTCCTCCAAGGGAAGCAACGGGACGTCATCGACGTTGGACCTCGTTTGGAATCTCTGGGCATCGTCAGTCATTTGATTTACATCCTTATTCAATCAGCCGAAGTTGCTCTTGAAGGCAATGGGGCCCTCGCGTCACATGTATGGTCCAGAACCCATTCATGATGTTTGCAAGTCCATTTCCCAGGGCAGTCAAATGGCCCAAAACGCCCGCTTTCGTCGGACATGGGATACTGGGAATCATGAATCAGGCTCCGAAATCAGTTATTCACATCAACTTTGTCGCAGGTCCACTTCTGTTTGACGCAAGGCCCGTGTGGGTGGCATTGAGGCAGGCAGGAGAACGAGGAAAGATTCCTGCCTCCCTGCCCAATGAACTGTTCCACAAGTTCGGCGAAACAGCAATACACTTGGGAACTCGGCATTACATCATGAGACGGGCGATCGAAGACTTGCAGAATGCGCTTCGCGATATCTACGGGCAAGTCCCGGACCCATGGAGTATGCCCGTTGTGGAGGGCTTTCGTGTCGTAAGAGGTGACGAGTGCGAACGCGCGAGAGACCGCGTCCTGCTGGCGGTGGATTCGTTTCTGTTTGAGTTCAGAGCATACCTGGATCTGCTGGCGCGGTTCGTGCATGGCGTCCTCCTAGCCATAGGTGAGGGACCCGCTCGAACCGAACAGCTGTCTTCAGGGGCGACCGTTGAGATTATAGGAAAGAATGGCAAGCTCAAGCCACATGCTTTTCTTCTCTATGTCTGCGACCAGCTTGGTGTTCCGGCAGACTGGTACCGTTTCTTAACTTCCCACAGGAATTTCTTTACCCACGAGGGCGCGCCGTACTGCGCAATTGAGGATCTGATGGTCCGTCCTCCGGAATTCAACTTGCTCATTATGAAAGCCAACATCCATGATTTTCAGCACGCCGACCCAGGCAGCTATTTTCGGGTGTCTGAGTGCGAATCGGTAGTGAATGGGATTCGCGTCTTAAGCGCCGCCGCGCAACAAAATCTGATAGATATTCTGCAAAAGTAGATCTGGAACATGGAGTTCCTACGCGATTCTGTGCAGCGACCCAGGAGTTCAAGCTGCCGACACCAAGATACGCCCGCCTTTCCGAGACCGTGGCGTGCGGCGGATTACAATATCCACATCACGGTCCAGGGCGGTCAGAAAAGTCATTAGCCGTTCGACAGAAGAACCGTCCAATTGGTGGTTGGACAAAGCGGACACCTTCGGCTGATTCACGTTCAGTCGCCGTGCCGCGGTTGTTTGCGATAGTTTCTGGCCCTGAATTAGCTGATTGATAGCAACTGCGAGCCGAACCTTCGTCCGTTTTTCTTGTGCATTGGGGAGACCAAGATCGACGAACACATTGCCGGAACTTGGAAGTACTCCCGGTTTAGCTTTTCCCTTTTCTACTATATCGCACCTCGTAATCCACCGTGGCTTCGTTGAGCCGCCTATTCCGACGGCATCCCGGCAGCATGCATTCAGTGTCAAGGGGTCGAATCTGATTTTTCTCATGGACAACGTGTCAGAACAGGGCCGGGATATTATGAAACAGCTTGCGGCTAAATCGTGGCCTTCGCCGAAGCTTGAAAAGTTTATGAAAGAAGGCCGTGGACCTCGTTCCTGACCGTTTCCCGTCATAGAGATACAGGCGCATTGATCATGATCGGGAAAAATCGAGGAGTGGCTTCACATCGTTGTCGTTTGCATCGAGGGCGCGAAGCGCGGCGAGGTACCGAGAACGGGCATCGCCCTCTTGTACGAGGTTCTGTCCGCTGCCCCAGGTGAACTCTGGCCGTCCGTGTTTCACTGCAACGACATCGGTGATCATTCGGGCGTGACGGCCGTTCCCATTTGCAAAGGGATGGATTCTAGAAACGAGTTGATGATGGAACCGGATTACGGACTCATCGACAGGAAATGTTTTGTGGTCCAGCCAATATTGGGTGTTGCCCAAGAGTTGGGCGATCCGCTCGGTAATTTCACGAGGGTCGCAGCCTAAAGTTACTTCGTGTTTTCGGTAGGTCCCGGCCCACTTCCAAACCTCCTCAAACATCTTTTTGTGAAGTTCTCTCACGTAGGGCTCTTCCAGGGGTTTTTTCGATTTCATGGTCCGATCGCTGAAAGCCCATTCTCTTGCGTGCACAATGTTCAGCGCTTCGTATTCGTTCAGCTCGCCCATCGTGCTTATGCGCGGGATGAGCTGCTCTGCTTCTTCTGGACGGATAGGAGTATTTCCGTCCGCGAGCTTGTGGTCGAGGATGAAGTTCATGGGGTGTTTATCGCCTCTTGCGGTTGAGGCGCCGGTGAGCCTCATCCTCGATTAATTGTTTCGCGTTTTCGGGTTTTTGATCTTCGAGCGCCATGGTGTGGACAACGTTTTCGACATCGCGGACGGCACGATCACGAACTGGCTTTTCGGCAAGATCAACAAAGGACCCGGACTTCGGTATCAGCGCATAGACGAGTTGACAGTCCATGGCTTCGGCCACGCGGCGGAGATTGTGCAGAGTGATTCGCTCACTCGCCTCGTACTTCTCAAAGCGCAGCACGTTTGGGCGTCGGGTACCGAGGCGTCGTGCAATCTCTTCGAGAGTGAGTCCGAGCGCCTCGCGAACGGACGCCAGCCAGCCGCCGGTCGGCCGGGGTGGAATTTTGGCGTCCTGGATTGAATGAAGTCCCCGGTCCAATTGTTGAAGACGAAGCATTCTGTATTGATCGCGCATGATGAACTCGTATTCGTTTATGACTACGATATTGAGGGCGGTGTAGCCATAAAGGGAAACAGTATACGACTGAATGGTATCCATATATGAATACGATGTCAAGTCATTTGCCGTCTTATATGGAAACGCAAGCGATGTATATCCACATAAGAATACGTAGGAGATCCTCATGTATTTATTAATGAAAACATGCAGCCACTTTCTCATCCCGGGGTCCCGCAGAGAGTAGACACGAGTCAAAACTTGCTGTTGACTTCAAGTCAACAAATCCTGTATTCTTTGTCTGGGTGAAACCATGAACTTTGGACAGCGTCTTCGGCAAATCAGAAAGGAAAAAGAGCTGACGCTTCGCACCGTGGCGGAGGAAGCGGGAATTGATTTTACGTATTTGTCCAAGATCGAGAATGGACGTATTCCATACACACCAGCGGTGAAGACCATCCGGAAATTGGCGAGCGCGCTCAAGGTGGAGGCGATTGAACTTCTTACGTTGGCGAACAAGCTACCGAAGGAATTGGAGGCGCTCAAAACAAATCAGCAAGCGCGGCGGTTTTTCGACCGGGCGGCGAAGGTGGCTTCGCCCGGTGACTGGGAAGCATTTCTGGACCTTTTGGAGGAGCGAGAAGCGAAGCGGGGTGACGAAAAGGCCAGCGGAAAGAAAGAAGGATAAGTAGATGGGCCTCGATTGGTCATTTTCGACCGACAGACGGATGCGCCGGTGTCAGCGCCAACTCTTCTTTGGAAGCATCGCGGCGTGGCACAACGCACGGGATCCGTTGCGGCGGGAGAGCTTTCTATTGAGTCAACTGAAGAGTGTGGATGCTTGGCGTGGAAGTTTGGTGCACGAAGCGATCCGGTCGTTCGTTGTGCCTTCGTGGCAGGCTCGCCAAGGGGTACCGTGGGACCAAGTGGTGGAGGAAGCGCGAAAGCTGGGCGCTCGTCAATTTCAGTTTTCGGAGAAGCGCCGGTATCGCGAGAGCGGCATGTCGAAGACGAAAGCGAAGGAAGAATATTGCGCCCTCTTTGGTCATGAATTTGGTTGCGCTCCTGCGCAAAAGGAATTGGAAGCAACGCTGGATTCTGTCGAGCGTTCTCTGCGGAACTTGTCCGGGCTCGAGGAGTTCTTGAAGCACGTTGGCGGGCGGAACTATTATCGTCCGGAGATGGCGGTGTCGGCAGAGTACAACGGAGTCCGGATTCAGGGAGTCATTGATTTGGTGTTCGGTGGCGCTTACGGCCAGTACGGAGTGGTGGATTGGAAGGATTATTCCGCGAGTTCCACAACGGAAGCTAGAGTCCAAATGTCACTCTACGCCTGGTTGATGTGCAAGGCGACGGCCTGGCCGGTGTCATCCCCAGAGAACGTTGAGTTGTGGGAAGTAAACCTGGGTCTGCCGGCAGTGCGGCAGCACAGAATTGACCAAGCGGCATTTGACGAGCTTGAGGATTTCATGTACCGGAGCACGGAGAGCTTGCGTACGTTGTGCGGGGACGGGGCGTATAGAGCCATCGACCTCGAAAATTATGAATATACCGAGAATCCGAACTCATGTCGGTTTTGTCCGTATCAAAATATATGCAGGGAGCCTGAACCATGGATCGTCATCGGATCAACCTCTACGAAGTCGAAAACCCCACGGCCTATAAGTTCCGATACCAGTTTATTCAGGTTATCGGACTTGACCGGAACAGCGCCAGTAACCCTGACCTGATCGACCGCGGTCTGAACACGCTGAGCAAAATGGTCGCGATCCGGGAGAAGTGCCCCGTGGCCATGATCCGGGGAACGTCCGGGACAAGGTTGGTCATACCGGCGGACGTTGCTCTCTCCGAGACGGAATATCGCCTTGCGCCCGATGTCGTCCGGTTGAAAGCCGAAGAGCATGTGAAGGAGTGTCACCTGGGCTCCGAGGATACGGAGGAGCGTCACGTGTGCATGAGTTTCCTGAACTTCGATTTTCGTGGAAGACTTCGATCGGAGTCGGACCTCTGGTCGGGTAGCGCCCATGCATTTTTCCCGCGAAAACCATTGAACGGTGGAAATCTCAGCCGGGAAATTGATTTGTATGAAGGGTTTCATTTCCATATACGGTACCTGGACCAGAAGTTGTTTGTCGGAATCAAGCTGGCCCACAAATACGTCGATGCGGCCTGGGCGGTTGACAGGTTTCAGGAAGATGCGTTCGATCGGCTGAAGATGCGCATGTTTCTCTATCATTTTGGGTACATCTGGTATCCGATCCAACTCATCGAGGTGATGGACAAAACGATCGCGGAAACGGAATTTGTTCTTCAAGAATCGGGCCAGTCGGTGAGTCTGTTTGACTATGTGGTTGGGAAAGCCGGAAAGAATGCGCCTCCGTGGATTCGCAATCTTGATTCCAAGACGAAGTCTGTCCGGTATCGCAACCCTGGACGGGATGTGCGTCTGTTCGCGCCCCTGGGGTTGTTGAAGTTGATTCATCGGACCGATGACCCGGGAGCAAGGGAATTGCATCGGCAGTCGATTAAGGGGCCAGAAGATCGGTTCAGTTTCGGGCGGCAGGTGATCGAAAAATATTTTCAAAATCAGACATTTCTCGGAAAGCAGCTCTCGATCGATCCGAGTTCGCACGTAGTCCGCCCAAAGGTATTCCCTGTGCCCTGTTTGGAGTTTGGACAGGGAAAACTGCTGCGGGTTGCAGACAGCCCCAAGGACGGGGAAGTGCTGCTTGGGGAACTGGGGCGGTCGCGGGTGAACATGCTGACGGACAGCACGGCAGGCGTGGCGGTGACGTCCATGCTCGAGCCGCAATACATTGTGATCCCGAGATCGCTCGATCGTGCGATTGCTTCCGATGTTACGAAGAAACTGGAAGCCGCGACGCGGAGTTTTCTGCAGACGTCGTATCGGTTGGAGACCGTGCTCTATGACGAACGAAGCTCTCGAACGCTCAAGCAGTACGTGGATGCGATTCTCGCCGGTGTTCGGCAAGCGAACGTCAAGCATGGACGGGGAGTTCTGATTCTCCCAGCGAAGGCGCCGGGCGATTTGCACAACTATATCAAGAGGGCTTTGCGCGATCAGCTGCAGTTTCAGTGCCTAGACGCGGGAAAACTTGGAACTTTTTATCAAACCGTCCTGCGGGAGGGAGCGTGCTCGATTGAACCAGTGCCTTCGTTGAGTCGGAGACTCGGCAGCTACGTGAATTTTGCATCGCTAGGTTTGTTAATCGTGAACAGGCAGTGGGGATGGGTACTACAGGAAGGCACGCGATACGATGCGTATGTGAGCTTCGATGTCTTGAACGGACACGCCGCGTTTACTTTCTTCTATGACGGCGGGCGGCATTGCTACACACGGAGTTTCGATTCGGGGCAGCCGGAGAAGTTGTTGAAGGCGCAGGTCAGGAAAGCGATCTACGAGGGGCTCAAGTCGGATCTGCAGGTGGTGCGCATCCCGAGGTCGCTCGTTCTGCAGAGGGACGGGCGCCTCTTCAAGGCGGAGTGGCTCGGCTTTGAGGAAGCCGTCAAGCAGTTGATCTCCGAGGGCGTGTTACCAAACGACCTTCTCTTTGGGGGGATAGAAATTGCCAAGAAATTCAGTTCGGGTCTGCGAGTGGTCCGCGAGACGAAGGAGAGTTTGCAAAACCCAACCATCGGAACGAGTCTTCAAACAGCGGCTGACGAAGGGATCGTTTGCACCACCGGTCAGCCGTTCCCGATTCCGGGGACGGCGTCGCCGATAGCGGTGCGGCTGGAGCACGGATCGCTAAATCTCGATTGGATCATGGAAGACATATTCCGCAAGTCGCTGCTGTCGTGGTCCTCGCCTGGAACTTGCCTTTCGGTTCCAATTGATTTGAAGCTATGCGACGAGGTTTTGCGTGCGTTCGCTGGAGAAGCAGACGACGAAGTGGCGGTTCACGGTCAAGAAGTTGAGGAGTCGACGGAAGTTGCGTAAGGGCGGAATGGAGCAAGCGCATGAGTGACATTTCTGCTTTGTCTCACGAATATCAGACGTCTGCGAAATTGGCGGAGGAACTGAACGACGCAATCATCGCGATCAAAAAGGCGCGGTTGCACCATCGTTCGGGGTTGACTCCGGAGCAACGCCAGCGGTTGGCGATGACGCTGGGAGCAGTGCGCAGCAGACTGGCGAATGAGGCGAGAGGGGCCGGGGAAGTTGTGCCGCAAGAGGTGGTGGAGCGGCTGGTGGGACGGCATGGTTCCAAGATGGCCTACTTCCTCGAGGATTTGACCGCGGCAACGAAGTTTTTGTCCGGCCCGTCGGTGCCCGTCGAGGACTCGGTTGTCAGTCTTTTGGATGAGATCTGCGATGTGGCGGATCAAACGGCGTCTTCGATGTTTCGGCGCATGCGCAGGCGATAGATGGGACACGTTCTCGAGCCGCTGCTTCACGACCTAGCCGAGAGGTTTCGTTTCCTCGAGGAGGAATTGGGCGGAATGACGGTCCTCCAGAAGCGGAGGCCTCCCGAACTCGGATTCATCAGATCGCCGCCAGAGCGAAGGCGCGCGTGGACGCGGTTTTAAGTGATCCGGACGTTTCGAGACCGGAGTTCGCCAAGAATTTCTATCACACCTACAAGCGGCTCTCGGAGCTGGCCCAGGCAATCGACGAAGGCCCGCTCTTCGCGCTGAGTCGGTTCCGAATGGAAGACAGGTTTCTCACGCTTGTAGTTCGTGATGCCTGCCGGGAATGTCGCTATCCGGATGAAGCGCCGATCTGCGCGGCGATGAGTTCGCAGTACTACTGCGCAACGATTGAGATGAATCTGATTCTGGTGCCGCACGGCGAAGCATCGCATCTGCTGGGTTGGGCGGATTTGTACCATGAGCTGGCGCATTTCATCGTTGCGAGAAATGAATCGACCGTCCTGAAGCCGTTGATGGATCTGGTATCGAGCCACTTTGCGAATGCTATCGACGAGGCAACGCGCTCGGGTTGGTCACCGGGCGCAATTGAAGAATTAAGACAATTTCGGAATTTGTGGCTGGGAGATTGGATTGTGGAGTTCGCATGCGACCTGTTCGCTACCTTTGCGACAAGGCTCAGCTTTGCGTGGTCCAATCTGAGGTTGTGCGCCCGGATGAGTACCGATGTGTTCGGAACGGTAAGGAGTCATCCTGCCGATGCGGCGAGGACGCAGGCAATTCTCGAGATGCTAGCTCTCGTTTCGGACGGCAAGGAAAAGGAATTCATCGAAGACCGGTGGGCGGAACTGCTTAGCACGATTGGCGCCGTAGAGCCCCAGTCTTTCCGGACCGCGTATCCGATAACTCTCTTACGGGATTTGGCATGTCAGGCGAAACAGTCGTTCGAAGCGCTTGGCCTGAAACCGTATACCTCCAAGGAAGATCGTATCGGGGACCTATTGAATGAAGCGTGGAAACATTTCCAGTCCCATCCGGAATCATTCGCTCGTTGGGAAGGCGCTCAGATGGAAGAGCTCCGAAAGAAATTCGACTTGCACGATTAAGCGCCACAATGACCTTTGGGGAACAGCCGCAGGTCCTACTGGTGATCCAAAGCAACCAACGGGATTGTTGAGCTCGTACTTTAGCAATTGCGTGGTGTTTGCATACATCGGGTTCATAGCCCAATGCTTTTGAGGTAGTGTTCAACGTCAGACTTTTCGGATAACTGGGTTGGCCATGGAAACGATTTGTCCTGATACCGGGAAGTGCATGCAGCATGCAGAGCCTTGAACGGTTGCTGCCACGGCCCGCTCTGTCCTGAGATGTGATCCAGGGTCTCGAAAATCAGTTCCACAATCAGACTGGCGTCACGATTCCAGTCGGGACGGTTTCTCTTGGCGTTGCGTCCTGTGGCGTGGAGGCTGCGGTAGTCGAAATCTCTCCAATCGGTGAGATGCAGCAAGTGCACTTCGATGGCTTGGTCGAAATCCTCAAGTCTTCTGGTGAGCGACGTGTTGGGCGCCAGGAAACCGAAATCCGATAGCAAGATGTCGGTGTTTCGGTGTGAGACGTTTTTATAGAATTTCACGAGCGACCGAGCATGTAATAACAGGCAGTCGCGGATCATCACTTCGACATCTGGCAGCAGTCGCTCGGCTTCTGTTTTCGTTCCACTTGTGGCATGTTGGCCAACCAGATTCCATGCGCATCCACTGGCCGCTAACCACCGATGACTATCGATGACGTGGAGGAACGCCGCCTTTGGCTCCAGTGTGGTCATACTTCGGTTGTTGCCGGGAGCGTGCTGTTTTCGCGCGTTCCTATTTGTAGTGTGTCGTCTTCCGGCTTTCATCCGGTGTCAAGCAGATAGCCTTCAAAGCAAACTACTACGCATAAAATACAACTCAGATATAGCAGAAAAGTTCGCATAACTCTATGTCAGGCATAGGGTTATGTCGATACTTGAAGTGGCATCATAACTCTACCTCTGTATCTTTGAGAACTGGGGCGGCGGATGTAGATTCGATACCACCTTGAAGGTAAGCCACCGATGCGCGTCTTGGGCGACTGTCTTGTCAAATAGGGTTTTGCATTTTTTCTGGCGTACCGAACGGATGCTGAGTGGTCGAGCGTCTAAAGTCATTACACCGCCCCTGACATCAATATAGGCAAAGAGCGGAGCAATCTTGGCTTTAGATTGACCGATCGAGAAATGTACGTCCAGAACCTCCGCAAGAATGTAGAACTTGGGACGACCTTCAGAAGCATCCATCGCTCGAAGTTGGTGTTTTGTGAGAAGCGTCAGCCAGTTGAACGTGCTTCCTTTTTGTCGCGCGAGCGTCGCGGGAAGATAGCCATTTGCGGTGGTCCTCCGCGCGTAAACAGCTTGTGCGCCATGAAGGCGGCCATAGATTACGGGAACATCGGTCAAGCCATAGTCGCGATACTTGTTCGAAAGCTGGCCTGGGCAAGCGTTCGAACCGTAAGCAAGAACCGCGTATCGTTCACTAGTCGGCGCGAGGTTGCGAGTTGCGAGCAACGCGTCGAGCGTCTCGAAACTGAAGCGATACATTGCCTGAGTTGTGAAAAGAAACGAAAACCGCGGCCTTTTTCCTGGGTAGGTTGCGGGAGTGAAGGGGTAGGCGGCGGTCGAAAGGGTTTGCCAGGTCTTGTCGGTAGAATTTGCCATGTCAGGGATGCTAGCAAATCCGGCGCATTGAAGCAGCCGGACCGCTGGCTGAGGTGGAGCAACGAGTTGTGGTGGAAGAGGAAAAACCGGGCTTTGTTGGAGTCGAGTTGCGTGCGCCCAAGGCAGACGCTCTCCACTGAGCCATGGGGAGCACGGGTTCATCTCAGATTTGTGTACAACTTGTGTACAAGAAGGTGGTTTTGAAGGGCCTGAAATTGGACCTAAGCAACGCAGAATCAACAACAGACTCTTGGGCTACAGGCTCAATCCAGCCGGAGACTCGATCTGTGGCAAGGCTGCCACGACTTCGCCTAGAAACGTTCTGATCTCGTCTCTTGGGGCGCGCCGTCTCATTGAACTGAAAAGAGTAAGAAGAATCGCTCTTCACCGCTCACAAAGCGGCTGCTCATAATTCGGTAGTACACCTGCCTCTCATGCAGGTGTGCTATCTACAACGGTCTAGGGAACCGTTGCCTTGGGAGGCGAATCCTCACCACGGGACCGCAGACCTTTTGGCGTAACAAATTATAGGGTGGGTAGAGCATTCGGCTATGGCCCGAATGCTTGGGCATGTGAAGTGAAATCGGCGGTGCGCAAGTTGCTGAGCCAAGAGCCCTTTTTGGTAACCTGTCCAATATCAACAAGTGCTGTCATAAAAATGTAGTAACCGAATCGGGGGAAGAGAAGGAATCGACCCTGGGGGGCACGGGCGCAGCAATTGGTTTCTCGGTAGAGATCTTCTGAGCGAGAAAGCAATTCTACCAACTGCATCGCGCGGAGGATCACGCGTTGAGCAGCTTTGCAATCACATCGGCGGCGTTGTAAACCAACCTGTTTGGCGGGAGGAAGGATGGAATTTCCCTCAGGTCATCTCCGCAGGTGACCAGGCCTCTTTCGACGAATTTGCCGGCGCGTACCTGAGGATGTCCGATGTTCGCCAACAAAGCGTTGCAGAGGCATTTTCGCCCCAGGGTCTTCTCTTCCTGTCCACCCTTGGACAGATACACGGTCAGCGGCTCTCCCGCGCAGCGATAATCAATCGTGCCCGCGGGAGTCCTGTAAGCCTCGCGGAGATAGCCGAGATCGCAGACGCGAGGTCTGGCGAGATAGACTTCGCGCTCCGAGAGCGTGTCTTCTAACTGGGCGGCTC
>Ga0074046_10002918_pt1 | contig 14544 bp, 19 predicted proteins | sample BogForMeECP23OM3_FD_94441 | JGI IMG/M metagenome (GOLD analysis project Ga0074046, IMG submission 94441) | Bog forest soil microbial communities from Calvert Island, British Columbia, Canada - Bog Forest MetaG ECP23OM3 | ecosystem: Environmental > Terrestrial > Soil > Wetlands ...
CATTGTGTCCTGCGGCGGTGCTCCACTTGCAATTATCAAGCAATACATTGAGCAACAAGAGCCGCCTTCACCCCCAGCCTAGCTTCGCTCAGGCTGGAGCACGGGCGGCAAAGTCTGGTCTGGTTCTCGCGGCGCTTCGCGATACAACCGCCCATTCTCTGCCATTAGGTCCTGGTTTAGTGGCAGTTCAGAAAACCTCTGTTTTAGCTGCCACATAAATGGTTTTTGAGTTTTGGCAGGGAATTGTCACAATGTCTAAGACGTTAATGACACAAAAGCGCGTGGCCCGCACGACGCCCGGCAAAATTGGTGGTATTTTGCCGAACATGGAAATTGGATACGCGAGAACCTCCACACTTGAGCAGACGCCCGGGCTCGATGCTCAGCTTCGCGATCTGAAAGCGGCTGGCGTGCAGAAGATATTCAGCGAGCAACTTTCCAGCGTCGACGCGGAAAGGCCACAGCTCGATGCAGCGATCGATTTCGCCCGCGAAGGCGATGTGCTGGTGATCACCACGATCAACCGCATCGCCCGGTCAGTCGCTCACCTCTGCGAGGTCGAGGCCAAGCTCCACGCGAAAGGTGCGAGCCTCAAGGTGCTGACGCCTCAGCTCGACACGTCAACGCCGGATGGCCGCCTGGTCTTCGACACGTTGGCCGCGATCGCCCGGTTCGAGTGCGAGACCCTGCTGGAGCGCCAGCGCGAAGGAATTGCCAAGGCGAAGGCTGAGGGCAAATACAAGGGCCGCGCTCCAACAGCGATAGCAAAGTCTGATGAAGCGCTGACGCTGCTCAAGGGCGGCATGGGCGCGACCGAGGTTGCCCGCAGACTCGGCATCAGCGAGCGCTCCGTGTATCGCGTCCTGGAACGGGTAGGGCGAAGGGCTGGAGCGCCGCGCTGGGCGTGAGCGGCCTTTTTTTGCTGCGCTTATTCAACTGCGGGCGTAGGCACACTTAAGCCGCTCTGAAAAGTCTGCGCATATCTAGCAAATCCACTCATTTCTAAGCGGCCTCCGCTAGCTGCACTTCGTTTTCTTCCTGCTTCTTCGCGGCTCGTTTCACACGGGACTTACGATCCGCGCCAGAGCGCTCCGCTCCACAGGCTGTCACCGCAAAGCTTGCGGCGAATAGTTCAAGGTTGTCGGCCGCGTTCCTGTCGCGGTCTTTCACGCTTCCGCAGTCCTCACAAACAAAGACGCGCTGCGAAAGTGCCAGCTCCTTCTTGGTGGAGCCGCAGCAAGAGCAAGTCTTGCTCGATGGTATCCTGTTGCGCCAATTCGCGAATCAATCTCTTATGCCTCCTGGCAGGAGGGCGGGTATGATCCATCTTTTTCAAAGATGAAGCACGAGAGAGATTTTGGAGTTAAAGAATCTATCCTTAGGCCCTACTCCGCCTGGATAAAAACAATCATTTGGTGTTCTGTTTTTATTTTCGGGGCCTTATTTTGGTGGGGCGTGATAAAGGTAATTTTGGGCGCATTCGCGCCTTAAGGCAGTCTCCACACTAGCGCCGTTCCCTTCTTCCCTTCTCGGATGATCCTGCCACGCGGCTCGCAACATACTTCGGGCCGGAACGCGGCCTTCGGAGCGGGTGAAAGTCCGCCGCCGAGAATCTCGGATCGCGGCCTAGTCCGCCCCGCAAAAATCCCCGTCCTTTAGGGCGGGGAAGACGTTAACCGGCAGCAAAGTTCCCCGAGACGCCGATCGCCAGCTCGGCCGAGCGTGACGTTGCCGGTTGCATCGCTTCGCTTTTGGCAACGCGAAGCTGCGGAAATTGGAGTTGGTGCGTCTTCGGTGCGTACTTTGCTGAGCTGACTGGCCGCGACGCTTGGCGCGTGAACCCTTGATTTTATTGGGCTTTAACAGCTTTTTCGCCGCCTCATAGCACAAGGTAAACAATATGGTGGCCGGGTTCCGAGGGCTATTTCGCGGCGGCTTCCCGGACGAGCGTAGGAAAACCCACGCTGCAGTCGATTGATGCTGCGATACCTGCAAGCGCGTCTCTCACGTTCTGCCCGGCGATCAGGGTGGATGCAGCGTGGAAATCCGCCGCCGCGGTCAGCATGTACTGGCCTATCAGCTCGGGATGCTGCTTGGCGAAACCTTTGCCAAGGTGCTTATCGATGTGCTCGATTGCGTCGATAAGATAGGCTTCGGCCGTGTAACCGGCATGCTTCATAAGCGTTGCCGCGTCGGCGGTAACTTCCTGTCCATTCATGCTCTGTCTTCCTGTTTTTTTTGAATAGCGCGCGCAGCTCGCCACCGTACCCAATATGCCTTTACCCCGGCAGCGGAGCGGGCCTTGCCTTCCGCCGTTTTCGGTCCAGTGCTTAGGCCACCATGCATCCGGCAGCGCTCTTTCTCGAGAAGGGCTGGCGCCTGGCAGGAACCGCCGGCCCTTGTGCGGGCGCCGCACCGTGGCCGCTCGCGCTTCGGCGGATGCCAGCCGACTTCATGAACCTTGCCGTCGAGGTCGCGATAGGCGCGCGGCCCTTCTCCGAATGACCGCCAGCGTTCGGCACATCCAGCCATGTCCTGGCGCTGCAATGCGAGAAGCTCGGCACGTTTCGCCTTTCGGTCCTTTCGATCCATTCGCTCAATGAAGCGTTCCGTCCGGCTTATCAGCACTTGAGTTCCAACGTTGCCCATGGTGCGCAACTCCCTTCCGAGCCCAACCCCATAATGCGCCCGCGCGCCGACGTTTCCAAGGTTCCCGCGCACAGTTCGCGCACGCCGCGAACTGCACCGAGCCCTTATTATGTTAAAGGGGGCAAGCTTTAGCGCCGCGATCCGGAAGCGCCGATGCGATCGGCCGCGGCTGCGCCACGGGGCACGGGCCGAGCGGGGCGCCGGGGTTCGGGCGAAGCGCGCCAGCGGGTATTGCGGAGCTGAGCTTGCCCGACGCCACGCCATGGCCTACCCGCGAGCCGATTTGTGCCACGGGTCGCGCTTGAGCAGAAATGCGCAAGTAGCTAAGTGAGCAGAAATGCGTCACAACTTCTAGTTATGAGCATATTTGATAACTACCGCTTTAGGGCTTTTGTCAGTTTTGTCAGTACCCCCCCCCATATTTCCGCGCGGATGAGGTATGCTTTTTAATAATATATTAAGAAAGATTAATATTTTGCACTTTATAGAAAAGCCAAAACATGGGGGGGGGGTACTGACAAAACTGACAAAACCCCTCCGCCGTTTCTTGAGCAACTTTGCTTAGTCTTCTTTAGCAATTTTGCTCAAGCTTCCCGGAACCAATAGACCATTTTCGGCCGCCCGCCCGTTGGTTTCTCCGTACTGCCAACCCAGCCGCATTCCTCAAGCAACTCCAGCGCCTCCTCCACAACGGCGGCCTTTCCGAGCTGCGCCCGCCCCTTCCGCTGTATTTGCCGCGCCGTGAAATCGGCCTTCGGCAGGCTTCCATCTTTCGCCAGCTTGATGATTGACTTCGCCGCAAGCGTCACCGCCAAAGGGCCGCTTCCATAAATGCGGCGTGCGTGCGTCTCAAGGTACGCCGCCCAGCGAAGCGCCTTATCCAAAGCCGCTTTGCTGACCGCTCCCTTGCCGCCTTCCGCAAGGTGGCAGATCAAGGCTACGGAAGCCACCAGCGCCGGATACTTGTAAACGTGGCTGTCCAGTGCGGATAAGTCTTCGCGCCCGCGCATGGCCTTTTCTAGCCCTTCCTGCCACGCATCGAAAACCGCTTGCGCCTCCAGGCTGAAGCGCAGATAAGGCCGCCCGTCCGGTTCGTCGGTCTGCGCTCCGCAAGCTTCAGGCGTTAGCCTGTCCAGCATCTCAAAGACCTCGAAGGCTTTCGCTTCCAGCGTGCGATCGGCCTTGCGATCGACGCGCTTCCATGTTTTCGGCAAGTCAGGCCAAACAAGGAACTGGAATCGCTGGAGAAGGCCGTCCGCGCCTTTTCCTTCCTCTTGCGCCGCGCGGATATGGGGCGCAATCACGCCGGGCTGAATTGTGCCGAAAACAGAAATACACAAGGTCGGGATGTAGATAAAGCCGCGTGAGATACGGTCGATTCTGTGAGGGTTAAGCCCTTTCCAGCCTTCCAGAAACATCGGGCGCAGCGCGGACGTCTCGTCGTGTTCGAAAGCCTGGAGCAACCCTTGCAATTCGTCGCGGGCGACTAGCACCCCCGCCTTATCAGGGTTCCGCCGCACAATCTCCCCAAGGCTCGCGGGGTTTATGTCGCTCGCCAGATAGCGCCTTGGGCTCGGCTCTTCGTCATCCAGCAATTTCAAATCGTCGGCATAGGTGCGGGCTTCATGATCCCAATCCGGTTCAACTGCGTCACTCACGCGCGTTACTGCGCTAGCCTTGGAGCGTCTAACGTGAGCTTCCGCGAGTTGCTTTTTGGCCTTGTACTGACGCAGCACGTCCTTGTGTCGCGCGGCTGCGAGCGTTTCCAGCTTGTTCACGAATGTCATCGCCGCCGCCATGGCAGGGGATTTCTTGGATGAGGGCTGGCCAATCAGGCCGCCGTAATTGTTGGGCGCCTCGCTCCATTTGTCGTCATTTTGTCTCGGTCGTATCACGACTTTTGCGCCGATCACCGAGCCAAGCGCCACCATCAAAGCCGCTCCGATGAAATCCGCGGGGCATTGCATCCGATCCACGGTATCTCTAGCCCAGCTCTGAAGTGGGTCCGGTAGCAGATCGTTTTCAAAGGGCGCCACCGGCAACAAAGTTTCAGGCAAGGGCTGCTGGAACGGTGGCAAGTCAATCGCTTCAACTTTTTTGGCCGCGTGCTCCTTTGCGAGCGCAGCTAGCGCTTCCACAGACAGAGGCGGCGCGGGCTTGATGTCGGGGAACAGCTCGTCATGATCCCGCGGCAGCATGTAGATTTGCCCGCCGTGCGCGTGCGAATAGATATGCGGACCGATGTCCGCCGTAAGGTTGAACCTATGCGGCCGTCGCCGCGATAGCTCGGGTCTTCCGGATGGGCGCAACGGGCGCGATCATACTTGGGCGGATTGCGTCGCGCGTCGCCTACAGTGACTTCAGAGCCGTCTTGCATGAAAAGCGTGTCATCGTCGACCAGATACACCGGCTCGCCATCCACACCGCCGCAGAACCGCTCAGCGCGCTTTCTGGCGGCCGTTTCGTCCCGCCCTTCCGCGCGTGCCTTCGCGACGGCTTCACCCACCAGCTGCGCTTTCATCGCTTCCTGCGCGGGCCGTATGTCATCGAGCGCCTTTTGGCATTCGGGCGAGTTCCGGTGGAACTCGGAAAGTTCAATGTCCATACCCTTTCCGGCCGTGATGAGCCGGGGTGCTTTGCCCTCGATAATCCGCGGGAACCCCCGCCGGTCCACTTGGCGCAAATCACCGACAAGGAAGGGCTTCGAGAAATCGAAGCGCTCGGGTTGCCCCATGGTCGTGTCGACCAGCGCTCGGGGGAGCGCCCGTGCATTCGTCGTCAGGATGTACCGGCCGTACCTCGCCCCCCAGAGCGCGATATAGGCTTCCTTGATAAGCGCCGGCCCCTTGCTCGCGTCATCCACCATCATGAGGGCCCGGCAATTCCGGAGGGGCTTCAGCAGCTGGCCGCTGTCGTGCTCTATTCCGGACGAGCAGCTGTAATCCCACAGGATGTCAGCTTCGCTCCACCACCACACAAGTTTGCAAAGTATCGCGTGCAGCTCTTCCGGCGGCACGGCGCCGGGGCCGTAGAAGTCGAAATCGAAGGGCACCACCCCCGGCCCTTTCGGGTATTCCAGGTGATCGCCATCTCGCGCGACAACGAGAGGGCAGCCAATATACCGCGCCGCCTCGTTCCCGGTTTTTATGCGCACGTCATCAAGGCGATAAACGCCATACGTGAAACAGGTGCATTCGTCTGCTTCTGCGCGCAACTGCGCGAGGCAAGCAAGGCTGTCGAGCGGGATTTTATGCCCGCTGCCATTGTACAGGGATGCGGCCGTTTCGGCCGGTTTCAATGCCCACTTGCCGTGTTCAGCGTCCCAGATCGCCTCGCAGCGCTTACTCAGCGGCCCGGTCAGATTGTAATTAGCGGTCACATAGGCGGTGGGGCCGGATGTTAGTCCGCACTCGCGCAAGAATGCATAGCGATCGCGAGCTTGAGCTACAAAGGGCGGAACGTCCGGCGCCCGGGTCCACCACGGGTCATTCGACGCGAGATCGAACGGAAGCGCCGCGGCGGGCTCAAGCGCCGCGGTGGTTTCTACGTGTTCGTTGCCGTTCGGGGCTGGCGCAGCGATGCCGTTGGCGGACGCTCGCCGTGCTGCTGCTTGCTCCTTCGCGCGCTTGAAGGCGGTGCGCATGGCTGCGAGCATAGCCGCGTCGTCGTCGATTGGAGCGCTGAGATGGGCGCTGTTGTTAAAATCTTTGTAGGCCATTGATTCCGTTTCCTTATTTTCCCTTGTGTTTCGGAAACGGCTCAGTTAAAAAAGGGCTATAGGAACCTTTTTAAACTGAACCGAAGTGTACGAAGCCCGTTAGCGCGGGCTTCAACTGTTTTTTACGCAACGCATACTTGCGACCTTTCTGCTAAGACCTTGCCGCGCTTTCTCGCTTATTGAGAGAGAACTTCCGCCGGCTTACCACCTGGACGTTTCTGGGCTTCCGATCATTACCGAAAACCTGCACGGTGCCCGCCTGTAGAGTGGGCCGTGCGGGGCGTGGAGCCTCGCTGGCGGCCGGGACGATGACGGGAGGTGCTGGCGGCGCTGCGGGTGCCTCCGGGGCTTCCCCGGCCCTGTGCGCCGCTATGCCTTTGTCGTATTGGGCTTCAAGGCGTTCGCGGCGTTCCCGTTTGAGCCGCTCGAGCGTCGCCTCGTATTGCGCCAGGTTACGCTGCTGCCGGGCCTCGAGGAGTTGGCGGGCGTGGTCTTGCTGGTCCTCGGTGATCTCGCCATCAGTCGAGCCGTCCAGATAATAACGGGGCCCGCCGGCCGCCATCGCTTGCAAGTATGCCCGGCTGCGGCACCAGTTGGTCAGGAACAGTTTTATGCGGCACCGGCCAATGTCCGGCCACGCCATTCTAATCACGTGGTCGACGCCGATGGCGAGTGGAACCGGTTCGCCGCCGAACACTGCGGGGAAGTCCGCAGCGGCTCGGGTGCGAAGCTCTTTTCGGAAGTCAATTTTTGTGGGTGTTTTTGCCGGGGTTGTGCTAATACTCATCTGGTGATCCTTTTGCTGAAGCCCCGGTTCCACGGGGCTTTTCTGTTTCTGGGGATAGTGCTCCGAATCGCCGTGATGTGGTGAGCAGTTAAGCTTTAAGAGTTGAGCAAATTAGCGCGTCCAAGCACCCAGCCACTCGTCAGGCGGCCGTCTTATTTAGCTCCGCAGGAAATCGGGGTGATAAGGTTCGACTGGCTCCTCTCTCCGCCAGAAACTTCTGTGCCAGTCGCCGTACCAGCGCCGCCAGAACGCTTCAGCGTGTTCGGGGCTCGGCGAGGGGATTTCACTCTGGGGGCGGTAAAGGCCAAACCCCCATGCCTTATCCTGGAGCGCGATGCACCGGAGCAGCATGCCGAGGTCTTCCGGTTCGGGGTAGAACTCGACGCTTTCCGCGCGACGGATAAGAGCGGCAATGCAATCATCGCTGAGCCTATAGTACGGACTGAAACCGCGGACGGCGAAGAATTCAGTATCGTGTTTCCGGACATGATGCGTGATCCGGACGCCAAGCCAATCGAGGAAGGCGCGAGTGTTGGGAATCGAGTATTCCAGGGCGGTGCCACTTAACCGAAAGTCGAAGAAGGCGGGCTTTCCAGCGGGGACACTCGTCAACCAGAGGGCGCTTTTGTGCAGTCCGTTACGCAGTACATTATTACTCATTTGTGCCGCGCCTCCTATGCCGCCTGCTTCTCACGAAGATCAGAAGCGCGCGAGGACCGAGCCGTAATTCTGCGTTCGCACCATTCGACTAAATCAGAGATGGCATAGTAGACATTCAGCCCGCGTTTTTCGAATTTTGGACCTTTCCCTTCAGACGCGTAGACTGCCAAAGTCCCCGGACGGCATCGCATGTTGTATCGTTCGCGCACGAAACGCGCTGCGTCTTCTCTTCCCAAAAGCTCTTCCGGCATCAGGTATTCTCCATTAGATTTGCCTGTACTAGCTCTACATCACCCGAAAGCGCTCATAAAAATCAAGACCCTAAATATCAAGTTTCGTTAATACTTGCGCTTGATGACATAACCATTCGGCACTAGCCTGCGCGGCATGCAAAAAATCTGGTCTGCGGCAGAAATTGCCCGCATTGTGTCCGCACTGTCAGTGCGCAGTACAGAGGCCATTGCGCGCGACTTGGGCATGACTGCCAAGAAACTGCGCGCGGCAATGTGGCGGCGCGGCGTAAGCCTCCGCCATCTTCGGAAACCAGCGCGATCCGAGCGAGCGCCATCGGAGCGAGCGCTCGGCGGCCTGTTGACCCGCAGATCGGCTGACGCGCCCGCGGCGATCCATGGCGGCGAAGCGCTCGCAAGGTTGCCGGACAGGTGCTGCAGTTGGCCGATCGGCGATCCAGCCGTCGAGGGCTTCGCCTTTTGTGGCGCGCAGATCGAGGGCCACGGCTCATACTGCGCGGCTCACCGAGCCCGCGCCTATATGCCAGCGCCGCCCCTCAACTTGCCGCCCGTAAAGCCGCTCTTTGCGCCATGGGGCGAGGCTTCGCGCTTAATTCGTTGCGTAGCGCCAGCGCTGGGGCGCTGAGGGCGGCCGAAGCCCTCGCCGCTCCGGATTTGACCGGCGCGAGCTTTCGGCCGTGTACGGGCTATGAACGGCGCCCCTGGTGAGCCTAGCCCTCCGCTATGTCCGAGCCGTCCGGCCGCCTGATACCACGCAAGACATTTACGCCCGTTTCAGCGGCGTTTAGTCGTGAGCGGCGGACATGATCGCGGTTTCGAGGTCTGAGGCGTCGGTCATATGGCGAGTTCCTTTCTTCCCGAGTTCATGAATTCACTAATTCACTGCTTACGTTTTTTGGAAGGAAGCGGCACAAACGAGCCGAGCGCATATTTCGCAAAGAGCAGGTCGACCGCCTCATCGATAAGTTGCTGCAGGCTGGTGTTGTGGTCGACGGCCGCGCGCTTAAGGGTCATGTGCATCTCGGGCGATACGAAATAGGTGATGTTCGTCTTGTCCGTATTCTGGACGCGCTTGCCGTGGATTACCGGCTTGGCGTCTTCGGTCAGATCGCGCTGGAGGTCTGCATTGAGCATGTCTTTGCCTTTTTTCATTGAGCGAGTTCCTTTTCGAGCCATTGGAAGAGCTTTTTGAACTCGTCGGCGCTCGGGCTTTTCGAGTTCTTTTCGCGGGCAGACTTCCCTTGCGCGATGGCGTCTGGAACGACGATGCGCTGCACGATCCGTGGCGGCGCGACCGGATGCCCTAGCGCTTCCAAGGTTCCCGCCATCTGCTCAGCCCGCTGTTGCTCGTGCTGAACCTGGACGATGTTCATGAGATAGACGTACCGCTTGTTCGCCCGCTTCGCGGCTTTGACTGTCGCCACGCTCGCCTCGATGTCCACCTCGAGCGGCCGGCACGGAACAAGGATCAAATCCGCAGCGATAAGGCCGGCGCTTGCCAAGGCCGCGTTCCGCCCCGGCAGATCGAGAAACACCCAAGCAAAGCCTTCCCTCTTGAGACGGTCGAGGATTGAAGGAAGCGAAACTGCGTTCGCCGCGATCGTGAATGGCCGCTCCTTATCTTCGCGCCGCTTGGCCCATTTGAGCGTCGTGGCCTGCTCTTCATCCATGTCGATGATCGCCACTCTGGCGCCGGATGCCGCAGCCTGGCAGGCCAGATTTATCGCCACGGCGGACTTTCCGACGCCGCCTTTTTGCTGCCCGAGCGCTACGATTCGCATCTTTTCAGCCTTTGCCAGTTATTCACGAATCTTCTATAACGTTAGCTCACAAGATCGTCAAGTAGTGAGTTAGTGAACTAACGAATTCAGGGGCGGAAGATGGCCGCAACGGCGACAATGAAGCGAAACGAGGCTGCGACGATCGGCGCGACGATTGCGAAGGCGGCAATCTGCGTCCTTCCTATCAGTCCGGCCGTGCGAGTGAACCTTGACGGCGCGGCCGGGCAAGGCGAGGCCTGGACGATCTTTGCTATCGGTTCGGTCATTGCGGGCGCTGTGTTCATCGAGCTTTGCCTGGAAGGCCGCGGCCTTGCGAGGTCCGCACTCTTTGCCGCCCTGGCCACCTTCTTCGTGAGCTTGAACGTGCTGAATGCGATCGGCAATGCGGCAAGCCATAGCGACGTTGCGCGCGACGTTGCATCGTCGCAAGCGGAGAAGAAAGGTCGCATCGTCGCAAGGCGTTTGGAACTGTCGCAAGGTCGCAAAGAGCAAGCGATCGTCGCGGGCGCCGCAACCTCTGAAAGCATCGAGGCGGATATTCGCGCCGCCAAGGCCGTCAATTCGCGCCTCTGGAGCGCGAGCTTCGAATGTGATCCGCGCTGGATCACGAAAGACGCGACGCGGGAATTTTGCAGCGACGTTGCCAAGCTGGAAGCGAAGAAAGCGGCGGCGGCCCGGCGCGATGAAATCGACCGCCAGCTTGGCGAGCTTGACACGAAAGACGTTGAAGCGCCGCCTTCCGCCGTCGATAGCTACGTCGCCAACATGGGCCGCTTTATCGGCATGCTTGGCTATTCCGTGGACGATAAGGCGAAGGAGCTTATCGCCGCCTCTCGTGATTGGCTCAAAGGCATCGGCGTGGAGCTGCTCGCAGCGTTCGGCCCGGCCGCACTGCTCGCCCTTCTTTCGCGCCCCGCGCTTCCACAAACCCAAGCGCCACAAGCCCAAGGGAGGCCCGCGGAAGCCGCGAAGGCGAAGCCCCTCCCGATCGTCGCGGAAGCCCGCGAAGCCCCGCCAGCGGCCCACGCTGCGACCGTCGCAACGTCGCAAAGCGACGATCCCGAAATAGCCGCTTTCATCGGCCGCCGCGTGGAAACCGTTCAAGGCGAGTTCATCGGCGCGACCGCGCTTTACGACGCCTGGAAGGCTGATTGCGTGGCGCATGCTGTCGAGACCGGATCGCAAAAAGCTTTCAGCCAGCGCATTCAAAAACGCATCGGATATGACCGGAACAACGGGCGGCCGAAATACTGCCACGTTCGGCTAAAGGCGAGAGCTGAGCCCATACCGTTGCGCCTTGTGGTCAACGCCTAAGTTGAGCCTGTGCGCATGCGGTGCAAAATTGCTCACAGGTTATCCCCTCGAATCGTGTAAGGGCGTGGGGATTAAGTCAGCAGGTAGCGTCGGAGTAGACAGCAAAAAACCCAGCTCGGGCTGGGCTTGCTACCGGGGAAACCGGCTAGAAAAGTCTGTTTGGCGACTGCTTTTCTCGCTCATCCTCCCCTGATTCGCAAGCCATTTCTGAGAAGCCTTTCGGCTGCTCTCAGCTCCGAGCATAGCCTCGGGAGAAAATCACCGTGCGAGACATTCGCGGCGGCCGGCGCAGCATTCGCGCCGGTCAGGAAGACGCCCATTGCCGGGTGATCAGCTACGAGGAACGGGAGAAGCTTTGGCGCGATGCCCTCGAGCGTGAAAACGCCACCCGGAAGAAAGGCTGCGCCAATGGCGAGCTTGGCAAGGCGGCCTTGGCCGTGCTGCACAGCCTGCTATTTGATTTCCTCAACATGAAGACCGGCGCTTGTTTCCCACGCGTGAGGACGCTACAGGCGAAGCTGCAGCCGTGGTACAGCCGCGCCGCTATCTTCCGCGCCATTGATCGCCTCGAGGCCGCTGGCATCGTCCAGCGCGTGCACAGGCGCATGCGGAACGCGGCGAAGGTGGTCCAGGGTGCGAGCCTCTATGTCTTCGCCAGGATCACCGAAGCCGAGCAAGCCATGGTGACGAAGGCGAAGGCGCTCGCCAAGGCCACGGCCCGCGCGATCCGGCCGGTGCTATGGCGTGGTCGACCATCAGAGTCTCACTCTGCGCCGGTTCGTTTGGAGAACCCTATTTTTTACTCTGGAAAGAGGGGAAAAACGCCGGCCGAGGTCGAACCATGCCACCGCGCAAGCGTCGGTTCGCAAATGAAAGCGCTGCTCGCGAGCTTAAAACGCCGTCCGCTTGCTGCGTAAGCGGTGGCTGAATACCTTTTTTGAGGCTTCGAGCGGCCGATCGGCGGCAAAGCCGTGGGCGAGAAATCGGCCCGGTTTAGATCAATTTGGGCCACCGATGGGCCACCGGAAAAGATCGAAGGGCCGAAAAGCCCAATAAACATTGGAATAAGCCCGCCAAGACATGCTGATTAAAAAACAGGCTGCGCTTATTCAACTGCGGCCGGCGTAGGCACACTTAAGCCCGTTTCTTTGCGGGCCTTGCCGCGGGCGGATCGAGCGTGATCCGAAGCCGACTTCCCGTTGCCGTAGCCAGGCGCTGCAGTGTCCGCGTGGACGGTAGCGAGCGCCCGCTTTCGAGCCTAGCAATCACAGTGCGGGAAGTGTCCATGCGGTTCGCAAGCTCGTCCTGCGTCAAGCCCGCACGCGTACGCGCCTCGATCATCTCGCGAGCGAGGGCGAACTCTGTTTCAAGCTCGGCATAGGCCTTGGCATAGCCGGGCTTCTGCATCCACTTCTGGTGCAGATCGCTCACCTTTGTCATTTCACTTCCTTCGCCCGCTTCAAGGCCAAATCGATTTCGCGGCGTGGCGTCTTCTGCGTCTTCTTCACGAAGGCTCTCACCACAATCACACGCTTCCCCCGTGCCGTCACATAAAGTGCTCGCGCGATGCCGCTGCGGGCCTTCATGCGGATTTCCCAAATCGGCCCTTCGAGGTGCTCAACGAACGGCTCGCCAACCTTCTCCAAGCCGAGCGCTTCAATCAGCCCCACGATGTGGACAAATCGCGCCCGTAGGTCGTCAGGCAAATCTTCGAGCTCTTCATCGACGGTCGCGTTTAGGGTTTCAACAGTCCAGGTCATCACAACGTAGCAATTTTGCTACCTTTCGGCAATAGGCAGGGGCGAAGATTGGAAAACGCTTTACTACCAGTAGACAGCGCGAAACGCCGATCGGCGCGACGGCCGCTCACGGGCTTTAGGGTTGGTCCGCAGACAGACCCACCGGAACGTCGCGATGACTGTATGAAACCCCCATTCGCGGCCAGCTCGCGCCATTCCGGGCGTAGAAGTTCCGTTGATCCGTATCAAAGACGATAAGTCTAGCTCATCCCAAAGATGAGCTGTTTGAACTGGCTGGTTTTTATCATAATGGCAAGCGCGCTTGAACATAGCCACACGCCCGAAGGGGTCCGGGAACGTCTCGCACAAGGGGCGAGCGTCAGCTATTTGCGTGACTGGATCTATGGCGCAATTGATGGCGGGGTCACGACCTTTGCAATTGTGGCCGGGGTTGTTGGCGCGAACCTCCTCTCATCCGTAGTGCTGTTGCTCGGCTTCGCCAATCTGGTCGCCGACGGATTCGCCATGGCTGCGAGCAAGCGCAACGGCTATTATGCCGATCTTCTCGAAGAGGCTGCCGCCTCACAGCAAGTACATCACGATCAGAAAAATTATCGTCAAAATAATCAGCTGCCATGCCCGCTCGATGAGACGCTCAAACCGCATAAGCATTTGCATCCTCAATCTCCTTCGCTGCGGCGATAATTTCGTTTTCGTCGAAGTTCCATGTGCGCTTGTTCATGCTACGCGACCTCTTTCGCTGAATACATCTCAAACTGTCGAGTGGCGGATGCCAATCCTGCCGCAATTCCGCCAAGATAAGCGACCCCGTCGCCTCCTGCTCGTTCTTCTCCAACTTGACGGATACTTCGGCGAGCTGTTGTTTTTGCCAGTACAGCACGCCTCCGGTGCCGACCAGCACCATCAGGCACGCCGCCACCACGCCGTTGATCCATGCTTGCCGCCGTTGCTGCCGTTTGAGGCGCTGATGCAGATCATCAGTCGCCAGGCCCGTCAGGCCCGCCGCGATTTTGGCCAGCCCGAGCGTTCGGCCATCACCGGTCTTGCGCAGGTCCGGCCCGAGGATCGTGACCGGTTGGTCCGTGACCGAGCCGTCAGCCGCCAGCGGCAGGCGGCAGGCCTCGATGGCCCGCAAATCGCCCTTGGTGAGAAAATCCTTCGGCCGGCTCGCCAGATCGTGAGCGTGCGGCTCGTTTCCGGCGGGACTCTTACCTTTACGGCGTCCCCTTTGTGGAGCGCAGCGCGTGACGGGGCGAGCGCGCCCAAAATTGGGGGCGCATCCACTAGAGCACGTCCCTCGTCACAAACTCACGACATGGACATTGTTGGCGTCTTCACCTTTAACTTCGATCAGGAACCGGCGATGTTTTCTCGCCGATTCCTCCGATCCGTGCGCGGCAAACGGCACGCCATTTGTGTTTGTGGTCAGGTGAGTGGCCCTCCTCTCGGCTAGTAGCTCGCAGAATTCGCGGCTCTGCACTGCAATAACTTTTTCCTTTGTCATGTTTAATGATTCCATCATGCAGCTTAAGGCAGCCGCACGTAAGGAACGCAAGAAACGTGCCAGTTAGTTGGTTAGCGGGCTTAAAATTAAGCAGGCCGCCATCGCCGTGGACGGATTCCG
>Ga0074046_10002919_pt1 | contig 14540 bp, 10 predicted proteins | sample BogForMeECP23OM3_FD_94441 | JGI IMG/M metagenome (GOLD analysis project Ga0074046, IMG submission 94441) | Bog forest soil microbial communities from Calvert Island, British Columbia, Canada - Bog Forest MetaG ECP23OM3 | ecosystem: Environmental > Terrestrial > Soil > Wetlands ...
CGCCGAGATCCTGGCCGACGTCGCGCATGCGCTCTACGGAATACCGGATGTAGCGGCGGTGATCGAGGCGCTGGCGGACCGTTTGCGCCTGTTGCTCCGCACGCGACTGGTTTGTGTGCTGCTGAAACGCGAGGGACCCTTCGAACTGCGGGCTGTTTCTGCCGAGACCCCGCAACTGGCCACGGCGGCGCGCTCCCGCCATGACCGTCAGACGCTGCGTTTTGCCGCGGATCTGGCGCAGCGGGCCGTGGCTGCGGGAGAGCCGCTTACGCTCTCGATTGGAGCGGAAGTGCACTCGCTGGGCAATCTGGTCTCTCCCGGGATGCTGATCGCGGCGCCGCTGCGCACCTCGCGCACGCAGGGCGCGATCCTGGTGTATCCGCGCCAGCAAGGCGTCTTCACGCCGGAAGAACAGGCGTTAGTGGCGGCCATCGCCGGGTTTGGCGCGGTTGCCGTGGCCCACGCGGAGCTGTATGCCACCGCCCGTGCCCAGGCGCACGAACTGCATCAATTGCTGGAGATTTCTTCGGCCCTGAACTCCAGCGGCAATCTCGAGCACTTTCTGGAGACTTTCGTTGTCCACGCGGCCGACTTTCTGGGCTATGGCCGTTGCTCCATCGCCCTGCTGGAGGATGACCGCTTCCTCATTCGTTACCGGGTCGAAAAAGGGGAAGTACAGCGCGTCGAGATGGACGTTCCCGAAGGCGTCGTGACCCGGGCTTTGCGCGCCAAGGAAGTGTTCTGGACCGACGATGCCAGCCGCATCCCCGGAATCAACCTGGACGCGATCGCCGAACTCCGCATACGCCAGTTGCTGGCGGTGCCGTTGCTGGGAGCGAACGGGCAAGTCCTGGGAATGTTCAATGTGCTGGACCGTCAGGACAGCGCCGGCATTTCGCAGGAGGACATCCGCCGCGCCCGCGCCCTTTCCAACCAGGCGGCAGTGGCGCTCGAAGTAGCTCGGAACCTGCACCTTTCGGAACAGCATCGTCGCCGCGCGGAAGCCCTCATCGAGCTGGCGCGCGAAATCAACGGCGCCTTGCGCCTGCCTGAGTTTGCCCGGCGCTTCGTGAGACGGGCCGCGGATCTGACCGGCTGCCACGCCGGCTTGCTGGCAGTGCCGCATGAGGGGCGTTTGCAAGTGGCCGCCCTGCATCCTCAATCGGGGCATCCAACGGCGACTTCTCAAGCCGAGGGGGATGCCGCTCAGCCGGCATCTGCGGAAGAGCGAAATGTGGCGTCGGCCGAAGCGCGGCCGCCAAAGACTGTTTCGCAGAACGATCCCGCTCTCGATCGCGGGCTGGAGCGGACGCTGGCGGCAGCTCTGGGCGAATTCGTGGCGCGTAACGCAGAAGCGGTCACCTACGGCTCGGCGGAAAAACTACTGGGTCCGGAGGCCGCCGCTGGCCTGCACTGGAGTGATTGCACCATGGTCCGCTTGCCCGCCGCGAATGGAGAGCTGGCAGGACTGCTCGCTCTCTCCGGGAATTCCCGGCCCTTGGATCGTGAAGACCGAATCTTTCTGGAAACGATGGCGGGCCACGGCGCCATGGCTCTGGAAAACGCCGGGCTGTTTACGCGCATCGAGCAGGCCAATCGCCACTGGATGGCGATCTTCGACGCCATCAGCGATTTCATTGTGGTGCACGATCGTACGGATAAGGTTCTGCGCGTCAATCGCTCGCTGGCCGAGATGATCGGCGTCTCGCCGGCAGAACTGGTGGGCACGGACATGAGGTCGCTGCTGGCGTTGACCAGCGATGTCATGCCCTACTCGTGCCCCTTCTGCCGGGCCATGTCCGATGATTCGGACGAATTCGTGCATCCCGTATTTGATCGCACCTACCTGGTCTCCACTTCGCGGGTGCATGGCGCTTCCGACGAAGGCGTGCAGACCATTCATGTGCTGAAAGACATCTCTGACCGGCGCGAGGCGGAACGGCGTTACCGGGAGCTGTTCGACAATATTCAGGAGGGTCTGTTCTTCAGCACGCCCGCCGGCCGCTTTGTAGAAGTAAACGATGCCATGGTGCGCATGCTGGGCTATGCCACGCGGGAAGAACTGTTGCAAGTGGACATTCCCACGCAGCTTTATTTTTCACCGCAGCAGCGCGAGCACCATGCCGAGGTGATGAAGCAGGAAGGCCAATTGCACAATTTCGCGGCAACCCTCCGACGCCAGGATGGATCGCCCATCCACGTGCTGATCAACGCTTTCGGCCTATACGACCACCTGGGGCGCCTGCTGCAGGTTCGCGGGTTGATGCTCGATGTGACCGGCCTTCGCACCTATCAGTCCGAACTGCATCGGGAGCGGGATTTTTCGGGCAAGATTCTCAACCACACGCAAAGCATGATTCTGGTGGCCGATACGGCGGGTCTGGTCAGTTACGGCAACCGCCGCTGGTACGACGCCGGCTTCGAACAGCGCGAACTGATTGGGCGTCCGCTGGTGGAACTGGGGGCGCCCGCCTATGTCCGTCCGCTCTCTGCGGCGCTCGAGCAGACGCTTAACGGCCAGCAGGTCGACAATCTGGAACTGGAGATCATGCGCGCGGGCAGCGTGGCGGGAAAGTTCTCAGCCAACCTGAGTCCTATGCGCGATGAGCAGGGAACTGTGACCAGCATCGTGGTCGTGCTCACCGACATTACCGATTCCGCCATTCTGCGCGACAAACTGGTGCACGCCGAGAAAATGGCTGCCGTCGGGCAGTTGGTTTCCGGTGTGGCCCACGAGGTCAACAATCCCCTGACCGCGATTTTGGGATTTGCCGACCTGCTCATGGAGAATACCGATCTGCCCGAAGGTGCGCGCAAGGACCTGCGCGTGATTCTGGCCGAGGCCCAGCGTACCAAGCAGATCGTCCAGAACCTGCTCAGCTTTGCCCGCCAGATGCCGCCGCAGCGCAATGCCGTGCAACTGAATACGATCCTGCGCCGGACGGTGCAATTACGGGCCTACGACTTCATCAGTCATGGCATCGAAGTAACAGAAAATCTCGATGAGGAATTGCCGGAAGTGATGGGCGACGCGCATCAGCTGCAGCAGGTCTTTCTCAACATCCTGAACAACGCCTACGATGCGGTCCACGAAGTTGGCCGTCCCGCACGCATCGAGATCATGTCGACGAAGGCGGGTGAAGCGGTGGAACTCTCGTTCCGCGACAACGGCAACGGAATCTCCCATCCGGATAAGATTTTCGACCCGTTCTTCACCACGAAAGAGGTCGGCAAAGGTACTGGCCTCGGCCTCAGCATCTGTTATGGCATCGTGAAAGAACACGGAGGCGAAATTCTTTGTAACAACAATCTGGGCCAGCCGGGCGCCACGTTCATCGTCCGGCTGCCCGCAGCCTCCCACCCCGCTTCTTTAAGCGTAGCCGCAGGAGTAACACAACCATGAGCCTACCCGCGATGAAGTTGTCTCCTCTCCCTGTGCTGCTCATCGAGGATGAGCCCGCCGTCATGGCCTATGTACGGGCCGCTCTCGAGCGCAGCGGATATCCCGTGGTCTGCTGCGAATCCGGCGTCGAGGCCCTCCGCCTGCTCGAGAACGGCTCCTTCATGGGCGTCGTCTCGGACATGCGCACCCCGGGCGGCGTTGATGGAGGCCAGGTCCATGCCTGGATCGCCCGCCACCGCCCGGATCTGGCGGGGCGCGTGGTCTTCATCACCGGCGACATCGCCAACGAGGAAACCGTCGCCACTCTCCGCGAAACTGGTGCTCCGTGCGTGGAGAAGCCATTTCGCGTGCACCAATTTATCGAAGTCGTGTCGAAGACTCTAGGGAAGGTGTAGTGAACAGTCCATCGAACAAAGAAGACCTGCGCATCCGGCTGCTGATCGTGGACGACGAGCAGAGCATCCGTAAACTCTGCGTCACGGTCGGCGAGGCCCTCGGTTTTGTCTGTCTCGAGGCCGAGAGCGGAGACTCCGCCCTGGCCCTGCTGGAGGAGCAGCCGGCTCACATGATTCTGACCGATCTGGTCATGCCCCACATGTCGGGCCTGGAGTTTCTGGAAAAGGTGAAAAAGCTTCTGCCCCGCACGGAAGTGGCGCTCATGACCGGACATGGCTCAATCGAAACCGCGGTGCAGGCCATGAAGCTGGGCGCTTATGACTACATCACCAAGCCGTTTTCTCCGCTGGAAGAATTGCGGTTATTTCTGCGGCGCATGGCGGAAAAAGTCCGTCTGGTGGAGGAAAACGAATTTCTGCGCCAGCGCATGGACTCGGAAACCGCGGCGCACGGCATCGTCGGGTCGTCGGCACGAATTCAGGAAGTTCTGCGCATGGTCTCGCGCCTGAAAGATACGCGTACCCCGGTGCTGATTTACGGGGAAAGCGGAACGGGCAAGGAATTGGTGGCCCGCGCTATCCATTTCCGCGGCGTGTTTGCCGGCCGTCCTTTTGTGGCCGTAGACTGCGGGTCGCTGGTGCCGACGCTGATCGAGAGCGAGCTGTTCGGCTACGAAAAGGGTGCGTTCACCGGGGCGCTCAAATCCAAGCACGGATTGTTTCAGAGCGCCGACGGCGGGACCATTTTTCTTGACGAAGTGGGTGAATTGCCTCTGGAACTGCAGGCCAAGCTGCTGCGTGTTTTGCAGGAAAAAGAAGTCCGCCCGGTGGGCAGCAACCAGAGGGTCAAGGTGGACGTCCGCGTGATCGCTGCCACCAACCGCGATCTGGAAGCCGCGTACAAGATTGGAGCCTTCCGCAAAGACCTGTTTTTCCGCTTGAATGTCGTCGCCCTGCACGTGCCGGCGCTGCGGGAGCGACGCAGCGACACTCCCATGCTGGTGCACTGGTTCCTCGACAGGTTTGCCCATGACTCAGAAATGCACGTCTCCAGCGCTGCCATGAAAGCCCTGATGCAATACGACTGGCCGGGCAATGTGCGCGAACTGGAAAACTGCATCGAGCGCGCAGTGGCGCTGGGCAATGGACGGATTATCGACCTCGGCGATCTTCCCCCCGCCATTGCCGCCGGCTCGACCGGTCCCGCCGTGCCCACGCGCTCCGCGGCGGAGGGCCCGGTGGCCTTCGATCCGGATCTGGCTGGAACCCCGGCGGTACCGGAATCGCCCCAGACTCCAACTGGGACCACCGATCTCGAGGATATCGAGAGAGCTACGATCCAGCGCGTCTTTGAGCAGGTGAAAGGCGACAAGGCTCTGGCCGGACGCATGCTGGGCATCAGCCGAGCGACCCTGTACCGCAAGCTGAAGCGCTACAACATCGGCATCGGATCACCTGGATCGGGATCGTCGAGCCACACGCTGCAATAGCCTGGTGGTTCTGGCGTTGTGAGCTCGGTCCTGAACTTCCCTCAATGATTTTGGGTTCTTGGGAATCTCTCGAATTGGACGCAAACATGGGAAGATACTCCATGCTCAATGAGCGGGGTATGGAACGTCGTCGCCGCCCCCTACTTATCCCGGTACTGTTCGTAACGATTCAGGAGGGAACCGGGTGGCCGACGAAGCACAGGTTGGTAGGAATCAGTCCGGGAAGAAGTAACAAGGAGGACGTATGAAGAAGGTCCTACTGGTATCGCTAATAGTCGTACTGGCTTCAGTGTGCTGGGGGCAAGACCCTGCTCTCAAGGCAGTCCCTCCAGTCAACTCCAATACTATAAGGGTTGCCCTAACGGCTGGAAGTACTCAACAGACGGGAGAAGTGCTGGAAGTGTTCCAGGAAAAGTGTTCAGACATCAATGTAACTCTCTCTCAAGAGAAAGCGGACTACTTCCTGGAAGCATCCGACGTTCCACCCCATGTGAAGTACGTGCTCTTCAACAAAGATGGAGATGCTATATTCCTGGCAACTCCAGCTCACTCTGATAATGCCGCCAAGGATATATGCAAGTTCCTTGGTCGGCTAAGGAGATAGTAACCACGTAGATCCTTCTGGTAGTAATACTGTTCTTGATCATAGCCCTAAGGTGAAACATGGGGATTGAGAGGAGAACAATTTGCCTAGAACGCAAGCGGACACTCCGGATCGCTCGACATCATCGTGAAGCTTCATATACTATTCGCCATAGTAGTGAGGAGATAATCTGTGAGCTCATCGCATGTGAAGTTTTTCTTCTGGTTGATTCCGGTTCTGTTGTTTTGCCTCTGTCCTTTTGCGGTCCGGGCTCAGGACAGCGCGAGTAAGACCACCTCGGTCACGGGATGCCTGGCGAAGGGCGTCGAAAGTGGAGGCTATTACATTGCCGGCGCAGACGGGAAGTTTTGGGAATTGAGCGGCAAAGTAGACGCCACTCATGTCGGGCATGAGGTTACGGTTCAAGGCCATGTTCTGCACCGCGCCCCGGCCGAAGAAGCGAAATACGCCGACAATGAAAAGCAGGAGGCCAACGGGAAGCCGGTGGCCGATTTTGAAGTCAGCACCTTGAAGATGATAAGCGACTCCTGCCAATAGCTTTTCTCTTTCCGCATTGGACGGGCTGGTCGGGCAGGCGCCGACCAGCGACCGCGGATGTGAGACGAGTGTCTCAGCCTGAGACGCCAGACGTCGCTGAAGCTTAACCAACTCACGCGAAGCGGGCTCTAACCCGCTGAAAATGCACTCACCTCAGTGCTAGACCTTCCGTTCCCAAATGTGGCTGCCGCGTTGCTCCGTTCTTGCCGAACCGCGGATTCTGGCTCCCCGAAGCTCTTTCTAACCGGGAAGAGGGGGAGCCCAACCCGCATTTGAGGTCGGGCAGAGCGAGTCTGGGGAAAGGTTGTCATCGCTTGGCGCAAGAAGCCACAGCAACGGCGCGCAGCGCGCAGAAAGCCAGCCTGGTGGCAGGACTGGCCTGCTTTTTTCCGGAAGCTACACCGGTGCGGATCCCGGTCCAGCTGGCGCGCGTGCTCGAAGGCGACGATGCCTCCGCCGCCCGCTTCAGCGAAAGCACGGTAATCGAATTTGGCACTCCTCGGGAAGTTCTTTTTTCGAGCAGCACGCCGTTGGAGTTCGCCGACGCCGTGCGTCTGCGAACCTCTGACGGTTCGCTCGATGTCGAAGCCTCGGTCGTTGCCGTGCAATATCACCCGGGCAAGACCGTGGTCGCGGCCCGGTTTCTGAAGGAAGTGCCCAACTGGATCGTAAAATCATGAACTCTTCAACGCCCGATAAAGATCTCGCTGCTCAGTGGAGTGTCGCCCGCCGTCTGTATCCGATTTACTTCGAACTGGCGCGCGAGTTCGTCATTGACGTCCCCGCCTGCGCCGATCTCGAGGCCGGAACCGAGGCGCCCGGCAAAGAGGCAGTCGAACAAGCCAATCGCTGGATCGAAGAGATGGACCAGCGCGTCCAAGTCCACCAGTTGCGTCAGTTCCTGCAGACCAGTTCGGTAGTGAGTCCGGACGGCTTGCTGGGTCTGGCCCAGCATTTTCTCGCGAAAAAGGAAAGAACGGACGCCATACGCGACAAGGTTGATTTTCTGCTGGTGCAGTATTTCAGCCAGCTGGCGCCCACCGGCCTGGTGGATGCGGAAGTGGATCTGGCCTACGTGGCTCAGGCCATGACGCCGGTGCTGGGGAAAGTGGAGCTGAAACCGCCGGTATGGCTCAACGCGCTGGACCGCGTGCTGGAAGCGGCGCGCCGCTGCCGCTCGCTGGATGAATTGCTCCACGGCGGGGTTCTTGAGCAGGGACGGAAAGCCAAGAGTCTGGCGGGCGATCTGTTCTACCTGCCGGTGGCCCTGGTGGCCTTTACTCGCTTCGGATATCTCATGCGGCGGGTGTTCTTCCGGCTGATGCTGGGGGATCTCAACCTCATTCTCGACGGCCTCAGCGAACTGGAAGAGAAGGGAATCAAAACGATCGATTGCCGTCGGGCCCAGTTTTCGGCTGAGGAACCCATCCTCCGCCTGCGCATGATCTGCCAGTCGTGGAAGGTGATGTTCCAGGCCGAATATTCCTCGGGCTCGCCATTGCGCATGCTGGTGGACCTGCGGGCTTCGGTGGATTACGCTCTCGGCCGCGGGAAGACGCAAGAGGCAGAGACGAAGGCGGATGCCAAGACCAAGGCCGCGCCCGGCGCTAAACCCGCCGCTAAGCCGGCAGTTCCTGCGGCCAAGCCAGTTGCAAAACCGGCAGCGGCAGCTCCGGCGAAACCGGCTGCCACTCTAAAACCAGTCGCAAAACCAGCGGTCCACCCGGTAGCTGGGGCAAAGCCGGCGCCTGCGATGGCAAAGGCGGCTGCTTCGGCAGCGAGTGCGAAGGCCCCAACCGTATCCAGGCCCGTTGCCCGGCCTGCAGTTGCGCCCGCAGCCGCGGCGAAGCCCAAGGCCAAGCCGGTCGACAGTTCCGAGGTGCCCGAGTTCGAGATTTCGAGCGAGGGAGACTGGGACGCCGACTCCGGTGAGCAGCCCGGAAAAAAGAAAGGCTGAGAAGAAAGAAAGTTCGTGGACACTCCGACCGTACTGATCATTTCCGACGAAGCCGACTTCTCCCGGCGCATCACTGCTCGCTGGCAAATGGAGCGCAATGTGCCCATGTTCACGCTGCTGAGCGGGGAGTTGTGGCCCCGGTTTGCCGTGGATGGGTTCGACGTCGCGATCGTTGGCGAGCTGCGGAGGGACCTGCTGTCGGTGGTTCTGGAGGCGCTGCATTCTACCGGGCAGCCGATTTTTTGTGTGTGTCAGAGTGCCGCGACGGCGCAACTGGTGCGCGAGCGCTGGCTGCGTGTCTCCATCCTGCGGCCGAGCGAGCACTGGCTCGAGACCCTGGTCCTGGCGGCCAGCGAAGCGGTGCATCGTTCGCGCGCGGAAAGCCGGGCGCGAATGGCCGAGTTCAACTGCGCCGCTCTCCAGCGCCAGGCCACGCTGGGCCGCTACATGGTGGAGATGCGCCACAGCCTCAACAACGCTTTAACCTCGGTGCTGGGAAACTCGGACCTGCTGCTGCTCGAACCGGGCAGCCTCTCGGCGCAGACCCGCGCCCAGATCGAAACCATTCGCAATATGACGCTCCGCATTCACGAAATCATGCAGCGCTTTTCGTCGCTGGAAAAAGAGATGAATGTGGTGGCGCAACAGGCAGAAAGGGATTCCGGCAAGTCGTTTGCGGCTGCGGCCGCCGGCGATTAGACAATTTAGCAATCAGCAATTAGCAGCTAACAACTGACCCTCCCCGGAAGAACGCTGATTTTACATAGTTCGGCGTGTGGGTTTGCGCACCCTCGGGGAAAGGATTCATGCATAAGATGATGGCGGGCGTCACCATTCTCGAGCACGAACTCTCCGAGCTCCGCCTGCTGGTCGAGCGCCAGGCGGGGATTCTGCTCGACTGCCCGAACAGCGCCCTGTCCGCACACGTAGCCGAATATCTTGAGACCCACGAATTGAGTTCCTGCGCCGCCTTGCTGGAACGGCTGGGCGCGGCAGATCAGGATCCCTCCGTGCTGCCGGTGTTTCTGGACGGGGTTCTCAACATCAATACGGGTTTCTTCCGCCATCCGGGAGCGATGAATGCCCTGGCCAGATGCGTGATCCCGCAGCTTTACGCCCGCAAGTCGGAGGACGGCCCCTGCACGCTCCGCATCTGGAGCGCAGGCTGCTCCACGGGTGAAGAAGCGTACTCGATCGCCATGGCCCTGTGTGATGTGTTGCCGGTCGGAAACGGGAGTGTCAACGGCAACTCCACTAACGGCAATGGCTCGAAGGAAAAGGCATCTGGGCGCAATGGCAGTTCGGCTGAGAATTCTGGACCGCCTGCAACCACGCAAGCCACCAAGGATTGGTCAGTCCACATTGTCGGCAGCGACTTGCTGCGTTCCGCCATTGAGATCGCCGAGCGCGGACTTTACCCGCAGTCGGCCCTGGCGGGCCTGCCTCCGGCGACCATCCGCGCCTGCTTCACAAAAATTGGAAACATCGGCGCCGGACAGAACGGCTCGAAAGACGGAAACTTGAGCGACGGGAACTCGAATGGCTCGTCCAACGGATCAGTTACGGGATCGAACAACGGGTCCAACGGCAGCGCCCACCTGCTGGTGAAGCCGCGCCTGCGCAGCCTGGTCACCTTCAATACCATGAACCTGATCAAGCCGGTTTACATCGGGCGCTTCGACTGCATCTTCTGCATGGACTTGCTGCCTCACCTCTCCCGCGCCCAGCGCACCGCATTGCTGGAGCGCCTGCATCTCTACCTCGAACCCGGCGGGTACCTCTTCCTGAGCCAGACCGAGAAGCTTTGCTCGTCGAATCTGAACTTCCGTTCCGAGACCTTCGACGGATATACTTTCCACCGCAAACCGCTGGCGGCTAGCGCCGCGTATGGACGATAGCCAGCATCCGAGCCCATGTGGGGACAGCTGCCCTCGGCTGTCCGGCCGGGCGAAGCCCGGCAGCCGCTCCACTGCCACGGATTCACACTGATCCTCACGGATAAAACCACTGCGGGGTGCCCCAGGTCTCGCCGTTTTTGCGAGACCTGGGAACAGGCCGGGACCGCAGGGGTTACGCTTCCCACATCTCGCAAGAGCGGCGAGATGTGGGGCACCCCATGTTTTATTGCTACTGCCGGAAGGTCTGCGCCAGCCGCCCGAAAGCTATAACCCCAGACTCTTGAGGTGTTGTTCAACGTCAGATTTCTCGCATAGGTTCTTGGGCCATTCGTGCGATTTGTCTCGATATCGCGCCGCGGTCGCGTCGTACAGCTCTTTGAATGGCGGCTGCCATTTTCCACTTTGACTTGACGCGAACTTGAGGCACTCGAAGATGAGTTTTTCCGCGATCACGGACGTTTCCTTATTCCAGTCTGGGCGATCATTCGTCTTCCCCTTTGCCGTGGTGGGATGGCCCTTGCGGTGGGCAGTATCCCTGTACTCGGTCAGGTGAAGCAAGTGAACCTCGATTGGGTGTTCGTACTTGTCTAGGCACGCATCGATAGCTGGCGGGATCGCCGGAACGCGAAAGTCGGAGAGCAGTATGTCCTCCTTCCTTGCTCTACTACTCCTGCAGAACTTGATTAGCGAACGGGCGTGCAACAAAAGGCAGTCACGGACCATTACGTCGATATTGGGCAGGTCTTTGTCAAACTGCCCTTTTTGGGTTCCATTCTGCCCCACCATGTTCCACGCGCACCCGCTAGCGGCTAGCCAGCGATGGCTGTCAATCACGTGAAAAAACGCGTCCTTCTTATCTAGGTTTGTCATAGGCGAACATCTCCTACGCGAACAAGAACTCCTTCGTCCTTAACTCCTTGATCGTGTCCCTGAGCCTCGCCGCCTTTTCGAACTCGAACCGCTTGGCGGCTTCGCGCATGTCGCTTTCCAGATTCGCAATGTAGGCGTCCACTTCCTCCTGCGACTTGAACTCGGGAATGCCGTCCGCCTCACCCGAAGTCAGGTCGGTGTAGTCGGCGGCCACGATCGCCGCCAGCGTCATGTCCAGAGGACGAACGATCGACTCGGGAGTGATGCCATTGGCTTCGTTGTATGCACTCTGAATCGCCCGCCGCCGCAGGGTTTCATCCATGGCGCGCTTCATCGAATCGGTTTGTCGATCGGCGTAAAGAATCGCCCGTCCGTTGAGATGCCGCGCGCAGCGCCCGATCGTCTGAATCAGCGATCCCGACGAACGCAGAAAGCCCTCTTTGTCGGCGTCGAGGATCGCCACCAGCGACACTTCTGGCAAATCCAGCCCTTCCCGCAACAGATTGATGCCGATCAATACATCGAACTCGCCCTTGCGCAAATCGCGCAGAATCTTCACCCGCTCCAGGGTTTCGATCTCGGAATGCATGTAGCGGCACTTCACCCCCACTTCGGCGTAGTACTCAGCCAGGTCTTCAGCCATGCGCTTAGTTAGAGTCGTCACCAGCACGCGCTCTCCGCGCTCCGCGCGCGAACGAATCTCGTGCAGAAGATCGTCAATCTGCCCCTTGACCGGCCGCACCTCGACCTCGGGATCGATCAGCCCGGTTGGCCGGATAATCTGCTCCACCACCACGCCCGCGGACTTGGTCAGCTCATACGGCCCGGGCGTCGCCGAAACATAAACGATCTGGTTGGTGCGATGGTCAAACTCTTCAAACGTCAGCGGCCGGTTGTCGAGCGCCGAGGGCATGCGAAATCCGTATTCGACCAGCGTTTCCTTGCGCGAGCGGTCGCCGTGATACATACCGTGCAACTGCGGCACGGTCTGGTGCGACTCGTCGAGGAACAGAAGAAAGTCGCGCGGAAAATAGTCGAGCAGGGTTGGCGGGGGCTCACCCGGCAGCCGTCCCGTGAAATGGCGTGAATAATTCTCAATGCCGTGGCAGTAGCCCATGGTCTTGATCATTTCCAGATCGAACATGGTCCGCTGATGAATGCGCTGCGACTCGACCAGCCGCCCCTGCTTTTCGAGTTCGACTTCCCACCAGGCCAGCTCTTTCTTAATGGACTCGACCGCCGACGCGCGCGTTTCATCCTTCATGACGTAATGCGTCTTGGGATAAATCGGCAGCCGTACGTATTTCTGCTTGACGGTGCCAAACAGCGGGTCAATCTGCGAGAGCGCTTCGACTTGATCTCCCCACAACTCGATGCGATAGGCCATATCGTCATAGGTGGGGAAGACTTCGATCACGTCGCCGCGCACGCGAAACGTGCCGCGGCGAAAGTCGGCGTTGGTGCGCTCGTAGAGAATGTCCACCAGCTTGCGAGTGATGTCCTCGCGCTTCATCTTCTGACCTTTTTCGAGAAACAACATCATGCCGTAATAGGCTTCCGGCGAACCCAGGCCGTAGATGCAGCTCACCGACGCGACGATCAGCGCGTCGCGGCGCTCAAACAGCGACCGCGTCGCCGAGAGCCGCAGCTTGTCGAGTTCATCGTTGATGGTCGCTTCTTTTTCGATGTAGAGATCGGCAGCGGGAACATACGCTTCGGGCTGGTAATAGTCGTAATACGATACAAAGTATTCGACCGCATTCTGCGGGAAGAAACTTTTGAACTCGTGATAAAGCTGCGCCGCCAGCGTCTTGTTATGCGCCATGACCAGCGTGGGACGGTTCACCGCGTCGATCACCTTGGCCATGGTGAACGTCTTGCCCGATCCGGTCACGCCCAGCAGAACCTGATGCTGCTCGCGGTCGAACACCCCGCGGGTCAGCGCCTGGATCGCGGCGGCCTGATCGCCTTGCGGCTTGTAGTTGGAGACGAGTTTGAAATCCATAGAAGAAGCTTCTAGCTGTTAGCTCTTAGCCTCTAGCTAACCCTTCCTTGTCATTCCGACCCGGAGCGAAGTCGAAGGGGAGGAATCTGTTGTTCACCCTCTGGGGACAGCTGTCCTCGGCTGTCCGGCCGAGAAAAGCTCGGCGGGATTTCTGCCCGGAGCGCCACAGATCCCAATTTCGCCGGCAGAGAATCCCTCTATTATAACGTCCCGCAATGAGGAGGACTATTTGCGAAGACGACGGCGTTCCGCGAGAGCTCAGCGGCAGGAAAGCACGCAAAACGAATCCGTGGAAATCCGCGTAAATCCGTGGCGAGTGAAGTCCAGGGTCACCCTACCGCCGGCCGCAGCTCCGCCTTCTTCGTGCTGATCGTCACATGTGCGGTGAGCTTCGGCGGCGGCCAGTCTTCGGTGTAGGCCTCGACGTCGATCGTGCCCGGAGTGCGGTTTGCCTGCACAATCACTTGCGCCAAGCCGTTGAACAGGCTGCGCCGGGGCTCTTTGTCGGACTCCTGACAATTAGGATCGCCGTTTCCCACGCCGATCAGGCGGCCTTCGCCGGTAACCTTGAAGTTGATCAAGTTGTCGGCGGTGGGAACCGAGCGGCCTTCTTTGTCCATCACTTCGACACGCAGAATCGCGACATCTTCACCGTCGGCGTCGATTTCGATGCGGTCGGCAGTCAAGCGGATCGATGCCGGCTCGCCGGTGGTCTCGCGCCTCTCGGTGAGCACGATCTTACCGTCCTTCGTGCCGCGCGCTTCGAGCACCCCCGGTTCGTATTTCACCTTCCATTCCAGATGCGTCAGTGGCTTCACTTTCTGCGAACCCTGGCTCTTGCCGTTCAGGAAAAGTTCTACTGAATCGAGATTCGAATGCACCCACACCGCAATTGGCTCGCCTTCGCGCTGGTTCCAATTCCAATGGGGAAGCAGATGGAGCACCGGTTCCGATCCCCACCATGCTTTGTAATAATAAAAGTTGTCTTTCGGGAAGCCGCACATGTCGACGATGCCGAATTGCGAGTTGATCGAGGGCCAGCCGTACGGTGTGGGTTCGCCGCGGTAGTCGAAGCCGGTCCAGGCGAAGCCTCCCGCCAGCCATTCGCGGGTGCCGTAGAATGTCCACCACTGTTCGGCGGTTTCCGCCCACGGCGGATAGTTCATATCGTAGGCGCTCAGCCAGTTGCGCAGCTTGTCGGTCGAATAGATGCCGCGCGTGGAAACGGTGCTGGCCGTTTCCGACCCCACGCAGGGCTTTTTCGGATGCGCCTTGTGCCACTCGTCCGGCACGCCCAGGTTGTAATTGAAGCCCATCACATCGAGGCCATCGGAAAAATGAGATCCATAAGCTTCGTTCACCGCCGCGGTGCAGAGGCGCG
>Ga0074046_10002920_pt1 | contig 14538 bp, 17 predicted proteins | sample BogForMeECP23OM3_FD_94441 | JGI IMG/M metagenome (GOLD analysis project Ga0074046, IMG submission 94441) | Bog forest soil microbial communities from Calvert Island, British Columbia, Canada - Bog Forest MetaG ECP23OM3 | ecosystem: Environmental > Terrestrial > Soil > Wetlands ...
CGAATGCATGCATTTTGGCGCAGTTGCTCGGGCTTAAAATGCTCTTGTCGCTTTGAACGATGTATGGCCCTTTCAGAATCGAGTAGGTGATGATCGTCTTGCCGTCATCCGCTCCAGGGGCCCAACGCATCAAATGGCCTTGTACTCGAAGAAGTTCGCCTGCATCTGCGAAACCGGCGTTGCAAAGAAAGGACACAGCCGATAGCCCTGTCAGTACAAGCAGTCTCATCATGTGGTAACCCACCCCCCTGGCCGCTCTCTGCGACTCAAGATCCCGGACTTTATTAACTCACGCTTAAGGTTAAGAATCAATGAGCGCGAGCTACACTGGGGGAAAAGCAAAAGTCGGGCCAGAATGAGTGAAAGCACAAATTTCAGAGCGCCCGGCGAAAGAATGAGAAGCGGTGTGCTGAAAGAATTTTCATCTTCGAAGACAAGACTGGTCTGGAAAAGTCCAGCCGCGACGCTACTTTGCGCTCTAACGCGGAATCGGGCATATCCGCGAGAAGTTCTTTCGCTGTCTCTTGCTTGAACGCTGGTAAGTAATATTATGACGCGCCAACAAGTCGCAGAATTTTCTAACCTTTAGTCGCTTTAACAACCTGCATTCGGGATCAGCATGGACCGCCTCCCTGTATTCGAACTGTTAATGAACGCCGATCCGATGGTGAAAGGAGTCATGCTAATTCTCGCCGTTGCCTCGGTTGTCTGCTGGACGATTGCGTTCGAGAAGCTGATGCGCATCCTTGCCTTCTCGCGGCAGGTATCGGCCCTTGAGCGCGCGGGCGCGGGCCGCGGCAAAGCTTCGGACTGGCTCGTGGATCGTGTGAGGCAAATCGCGGACGCGGAGCCGTTTGCGGATGACGAAACGCAGGCCGAGTTCAATGCAAGGCTGGAGAAGAGCCTGCAAATGGAAACAAGCGCACAGTTGCAGAGGCTCCAGTCCGGGCTTCCCTTCCTGGCGACGGTCGGGTCCACCGCCCCCTTTGTTGGACTCTTCGGAACGGTCTGGGGCATCATGCGCAGCTTCACGGGCATAGCGGCGGCCAAGGATACGAGCCTTGCTGTCGTGGCGCCGGGTATTGCGGAGGCCTTGTTCGCAACCGCAATTGGCCTCGCGGCGGCAATTCCCGCGGTGATTTTTTATAATCAGGCGAATGTTTCGCTGGGCCGCCTAGCGGACAGGCTGTCGGCGGCGGTGGCGAAATTTGCTAAAGTGAGGGTCTACGGTGAGGCCCACACACGGCCGGCCTTCGACTCGAAGCCTGCGGCGGTGCATGTAACTCAAGGATTGACCAATGGCGGGCTGGACCCCCGGTAACGGAACAGAGCGTCCTTTCCAGACGAAGATCATGGCGGACATCAACGTCACGCCGATGGTGGACGTCATGCTTGTTCTGCTCGTGATCTTCATGGTCACCGCGCCCTTGCTCGTCGCGGGCGTGCCGGTGCAACTCCCGAAGAACTCCGCGCAAAGGATCAGCCAGCCGAACAAGCCGGTCATCGTGACGCTCGCGGCGGACGCGCGTCTCTATATCAGGGACGAGCAGGTGGATGCCGGTTCGCTCATTCCCCGGCTTTCAGCCCTGCGGGCTGGAGAGGGCGACGCCGTCGTCTATCTCAGGGCTGACAAGACCATACCCTATGGCGAGGTGATGGAGCTTCTCGGCCGTCTTAGTTCGTCCGGCTACCAGCGGATTTCGCTCCTGTCGCAGGCGCAAGATGCCCAGGCAAGCCCGCAGGGTGTGACACCGCCCGGCAAGGCTGCGCAATGAACTGGGTTCGTTTTGGATCGGCAGGCGCCGCCCTTGGCGTACACGTCGCGGCGCTTGGCCTTTTCGTTTTTTCCGCTGCGCACGAGCCTGACCTGTCGGCATTGCAATCGGGCAGCGGCGACGATGACCTGACGATCGCCGCCACCGTCTCGGTGCAATCCGAGGAAAGTCTTGGTCTCGACGCGGCCTCTGTCCAGCGTCAGGAAGCCTCTCTGGGCGGACAAGCTGCCCCGCAGGTGCAGGAGGAGGTCAAGAAGGAGGAGGAAAAAGTCGAGCTTCCACCGGAGGAATCGCAAGAGCCCGTCCCGCTGGTGGAAGAAAAGAAGCCGGAAAAGAAGATCGTCGAGCCGAAACCCTCGACCCCCGCGCCCTCAAACGAAGCGCAGGAAGAGCAGCGCGCCGCAAGCCGCGCGTTCGAAGCTCGCCGGAACGAGGTGCTTTCGCTCTATAACAGCAGGGTCTATCAGGCTTTGATGAAGAACGCTCTGCGCCCCAAGACCATGGAGAAGGGGCGCGTCGTTCTTGAGTTGACGCTCGCGCCTTCGGGCGAACTTCTGGAGCATCATGTCGTCGTAAGTTCAGGCTCATCCACGCTCGACAAAACCGCGATGACATCGCTTGAACATGCCGCGCCATTCCCGCCCGTTCCGCCCGAAGTCACCAAGCAATCGCACACCCTGCGCGTCCCCTTCGAATACGCTGTGAAGTAAGTTCATACGGCTGAGCGCCGCCGCCTCTTTTGAGGATGCGAAAGGCCCCCATCTGTCAATGAGTAGCAATTAAAGTGGGTGCCGCGGTGAGTGTGATCGAAGCCGTCGATGTGAAGGCCGGACCGCAACCGGCAGACATTCTTTCTCGTCAGCGCGAGGCTTTTCTGCGCGCGGGTCCGCCGGATCTCGCCGAGCGCAAGGATGACATCGGGAGGCTGCGCGCGGCCGTCAAACAGGAGGCGGAAGAGATTGCATCCGTCATTTCCGCGGATTTCGGTAACCGGTCGCGGCATGAGACGATGCTTGCCGATGTCTGGCCGGTCCTCTCCTCCGCGCGCGAGACTCTGAAACATCTGGCGAGTTGGATGAAGCCGAAAAGCGTCGGCGTCGGCTTGGAGTTGCTGCCGGGCCGGGCGCGCGTCCTCTATCAGCCTGTCGGCGTCGTAGGCATCATCAGCCCCTGGAACTATCCGTTTCAGCTCGCTCTCATGCCGCTGATCGCAGCACTGGCGGCGGGTAATCGCGTCATGCTGAAGCCTTCGGAACTCACGCCACGGACGTCCGACTTCCTTGCGGATTTCCTGGGAAGGCTTTTTCCTGAAGAGAAGGTGGCCACGATTCTCGGCGGGCCTGATGTGGGCGCCGCCTTCTCCGCGCTGCCCTTCGACCACCTGTTCTACACCGGCTCGACCGAAGTGGGCCGACGGGTCATGCGCGCCGCCGCCGAAAACCTCACGCCGGTGACGCTCGAACTTGGCGGAAAGTCGCCCTGCATCATCGGAATGGACACGGCACTGCCCGCGGCAGCAGAAAGCATCGTATCCGGCAAGCTGCTCAACGCGGGCCAGACGTGCATCGCACCCGATTACGTCCTCGTTCCAGAGGATGTCCGGGAAAACTTCGTTGGCTTGATCCAGGAAGCCATCAAGAAGCTGTACCCGTCGCTCAAAGCAAACCCGGATTACACTTCCATCATCAACGCCCGGCACTATGCGCGTATAACGCACTATATCGAGGAAGCGCGACAGCGCGGAACGCGCATCGTGGAGATAAATCCTGCGGGTGAGTTGCTCTCGCCGGAGGAACGGAAGATCGCCCCCACGCTCTTGATCGATCCCGCTGGTGATCTCGCCGTGATGCGCGAGGAGATTTTCGGCCCGGTGCTGCCGATCAAATCCTATCGCACGCTCGACGAGGCCATCGATTACGTGAACAGCCGCCCCCGCCCGCTGGCTCTCTACTATTTCGGGCAGGACCAGGGGGACCGCGACAAGGTTCTGTACGGGACGACCTCCGGCGGGGCTTCAGTCAACGAGACGCTGATGCATGTCGTGGTCGAAAACCTGCCATTTGGCGGCATCGGCCCGTCCGGCATGGGTGCCTATCACGGCGTATATGGGTTCCAGACTTTCTCGCATCGCAAAGGCGTTTTCCTGCAAAGCCGATATAACGCTGCAAGCCTCCTGCGCCCGCCTTACCTCAAGGTTGCCGACGTCATGAAGAGGATCCTCCTAAGCCGTTGAGTGGGAGAAGCAAGTGAGGGCAACAGCCCCTTTATTCCATAGTTGTGATGAAATATTTCTCTCTTTGAGGTTGCGTCTACAAGACGTCAAAAAATAAGTGCCAATTTAACTGTGAGAAAAACGGCAAGATGTATTTCGCCTGCGGCTAAAAAGCCGGGAGAAAATCTTTAACGCCGTTGTTAAGGCATACCGACTCACTTAGCCCCACCATGGGCATTATGATTAAGTGGGGAAGTAATATGAAAAAGTGGGGACTGCGCGCCCGGGGGGCAGCGCTGATTTTGGCGGCGACCGGCCAGGCGTCCGCGGCCGACCTCTACGGAGGACCTGGACTTAAGGATAGTCCTGACATTGCCGCGCCTGCGCTTTGGGAGGGGTTTTACGCGGGCGGCCATGTCGGCGGCTCGTGGAACACTGCCACTGTTGACGATCACTACGAGTACGTTGGAGATCCTGTATCCAGCAACACCATGACCGGAACCGGCGTCATCGGCGGCGGGCAGATCGGGTACAACTTTCAGTGGGGCAACGTCGTCTTCGGCCCGGAGGCGGACTTCGGCTATCTCGGACTGTCCGGAAGCAGACCGGTTGCGTTGAACCCATCGCCGGATTGCTTGGCCCGCTACCCGGGGGACATGTGCGGGCTAAATGCAAGCTACTCAAGCTCCGGCGGTTTTTATGGCGACATCACCGGACGCCTCGGCTACTCGGTGGATCGCGCGCTTTTCTATGCCAAGGGCGGCGTTGCCTTCATCGATACAGACATCAAGGCCAATTACGTGGGGCAAAACTGCTCGACGGCGCGCAATTGCTGGCTGCGTCCGAATGCGCCGGTCAACTCCTCCACATTCAACTTCGATCAAAGCGACACGCTTTGGGGTTGGACGGTGGGCGGCGGCATCGAATACGCGCTGAGCCAGGAGTGGTCTGTCAAGATCGAATACCAGCACTTCGATTTCGGCAGCACGTCCTTCACGCATGATGGCGAGTACGACATCGCTGGCACGCCATGGCACTCGACGCTTGGCGGAAAGGTGGACGTTTCAAACACCGTGGACTCCGTGATGGTGGGAGTGAATTACCACTTCAACCTGCCTTCGGCCCTGAAATAGTAAGGTTACGGCAAGCGCGGCTCAATCGGCTTCCTGGCCGGCATAGGATGACTTGAGCGAGTCCAGGAAGCTTGCCGCGCTCGCCCTGATTTCAGCCTTTTTCGCATCGCTCATCGCGTCGATGGCTCGGTAGGCTTGCCTGAGTCTGTGGTTGCGCCCGAGCTTCTGCCGGTTGCGCATGAGGAAATCCCAATAGAGATAATTGAAGGGGCATGCTTTCCGCCCCGTGCGCAGCTTCACATCGTAGGCGCATCCCCTGCAGTAATCCGACATCTTGTTGATGTAGTTGCCGCTGGCCGCGTAGGGCTTGGAACCGAGCAAACCGCCGTCGCCGAAAAGCGACATGCCGAGCGTGTTCGGGAGTTCCACCCACTCATAGGCGTCGGCGTAGACGGCGAGATACCATTCGTGGACCTCGTACGGGTCGATCCCTGCGAGAAGCGCGAAATTGCCGGTGACTATGAGGCGCTGGATGTGGTGCGGGTAAGCCTCCTCACGGGTCTGGGGCGACGCAGGCCCGCACGCAAGCCATGCTCGTCTCCGCGCCCCAATAAAAGTCAGGCAAATGCCGTCTGGCTTCGAGGAAGTTCAGCCTCTGATAGTCCGGCATTTTCAGCCAATAAATGCCGCGGACATATTCGCGCCAGCCGATAATCTGGCGGATGAAGCCCTCCACGGCATTCAGCGGCGCACGGCCCGCGCGATACTCGGCCTCGGCGCGGCGGCACATGGCGAGCGGATCGAGGAATCCGATATTCAGGTAGAGCGACGCGACGGAGTGATAGAGGAACTTTTCGCGAGCCAGCATCGCGTTCTGGTAGTCGCCGGAACGGGGCAGCGCATTTTCAAGGAAATGCGCAAAGGCGCGTTCGGCGTCTGCCCGTGTGACGGCAAACCAGAAGGGCTCAAGATCCCCGAAATGATTGCCGAATCTGGTTCCAACGAGGTCCAGAACTTCGCGCGTGATGCGATCCGGCTCGAAGCTCAGAACCTCGGGCATGCACAACCCGCTGCTTGCGGATTTGCGGTTCTCGGCGTCGAAGTTCCAGCGGCCGCCTTCCGGCTTGCCGCCATCCATAAGCAGGCCCATCGAGCAGCGCATCTCGCGGTAGAAAAACTCCATTCGCAGCTGATTTTTGCCCGCAGCCCAGCGCCCGCAGCCCAGCGTTCAAACTCATCATGGCCTGCCAGAAACCGGCTGTCGGGCAGGATGCGGACCGGAACGCCAAATGCGGCTTCCCAGCCGCGCACCATCTCGGCCACGCGCCATTCGCCGGGCTCCGTTAACACCACGCGCTCGGGCCTGCGCCGCGCCAACGCCCGCTTCACTTCGCCCGTAAACGAGCCGCTATTACCTGGATCGTCGAGTTTCACATAATCGACACGCCAGCCATCGGCCTGCAACTCCCCGGCGAAGTGACGCATCGCGGAGAAGATGAAGGCAATCTTCTTCTTATGGTGCGCGGCATGCGCCGCCTCTTCCTGCACCTCGGCCATGAGGACGACGGTGTCCTCCCTTGAGGAAGCCGCAAAGCTTGAAAGCGATCGCGAAAGCTGGTCGCCAAGGATGAGAAGCAGGTTTTTCATTCGTATGGGCTTTGCCCTCCGAATGAGGAACGCTCTCCCGGCCCTCCCGGATCAGGCGGCTACAAAGGCTGAAGAGGGTCGCATTTCAGAAGCCCGTGCGGACAAGGGAAGCCATGATATTGCTCAGGCGACCTCCCTCGGCGTCCGCCGGCGTCATTTTCGGCGCAAGCAGGGTCATGAGAGCACAGGCGCCGATTGCGCCCCAAAGCACGGCCAATGCCAGGTTTTCACGCGAGACTTTCACAATGGCGCCCATGGTTGAGGTTGCAACGCCATTGAGCCTCGTCGGTGGCTTTCACGCAACCTCAACCTGCATTTACGCTTAAATGGTTGTAATTTACGCTTCTAATCAACCTATGATTGTGGTAGTTAGGGAATGCGCGCACTTCAAGCGCGCCACTTGCCTACCTCACCCGCTTTACGCCTCCCGTATAGCGCCACCCCTCATCGTAAATCAGTAACCTGAGATGGACCCCCATCCCATGGATGTGAATCTTGTTGTCGTTGCAGTCTGTGGTCTCTTCTTCGCCGGCATTATCAAGGGCGCAACCGGAATTGGATACTCTTCCTGCGCTCTGCCCTTCCTCGTAGCGTCTCTTGGCTTGAAGGACGCCATTGTTCTCGTCGTCGCGCCGGCGATGGCGAGCAATGTCGCGGTCCTGTTCACAACGGGTTCCTTGGAGCGCAGCTTGCGGAAGTTTTGGCCTCTCTATTTGGCCACCCTTCCGGGCATCCTGTGTGGCATTTCTCTGCTGATGTGGGCAGACAAGCGCATTCCAACCCAGGTTCTTGGCGTCATCATTTGTGCTTACGCGATTCAGGCATTGCTACGGCCCAATTTGTCGATTTCGCCGAGGATAGCAAAGGCCGCGCACAGGCCCCGGTGGGATTTTACCGGCTCGCAGGTAATGCCCTTGATGCCCTACATGCTTGCCCTCAACCTCGAGCCGACCCTTTTCGTACAGGCGGTGAACATCGCTGTTGTGATCGCGTCGGTCTTTTTGGGCATTGGGCTCGGGCTGGCGGGATTGATGTCGGTGCCGGAATTGAGCCTGTCCGTTCTGGCAATCGCCCCGGCGCTTCTCGGGGTTCACCTCGGAAACTGGACAAGACGGCATATTCCCGCGTCACAGTTCAAGTCTATCGTGCTCGCGGTGCTGCTCCTGATCGGTTTCACGCTCGCGCTGCGAACTTGAGCGGACGGCTTAGCGAAGAGGGGGCCTTCAACGTGAGAGCGGGATATGTCTACATTCTTACCGACGGGAAAGCACTCGTTCACCCTTGAACCCCATCCGAAACACCCGTATAACCCGGTCACCTCCAAAGACTGCTGGGGTGTAGCCAAGCGGTAAGGCAGCGGATTTTGATTCCGCCATGCCCAGGTTCGAATCCTGGCACCCCAGCCAAAACCGGTTTCGCCAAGAGCCACCTTCTCCTAAAATCTGCGATTTTTCCTGAAAATTCAAGCGCCACTTCTTCCGTAATGTTCCGACATGCACCGCTTGAAGCCGCTGAATCCAAGGGGTATATAATGGGGTATCGAACATACCCCGAGTCAATTATACCCCAATGCCTCTGGATGATCTAACCATAAGGAACGCCAAGGCCCGCGAAAAGCCCTTCAAACTTTTCGACGAAAAGGGGCTTTTTCTGTTGGTGAATCCCGCCGGATCGAAGCTCTGGCGGCTAAAATACCCCTTCGCCGGCAAGGAAAAGTTGCTCGCGCTCGGCGCATATCCCGAGATCACATTGAAGGCCGCGCGAGCGAAACGCGACGAAGCAAGGCTTGCGATTCGCGACGGCCGCGATCCATCCGGCGAGCGCAAGAGCGCTAAGCGCCGACAAATACAAGAGGCGCAGAACGCCTTTCGCACGATCGCGCTCGAATTTGTTGAGAAGATGGGCCGCCGATGGGGCGAACGGCATCGGGCCAACGCCATCAGCCGCCTGGAAACGAACATCTTCCCGGCGCTCGGCAATCGGCCCATCGGGCAAATCGAGCCGCCCGAGCTGCTGGAGGTCTTGCGCAAGATCGAGGCGCGAGGCGCGCACGAAATGGCGCACCGGGTTCTCGCCCTATGCGGTCAAATCTTCCGCTACGGAATCGCATGCGGCGTTTGCTCCCGCGATCCGGCTGCAGACCTTCGCGGAGCGCTAACGCCGGTCAAATCGACGCACATGCCGGCAGTCCCGGTCGAGGAGCTTCCCGACCTTTTGCGCGCCATGGACACATGCGAGGAAGCGCCCGCTTGCAGGGACCGCCAAACTCGGCTCGCGCTCCAATTCATAGCGCTGACGTTCGTGAGGACAAGCGAGCTTCGCAAAGCGCTGTGGTCGCAGGTCGATTGGGAAGAGCGGATTTGGACGCCCGCCGTGGAAGTCATGAAGATGCGGCGTCCCCACATCGTGCCCCTGGCGCCGCGAGCTCTGGCGATCTTGGAAGAGCTTCGCGACCTTACCGGCGGCAGCAAGTACCTCTTTCCCGGCGAAGGCCGCAAGGGAATCATGTCAGAGAACACGATCCTCTATGCCCTCTATGCGCTAGGCTACCGTGGACGCATGTGCGGGCACGGCTTCCGAAGTCTCGCCTCAACGATCCTCAACGAAGCCGGCTTCAATTACGATTGGATCGAATTACAGCTCGCGCATCAGGAAGAGAACGAGGCCCGCCGCGCGTACAATCATGCGCGATGGCTCGATCAACGCCGCGGCATGATGGGGTGGTACGCCGATTATCTCGACCGCTTGCGCGGCGGCGCATTCGTAAAGCCGCATCAATTCAAGCCTGAGCAGGTGGCGGCATGAGGATCGATCAATTATCATTGGATGAGGAAATCCGTCTGTTCTTCGAATATATGCAACCTCAGCTTGCGGTCTGGGAAAAGCATTTGCAGTCGCTAAAGAGGGGCGAACTAGAAAAGCTACGAATACTCGACAAGATTGACCGTGCCATCGAGTTCGATAGCCGAGGCGAGATTACGGAGATGATGAGGTTGCATCGCGAGCGGTTCGCCACCGCCATGGATGCAGTCATAGAGCATAACACCATAACACCAAGCCGAAAACTGCAGATGAAATGCAAGCCGCAGCAATACAGGCGGTTTATTCTGCCTTCGTAATAGGCTTATGCGTCGAGAAGCCTGAGGACATCTTCCGCGATGTGATCGAAAAAGGCATCACTCCAGAGATTGAGCCAGCGCTGAAAGCCGCCCGAAGCAAGAGCAACAATCAGAAGAGCGTTGCGGCCAGCAAGATCAAGATGATCGACCGGGAAAACGAGCTCGCAGATATTTGCCGTCGCATCCCCGGCCACAGCTCCATGAAAAACAAACCGTTGGCTGAAATTGTGCATGCGGTGGCAGGGCATGCAGTACCCTTTGAAAGGAGTACTACTGAAAGAAAGATTGCAAAACTAAAACGAGAAGGACGAATCTAACGCCGTCAGTAACGAAGCTGTGGATTTTCTTGTAAGAGAGCTAGCTCTCGTACATTGAGAGCTTCGTTCGGTTTCGTCATCATTCGCTAAGTTTTAGCGAGGGGCGTGACCGTGAACGACGAGAAATACAAGCCAAAACGTCTCATCCGTCTACCTGAGGTGCGTGGGCGAGTCGGATTACAGACGACCCAAATTTACGACCTCATCAACGAGAAACGATTTCCGGCACCGGTTCCGATCGGCCCTCGCGCGGTCGCGTGGGTCGAGTCCGAGGTCGATAGATGGATTGATGACTGCATTAGCGAACGTGCGAAAATGAAGACCATGCCACGCTCGGGAAGCATCAAGCGCCCGCGCCAGCAGGAGTTAGCCGCGGTCTAATAACACAATGCCCCGCGGAAACGCGGGCATTGTGTTATCGCGCTGCGTTAGTCGAAACCCTCAACGCGGACAACGGTGATGCAAAAAGCTATTTTCCGAAAGGCAAGTCAGAAGATAGTCGATTGCGCCGTACTTTGCAACAGCTCTGCGTTGAAGAACTTGGAAAACGGCGGTACAATTGAAAGATCCCTGCCAGGCTGCGCCAGCGCTCAACTACCGTGAGCGGCAAGTAATAGCGGCCGTTGTTCGAAAAAACGAAATCGTCGATGAATTCAGCCTCATCGGTGAGTATTTCACCGACGCCAACTGCCGCAGAATATTTGAAGCGGCGAAGATTTGTCTTGAGCGTGGCGAACCGATTGACGAATACGCCCTAGCGCCTGACCTGGAGCCCGCCGTTAGCTCTGAGCTGATGGCGATGATGGAGGAACTGGGCGATTCCCACATAATCGCAACATACGCCGCCGGCCTGCACCGCGACTATCTCAAACGCGGTGCCCGCTCCATTGGCGCTTCGCTCACTGCGGCGATGGACTCAACTCAAGACCCCGCCGAAATTATCGACGCGATGCAATTGCGCCTTGACGAATTACAGGACCGCCGATCCGCGGGGAGAACATGCCGTGCCGGGGAAGCAGCAGCCCGCGTCGAAAAGGCGGCGATCGAGGCGAAGCGGAGCGGCATTCCCCCTGGTTTGAAAACCGAGATTCCGCCCCTCGATGAGATTCTTCTGTCTATGCGCGCGGGCCAGCTTCTCACCTGGGCGGGCGCAACCTCCATGGGCAAGACCTCGCTGGCCACGAACACCGCGGTCAACGTCGCGAAAACGGGAACCGCCGTTTCCTATTACAGCCTCGAAATGAGCGACGAAGAAATAGGCTATCGACTGATCGCCCATGAAACCGGCATCCCGGTCGCGGATATGACGACAGGCCGTCTTTCAGAAGACGAACTTCAGCGCATCCGAAAGGCAGCGCAGGCCATTGCAAAATGGCCCCTTCACATCGAAGTGACCCCCGGGCTCGATGCCGGGCAGCTTATGCGCCGCGGGCGACAACATCGGCGTAAATATGGAACCGGACTCGTAATCGTCGACTACATCCAACTTATGCGCGGAAGAGGCCGGAGCTTTTATGAGCAGGTCAGTGACATAACGCGAAGCCTGAAAATTGCAGCCGGAGAGCTTGGCGTTCCAATCATCGCCCTCTCTCAACTCAACCGCGAGGCTGACCGCCGGGCCGATGGCGTGAAGATCGAGGAGCGCCATCTCAAGCGCCGCCCGAAGCTCTCTGATCTCAGAGACAGCGGCTCGATTGAGCAGGACGCCGATGTCGTTTTGCTGCTCCACCGCGAAGAGGTCCATCTGGGCCGCGAAAAGCCGTCAATCCAAGACCTTGGGCCGTACCAAGAATGGAGCGCGGCTATCGCTCGCCACAAGGGTAAGGCGGACCTGATTGTCGCCAAGCAGCGACAGGGAAAAACTGGAATAGTTACAGTACCTTACGACGAAGTGCGATTCCGCTTCGGAGGTGCCCATGCATAGCCCCACCTTCCAATTCAGCCGAGACGATTTCGAGCGTCTGATTTGGGATGCCGCCCTTGATCCACATGCAAAAGTGATTGCCCTCGCGATCCGCTGGCACATGCACCACAAGACGCGAGCCTGCAATCCCAGCGTAGCCCGGCTTGCGCAAATGTGCGGCATTCGCGACGAGCGCACAATCAAGCGATACATAAAAGATATCGCCCGCGTGTTGGCTGTTGAGATCATATCCGAGCCCGGAAAGGCGCACACGTTCAAGTTGAAGGTATTCCAAACAGCCGACGAAATCGCCGCTATGCTCGCTCAAGAGGAGTGGCGGCGGTCGCACTGGCTTCTGTTCAAACGGGATGAACTGGAAAACGCAGTCTCGCAATTCCGCGACGCCCTGGCAGGGGAACAACCCGCTACATCCCATGTACCCCCACCCCCTGCATCGGATGTACCCCCTGCATCCCATGTACCCCCTACATCCCATTCAGCGGACCCCCTACATCCCATGCATCACCCCCCTACATGGGATGTACCCCGAACCTCTATTAACCTCTATAGAACCTATAATACATCGAACGCCCCACACAGTGCGCTCAATGGGAGGACGCATCGTCCGAAGAGAACGCCCCAAAAGGGCGTTCGAAAAGCATCGCCGCCGATTGTCTATTCTCAAGACTTCGAAGAGTTCTGGAGCGCCTACCGGGCGCTGATGCAGCAGGCGGGCGGCAAAGCGGCGACGAACCGCAATCAGATGGCCAAGGCCGATACTTTCACCGCTTGGGACGGACTCACCGATAATGAGAGGGCCGCAGCCAAGGCGTCGCTTCCCGCCTATGCTCACGATGCGGGGCAATACATGCGGTATGCGAGCAAATACCTTGCCGGGCGCATCTTCGACAACTACGCCGAAGCGGAGGCACAGCGGGCCGATGTGAAGGCAACGCTTGTCGCTGAATACCTAGCGCAAAAGCGCCCCTGGGACCGCGACATGATCGACGCCTGCGGAGACCCACCAGGGCATCCGAATTGCACACTACCGGCGGAGCTTATCGATAGAGCCCAAGTCTTGGCGCGGGGGATGCTCAACGGAGCGGGGGCGTATCATGGCTAGCCTCGCGCATATCCATCCGGCCCTCGAAGCCTACACCGCCCTTGGCTGGCATCTCTTCCCCGTCGTACCGTTGGATCGCAAGCCACTTCTGCCGAACGGCTGCAACGGTGCCACGAACGACCTGAACCAGCTTCAAGCGTGGTGGAAGAAATGGCCTGCGGCCAATCTCGGAGTTCATTGCGGGCGATCCGGGATCGCACCCGCTGATCTTGATCCGCGCAATGGAGCCGACGCAACGGTTGCGGAACTGGCGGCGAAGGGGTTCATCTTCCCGAAGACCTTGCGCGCCATAACAGCGAGCGGCGGCTTCCATCTCGTCTACAGGGCGCATGAAGCGGTCAAGAACTCCGCCTCGAAGATCGGCGCCGGTATCGATACGCGGGGCGGAAACGGATACATTGTGCTTTCGCCTAGCCGGGCAAAACGCAAGGACCGCCCCGGCGTCGGCGCTTACGAATGGCTTGACAGCGAGACCGGCGAAATCCGCCCGGATCAAATACTGAAGTCCGATGAGCTGATCGCACCTTTCCCGGAATGGGCGGTGCGTCTGCTTTGCCCGCCCGAACCGGCCGCCATTTTTAAACCGCTGCTCCCGGTATCTGGCGAACGCGCTCAAGAGCGCCTGCAACGCCAAGCGGACATCATCGCAGGCACGGTGGAGGGCAACCGCAACAGCACCCTGAGTGCTCGGGCCTTCTTCGCTCACCGCAACTTTGTCGCGTCCAACGTCGCGAGCGAAGCGAACGTGGAAGCCCGCCTCGTCGCCGCAAGCGTCGCAAGCGGACTCACCCTGCATGAGGCACGCGAGACGGTGCGTAAAGCCTTCAGGCAAGCCGAAAGGAAACCGAAATGACCCTGCCTTGCGCATTTTACGGCGCGGCCTTTAAAGACGCCGAAGTGAAGGAAAGCAAGAGCGGCAACCACTACTTAACCGCCCTGATCGCCGTCTCAAACGGGACCGACGACGAGGGCCACGATCAGCACCTCTTTGTGAAGGTCATCGCCTTTGGAGAGTTCGCGCCCGAGCTGGGCAAGCTGAAGCGCAATGACCGCGCATATTGCGAAGGCACCCTGGACGTTCGCGTCTGGACCTCAGACAAAGAACCTCGACCCGACCTCAATCTGAAAGCGTACTTTGTCCGCCGAACAGCCATCGGAAAGGACAAGCCGAAACGCGAAAGCCAAGGCGAGCCCAGTTGCGCGGGACCGCCTTCGCATCGGAACCGTATCGACGCGAGCGCCCGAACCTCGTCGGCACACACGACTTCAACGATGGGCTGCCAATCTAACCTGCCGGAGACAGTATGATGGACGACAATATCAAAGACCTTGCCGCCGCTCGCCGAGACCGTGCGAACGCCAAAGGAGA
>Ga0074046_10002921_pt1 | contig 14537 bp, 13 predicted proteins | sample BogForMeECP23OM3_FD_94441 | JGI IMG/M metagenome (GOLD analysis project Ga0074046, IMG submission 94441) | Bog forest soil microbial communities from Calvert Island, British Columbia, Canada - Bog Forest MetaG ECP23OM3 | ecosystem: Environmental > Terrestrial > Soil > Wetlands ...
GGTCCGGCTCAGGGGTCGTACCAAAATAAACGTTTGTATTCCCAATAAACGTCATGGCCGAGCGGTCGTATTGGTGTCCCGCGTTCTCGCTAAAGTTTATTTCGAAAACTATTTTCTGCCACGAGCCGGGGCAGTCCGCCGGGGGCGTGAACTGGAAGTGCTGTACGGCATCGGAATGGAACGCAAACCGATAGTCTGTGAAGAGGGGCACCACGCAGGGCTTCGAATGCGGCCGCGATACCGGCGGATCGGCCGTCACCGTGTACGGCGCTCCAATTTGCCGATGCTGGCTTTGAGCTAGGGCACCATTTGTCCCATTCCCCAGAAGCCCTATGGCGGAGAATGCAACGAGGCACTTTGCTAGTTCATCATGGGCCCAATTCATGGCCGCCCATCCTTTCTGAAGCGCTGCCTACCGCCGGCTAGAAAAGCTCCCTGGCGCGAAGCGAGAAGTCGCGGACCTCTTCGCTGCGCGCAGGCTGGTGGTGAAAAACACCGCTGGAGCAAGTAGGCGATACTCAACTGCGACAGTGGACGTTTCACAACGCCCCCTCGCCGGATGAAGCAAGTCCTAACAAATCGAGTGTGCCGCCACTATACGCTGCGCTCAGACAGTGTCAAGAAGGATGTTCGTGCCATCTGTGAGGGGGGGCGCGGATCGCCGATTTTGCGGTCCGCGTCTTTTCGGCAGCTATCATCGTTACCGTGCCGCGTTCAATCGTCCGTCAGCCGACAGATCGAAGCTCCGGCGTCCTTTTCTTTCCGATTTCTTTATCGTCGTGCGCCTGCTCAGGCGGCGAGAGAAATTCACCGAGCCTGATTTCGCCCGGTTGGCGCGAGCCTTCAACCGAGTTTCCATGGGCCTGTGGCCCATCCGAGGACATGAAAATCACCTCGTCACCCCCGCGTAAGCGGGCCACGTCGCCAGGAAGGGGGTGGATTCCCGCTCCCCGCCTTCGCGGGGACAAGCTTCGCGGGAATGACGCGCATGGGGCGATCTTCAGGAGCAAGCAAGCGCGGAGCGCGGAGCGCTCGCCGCGGCGAGTCCGCGTCTTTTTCGTGGGCTGGCGCAGACGTTGTTTTTTAACGTCTGCGATCTGCCGAAGGCACGTTTCGCCGAGGGTTGTGAGGAGATGCCCCGGCCACCTCCCTGGTCCCTTCGGGAAATCGCAGACTCCAGACTACGGAGTCTGCGCCAGCCAGCCCGCCCCATCCGAGAGATTTCATTCGGACGGAGATTATCGAGCCCGCGGGCCTGTCGGTAACAGCGGCGGCAGCGGCGCTTCAGGTTTCCCGGCCTGCCCTGTCGAGCTTGCTCAACGGCAAGGCCAGCCTTTCCGGAAACATGGCGCTGCGCATTGAAAAAGCCTTTGGAGTGAAGATGGACACGCTCCTGCGAATGCAAGCCTCCTACGATATCGCCCAGACCCGCAAGCGCGAGAACCAAATCCATGTCCGGCGCATTCACCCCCTCGCCGAGATTCCCGGCTGAAGCCGCGGACCTCACACCGCAAAGGTCCGCGCTACGCGTGCTAGGGAAAGACCCCGGAACCTAATCCATAACCCCGCGTCCCGTCTGCCGCGTCGCGTGTCACGTATTTCGTTTCTCCGCCCGTTGGCTGCGCGAGGTGACGGAGGAGGGGCAGAGACCCAAAAAGCCGCAGAGCCGGACTGCGAACGCAGCCCTGCAAGTACACCCCTCCGCACAATCAATGCCCGGCTGAATTCCCCCTTGACAAGCAACAGATTTGTTGTTATCGTTGGCCCGTGAAAGCAACAAATCTGTTGCTGTTGTCCGGCATTCGACAATTCGCGGCAGCAAGGAGTTTTTCAATATGACTATTCGGAGCCTCCCCGGGGGCGTACCTGAACCCGACGAGTTGTTCGGGCGTGAACATCTCATCCAGTGTGTTTGGGATCTGCTGGCGGGAAACAACATCTACCTCGTTGCCCCACGCCGTTTTGGAAAGACGGGGGTCATGGCCCACGTCCTCAAGCGGCCCCGTGAGGGGTACCTTCCTGTCTATCTTGATGTCGAGGACGTCCACGAGCCCGACAAATTCGCAGCCGAGTTGATCGCCGCGCTCCTCGAGCACGATAAGCTTCGCACCTATCTAAGCGCCGCAAAGGGCCTGCCTTCAGGCCTCATGGATTTCCTGACATCCCACATAGACAAAGTGCGTACGGACTACTTCGAAGTTGAACTAAAGGACCGCATCCACGATACCTGGAAGGAAACCGCCAAGGCGCTGATTTTGGAAATGGAAAAGGCCAAGGACACAGTCATCTTCATCACTGACGAGTTTCCGCAGTTCATCGACAACATCGAGAGAAAGCACGAGGCCGATGGGGCGCGAGCATTTTTGGAATGGTTCCGGTCGCTGCGAATGAAGCAGAAAGACCGCCTGAGGCGCTTTCGCTTTATCCTCGGCGGCTCGACCGGAATCGATATTATCCTTCGGCGATTAGAGGTCTCCGACAAGCTCAATGACTGTTTCCGCGTTCCCGTCGAGGCCATCAGCAAAGAGGCGGCGGAAAAGTTGCTCAACGGCCTCGCTGAAAAATACAAGCTGACATTCACCCCTGAAGCTTTCACACACATATTCGAATTGATATCACCACCGATCCCCTACTTCCTCCATCTTCTGGTTTCCCAGCTCATCCTGGAGGAGAAATTGCGAAACCGGGAGATCAGCCCGCAGGATATTGATGATGTCTACCAAAGGCGACTTTTAGGACCCACCTGCCGCGCTTCTTTTGAGTACTACCGCCAGCGCCTGCGGCGCTATGGTGCGGTTCGGGAGCGGGCGGCCGTGGCCATATTGCAGGAAATCGCGCAAGCCTCGGCGGGCCGTGTCTCACAGAGTGGCCTTTACGACACGTATCGCCAAGCACGTGGCAAGGGCGTTTCCGCGCTAGAGTTTGATGAAATCATGGCCGACCTGGAAAACGACTGGTATGTCGTCCTGGACCCTCCTACCAACGAGTATTACTACCTGTTGAGCACGATGAAAGACTGGTGGAAGCGATACTACCGAACCTTCCGGTCCAAAAAGCGTTAGGAGCCGAGACTGATGCCCATTTCCAGATTCGTCTACGATCCTTGGGAACTCCCGCCGGAGCAGCGGCAGACGACCTTCGTCGGCAGGGAGCAGTTTCTTGATCGGTTCTTGGGGGCCATTCGAGAGCAAGAAGGCCGCGCCACGGTTCAGCATTACATTCTTACCGGGCCCCGCGGCATCGGCAAGACAACCCTGCTCTTAGTCCTTCGTGACCGAATCCGCCATGACCCCGAAATATCCGCAAAGTGGTTCTGTGTTCAGCTCCGCGAAGAGGAGTACTACGTCCACAAGCAGCGCGATTTGTGGCAATTGGTGCTGCAAGCTCTCGCCGTCGAAGAGAAGCTAGTAGAGGCGCAGAAGGTCGTGGACCAGGGACAGGAAATCAGCGATGAAGAGAAAAGCTCGGCCCTCCTGGTGGACGGGCTGCGGAGCATCTGTAATCGTCACGGCAAGCGCCTGGTGCTCCTGATCGATAACTTCGACCATATCTTTCCCAGCACCGCAGCCGGGCAAGCCAAACATCGCAAGCCTGACAGTGAGTATCGGGCTTTTCGCAAGCGCCTGAGCACCGAAGGATTCCTGATGCTCATCGCCACTTCTGTGAAGCTATTCCAGGATATATACGGCTACGACAAAGGTTTCTTCCACTTTTTCTCGCCCGTCGAATTGCCGGAGCTCAGCCAGGAAGAAGTTGCTGAGATGCTACGCCGGCTGGGGCAAGCGGATGACGATGCGGAGTTTCTGGCACGGCTCGAACGTTCCAAGGTGATCGTCCAGACGCTTTCTGTCCTTACCGGAGGAAACCCGCGGCTCATCACCATGCTCTACCACATACTCGCCCAACGGGAGATTGGCGAGCCCGTGCAGGCTCTCTGGGAGACGGTGGCCGGGCTTACGCCCATGCTACGGCAGGAGCTCGCAGACATGCCGCGCCAGCAGAGCAAGACCTTGGACGCCCTCCTGCGGCTCAACGGTGCGGCTGCCCCAGCCGAGATCTCCAAGTACTCGCGCCTGCCACTCAATGTCGTCACCGCGCAACTTGGGCGGCTCAAGGCCGCCCGATACGTAACCCTGGAAGGAGGGGGAAAGGGCAGAAAGGCAACCTACCGCGTCGCCGACCAGATGTTCGGCGTGTGGTACTCGATGCGTTATGTGCCGGCGGCTCGCCGACGCATCGAGCTGTTCACTGACTTCCTTCGTGTCTGGTTTTCATCGGAAGAGAGGAGGCGCCTCTACCAGGAACGCTTGGAACGGTTTCATGCCTATCAATCGCGCGGTTTCGTCGGCTTGGCCGGGCAAACGCTACGCAATGCCGAGTACCTTGCAGCGAGCTTGGAGGAACCCACTGAGCGTAGAAGGGAGATGGAACGTATTGCTGACGCGTACATCACCGTGGGTGACCTGCCCTCGGCAGCCGGGCTGTTCGCCGAGCTCGCCGGTACCAAGGCAAAGTCCACAGCGAAGTTCGAGTCTCTGGGCTACTCGCTTCTGGGCACCCGCCTCGTGCTCAAAGGTGATGTGGAACGCGCTCTGAAGGGATATTCAGAGGCGCTAGCAAAAGACCCCCAGAACACGGAAGCACGTGTGCTCTTTGCGCTCTGCCTTGCATTACGTGAGAAATACGCTGAGGCAAAAGAGCAATTCGACCAGATTCTGGAGAAACCTCGCCAAAGTGCTGCTCGACGCGCGCTGGTTTTGAGAATGCGCGGCCTCGCGAAAGCGCAGTTGGGCGACCCCATGGGCGAGATTGCGGACTACACCGCTGTGGTAGAGCAAGAGGGCGCGCCGATAGAGGAGGTGGCCGAGGCCCTGGTCGACCGGGGTCTAGCCAAAGGCCAATTGGGCGATCCCCGGGGCGAGATCGCGGACTACACTGCGGTTGTGGAGCTGAGGGGCGCTCCGCCGGAACAGGTATCTGATGCCCTTGAGCGCCGTGGTCAGACCAAGATACACCTCGGCGATTACCACGGCGCAGTCGCGGACTGCACAGCGGCAACGGAGGTCGAGGGCGCTCCGCCCGAAATTGTAGCTAGAGCCCTCGTCAACCGGGGTCGGGCCAAAGGTCAATTGGGCAACTCCCAGGGCGAGATCGAAGACTGCACGGGGGCGGTTGGGATAAAGGGTGCCGATGCAGAGCTGGTGAGCGCCGCTCTTGTCAACCGCGGTGCGGCCAAAGCCCGATTAGGCGACCAGCGCGGCGCAATGGCGGACTTCACCGCGGTCGTCGAGCTAAAGGGCGCCCCGGCAATGCAGGTGGCCGACGCCCTCTTCAACCGAGCCATTTCCAAAGGCCAACTGGACGACCGCCGAGGCGAGATGGCGGACTACACCTCGCTGGTGGAACTAAAGGGCACCACTCCAGAACAGGTGGCCCGAGCCCTCCTCAGCCGGGCCCTCGCAAAAGCCGAACTGGGTGACCCCCAGGGCGGAATTGTGGACTACACCGCGCTGGTAGAACTCAAGGGCGCCACTCCAGGACAGGTGGCCCAAGCCCTCGTCAACCGTGGTGTTACCAAAGGCCAACTAGGCGACCCCGAGGGGGCAATGGCGGACTACACTTCGGCGGTAGAACTCAAGGACGCTCCTGCGGAAATGATCGCCAGGGCGCTTGCGTTTCGCGGCGAGATACATTTTCATCATGACCAGTATGATCAAGCCCTAAGGGATTTTAACCTCTCGCTTAAGACTTCTGGCCTTCCAGACGATGTTCGAATCGCAACCGTTTTCTATCGAGGTATGGCTCACGTGCAACTGGGAAACCTCAAACAAGCCCTCGCAGACTGCGCTAAAAGCTCTCAAAGCGGTACGATGCCCTTTGTGCACCAAGGTGTCCGGTCCACAGTCATCCTTCTTCTCTCAGATGAGAGAGTTATTGAGGCCCTTACTTGGGTTCGTCGGTTGCACGAACTTGAACCTAGCGATGTGCCGTTGCAAACTCGGCTTGAGGCAAGGCTCGACATGATACGCGCAGCCTCTGCGGTTGCATCGCTCGACGACACGAGCCGTCTGGTTGATGCCCTTCTTGACGCTGACCCTGAAGAACTCCGAGCTCGCCTGCGATTCCTCAAACCCGGTTTGGAACTGGCCAAAACCAACGACGAATCAGTGCTGGCCAAGCTGCCCGAAGACGAACGTAAAGTCGCCAGGGAGATTGCACGCTCGCTGGCGGAATCGCCACGCCCGCCTATGGGCCAACCACCCTCTTAGGCCGGAACATGCTTGACCAGCGCCAGTCCCCGCACGGGGAGTGGGTGCGCCATGGTCAGCGCTTTGCTGTGTGGACTCTTCTCACCCCTGGTCCTGCACTGTCAGCGCAGCAAGGGTAGCACGGCCCTTTTGTTCAGGTCCGCGGCTTTTTGTTGTCGATTGGGGACAAAATCGCATTGGCCCGATTTCTGTCCATCATCCAGAATTCATGAATCACCCATCACCATTCACTCTTCGCAATTCTCTCCGCCTATGCGAGTATTCCCCTCCAACTGCCATTACCGAGGTTCAAACCATGGCCAGTCCAGAGCACCTCAGGATTCCAAAAAGGGGCGTTGGGGATTGGGAATCGTTGGAGGAACGCCTGTGTGGTTGCTGGCAATCTTCAGTGAGGAAGCTTCATGATCTCTTTCTTAAGTTCAACCACAGGCAAAGGGCACTCGGGCCAGTCGTTTTCCCAGCAGACAATGTAATCACAGCTTGCGGCATCATGCGCGTGCTCACGGAAATTCGACGCCTTGAACTCAAATTCTATGCGGACCTTGCTCCAAAGGTTCTTTTTCGAGACCCTCAGCTTCGCCTCGCAGTCGGGGTAGGCTGCACGGATTGCCTCTACGTTGAACCCCAATTCTCTGCTCACCAAGGCGAAAAGAAAGATTACCTCCAATTCGTTCGTGGGAGCATGCCTGAGGCTGCGAAAATTGATTTCCTCGCCGTATAGATGTGGCGAAGCGCTCTCCGATTGTTTGTTGCTATCCGGCTTGCTTGCTTCGATGCGAAAGACATTCTCCTCTGACCCGGTCGGCGCTGCGCTCAGGCCCTGCCCAACTGACGCATGGGGCAGGTTGTCGCCAGCTCTGGGATGGTCTAGTTTCCACTTTCGATAGTAAGCGAGAGTATCCTGCCAGTTGCCAAATCGATCCGCGAAGGGTCTCATGGAGTACTCGCCCCGGGAAATGTACTCATTATAGCCCGGCTCCTTTCCAAGCTCTCCTTCCAGGCGGAGTATTGAAGCGAATAATTCGTCCTCAGTTATTCTGACTCCTCGGCTCCGAAGGTGTTCGACCGCCGAAACTCGCCTTAATCCAGCCGCTTCGAGCGCATTGCCTAGTGACCCAAAGTGGTAGTTGATTGAGGATAAAGGCAGATGCGGGCTGACCTGCTTCTTGGTGAGTATGTTCGCACCGGCAGCTCTCGCCACGTTTTGCAGGACTTGAACGATACTTTCTTTGGAGTACTTCTTCCCTGGCATTGAAGCCCGCTTCTCTGGCGTTAACGTAGCATGGTCCCTCAAGGTCATGATTCTACACGCAAACGGGTACGGTTAAAACAGCGATCCGCCGCGTTGCGAATTGGACCATGGAACAAGTAGTTGGCAAACCCGCCGACTCTTACTCTTGCTTCGTGAGCTACTCGAACAAAGCGCGACTTCGCCCAGCGGCTTTATGCTGACTTACAGGCAAAGAGCATCCGTCGTTGGAAGTTAGACGAAAATGCCAAGTGGGGTGAACCGGTGTGGGGTGAAATTGACGCCGCCATCAGGCATTACGACAAGCTGGTCGTAATCTGCTCAAAGCATTCGCTTCAAAGCCCGCCCGTCGTTCGCGAAATCGAGCGCGCCTTGCAGAAGGAAGACCGCGAACATAAGAATGTCCTGTTCCCAATCCGCATTGACGATTACCTCTTCGACGAATGGGATCACCCCCGCAAGGCCGATGTGGTAACCAAAGTGGCCGGGGACTTTCGAGGGTGGAACAATCTCGCGACCTACTCGAAGGCCTTCCCCCGTTTCCTCGACGCACTCAACCATCGCTAACAAGCCTCCAAGAACAGAGGACCCCACCAAGCATCTTGATCGGGTGCAAGCCGCGTTGCGACGGCAGAATGTGGCGCATGCCGCAAGCCATGGGAAGTAGAAGCAGAACAGCAGACAAGCCCCGGCAGGGGCGACAGACGGTAGCCCATAGCGTGAGCTATGGGTCACAAGTTCGAGCAAATACCTCCCAAGCCCCAGAGGGGCGAAAGAACCAATCGCTGCCCCCCTTCCGTGCCAGCCCAAAAAAATACGATTGCCCTGTTACCTCGCGCCTTGATCTCTTTCGCCCCTGCCGGGGCTCGGGTGCGGCGGGGGCCGATCTTCCCACGGCTTGCGCCGTGGGCTACAATCTTCCGCCCGCTACGCGGGCTGACGCGGCACCACAAGATTCGAAAGAACGTAAGCGGAACAAGCTGGTCCTCTTCCCCATCCGCCTGGATGACGCCGTAATGGAAACCGATCGAGCCTGGGCCGCCAGCCTCCGTCGCGCGCGGCACATCGGTGACTTCAGGGCCTGGAAAGATCACGACCAATACCAGAAGTCATTCAACCGCTTATTGCGCGACCTCAAAGCGTAGCGCAAGACTCGCTGTCCAGCCCGCCAATCTTAATGGCGGGCGGCTTTCCCAGCGGTGCGGGTTCTTGCCGCGCCGCCCGCCATTAAGATTGGCGGGCTGGACAGCGAGTCTTGCGCTACATCTCTTTTTCGCGCGAACCTGTTTTGCGGGTCCGCGGCTTTTTATCGTCGATTGGGGACGAACCGCAGGCCTTCAAAACGAGTCTGCGCTACAATCGCTCCCTCGGTCGGAGAGCGTCGGCCGGCGGTAACCGCCGACGACGAGGAGGATTAATTGGGCCTTCGAATTCACGTGAGATTTGGTAGAATGGTTCGAACGAAGGGTGAGTCCTATGGCGTTCCAACGAATCACCGTAAATCCCCATCAGATGGGCGGGGTGCCCTGTGTGCGGGGGTTGAGAATCCCCGTGGCCACTGTGGTGGGAATGGTCGCGGATGGAATGAGCGACGAGGATATTCTGAAGGCCTTTCCCGACCTAACCGGCGACGACATCCGCGAGGCGCTGCGCTACGCCGCCGAAGCGGTTCGTGAGCGCGAGATCCCCCTGGTGACCAAGCCTTGAGGTTCCTGGTCGATAATGCTCTCTCGCCGGCGGTGGCAGAAGGGCTGAGACAGGCCGGACACGACGCGTCTCACGTGCGTGACTACGGCATGGCGGCGGAGGACGACGAGGAAATCTTCGAACGCGCCGCTCAGGAAGGCCGCATCCTGATATCCGCCGACACCGATTTTGGCACGATCCTCGCTCTGCGAAAAACCCATAAGCCTTCCGTACTCCTATTCAGGCTGTCGACCCAACATCATCCCGATCACCAGATACGGGTGCTCCTGGAAAATCTCAGCGACCTTTCTGCAGACCTCGAGCGCGGATGCATCGCAGTCTTCGAGGACACCCGGATCAGGGTGCGGCCCCTGCCCATCACCGACTGAGGTCATCACGCGTATTCCCGCGAAAGCGGGAATCCAGTCCGTCCGCGGCGCATTCCCAATGGCTTGCGGAGTGGATTCGCTTTCGCGGGAATGACGGCGCCTGGGAGCGCCCGTGTCTCGCAAATGACACCAGTACCAGCAGCGTACTGCAATTCAGGCAGTGCTGAGCTAAAGCTCAGCGCTACAACACTCGATCTACCGGGTGAGAAGCCGCGAGGGCATTTTTCATCAACCCGCCAGAAGGCTTTCAGTTTGTCTTCAGGTTTATGGGGTTATTATAGGAGCAGGGAGTCGAGCCACTCTCCAATATGCGCGTGCTCATTATTGAAGACGAGAAAGGCATGGCGGAGCTCCTCAGGAAGGGGCTCGAGGAGGAAAACCATCGCGTCGCTTTGGCGTTCGATGGCTTGGAAGGGTTAGAACTGGCCAAAGCCTATGAGTTTGACGCCATTGTGCTCGACCTCATGTTGCCTCGAGTGGATGGCTTTGAGGTCGCCCGCCGGCTGCGCTACGCGGGGAATCAGACTCCTATCCTGATCTTGACCGCTCGTGACGCGGTACCGGACATCGTCAAGGGGCTCGATCTGGGGGCGGACGACTACATGACGAAGCCCTTTTCCTTCGAGGAATTCCTGGCCCGCCTGCGGACCGTTGCCCGGCGCGGTTCGGCTCCACGGCCCACTTGCTTGAGGGTAGCTGATCTAACGCTCGATCCCGCCTCGCGCCAGGCCCTGCGTGGCCGCCGGGAAATCCGCCTTTCTCCCACTGAGTACCGCCTCCTGGAGCTGCTCATGCGGCGCGCGGGCCGGGTGGTGACCCGCACCGCGATTGTGGAAGCCGTTTGGGGCCTCGAGAGTGACATCGAGGAGAATACCCTGGATGCCTTCGTGCGTTTGCTCCGGGGAAAAGTGGACAAAGGGTTCAGCCCTAAGCTGATTCAGACGGTTCGTGGAATTGGGTACTGCCTGCGGGAGAGTCCGAAGCAATGACCAGCCTCCCTCTTCGCCTCAGGATTACAGCCTGGTATTTCGCCGTCCTGGCCATTGGCTTTTCTCTCTTTGGCGTCATTGCGTTCTACGCGATGCGAGGCAGCATTCAGGAGACTGTGGATGAAAACCTACAGGATCAGATGCAGGGTATTCGTGTACTGATGGAACGAACGGCGTCTCACGGGAGAGCTGAACTAGCACATGAGCTCGACCAAGACGAAGAGATCCGAGCGGGGAGCGATCTCCTGCAAGTTTCAGATCCTGCGGGCAACTGGATTTATCGCTCCAGGACGATGACTCATTACGGCCCGGCGGCGCCAACCGAGACCAGGACTTCGATCACAACGCAGCAACCGGATGGCGTGCCCTTGCGAGTGCTGACGCTTCCGGTCCAAGCGGGAGGCAATACTTATATTGTGCAGCTCGCCTACCCGCTTGACGATTTCTACGAGGCCTTGGACCGTTTCCGCCGGGTTCTGTTCCTGTCCTCGCCGCTTCTCCTCTTGCTGGCGTCGGCTGGGGGCTACTGGCTGAGCCGGCGCGCCTTGGCGCCGGTTGACCAGATAACGCGGGAAGCTCGGAGCATCGGCGCTCAGAATCTCTCGAGGCGCCTGCTGGTGCCGCACACACGAGACGAACTGCAACGTTTATCGGAAACTCTAAACGGCATGCTGGAGCGGCTGGAGCAAGCGTTCAGGCGAATAACGCAATTCACAGCCGATGCTTCTCACGAGCTGCGCACTCCTGTGGCGCTTATGCGGACGCGGGCGGAGATCGCGTTGCGAAAGCCCCGCTCCGAAGAGGAGTATCGCGAGACGCTGCGGCAAGTCCTTGAAGACCTGCAACGGACTTCCTCCTTAATTGAAAACTTGATGATTCTAGCCCGCGCCGACTCAGGGACCGAAGCCCTCCAGCGCACCCCTATCAACATGGTTGAATGTGTGGACGAGGCTTGCCTCGAGGGCCGAACCCTGGCGGAAACAAAACAGATCAGTTTCCTCGAGGAGTTGCCGGAATCTCCCCTCTGGATTGAAGGCGAATCGAACTCGCTGCGAAGGTTGTTCCTGATCCTGCTCGACAACGCAGTGAAATACACTCCGCCTCAAGGCCGAATCACAGTCTCCTTGCGTTCAAGCGATGGATGTGCAGTGACCGAGGTCCGCGATACCGGGATCGGTATTGCCGCAGAAGACCTGCCCCACATCTTTGAGCGGTTTTTCAGGGCCGACCGGGCGCGCTCGCGCGAGACCGGAGGCGCAGGTTTGGGGTTATCCATCGGGCAATGGATCGCCCAAGCCCACGGGGGAACAATCAGGGCTTTTAGCAAGCTGGGAGAGGGCTCGGTGTTTCAGGTCCGAATTCCGCTGGCGGGAGAAGGCAGTAGGCAGTAGGCAGTAGGCAGTAGGCAGTAGACAGTCGGCAGTTGGCAGTAGGCAGTCGGCAGTTGGCAGTTGGCAGTAGGCAGTCGGCAGTTGGCAGTTGGCAGTAGACAGTCGGCAGTCGGCAGTCGGCAGTTGGCAGTAGACAGTCGGCAGTCGGCAGTGAGAACAGTCGGATTCAAAACCTACGAAGCTATTGTGCCGTCCCAACTAATTCTGTAGAACGACCACCCCCTACCCCCTCCTTACCAAGGAGGGGAGTCAGTCCAGAAATTCCCCTCCTCTTTGAGGAGGGGGCCAGGGGGTGGTGAGAGCGAGTGGCAAGTAAAGGATTAAGTGGGACGCCACACTAGCCGCGACGCTTCATAGTCGAGCGCCGACTTCCAGCCGGCAAAGAGCCGCCAAGATGGCGGCGCTACGTTCAAATTAGGACACGACCCGCGATTGCTTTTGGTGGATTTCGGGCCCTTGTTGCGACTATAATCACCGCGTTTTTCGGGTTGGCGACGATTGAGCAGGAGGAGTCTTTACATGAGGGGCTTGTTGCCATGGTTCGTCGTTCTCTTGCTGGTGAGTGCGCAAGCTTTTGCACAGGTGGCAAGTGAGAAGCCCTGGGTCCCGCTTTTCGATGGCAAGGACTTGAGCGGTTGGAAGAATAACGGTTCTGAAAAGTGGGTGGTAGATGACGGCACGATTCTAGGCGAAAGCACTGTGGGAAAATACGGCTACCTGACGACCTTAAAGACCTACCGCGACTTCAATCTTCGCCTGCGATTCAAGTTTGAGACTGACGGGAACAGCGGAGTCTTCACCCGCTCGCGCATCACCGGGGAATCCGCCCAGACCGGACCGGACATCGAAGGCATGCAAGTGGAAGTCGACCCGACTCGGCACACGGGTGGACTCTATGAGAGCGGTGGACGCGGCTGGGTTGCGCTGCCAACGCCTGAGGGGGAGCGAGCTATCAAGCCCCGAGATTGGAACAACCTCGAGATTCTGGCGCAGGGAAACCACTTCACCACTCGGCTCAATGGTGTTCAAATTGTGGACTTCGCCGATGCGGCGCCGAAATTCACGGAGGGAGTGATCGGGCTACAACTGCACACCGGAGGCGGGGTCAAGATCCGCTTCAAGGACATTTATATTCAGGAGCTGAACTAGCCATCAGCTATCAGCCGTCAGCTATCAGCTAGCAGCGGAAACATCGCAAGGTGGTTAGTGAAAGGCCACTATGTGTCGTGTCATTCCGAGCGTAGCGAGGAATCTCGCTCTGCGTACAGTCGGCAAGTCGATAGTCGAAGGTCGAAAAGTCGACACCTCTTGTCCTTTGACTATCGACTCCTTGGCTCGGCAGAGCGAGATTCCTCGCTACGCTCGGAATGACACCTTGCGAGGACTCGTGGTTGAGGGGCGAGAGCTGACGGCTGAGGGCTGAGAGCTGAGGGCTGAGAGCTGACAGCTTTAGGCGAACGATGTAATCATCGCAAGAACATCGGGGAGGGATATTCATGGTGAATGGCTTAATTGAAAAGATCAGTCGGAGAAAGTTTCTTGGCGCGGCGGCCGCGACCGCTGCGGGCGTGATGATCGTGAAGCCTGAGGCGGTGCGCGGTTCGGCGGCGAACTCGGCCGTGCGCCTGGGGATTTTGGGCTGTGGCGGACGCGGCACGGCGGTAGGAACCGGGTTCGTAGACAACACCAATACACGCGTGGTGGCCCTTGCAGATCTCTTCGCCGACCAGCTTGCGGCAGGCCGCAAATACTTCGATGGGCATCAGCAGGCGAAGGGTTACGCGGCCATCGATTCGTCGCAGATCTTCCGAGGCCCCAAAGCCTACGAGCAGATCGCGGCATCGAAAGAATTGGACTTTGTCCTCATCACTACTCCTCCTTGCTTTCACCCACTCCACCTGGAAACCGTGGTGGCGGCGGGAAGGCACGTGTATTGCGAGAAACCCGTCGCCGTGGACGTGCCGGGCGCCAAGCGCGTCATCCGCATCGGCGAGAAGGCCCAGGGAAAGCTGAGCCTGGAAGTGGGGTTTCAGATCCGCAAAGCGCCACCCCACGTCGAGTTGGTGAAGCGCATCCACGGAGGCGCCTTGGGCAGGATAGGCTGCGGCTTGGCCTACTACTACTGCGGGCACATCGACCGTCCCGACTGGCCGAACGCTTCTCCGGAAGAGAAAAGGCTTCGAAACTGGGTGTGGGACCGCACACTCTCCGGAGATATCATCGTCGAGCAGAACATCCACGTGATTGATATGTGCAACTGGACTCTACAGGGGCATCCTGAATATGCCGTGGGCGGGGGCGGACGCAAGCTGCGCACGGACGCGGGGGACTGCTGGGACAATTTCAATGTGGTGTTCACTTATCCGGATCATGTGCAAGTCAGTTTTGGATCCACGCAATTTGACAACCCGGCCTTTGACGCTGCCGCACGATTTTTCGGGACCAAGGGCAGCTCGGAGGTGCACTACGACTATCGGGTCAGCATCGCCGGAGCCGAGCCGTGGGACGCAGGCCTTGGCCCTGCCGAGGGAAGCGGCAAGTTCTCGGCTGCGGGGACGTTCAAA
>Ga0074046_10002922_pt1 | contig 14533 bp, 10 predicted proteins | sample BogForMeECP23OM3_FD_94441 | JGI IMG/M metagenome (GOLD analysis project Ga0074046, IMG submission 94441) | Bog forest soil microbial communities from Calvert Island, British Columbia, Canada - Bog Forest MetaG ECP23OM3 | ecosystem: Environmental > Terrestrial > Soil > Wetlands ...
CGCGAAGGAGACTGGCGTCGTCGTCACCGCCGAAGAGCACCAGATTGGCGCGTTGGCATGGCGCGTCAGCGGCGTCATAACTGAGAGCCCCGAGCTGTTCGGCGTGCCGGTGATTACGGGCGCCATCGGAGTGAAGGACCGCTTCGGCGATTCCGGCGCGCCCTGGGAGCTGATCAAGGAGTTCGAGGTCAGCGCCGAGCATATCGCGCAGAAGGCGGTGGAGTTGCTCGCCATCGCCAAAATGAAGACAAGGAAGGAAGAGCAGCGCTTCGCGCTGGTGCAGTGAAGCTAAGAAGGTCTTCGATGCAGGGCTCCGCCAATCAGCGGGGCTCTTGTTTCTTGCGACGAAACTATGCTGGTTCAGCGACGGGCTCGATGTTCGTCGGCGGTAGCGGTTCGGGCGGGATCGTGTCCTCCAGCGCTTCAGCCGGGTGCGAGTCGTCCTCCGCGAGCGAAACGTAGGCGCTCAGGCGAGCCAGGTACAGCAGGTCGGCTCCCGCGAAGTAAATGAGCGCTATGGTCGCCATAATCAGCACCATCCATCCGGACGCGACGTGATGCTTAAGCTTTAGCGACGAAAAAAACACCAGGAACATCGTTCCCGCCCAGACCAGGCGAAGCATCAGGAATCCAATTCCCAGTCCGAACAACCGGCCAACTCGGGGTAAGCAGAAATCTACGGCTTGGGCCAGTGCTTCTCTTGTTCCGGCGTCATTTCGAATGGAGAACAGCGGCGCCAATCCGAAGAACCAGTTCAGCACACCGCCGAACGCCCAGGACAAGCCAATCCCGAAGGCGAGAAAGAAAGCTGCCGCTGCGGCGCGCTCGGTGTGTACCATAATGATGCCGCACACCACGCAAACAAGTGCGGCCGTCATTGCTATGAGCGACCACATCGCACGGAGTAGATTGAGCACAAAAATCGCTACAAACTCCCAGCTCATGGCTTGCGGTCCTTCGTCGGAGCTGAACATTGCAACCAGACGCCGAAGTGTCGCCGCGCGCCCTGCTGTTGCCGCAAAGGACCAGAGCAGCATCAAGCTAAGGATGAGGACAGCCTGCTCGCACAGCAAGCGGGTGAGGCTGCCTCTGAAGATGTGCCGCACAGCTCCAAGCAGCAATTGCGGTTGAAGCGTACCCAGCAGGAACTCATCGCCACGGGAGATTTCCAGGCTATCGAGGAACAAGGCGACGGAGATAATTGCGAGGCCCCAAGCCGCAAGGCCGAAGCACCAGCGCCACGTCAACTCAGCCGCGAGCACCGCAGGCTCATGCCAAACAGCGGCGAAGCCATCCTGGAATGGCGAACTTCGGAGGGGCTGCGACATGCGATAAGGATATCAGCGCGTGCTACCTCTGCTGCAGTCGCTGCTGTTCATGCACCTGACTCATCGTCAGCGCGAGGGCCAACTCTGCCGGGCTGTCCACGAGGACGTCGGGAGGGACCTGTTCCAGGCTTTGCGGCGAGAATCCGTAGGTCACGCCGACGCTCCAGAGTCCAGCATTGCGGGCGGTGAGAATGTCCACCCCCGAATCGCCTACCATCACCGTCTCCTCTGCAGTCGTGCCGGCCTCGCCCATCAAGGTATTCGCTCCGAAGGGATCAGGTTTCTTGGTTTCGAAACTGTTGCCGCCGTAGACCTGAAAAAAGCGGTCCGACAGTCCCAATCCGGCCAGGATGCCTTGCGATGCTCTTACCGGCTTGTTGGTTAGCACCGCCAGCTTGCGCGAGACGCGATCGCCACCGCCGATCTGCTGCAGCGCCTCCTTAATACCTTCATACGGGTGAGTATTGTCGAGCTTGTGGTCGCGGTAGTAAGCGAGGAAATAGTTGAGCGCCTCCTGCAGGAACTCTCGATCAGAGGGGTCGCCGAGCGCCCGGCGAATAAGCATGGGGGCGCCATCGCCGATGTAGGTGTCGATCACCTTGAGGGGCAGCTCCTTCCGGCCGTAGTGGAGCAGCATGGCGTTCACCGAGGCGGCCAGATCGAGTTCTGAATCGATGAGCGTGCCGTCGAGATCAAAGATGACGAGCTTGATTTTCTGCAGCGGAATGGGACGAAAAGTGCGTATCATTGCCTTCCAGTATAGCCATTCGACTCGGCGAGCAAAGAGCTCGGACAGCGGAGAGGCTGAAGGGAGCGGCTCCCAACATTTACAATGAAACGACGTTCCAGGCCGTAATCGAAGTCCCGCACTTCACTCCTGAGGTAATGGATGGCAACCACTAAAGTAGAGCCTAAAGTTACAACCACGCAGGCCGACAAGTACGAAGGACTCAGTAGGCAGCAACTGATCCAGATTTACCGCCTGATGTATCTCTCCCGCCGAATCGATGATAGGGAGATATTGCTCAAGCGGCAGCAGAAGATCTTCTTCCAGATCTCAGGCGCCGGACATGAGGCGTTGCTGGTCGCTTCCGGAATGCTGCTGCGCCCAGGGTACGACTGGTTCTATCCTTACTACCGCGACCGCGCGCTCTGCCTGACGCTGGGCATGACGCCCTACGAACAGTTACTGGAAGCCGTTGGCGCGGCCGACGATCCGAACTCCGGCGGCCGGCAAATGCCGTCGCACTGGGGAAGCAAGAAGTTGAACATCGTGACCCAGTCGTCGCCGACGGGGACTCAATTTCTACAAGCGGTGGGCTGCGCTGAAGCCGGGCGCTACTTCAGCCGCCATCCGGAAGCAGCAGAGAAGGTCAGCGGCGACTATCGCCAGTTGAAGGACGTGATCTTCCACGGAGACGAGGTGGTTTACGTCTCCGGGGGCGACGGCACCACCAGCGAAGGCGAGTTCTGGGAGTCGTTGAACACCGCTTCGAACCTCAAGCTGCCGCTGCTGTACCTCATCGAGGATAACGAGTACGCGATTTCGGTCCCGGTGGAAGTCGGGACCCCCGGCGGCAACATCAGCAAGTTGGTGAAGGGATTTCCAAATTTTCATTTCGCGGAGATGGACGGTACCGATCCGCTTGCCAGCTATGCGGCGCTCAAGACTGCCGTCGACTACATTCGCTGCGGCAACGGGCCGGCGTTCGTGCATGGGCATGTGATCCGGCCCTATTCGCACTCGCTCTCCGATGACGAAAAGCTCTACCGGCCCGACTCGGAGCGGAAGCAGGAAGTGGAGCGCGATCCCATCACGCGCTTTCAGCTGTTCCTGCTGCGCGAAGGCATCCTCGATGAAAAGGGAATTGACGAGCTGGAAAAAGATGTAAACACGGAGATTCAGGAGGCCAGCGATCGAGCGGTCGCGGCGGCGTTGCCCGCGCCTGACTCTTACAAGCAGTTCGTCTATTCGCCCGATCTTGATCCTACATCGCCAGCGTTTCAGGCGGAGGCGGTGCATCCCAAGCCATCACAGACGGGGACTGCGAATCCCGAGAAAACAATGGCCGATCTCATCAACGCCTGCCTGAAGGATGAGATGGCACGCGATCCGCGCATCGTGATGTTCGGGGAAGATGTCGCCGACTGCAGCCGCGAGGAATATCTCAAAGACAAGCAGGTGAAGGGCAAGGGCGGCGTCTTCAAGCTGACGGCCGGCCTGCAAAGCGAGTACGGCTCCGAGCGCGTGTTTAACTCGCCACTGGCGGAGGCAAACATTGTCGGCCGCGCGGTGGGAATGGCGACCCGTGGCCTAAAGCCGGTCGTGGAGATTCAATTCTTCGATTACATCTGGCCGGCGATGCAACAGCTTCGCAACGAGCTGCCGTTGATGCGCTGGCGTTCGAACAACGCCTTCTCGTCGCCAGCCGTCGTGCGGGTCGCTATCGGCGGCTATCTGACAGGCGGGTCTATCTACCATTCGCAATGCGGCGAAAGCATCTTCACGCATACGCCTGGCATGCGCGTGGTTTTTCCGTCCAACGCGCTCGACGCGAATGGATTGCTGAGAACGGCCATCCGCTGCGACGATCCGGTCTTGTTCCTGGAGCACAAGCGTCTCTATCGCGAGACGTTTGGCCGTGCGCCGTATCCTGGCCCTGACTACATGGTTCCGTTCGGCAAGGCCAAGATTGTGCGGCCCGGCCACGATCTGACCGTAATCACTTACGGAGCGGTCGTTCCGCGCGCGCTGCAAGCGGCGCAACGCATCGAGCGAGAACACGACGTCAGCGTGGAATTGATTGACCTGCGCACGCTCAGCCCCTATGACTGGGAGGCGATTGCGACTTCGGTAACGAAGACGAGCCGGGTCCTCGTGGCGCATGAGGACATGCTCAGCTGGGGCTACGGCGCGGAGATCGTCGCGCGCATCGCTGACGAGTTGTTCGATGAGCTGGATGCTCCGGTGAAGCGCGTCGCGGCAAAGGACACCTTCGTCGCGTATCAGCCGATTCTGGAAGATGAAATCCTGCCGCAGGCGGAGCACCTGTACCAAGCGATGGCGGAGTTGGCGAAGTATTAGTTCAGAGTCAGTAGGGATAGAAGACTTCAGCCAGCAGGATACTTGTTTTTCCCGGCGGAAGAGATGAGCGTATGACTTTACGTGCGGTGTGCTTCGTTGACATGCCCTTCGGAAAGAAGTCTGATCTGGCGAGTGGCGTAGAGGTCGATTTCGATCAGATCTACGAAATGGCGATCGAACCGGCAATCATCAAAGCCGGACTGGAGCCGGTTCGAGGCGACCGGGAACGCACAGGTGGGATCATCCATACGCCAATGTTTGGCAGACTCTTGCTGTCTGATTTTGTTGTCGCTGACCTGACGCTCTCCAATGCCAATGTGTTCTATGAACTCGGCATTCGGCACACGGCGCGCCCCTTCACCACGATAATGACTTTCGCGGCCATCCATGCGCTCCCGTTTGATGTGAGCCTTGTGCGGGCGATCCCGTATACCTTGGAAGGCGGCAAACTGACCGACGAAGCTGCCACCAAGTTGAGGTCCGAGTTGGCGGCGCGACTGGAAGAAGCGATTCGCGGGGCAGCTTCCAAAGACAGCCCGTTGTTCCAGCTCATCCCAAACTTCCCAACCATCGACCTGCCGCATGAAGTCACGGAGATATTTCAGGACCAGGTCAAACACTCAGAGGAGTTCCGGAAACAATTGGCTTCCGCCCGCGCCAGGCCCTCTGACGCCGAGAGGCTGGCCGCACTACTGGAAATCCAGCAGAGCCTCGGTGACTTGAAAGTAGCTCAGAGCGAGGTTCTGGTCGATCTGATGCTTTCGTTTCGCGACGTTAGCGCATGGGACCAGATGGTGCGTCTTTCGGACGAATTTCCAGACCATCTGAAGTCGAACGTCATGGTTCAACAACAACGCGCTCTGGCCTTGAACCGGCGGAATGGGCCGGGTGACCGTGACGAAGCACAGCAGATTCTGGAGAAGCTTGTGAAGGAGAAGGGTGTGGATCCGGAGACGCTCGGACTCCTGGGTCGCGTCCACAAAGACCGTTACAAGGAGTTGAAGAAGAAGAAAAGTCTGCTGGCCGCAGCGGCGCTCGATGACGCGATCGAGGCTTACACGAAGGGATTTGAGAGCGATCCGCGGGACTACTTTCCAGGGGTGAACGCAATCACGCTTCTGATAGAGAAGGGTGATCCGGAAGCATTGAAACAGGCTGACCGACTGGTGCCGCTTGTGAGTTTTGCGGTTGCGCGTCGTGGGGGCGCTTCGTCGAGTGATTACTGGGACCTCGCTACGGTGCTGGAACTGGGTGCGATTGGCAACGATTGGGCCATGGTGACTCGCGTTTTGCCGAAGACACTCGCTGCGGGAAAGGCCTCGTGGGTGATCAAGACTACCTGGGACAACCTGCTGCTTCTGAAGGCGGCCCGCGAGCGCGCAGGCCAGAGCTCGCCGGAGTTGGAAGAGGTCCTACAGCACATGGAGGAGCGCTACAAGGAACTCTGCGGAGAAGAAGCCAAAACTGTGAACGCTTAAAATGCAGTTGCAGCCTATCGTCCCTTGCTCCCCCACAACCAATCGATGGCGATCGGCCCGGCGCCGCTGAAGATCAGCGCGAACGCGATGGCCCCGCACGCCAGGGGAAACTCAAAACCTCCATTGCTGGCGAACAGCCCGTGGGGCAGGTGCACCTTCAGGATCGCGACCAGCATATCAATGAAGATGGCGAGGGCCGCAAGCCGGGTCAGAAAGCCGACCACGATCAGAATGCCGCCACCAAACTCCGCCGCGACAACCAGGTATGCCATGAACGGCGACAGTCCAAGCTGATGCATCATCCCGGCGATACCGTGCATGTGATCAGCGATCTTCTGCCAACCGTGAGCGATCATGATCACGCCCAGAGCAAGGCGCAGTACGAGCAAGCCGAGTGGTTGCAGGCGATTTAGAAAGTTCAATCAGTCCCTCCTGGGCGGCACAGGGTTCTCACGGAAGCTGATTCCCGCCGATGACGGCATTCCGACAGATTAAGGAACCACGCGAAGACCTGTATCGGCTAATCTGGCCAGAACCAAGAGGATAAACCAGGATAGAGGCTTTTTCGAAGTTGTTAGCTTCACGGTTGGTGCAATCCGGGGCTGAAGCCCTTGGATGAGCGGACCGAACTCGCTGGGCTGAAGCCCAGCGCTTCCACCGAGCGAGAGAGATACTCTGGAACCGGTCTAGGCGCTGCGCCGCCACTCAGTCCGAGTTTCCTGCAGCGTTGAAGAAGACACTCCAGCAGCGTGGGTCACATCCAGTTCGCTGAGCCGTAATACCAGACACTTGGCTGCGCCACCGGCTTTCAAGAACTCGGTCAGCGGAACTTGCACGACGCAGAAGCCAAGCGCTTCCAAGCGCCCAGACAGCTCAACGCTGATTTCGTTTAGCACGATTACCCGGCCCACGTTCACCGCGTTGCAGGCAAAGCGCAAAGCATCCGAATCGCTTACGTGAATGCGCTTTTCCGCGGGATACCGTGCTTCAATCTTGCTTTGCGACGCAGCGTCGAAGGCTTTCGGGAAATACATTACATACCCGCCAAAGAGCGGGCAAAAACAAGTGTCAAGGTGATAGAAGCGAGGATCAACCAGTCGCAGTGAGATGACTTCAACGCCCCAAATGTCCCGCAGCCACTGGTGCGTGCATTGCCGCGTTCGTACGCCATGACCGGCCCACAGCCGTGAACCATCCCATTCAAATAACGCGTCGCCTTCGCCCTCGAACGGTGAAGCTTGCGGCGTCTCGCGAACCACGAAGCCTGAATCGCCGAACCACTTGCCGAAATGGGGTTCTTCGCCTTGCCGCTCAGGATGGAGAAATCGGCTCAATGCTACAACGCCACGCCGCACCAAACCGGCATTTGCCGTAAAGACCATGTCTGGGGAGCCGGGCTGCGGCTCTACCAACTCGATGCGCGCGAATTGGGAGAGCGCGGAGTGCAACCGTTCCCACTGTGCGCCCGCTTCCCGGGTCGAGCAGCGGCGCACATTGCCCTCCATCCAGGGATTGATGACGTAGTTCACTTCGTACAGCTCAGGCGAACACATCAGGAATGTGGGGACGTCGGTTGCTGCCTCGCCTTCGCGCCGCCGGACAAGGTCGATCGGGCTCATCGGGAACTCTCCTACGCGAGTCTGTCCGCGCTGCGGGAAGATGTCCAATAGAAAATTCTTATGTTACGTATCGGTAAACGACGCTGAGGCAGGGCGTCCGGCCGTTTTTCCGCACGGTCGTATAATGAAGAGATGCCCAGCCGACGAAATTGCATTCTGTGAGGGGTCAGAATGAGTTGTCATGGGTGATTGAGCCGTTATGGAATTCAAGCTAGTCAGCTCATACAAGCCGCAGGGAGACCAGGGAAAGGCCATCGACTCGATGACCCGTGGCGTCTTCGATGGCGAGAAACACCAGGTGCTGCTCGGCGTGACGGGGTCGGGCAAGACCTATTCGATGGCCAAGGTCATCGAGAAGCTGAATCGCCCGGCGCTGATTCTTGCCCACAACAAAACTCTGGCGGCGCAGCTCTACCACGAGTTCAAGTCGTTCTTCCCACACAACGCGGTCGAGTACTTCGTCTCCTATTACGACTATTACCAGCCGGAGGCCTACATTCCGGCCGCCGACGTCTATATCGAGAAAGAAGCGACCATCAACGATGAGCTCGACAAGCTGCGGCTGTCGGCCACGAAGTCGCTGTTCGAGCGCCGGGACTGCATCATCGTCGCCTCCGTGAGCTGCATCTACGGTCTGGGATCGCCGGAAGCGTATTACGGCATGCTGCTGTTCCTGGAAAAAGGACAGAAGATCAAGCGCGAAGACATCGTTCGCAAGCTGGTCGAAATTCTCTACGAACGCACCGAAGGGGACTTCCGCCGCGGAACGTTTCGGGTACGCGGTGACATCATCGAGATCTTTCCCACCTACGATGACAACGCCTATCGCATCGAGTTGTGGGGCGATGAGGTGGAATCGCTGGCGCAGATTGATCCGCTGTTCGGGACGGTAAAGCAGAAGTACACGCGCCTGCCAATTTATCCCAAGACCCATTACGTGATGAAGCCGGAGCGCAAGCAGGCAGCGACGCAGTCTATTTTGGAAGAACTGGCGTGGTGGGAAGCGGAGCTGGAGAAGCAGGGAAGAATGGTCGAGGCGCAGCGTATTCATCAGCGCACGCGCTTCGACCTCGAGATGATCAAGGAGATGGGCTACTGCCACGGCATCGAGAACTATTCCCGCCATTTCACCGGGCGCCTGCCGGGCGAGCCCCCGCCGACACTGCTTGATTACGTGTCCCGCGACTACATGCTGTTTATCGATGAATCGCACCAGACGATCCCCCAGATACACGGCATGTGGCATGGCGACCGCTCGCGCAAACAAAACCTCATCGAGTACGGCTTTCGGCTGCCCAGCGCGCTGGATAATCGCCCGTTGACCTTCGAAGAGTTCGAGCACCGTGTAAACCAGGCAATTTATGTCTCGGCGACGCCCGGGCCGTATGAGCTGACGAAATCCGCTGGTGTGGTTGTAGAGCAGATCATTCGCCCGACGGGTCTCATTGATCCCGAAGTCGAAGTTCGTCCGGTAAAAGGGCAGATCGATGATCTGCTGCATGAGATTCGCCAGCGCGCGGAGCGGCATGAGCGCGTGCTGGTCACCACGCTGACCAAGCGCATGGCTGAGGACCTGGCCGAGTATTACAGCGAGGTCGGCGTTCGCTGCCGCTACATGCATTCGGAGATCGAGACGCTGGAGCGCATCAAGATCTTGCGCGATCTGCGCAAGGGTGAGTTCGATGTGCTGATCGGCATCAACCTGCTGCGCGAGGGGCTCGACCTGCCGGAGGTCTCGCTGGTGGCGATCCTCGATGCTGACAAGGAAGGCTTTCTCCGCTCGGCGGGATCGCTGATCCAGACCATGGGCCGTTGCGCGCGCAACCTCCACGGACTAGCAGTCCTTTACGCAGACAAAATGACGGATTCCATGCAGAAAGCGATTGACGAGACCAATCGCCGCCGCGCCATTCAGCGCGCTTACAACGAGGAGCACGGCATCACGCCGGAGACAATTGTGCGGCCGCTCGACATGACGCTGGTTGCCATCGCCGACGCCGATTATGCCGACCTCACTAACGAGGCCGAAGGTCTGCCCGAGTTCCGCTCGCAGGAAGAGCTGAATGGCTACATCGCGAAATTGGAAAGCGATATGAGAGAGGCAGCCAAACGCTTCGAGTTTGAATACGCCGCCAAGTTGCGCGACAAGATCCGCGAGTTGCGCACCAAGGAGTTCATGCTCACATGATTTCCGAAGCGGAGAACCTACAGGGAGAATGGCCGGCCGAATCCATCTAAGCCAGCCTGCTTATTGCCGGAATCTACTGGGTGATGATCATGATCGGCTGCTGCAGGGCGCACGAGCTGGTGCAGTTGGGATCCTGCGCAGGGGCCGATACGGTGGCGGTAACCGCATCGTTGTTTGTCTGGATGATGGTGGTGGAGGAAGCGCTTTGGTTGGCAACGTAGACTTTGCTGGAGGTCGGTTCGGAGGCAATCCAAACGGGGTTAGCGCCGGAAGGCAGAGGTATGGTGCCAAGCGCGGCGAAGCTGGTGGCGCTGACATCCGTCACATTGTTGGAGCCCGAATTTGCCACGTAGAACTTCGTGCCATTGGGTAAAGCGGTAACCGACACGGGAGTAGTCCCAACATTCGCGGTTCCCAGCAGCGGGATTGCCGGCGAGCCATTGACGTTCACGTTCGACGCGTCAAATACGCTGACCGTGTTGCTGCCGGTGTTGGTTACATAAAGGCGGTCTAGATTCGGATCGACGAAAGCAAAGTTCGGCCGCACTCCCAGTGGTGTTGACGGAAGCACGCTGTAGTTATTTACATCAATGATATCCAGGGCCCCGGGATTCACTCCATCACCCGCGGTGACGACAAAGATGTAAAAACCGTCGGCACTCGCTGCCAGATATGTGGCGTTGAGGCCCAGCCCGCTACCCGGCGTCGTAAACCTGGCAACGATCGTCTGAGTGGGCGGATCATAAACCCAAACGCTGTTGTCAGCCTGAGCGATGACATATATTCGCCCTCCTCCGGTTGCTTCGACCATGGCAATCGGATTCACTCCATACGCAAAGCCCAAGGGTGGAGGCAGGGCAAAGGCAAGGCATGTCGTGTTGCTAACCACCAACGTTGCGGTATTGATGGTGCTGATGGATCCGGAGTTCGGGCATGCAGAATTTGCTCCATTGTTGAGGACGTACATAACCCCACTCTGGGTGGAACTCAGGGCCACTGGATGCGAGCCACTTAGCAGATTGATGGTAGTGATGGTGTCATTGCCGGTCAAAAAGTATTGGCTGACCGTGTCGTTGCCGCCGTTGGACACAAACAGCGCGCCCAGCGAAGGAGAAAGAAAGGCCTCAAAGTTGGAACCCAACCCCATGGTCTGGACGCGAGTGACGCTGTCACCCGAAACATTAATCTGGGTGGTTGAACCGTTGCCAATGGGATTGGAGTTGACCACGTATGCATTATGCGTGGACTGCGGTTGTCCGCCGGGACCGATGATTGGGTTTGCAACGGGACGGTACTGGTTTCCACAAGCCAATAGCAGCGCCACGGAAAAAGCTGCAAGGAGTACACATCCATTTCTGCGCAAAAATCTCATCCACACTCCCGACGATGAATCGCCGACCGCTCCAGAATGCAAACAGGAAAAATACATTGTATAAGGTGCGAACGTCGAGGTATAGAGAACCGCGGACTGCCTGCGTCTCTAAACCCCGGGAGGCCGCAATCGTTGCTGTGCATGCTTGGGAAAGGGAAGGCCGCTCCGGGGCCGCCACCGGGCAAAAGCAAGGCCCTGCCGCTCTGGACAGGGCCCTTCGATTCGTTGCAGCCGCACTTACACGCTGAAGGAAGATCCGCAGCCGCAGGTGCTCTTCACGTTCGGATTGTCGAACTTGAAGCCGGCGCCCTCGAGCGTCTCAATGTAATCAACGCTCACGCCTTTCAAGTACATTAGCGAGGTTGCGTCAACATAGACCTTCAATCCGTCGAAGTCGAAGGTCTTGTCCATCATGCCGGCGCCATTCTCGAACGACATTGAGTAGGAGAAGCCGGAGCATCCTCCGCCGACCACGCCCACGCGCAGTCCTGCCGGCACAGGGTTCTGCTGGGCCATGATCTCTTTCACTTTGGCAATCGCGGTGTCGGTGAGATTCAGGGGGTTGGTGTCAACAGCGGTTGTCGGTGTGGTGGTGGTCGGTGTAGTGGTTGTGGTTGCCATTCTTCTCTCCTCAGAAGCTAGCGGGATTATAGCAAACTTCGCAATGCTGTAATACAAACCAGGTATCGGCGATTGCAATACCGGTGCTTCTGTCTCCATCAAATTGGATGCCCGGCAACCGCGTTGCGTCGCACAAGTTGCGGCGTCCCGCGCCCTTGCCGGGAGCCCCACGAACGGGCAAGGGAGCCTGGCTCGTTCACCGCCAGTTTACAAATATTTGCCACGTTAGCAAATGCCGGGTCTATAATCATTGGCACGTAGGGGCCGCTCCTGGTGGGCATCGCAAGTTTCCATTGGGGCGCGGGACCGGTTCGCTCACACCGAGGTGGCAAATGTCTACGATGATGATGTTGCTAGCCGTCTGGGGTGTACTGACGGCAGTGCTGGTCGTGCTCCTGATCTATCGCAGCACGTTAACCCTTCACGAGGACGATCAACTCTTTCTTGACGATGCCAGTGCCACGATGCGCGCCGAGCAGGAGAACCTGCAAGTCCGAATGAAAAGAGTAACGCCTTACGTGCGTATCCTCGGAGCGGCATCGGGGCTGTTGATTCTTTTCATTGCTGGTTTGGCCGTGTGGCAACGGATCAACTCGTCATACTGATCCGGACGGCACAGGGTATGCCCGGCGAATAAGAGTGGCATGGTTGGCCCGAGGAGTTGATGCCGGGACATAACAAACGTCCCTGGTTCCGAACCCTGCAGCAAATTGGAAAACGCGCATTCGCTTGCGCGTTTTTTCTTTACTCCTCTGCTAGAATCGACACAACATTCATGAGGTTGGCGACGAGTCGAGAGGTATTTTCTGACGGTGCGTACTGCCCCTCTCGCCTAGTCTGATCGTGCGTTCGATGTCCGGAACCCCAATCGCCGGATCGTGGGAATTACCGCAGCACGGTGTCAGAAATTCAACCGCAGGAGCTCCTGCAATCGAGGAGATGCAGAAGAAGAAGCGATCAGGGCCCGTAAGCATCTTAAAATGGATGAGTAGCTGATTACTTTTCGAGCGATTGCTGACGCGCGTACTCGGCGCTGGCTGCGGCTGGTATCGCGCAGGTCGTTGAGGGAAGAATGGCAACCCAGGAAATTAATAACCGCATATTGGAATTTCCGGCGCAACCGGAGACGGATTCCGAGGAAGAAGTCGCCGAATGGATTGAAGCCTTTGATCAGGTCGTTGGAAGCGAAGGCACCCCCCGCGGATGCGAGCTTATCGAAGCCCTGATTGAGCACGCCCGGGCGTCGGGTGTGGAAGTCCCGCTCCAGTTGAATACGCCCTACGTCAACACCATTCCAGTCGAAGAGGAAGTACCCTATCCTGGCGATCGCCAGATCGAGCGGCGCCTCAAGAGCTTGACCCGCTGGAATGCGATGGCGATGGTGCATCGGCAGAACAAGAAAGACCCGGGGATCGGTGGCCACATCTCGACCTATTCGTCTTTGGCGACGTTACTCGAGGTCGGGTTCAATCACTTTTTTCACGCCCGCTATGGAGATCAGCCGGGTGATTTCGTTTACTTTCAGGGCCATGCCTCGCCGGGCGTGTACGCGCGGGCCTACCTGTTGGGACGACTCACCGAGGAGCAGGTGAAGAATTTCCGGCACGAGTTGCGTGGCCTTCCCGCGCTGTCGTCGTACCCTCATCCCTGGCTGATGCCGGACTTCTGGAGATTCCCCACGGTTTCGATGGGGCTCGGACCGCTGAACGCCCTCTACCAGGCCCGCTTCATGCGCTATCTGGAGAACCGCGGAATCATTCCGAGGACCCCACGCAAGATTTGGGCGTTTGGCGGTGACGGCGAGACCGACGAGCCGGAGTCGATGGGTTCGCTGACGCTGGGTTCACGCGAGAAGCTCGACAATCTGATCTTCGTTGTGAATTGCAACCTGCAACGTCTCGACGGGCCAGTGCGCGGCAACGGGAACATCATTCAGGAATTGGAAGCGGCGTTCCACGGCGCGGGCTGGAACGTCATTAAAGTTATGTGGGGTTCGGATTGGGACCGCCTGTTCGCGCGCGACAAATCCGGCCTGCTGGTGAGGCGGCTGGGCGAAGTGGTGGATGGCGAATACCAAACTTACAAGGTCAAGGGTGGCGAGTACATCCGCCGGGAGTTCTTCGGCAAGTATCCCGAGCTGCTGGAGATGGTCTCCGACCTGAGTGACGATGAACTGCACCGCCTCACGCGCGGCGGCCACGATCCCCAGAAGGTTTACAACGCGTACAAGCGCGCCGTCGAACACGAGGGCTCACCGACGGTGATTCTAGCGCATACGGTGAAAGGCTATGGCCTGGGTTCAGCGGAGGCACGCAACGCAACGCATCAGGAGAAAAAGCTTGCCGACCAGGCGCTGACTGCGTTCCGCTCGCGCTTTGCGATTCCCATTCCGGAGACGGCGGCAAAAGAGGGAAGCCTGTATCGTCCGCCCGACGACAGCCCGGAGATCGTCTATGCGCGTAAGCGCCGCGAAGAGCTCGGCGGATTCTTGCTGATACGGGAGGTTCCTCCGCCGAGCTTCCAGGCTCCGCCGCTGAGCGAGTTTGCCGACTCGCTGGCTGGGTCCAAGGGCCGCGCAGTTTCCACCACCATGGGGTTCGTCAGCATGTTGCGGCAACTGATGAAGGACCCGAAGATCGGCAAGCTGATCGTGCCGATTATTCCTGACGAGGGACGCACCTTCGGCATGGAATCCATCATTCGTCAGGTGGGCATCTATGCCAGCCAGGGACAGCTCTACAAGCCGCACGATCTGGACATGCTGCTCTATTACCGCGAAGGGAAGGACGGGCAGATCCTCGAAGAGGGAATCACCGAAGCTGGTGCGATGGCCTCGTTCACC
>Ga0074046_10002924_pt1 | contig 14532 bp, 15 predicted proteins | sample BogForMeECP23OM3_FD_94441 | JGI IMG/M metagenome (GOLD analysis project Ga0074046, IMG submission 94441) | Bog forest soil microbial communities from Calvert Island, British Columbia, Canada - Bog Forest MetaG ECP23OM3 | ecosystem: Environmental > Terrestrial > Soil > Wetlands ...
CAGCAGCACATGAAATACGACAAGGCCCTCGAAAAGGGCTGGCCCATCGCCACCGGCATGATCGAGGGCGCCTGCAGGTTCGTCATCGAAGACAGATTCGGAATTACCGGCGCGAGATGGTCCTGTGCCGCTCGAATACTCGATTGAGTGGCTGACCTGCGCTGTCGCCAGCAGATTCGACGCGGTCATGGTTGGCTGACCGGGTGCTGCTCAAGATCGTCTACCTACTAGTTTGCCGGATACTCGGCTTGGCCGTCCTGGTGTCCCGCACGGACCTGGCGAAGGATGCTGAGCTGCTGGTACTCCGGCACGAGAACGCGGTGCTGCGCCGCCATGCCGGCCGGGTGCGTTACGAGCCGGCCGACCGGGTATGGTTCGCCGCGCTGGCCCGGCTCATACCCCACAGCCGCTGGACCGAAGTCTTCGCCGTGGCGCCAGCGACGTTGCTGGCCTGGCACCGCAAGCTGGCTGCGAGCAAGTACAACACGAGCAACCGGCGCAAGCCCGGCCGACCGCCGACGGTTCCCAGCATCGCCCGCCTTGTCATCCGGCTGGCGAAGGAGAATCCGCTGTGGGGATACCGCCGGATCCACGGCGAAGTGACGAAACTCGGCGTGACCATCGCGCCGTCCACCGTCTGGGAGATCTTGCGTGCCGCGGGCATCGATCCGGCTCCACGTCGCGCAGGCCCGACCTGGCGGCAGTTCCTGCACGCCCAGGCCGCCGGGATCCTCGCCGTCGACTTTCTCCACGTGGACACCGTGCTGCTGAAGCGACTGTACGTCCTGGTGTTCATCGAGCATGAAACCCGCCGGATGCATCTGGGCGGCGTTACCGCCAACCCCACCGGCGAATGGACGATCCAGCAGGCTCGCAACCTCGCCCTCACACTCGGCGAGCGGTTCGGGGACATTAAGTTCCTCATCCGCGACCGCGGATCGAACTTCACCGCCTCGTTCGACGCCGTCTTCCAGGCCAGCGGCACCAGGATCCTGCGCACTGCTGTCCAGGTGCCACGCATGAACGCGATCTGCGAGCGCCTGGTCGGAACCCTTCGTCGCGAGCTCCTGGATCGCGTGCTGATCATTGGCGAGCGACATCTGCAGGCGGTCCTGACTGAATACCAGGCGCACTACAACACGGCCCGGCCGCACCAGGGCATCACTCAGCGCGCCCCCGACGACAAACCTGACGTTCCCCGCCGCATCGGGACCGATCTCGACACCCTGCAGATCCGCCGAAGACCTGTCCTCAACGGCCTGATCAACGAGTACACGTACGCCGTCTGAGGGACGGAATGCCTGCAGGCCACCAGCCGAATCCTATTTCCGAGCGGGACAGGTACTCCGTCTGCTCACGGCCGGTTCCGCCGGGGCTCATACCGCCTCCCGGTTACCCGCCGAGCGCACACAAGCGGCGCAGCGGCTTGCCGTCACGTCCCGCACCATGCCGTCTCCGCCAGAAGATACGCACGCAGCAGATCAGCGTCAGGTTACAGATGGTATCAGCTCCAACGCGGCGCCGGCCGCAGGCGTTCACGCACCTGGCCCTTATCGAGGCGGCCGCTCGCACCTTTCGCGCGGGCCACAGGCCGAGCCCCACTCCAAGGGCGCAGGCTGGGCACCGGTAGAGGCCCGTAGCACCCCAAGTCCGTTCGGAAGATAAAGAGCTATTCATCCGAACGGGCGTGGTGCATGCCCCGGAACCGGCCGACGCCGTCCCGAGGGACGCAGCGGTGTCCGGGACTGAGCAACCATCAGCACTGAGCTGGAGCCGGGCTACGATGTGGCATGCCGGCGAGCGATGCCGTCAGTCGGCCGGGCCGCAACGCCCGGACCCGGGCGGCGCTGGTGGCGGCGGCGTGGAAGCTGCTGGCCTCCAGGGGTCCGGCGGCCGCTCGAATACTCGATTGAGTGGCTGTCCTGCGCTTTCGTCGGCAGGCTTGATGTGGTGATGGTTGGCTTGCCGGGTGCTGCTCAAGATCGCTTACTTGCTCACATGCCGGGTGCTCGACTTGGCCGTCCTGGTGTTCCGCGGCGACCTGGCGAAGGATGCTGAGCTGCTGGTACTCCGGCATGAGAACGCGGTATTGCGGCGGCACGCCGGCCGGGTGCGGCATGAGCCAGCCGACCGGGTCTGGTTCGCGGCGCTGGCGCGGCTTGTGCCGCGCAGGCGCTGGGCCGGGGTCTTCCCCGTGACGCCAGCGACGCTGCTGGCCTGGCACCGCAGGCTGGCGGCGAGGAAATACGACACGAGCAAGCGGCGCAAGCCGGGACGCCCGCCGACAGTCCCAGGCATCGCTCGCCTTGTCGTCCGCCTGGCGAAGGAGAATCCGCTGTGGGGACACCGCCGGATCCACGGCGAGCTCACGAAGCTCGGCGTGACAGTCGCGCCGTCCACCGTGTGGGAGATCCTGCATGCCGCGGGCATCGATCCGGCACCGCGACGCTCGGGCCCGAGCTGGCGGCAGTTCCTGCACGCTCAGGCCGCCGGGATCGTCGCGGTCGATTTCCTGCACGTGGACACCGTGCTGCTCAGGAGACTGTATGTTCTGGTGTTCATCGAGCATGGCACCCGCCGGATGCATCTTGGCGGCGTCACCGCGAGCCCGACGGGCGAGTGGACCGTGCAGCAGGCCCGCAACCTTGCCCTCACCCTGGGCGAGCGGTTCGCGGACGTTAAGTTCCTGATCCGCGACCGCGGATCGAACTTCACTGCATCCTTCGACGCCGTTTTCCAGGCCGCCGGGACCAGGATCGTGCGCACCGCTGTTCAGGCTCCGCGGATGAACGCGATCTGCGAGCGGCTCGTCGGCACCCTGCGCCGCGAGCTCCTCGACCGCATGCTGGTTCTCGGTGTAGCGCATCTGCGCAGTGTGCTGGCCGAGTACCAGGTGCACTACAACACTGCCAGGCCGCACCAGGGCATCGCCCAGCGCATCCCCGACGACGGACACCACGATGGCCACCTCGCCGTTGCCGACCTCGACCGGGAACGGATCCACCGAAAACCCGTCCTGGGCGGCCTGATCAACGAATACTCACGCGCCGCCTGACACCCCGAAGAACCGCAGGTCACGACACGGATCCTATTTTCGAGCGGGACAGGGTAGGGTCTGGCTGTCATGTCTCAGACCAGTGTCTTGGTTGCGGGCCGGTACCGGCTGGAGGGCCGCCAGGTCGTCGACCTGGTTGTTGGTCTAGGCGACGATGATGCAGTTCTCGCCGCTGGCGGCCAGTTCGGTGGCGGCGCGGACCACTAGTCTAGTCCGGGTAGGTCCACTTCCGGGTGACCAGGCGGCGGTGCCAGCGCAGGACGGTGCCGGGGGTGATCAGGCGATGCGCCCGCAGCCTTCCCGGCAGGATCCGGGTCAGCGCGGCGAGGATTGCGCGGTCGGCCCGGTCCAGCCGGGGCCGGGGATTGGCGCGGCGCAGCACGGCGACCTCGTGCCCGCAGCACGAGCAGCTCGGCGTTCTTGGAGGCCGACGACCGGCCGAGCAGGACCAGCCAGCCGCAGAGCCGGACAAAGGTGGAGTAGAGCAGGCGCAGGGGCGCGGATGATCATGATGCCCTACGGTTGACGCTGGTCATCGCTGCAGCTCACAGGGTACGCAGACTTTTGGCACCCCATAGGGATCGGGCCAGAGCGAACTGACGGGCCTGCTGCCACACGTAAACGGTATGAGGGCACTCAACGCGCCCGGCAAGTTCCTGATCTCAGCCGCCGCGACGATCCGCACGAGCGTGCTCTTGCCGGTCTGGCGCGCTCCGTTGAGGAGCGGGGCTGCGGCAGGCTGATGGGCCGGAAACAGGGCAGCGAGCCCGGCGAACGCCAAGGACCCACACCACAAATCAACGTAAAACTTCTCCATACCCCTTGACAAACGTGCCCTTACGCTGGTCTGTAGTTACACTCCGTAAAGGGGCATGGGCCGATGTTCGGCCGGCGGCGGGCGGCAGATGGTCATCCGGCCGCGGATGGCCGGTGCCGGGCGGTCTTGGCCAGGCGGAGGCGTGCCGCGTCGGCCCGCTCTAGCTCCTCTATGGCGAACGTCACCTCGGCGAGTGCCTGCTCAAGACGGGGAATCCACCGGTCCCTGACCGCCCGGAGCCGGTACCTGGTGACGACCGTCTCGGCCTCGAGGACCCGGAGCGCCTCGGCCGCCGCGGCATGCCGGACGGCTGCGGCGAGCGCGGCGCGGTGCGCCTCGCGCGCCGCGGCGAGGGCCGGGCCATCCCTGCCGGCGGGCGGCGGGGTGGCGCAGGTCGCGTCGGCCGGGTACCGCACCCCCATGGTGGCGGCGTGGGAGATCGTCACCTCCGCGAACGTGCCGGCGGCGGCCAGCCTGATCGCCCGCTCGCCGCCGAGCAGCGCCGCCCGCAGCAGCCGACTGTCGGCCTCGGCCTGGCGGCGCTGCCACTCCGCGGCGGCGCTCGCCGCCGAGCAGCGCCGCCGGTCAAGTTCGCGCTGGAGGACCTGGAGCTTGCGGTCGAGGAGGTCGGCGCCGCGCCTGGCGACCGCCAGGCGCCTGGTCACCCAGAGCCGGCCGGCGCGGCCCGGCGGGACGGCGAGCCGTCGCGGGCTCACGGCGCCACGGTCCCCGTCGGCCCGGTCCGCAGCGCCGCGGCCGCGGGCCCGCCGGCCGCAGGGTCGGCGGTGCCCGGATAGTAGGCGTCCAGCGCCGCGGCGGGCAGCATGGTCAGCTCGCGGCGCTGCAGCGCGGCCAGCGCCCGCCAGGCGCGGCTCAGGGTCTCCTCCAGGCTGCGGTTCTCGTCGCGGCCCTGGTGCATGAGGCCGCGTTCGAAGGCCGTCTCGAAGTTCTGGTACCGCCGGTCCGACGCGCTGAGGGCAGCCGGTCCGACCAGCTCCGCCAGCTCGCGGGCGCGCCGGGCGGCGGCGAGCGCGGCCAGGGACTGCGCGGCCACGTCAAGGTGGTCATCCCTGGTCCGGCCCGGGCCCGCACCGTGGCGCATCAGCCTGGACAGCGACGCCAGGGCGTCGACCGGCGGGTAGATGCCGCGTGCGTGCAGATCCGCGGACAGCACGACCTGGCCCTCGGTGATGTACCCGGTGAGATCCGGGACCGGGTGGGTGATGTCCCCGGCCGGCATGGTCAGGACCGGGACCAGCGTCACCGAGCCCGGCATTCCGCGGATCCGCCCGCACCGTTCGTACAGGGACGCCAGGTCGCTGTAGAGGTAGCCTGGGTATGCCCGGCGGGCCGGGATCTCGCCGCGCGCGGCGGATACCTCGCGGAGAGCCTCGCAGTAGTTCGTCATGTCCGCCATGACCACGAGCACGTGCCGGCCGCGCGTGAAGGCCAGGTCCTCGGCCACGGTGAGCGCGATCCGGGGCGTCAGGATCCGCTCGATTACCGGCGCGTCAGCGAGGTTGAGCAGCAGCGCGAGGTCCCCCGCCGTCGATCGCTCCTCCAGGATGGCGCGGACCGCGGCGGCATCGGCGTGGGTGAGCCCCATGGCCGCGAACACCACGCTGAACGGCTCGCCGCCCGCCGACGCCTGCGCGGCCAGCTGTGCTGCCAGTTCAAGGTGGGGCAGGCCCGCCACCGAGAACAGCGGCAGTTTCTGGCCGCGTACCAGGGTCGTCAGGGCGTCGATGACCGAGATCCCGGTCAGCACCGGCTCGGCCGGCGGCTCGCGGAGCACCGGGTTCAGCGGCGTCCCGGTCACCGGCATGGTGACTTCGCCCATCACCGGCGGCCCGCCGTCCGCCGGCTCGCCTCGCCCGCTGCACACCCGGCCGAGCCACCCCGTGCCGACCGGGATCCGCAGCGGGCTGCCGCTGAACGCGACCCGGGCGGTAGCCGGCGCCAGGCCCTGGGTGCCCTCGAACACCTGTACGACGGCAAGATCCCGGTCGGCCTCCAGCACCAGCCCGTGCCGCAGCCCGCCTGATGCTGTCCGAATCGTGGCGAACTCGTCCCAGCCCACGTCGGTCACGCCGCGCACGACGAGCAGCGGCCCGCGCAGCTCAGCGATGTCGGTGTATTCGCGCTGTGCCCAGGTGGTCACCGGACCCCGCCTTCCTCGCGTGTCTGCTCCCCCCGGCGGCCCAGGTCATCGAGCCGGGCGAGCATGGCGCACTCACACTCGGCGACCGCGTCCGCCGTGGCGGCGTCCTCCCGGACGCGCAGGACCGAGGAGAAGTCCTCCTCCTCGATCGCGGCGGCGGGAATGCCCCGGCCGGCCAGGGCCTGGCAGCGGTCCGCCACCGCCAGCACCGCGTTCGCCAGCGCGGCCGCCCGGGCGGTGTCGCAGCATGCGTCTACCGGGCTCTGCGCGTTCTGCTGCAGGACGCCTTCCCGGATCAGCCGCCCGGCCAAGATGGTGACCCGCTCGGCGGGCGGCAGGGCGGTGGCGCCCAGCAGTTCGGCTAGCGAGCTGAGCCGGTCGGAGTCCGCGAGCACGGCGGCCAGCCGGCCCCTGCGGTCCGCCCAGGCCGGATCGCCGCTGGCGGCATGCCAGGCAGCGACGGCGTCGACGTCGCGGGAGAACGATCCGGACCAGGAGACCGCCGGGTAGTGCCGGGCGTAGGCGAGGTCGCGGTCCAGGGACCACAGGCACCGGACGAACCGCTGCGTGTACGTGGTGACCGGCTCGGTCAGGTCGCCGCCCGCCGGGGAGACCGCGCCGATGATGGTGACCGAGCCCTCCCGGCCCTCGCTGGTGATCACCCGGCCGGCGCGTTCGTAGAACGCGGCCAGGGCCGAGGAGAGGCTGGCCGGGTAGCCTTCCTCGGCGGGGAGTTCGCCGCTGCGCGAGGCGAACTCGCGCAGCGCCTCCGCCCACCGCGAGGTCGAGTCGGCGACCACGACGGTGTCCAGCCCCATGTCGCGGAAGTGCTCGGCGACCGTGGCCCCGCTGTAGATGCTGGCCTCGCGGGCCATCATCGGCATGTTGGAGGTGTTGGCGATCACCACGGTCCGCTCGGCCAGGCGCCCGCCGGACCGCGGATCGGTCAGCTCGGCCAGCTCGGCCAGCAGGTCGGCCAGCTCGTTGCCGCGCTCGCCGCAGCCGATGTAGACGATCACGTCTGCGTCGCACCACTTCGCGATCTGCTGCAGCAGCACGGTCTTGCCGGTCCCGAACCCGCCGGGCACCGCGGTGGCGCCGCCCCTGGTGACCGGGAACAGCACGTCGACCACGCGCTGCCCGGTGAGCAGCGGTGCGGCCCCCTCCAGCCGCCGCTGGTACGGCCTCGGCCGCCGGACCGGCCAGTCGGAGGCCAGCCGCACGGGCACGCCGGACACGACCGCGATCACCGAGTCGCCGGCGGCCAGGCCGGCCGGCCGCGCCTCCTCGACGGTCCCGCTCAGCCCGGGCGGCGCCAGGACCCGGTACCGGATCCCGCCGGCCATGGCCACCGATCCCAGGCAGGTGCCGTCGCCGACGGCCGCGCCCACCGCCACCTCGGGGGTGAACCCGAACTCCCGGCCGGTCGCTGGCTCTCGCGACCGCCCAGGCTCTAGCCAGGTGGGAGCCCCGGTCAGCGGCCGCAGCAGGCCGTCGAAGATACCGCCGAGCAGGTGCGGGCCGAGCCGGGCCGACAGCGGCACGCCCAGGGACCGGGCCGGTTCGCCGGGCGCCAGGCCCCCGGTGTACTCGTAGGCCTGGACCGTCGTGACATCGCCGCGGATGGCGACCACCTCGCCCGCCAGCCCGCGCTCACCGAGCTCGACGACGTCGGACATCGCCGCCCCCGCCAGCCCTTCCACCTCAACGAGCGGCCCGTTCACCCGGGCCACCCGCGCCGCCGCAGTCATGGCGCCCACAGCTCCCGCACCTCCCCGTCCAGCGCCTCGATGGCCAGGTCAGCGAGCCGGGGCAGCGAGCAGTCAACGAGCACACCCGGAGAGCGGGCCACGACGCCGCCGTCTTCAGACGCGGTCACCGTCCCGCCGGGACCCGCCTCCAGCCGGGCTATCCGCGCGAGCGCCTCGAGCAGCTGGTCGTATCCGGGCTCGCCGCGCAGCCCGTCCACGGCCACGCGGACCTGGGCGCGCAGCTGATCGTAGGCCTCGCGCTGGGCGCCGAGCAGCGCCGACCGGGCGTCGCTCCGGGCTCGCCGCCGCACTGCAGCGGCCTGCGGCACAGCCTGCGCGTGCCCGGCCGCCCGCGCCAGCGACACGGTCCGCTCCGCGTCCTGGCGCGCCTGCGCGGCGATCCCGTCCGCCTCGCGCCGCGCGTCCGCGAGAATCCGGGCCGCCTGGTCCGCGGCGTCGCGCAGCATGCGGGCCCGGGTCGGCGCGAGCTCGGCCGCCGCCGCAGCTGCGGTCATGGCGGCATCACCACCGGCAGGACGCCGTCGCGCCGCTGCGGCGCCTCGCCGAGCCAGGCCGCGGCCCGGGCGGTCAGCACCACCACGGCGATGTCGGGCGGCAGCGAGCGCCACGCCGCGCGTGCCTGGTCGGCGTCCTCAGCCGGGTACACGACCGCGCCGGCCAGGGCGTAACCCTGGACCCGTACCGCCTCGCCGATGACAGCTGCCCTGGACATGGCCGCTCACGCTTTCCCGATCAGGATGATCCCGACGACCAGGCCATAGATGGCGATTCCCTCGGCGAGGCCGACGATGACCATGGCCCGCCCGAACAGCTCCGGCCGCTCGCTCATGATCGCGAGCGCGGCGGCGCCGGTGTAGGCAACGGCGATGCCGGCGCCGATACTGGAGCCGGCGACCGCGATCCCCGCGCCGATCAGGGCCCCCGTGCTCCCGCCCGTCCCGGTGGCACCGGCCGCCGCCCCCGTGGCTGCGGCGCTCGCCGGCCCGGCCGCGGCCGCGGCGAGGAGCAGCACCACGGCGCCCCCCAGCAGCAGCACGCCGATCACGGCCAGGACGACCGCGCCGCGGTGCAAGCGCCGCGCGGCGAGCGGTGCCAGCGCCGCAGCGCCGACGATCAGCGGCAACCCGATTAGCCAGGCAGACATCACGCACCTCCTGCCCCCGCGCTGAGCGCGGGAACGCTTTCCCTTTCCCGGGCCGCGGCTACGTGACCGGTCGCCGTGGGCACGTGCCACGGCCTGAACGGCCGGCCCTGGGCCACGAAGACACGCGAGAACAACTCGTAGTACTCCAGGCGCAATGCCTGGATGGCGGCGACGAGCGCTTCCAGGGTGAACGCCAGCGCAGTCCCCGCGGCGAACAGGATCACCCCGGCCACGGCCAGCACACCGCCGCGACCCCACAGCGCCCGTGTGCCTTCCCATACGAGCATGCCGAGCGCGGCGTGGGTGAGGCCGAATGCGGCCAGCCGGGTGAATGACACGACATTGGAGCCCAGCCGGACAACGAAGTCGAAGCCCTCGACGGACGCCTGCATCGTCCCGGCAGCGCCGCCGCCCGCCTCGGCGAGGAAACCGATGAGGGCGAGTGCCAGCCCGGCCACGGCGACGAACGCGCCTGCGCCCACCAGCAGAGCCTGGCGGAGGTACCAGCCGGCGGCGGCGGCGCCCGCGCCGAGGAAGAGCGAGGTACCCGCGATGCCCGACGGTGCGTACAGCGCGGCCGGCCAGCCGCCTTCCCGCCACCGGTTGATGGTGCCGAGACCGTACGCCAGGGCGAGCAGGATCACGCCGATGCCCGCCGCCACCAGCAGCAGCGTGGTCGGATGACTGAGCGGATCGAGCCAGAGCGTCGGCACGAGCCCGGTCGGCCCGAAGCACTCCCCGTAGAGCAGGCCGAAGCCGGTGGCCGCCACACCGGCCCCGCCAACGAACGGCCAGGCCCGCCGGTACCGGCGCGCCCATCGCGGCCAGCCGGCCCGCAGGGCCAGCGCGACGGCGACGAGGAGCACCCCCTGCCCCGCGTCCCCGAACATCATGCCGAACATCAGCACGTAGGCCACCCAGGCAGGCCAGGTCGGGTCGATATCGGCGTACGGCACCGTCCCGTAGGTCTGGACCAGCGGAGTCAGCGAGCGCCGCAGCCCGGCATCTCGCAGCAGCGTCGGCGCTTCGATCCCGAGGGGACGCCGCCGCGGCACCACGGCACCGCCGACCTCGGCGACGCTGGCGGCCACACCAGGCAGCCGGTTAGCCGGGATCCAGCCGGCCAGTGCAGCAACACCGGACCGCCTAGCCGCCGCCGCCGCATACGCCTCCAGCTGCGCCTCGCCGGCCAGCAGGTCATATCGGCCCGCCTGCTCAAGCCGGTCGAGGTCAGGCCGGCCGGCGGACAGGGCCGGCGCCGACGAGACTTGCCCTGCATGCTGCAGCCGTGCCGCCGCCTCGCCGGGCGGGGTCTGCTCGCGGTCAGTGAGATCGATTTCCACCGCTGCGGCGTCAGCGACTCTCACCAGCACATCGCGCAGCGCGCCCTCCGGCGCGACCAGGGTGATACGCGTCATCCGGACCGGCGCGACCGCGTCAAGCCACCGCATCGTAAGCCTCCAGCGGCCCGCCGCCGCGAGCGGCGATCTCCAGCGCGGCGCGGACCCGCCAGGCGTCGGCCGCCATCACGGCCACGGCGCCGAGGACGGGCCCGCTGTCCAGGCCGGAGGTCCGCAGCAGCCGGAACCCGTCCCGCTCGACTCTGGCCCACCAGGCCGCCTCGGCCCGCCACAGGTCGCCCGGCGAGCTGATCCCGGCAAGGACCCACCGCGCCCGCGCCGGAAGCCTACGGCCCAGCTCATCAACCGTGACCGTCCCGGCCGCGGCGGCACCGAGCATGCCGGGCGCCCCGCCGGTGCCGGTCTCACGGGCCTCGCGGCCCGGCGCGAACCGCTGCCCGGCCAGCAGCAACGCCTCGGCGCCCGCAGCCCAGCTCCGCGCCGGGTCGCCAATCGCCGCGACCCGTGCCGCCCATCGCGAGCGCATCCCCAGCAGCACCGCCTCCGCGGTCTCCCCGCCGGGGTCGCCCCAGGCCGAGGCGGCTAGCACCGCCCGCAGCCCGGCGGGGCTGGCCGCCTGGCTCAGCCGCGGCCACGCTGTGGCCAGCGCGCCGAGCGCGAACTCGGCCTCGACCGGGCGGCCCGCCTTCGCCTCCAGCAGTTCCTCGACGTTCGCCAGCTCGAACCAGCCGGCGAGCGCGCGCAGCAACCGGACGCCGTCGCCCGGCAGCCAGCCGGCCAGCACCCGCAGGTCCCACAGGATCGCGCTGGCGATTCCGTGCTGCGCCGCGGACAGCGTCAGCCCAGGCAGCCTCTCCCGGCCATACGGCGTGGCCGCCAGCGCCCGCAGCGCCTCCCGCAGCGAGCCGCAGGCCGCCAGCTCCCTGGCCGCGCCAGCCCCGATACAGCGCCGGACCATCGCCTTGGCCCGGACGCTGCCAGCGACCCACCCGCCGCTCATGGCGGCCACCCAGGCAGTCCCGGCAGATCCGGCCAGCCGCCCGCGGCCGCGCTCGGCTCGGCCCCTAGCCCTCGGACAAGGCCGACGGCCCTGCTCGCCAGCGCCGGGATGCGCTGCCTGGCGCGTTCGCGTACTCGCAAGGCCTGCTTTTCGGCGCGAGCCACAGTGCCGACGGCCTCGGTCCGCGCCGCGGCCAGCACCTCCCGCGCGGCCCGCTCGCGCGCGGCGCGGGCACGCCGGTCCGCGCCGTCGGCCACCGCCGCAGCCTCGGCACGGGCCGCCGCCACAATCCGCTCGGCGTCCCGGCGGGCCTGCGCGACCACGCCCGTACACTCGGCGTGCACGCCGTCCAGGAGCGCAAGCACCGTGGTCAGCTCCGTTTCGAGCTCACGGGAACGATCCGCGGGCACCCCAGTACCCCCCGCCCCAGGCGCGCCAGCCGGGCGGAAGCGATCGAAGTAGTCGCGCAGCCCGGGCACCTTGGGCTCCTTTCCGGCCCTCATCCTGACCCACCGCGCGTGACAGGCAACAATGGCCGGGATACCCAGGAACGAACCACGCCCACCCGGGCCTGGGTGGACGCTGGCCGGGTGATCCGCTGCGGCTAAAACTGGCCTCTTGCGCGATGGCGATAACCAGCCTTATTTGTCTCAGCATCAGCCCGCGGCCTGACCCGGCTAGAGGCGAAAGTCCCCGCGGCGTGCGCCGGATGGCACTATCGGCCCGGCCACAGTTGACCTCAACCACCGCCGCGGGCCTGGTGGTCGCGACGAGTACCCCGGCCAGCGTGGCCCGGCTATCCGCGTCGTGGAGGTGGCCAGCCGGTACATCGCGTTCGCGTTCCCAGCTGGTCTCGCTGCGCCATCTCCACCATCAGCGCGCTCCACGTCCGCCGCCTGGGCCGCGACGCGGTGCTGCGGCTGAAGAGCCGCGGCCACGTGAGCTACTACCGCGCGGTGATGAAGTCGGACGCGGCCCGCAGCGACGAGGGCGCGGTGGGCAGCCACACCCACGAATCCTGGCTCAAGATCGGCCAGATGCAGTTCGACTACCTGGTCGCGCACGGCCTCAAGCCGGGCATGCGGATGCTCGAGATCGGCTGCGGGAACCTGCGGGCCGGCCGCCTGTTCATCGACCACCTGGACGCCGGACTTGGCAGCAGTGGGCCAGCTGGCTCTTCGCGCGTCAGGCGCACGGTCAAACCGGGAGGGCCACCCAACTCGGTCCCCAGCTCGCGCGTCTGCGCCTGCAGCGCATCCAGCGCAGCTGCCATCGCCGGCCGGTCTGCATCGGCGTTGACCGTGCGGTCGGCGCGCTGCTCCCGTCATGGTCGATGACGTGGTAAGCCCCGGATGCCTCGTGGCTCCGCGGTCGCGGAGTTCGGCCTGGACACTGTGCGACGGCGCGGCGCACGCGGTGATCACGAGGCAGCCACGGCTAGGGACCGAAGTCCTCGCACAGGTGACAGACGGCCCTAATGAACCCGACGGCGGGAGAGGAAAGGTGACTCTACCGAAGCGTGCAGTACCCCTGTCAGAGGTTGAGGAAGGGGGAGCGAAGATGACACGCAGCGATCTTCACGGTGACGCCCTAGCCCGTGAGCTTGGCGTTACCCACTACCAGTCCGCCCACGACAAAGCCGCCGCAGCCGATGAATCCCGGGCACCCGATCCCGCTGAGGGCCATGCGCCGGAGCGCGGCGTGCACGGGCATGCCCGCGGCGAGGGCAAGCAGCACCACGGCCGATGGCAGCACCGGGTCAGGGACGTCATGACGACGCCTGTGGTGACCGTTGACCGGCGCACCCGGTACAAGCGGATCGCCGCCCTGCTGGTGCAGCACCAGATCAGCGCCGTGCCGGTGCTGGTATTGGGCCGCCATGTCGCCGGGGTGGTGTCGGAGGCCGACCTGCTCAGCGCCCAGGAAAGGCGCCTGCGGGAGGCCCAGCTCGAGTCGGGCGGCCACTTCCACCGGCACGCCGGCGTCAAGAAGCACTGGGGCCTGACGGCGGGAGAGCTGATGACCTCGCCGGCCATCACGACCCACCCGGACGCGCCACTGGCGGCCGCCGCCAGGCTGATGAGCAGCCGGCACATCAAGCGGCTGCCGGTGGTCGAGACCGGCACGGCGTTCGGCGGCGGCGTCGGCGGCAAGCTGATCGGGATCGTGAGCCGCCGTGACCTGCTCAGCGTCTACCTCCGCCCAGACGAGGACATCGCCAGGGATGTCCGCGAGATGCTCGCCCAGCTCCCTCAGACGGACCTGGACGGCGTTACCGTAGAGGTACGGAACGGCATCGTGACCCTGACAGGCCTGCTCGGGTCCGCCGAGCAGCATGACCTGATCCGGGTGGCGGGCCGCCTGGCCTGGGACATTGACGGCGTTGTGGACGTGGTGAACAATCTCGGCATCACCCAGCCAGTAACCTCATCTACCCCGCGGCACGGCGACGTGCTGCTCAAGCCTGAGGAGTTCCTGGCCATGCTGACCAAGCCCGAGGAACTTGTCGGCATGCTGAGCAAGCCCGGGGAGTTCGTCGCCAGCGCCTACGACTTCGCCGAACACCTGCTCACCTCCCAGCGGAAGTTCGCCGAGGGCATGGTCGAGCCGACCAAACCGCTGGCCGGCGACACGGAAGGCGCGGTGGCTGATAAGGACGACGCCAAATAAGGACCCGAATGGGCGGCGGAAGGAGGCTCACCGCCGGGAGACGCTCGCGGTCGCCGGGCCGGTCCGTCGCTGTCAGCCCTCGTCTTCGGGCCATAGCTGGACGCTGCGCCGCCGCGTCCAGGATTAGCTGCGGCGATTCGGCCCGCGTTCTGATCCGCGCCATCGCGCTGGACTGCGGATACAGCTCGGCCAGCCTGTCCGAGCGGATCTACTCCGGTCCGGAACGGGCGGGAGTGCTCATCTACACGGCCGTCCCGACGCCGAGGGCACCCTCGGCGGGCTCGTCTCGCTCGCCGAGCACGAGCCGCTGACGCGGATCATGCGAAGGGCCCTGCACGACGCGCGCCGGTACTCCTCAGATCCGCACTGCGCCGAACGGCTGCCGCAGGCGCCCGCCGACTTGTTGCACGGCGCGGCCTGCCACGCCTGCTTGTTCGTCTCGGAAACCACCTGCGAGCGCGGCAACCGGTTCCTCGACCGGCGTTTCGTCGTCCCGATCGACGACCAGGTCCCCTGCCTCCTACCGGACATCGATTAGCCCGCCACGACCTG
>Ga0074046_10002925_pt1 | contig 14530 bp, 12 predicted proteins | sample BogForMeECP23OM3_FD_94441 | JGI IMG/M metagenome (GOLD analysis project Ga0074046, IMG submission 94441) | Bog forest soil microbial communities from Calvert Island, British Columbia, Canada - Bog Forest MetaG ECP23OM3 | ecosystem: Environmental > Terrestrial > Soil > Wetlands ...
GCCTTCCCTCTACCGCTATTCCCAGATGTTCAAGGTTCCGGGAACCGAGGGGCAAGCCGAGCGCAGTGGCTTCATCGGACTCGGCCGGCTCGAAGACTATTCCGCCGGCGTCGTATTCCGCCATGAGCAGACACTAGCCAAGCCCAAAGCAGACCGCCTCGACCTGCTCCGCGCGAATCGGGCCCACTTCGGCCAGATCTTCATGCTCTACAGCGGAGCCGGCAAGGTCGATTCCCTGCTCGATTCGGCGGCCGCTCGAAAGGCAGACATCGAGGTCACCGACGAGTACGACGTCGTGCACCGCGTCTGGAAGATTTCCGACGCCTCGGTCATTGCCTCCGTCCAGCAGCAGATGCGGGATCGCAAGCTGATCATCGCTGACGGCCATCATCGCTATGAAACTGCCCTCGCTTATCGCAAGGAACGCTTATCCGCCGCCGATACCGGGACAGGCGTGCCTGCTCCCTACGACTCCGTGATGATGACCTTCGTCGACATGGAGCAGCCTGATAAAAATCAACCTGAGAAAAATCAGCCTGAGAAAAATCGGCCTGAGAAAAATCGCCCGGGCCTGGTGATTCTCCCGACACACCGGCTCGTGTTCGGCCTGCCGTCTTTTTCCGCCGCGCATTTTCAGGCGGAGGCGCGAAAGTTCTTCAATCTGGAGGAAGTCGACGCCGGCATCGATGCCACCCGCGCCACCGCCATTCTGCGGCAGGCAGGGCACGCCGGAACCGCGCTGCTCGCGGTCACCGCCGAGCGCGCGTTCCTGCTGCACACACCCAAGGCCATCGGCACGAGCTTATTCGGCAAGCTTTCCCTGCGCCAGCAAGCGCTCGACGTCGTGCAATTGCACAAGTGCCTGCTGGAAGGCGTTCTGAAGATTTCGGAGGAATCCATTCGCAATCAGGACAACGTTTCCTATTGTCGCGAGGCCGCGGAAGCGCTGTCACAGGTGCAAACTGGCAAGGTCCAGGCCGCATTCCTGATGAATCCGGTGCGCATCGAGCAGGTTCGCAAAATCGCTTTTGCCGGCGAGGTGCTGCCCCAGAAGTCCACCGATTTCTATCCCAAGTTGCTAAGCGGCCTAACGATTTATGCGCTGGAGTAAAGTACCCAGTACCCAGCACTCAGTACCCGGTTCTCGTCGGGAAACCGGGCGCTGGGTACTGAGTACTGGGTACTGGGTACTGCTGGTCATAACCTTTCTGTCCGCAGCCCCCGCGGCCGACGAAAGGCATATCTCGGTCTACTCTCCGGTCGCGATTTATACGCTTCCCGTCATGGAACATGCGGGCCACGAGTATGTCGGCCTGCTCGAACTCCTGGAACCGCTCGGCCGCGTAAGCACCCGGACGAATGGCCGATCTTGGACTCTCCGCTATAACGCGCTCGACGCCGAGTTCGTTGCGGGAAAGACGCGGGCAAAAATTCATGGCCGCAATTTCGATTTTGCCGCGCCGTTCCTGATTGAAAACTCGCGCGGACTGGTTCCCCTGAGTTCGCTGAGCGAGTTGCTGCCGCGCTTTCTGGGAACGCCCGTTAATTTTCACGAAAGCGCGCGCCGGTTGTTCGTGGGCGAGGTCGGCATCCAAATCAGCTTCCAACTCGACGTCAGCAATCCTCCCCGCCTGGCGCTGAATTTTAGCGCGCCCGTGAACCCCGCCATCTCCACCGAGCCGGGCAAGCTGCGCATGGTCTTCAAACGGGACCCGGTAGTGTCTCCCGGAAGCCAGTCGGTTTCTTTTGACAACAAGGTCATCACCCAGGCCAGTTATTCCGAGTCCGACGGCGATGCCGAATTGGACGTAGCTGCCACCCAACCGCTGATGGCAAGCTTCACTAACAATCGGAAAACCATAGTCGTCTCGGCTGTCCCGCCCGCAACGCCGGCGACTGGAACGCCAGCGGCCACGAACCCCGCACAGTCCTCACCATCGACCGCCAACATCGCCGCGCGGCGCGTTCTGGCCATGGTTGACCCGGCACACGGCGGCACCGAACGCGGCGCAGCCTTGACCGAAACGCTCGCCGAGAAAGACGTCACCCTCGGATTGGCGCGGCTCTTGCGCCATGAACTGGAGATTCGTGGTTTTGGGGTTATGTTGCTGCGCGACGGGGACAGCACTTCGACGTTGGATCAGCGTGCCGCGGCCTGCAACGTTGCCCACGCTGCTATCTACATCAGCCTGCATGCAACTTCCCAGGGCAGCGGCGTGCGCGTCTACACCGCGCTGCTGCCGGTGGAAGGATCGAGCAAAGGAGCATTTCATGCCTGGAATGCGGCGCAAGCGCCAGCCTTGCCCATCAGCCGGATAGTGTCCGCAGCCATCGTTGCCGAACTGCAGAAAAGCGATTTTCCCGCTCGAGCATCGAGCGCGTCTCTGCAGCCTCTCAACAACGTCTCCATGCCCGCGGTCGCCGTGGAACTGGCGCCCGGAGCGGATGGCATCGCTGACCTGACCAATGCCAACTATCAGCAACGAGCCGCTTCCGCGATAGCAGACGCGGTAGTTTCTGTCCGCGACCGCCTGGGAGTCCAACCATGATGAACAAATCGGGTCAGCGGATCATCGGGCCATCGGGTAGTCGAAGGTCAAAGGCCTTTGACTTTAGATCACCCGATGGCCCGATCACCCGATCGCCCGATCAGGGGGTCTACTCATGATCCCCCGCCATCTCCTGATCGCCGTCGCCGCGCTCCTGGTGCTGGTGGTGTCAATGGGTATCTACGCTCGCCACATGCGGCGACGGGCGGGGGAATTTCAGTATGCGGTTGACTCCCCCGTCGCTCCTCCCGCCTCCGGTCCGACGGAAACGGTGACTCTATATGTCGCCGATGACAACGCCGCCATGCTCCACGCGCAATCGGCGCAGATTCCTCTTCCCGGAGGACGCCAGCAGCGAGCCGAGGAATTGTTGCACGCGCTACTCCGCATCTACCAGCAACCGGGCGCAACGCATCCGCTCGCTCCGGCTGCGGACATCCGCAGCATCTTCCTGGTCGATCCCGGAGCGGCCGTCATCGATCTGAATGCCGCCTTTGCCGACCAGCACCGCTCCGGCATTCTCAGCGAGCAGCTCACCGTGAATTCGCTGGTGGAAACGCTGGCCGTGAATGTTCCCGGCATCCATCGGGTCAACATCCTGGTCGAAGGTAAGACGAGGGAAACGCTCGCAGGACACGCCGACCTGACTGAGTGGTTCGATGTAACCACGGTTGAGCAGGCAGGCAGCCAATAGAGTGTGTTTCACAATGGTGCCTTGAAAGGGCCCGGCTTCAGCCGCGCCGTTCCGCTGGACCTGAAGAATCGTTGATGAGACCAGTTCTAGTAAGCTGCGCGAATCTTTGACTTGTCGATACCTGCTGGCTCTGGTACTTTGAACGGTTCCAAGAGCTGAGGTCCGTTGCTGGAACGATCATTATTCCTTGCAGCTCGTAAGATCTGCGCCGTTCTAACTTACAACCGGAACCGTTCTCTCCCGGTTCAATCACTCTGCTTCATGGAGAATCTGAAAATGCGCCATTCCATGTGTGCAGTCGTCTTCCTGATCTGTAACCTGGCAGTCTTCGCCCAGGACGCGCCGAAAGCCGAGATTTTTGCCGGGTTCTCGTATGCAAACTATGAGCTGATCCCAGGTACCTCAAGCTTCTCGAATCCGGAGGAGACTATTTCTGGCAGTCCCAGTGCCCGACTGGGTCTGTTCGGATGGGATGCATCGGTGGCGGTAAACATGAACCGCTGGTTCAGCTTCGCGACCGATTTCAGCGGCTACTATAGCGGCTCATCGACCTCGACGACCACGAAGGAAACGATCTGTCTCCCGAGTTGCACAACCACTACAATCGTGAACACAGCTGCGCGTCCCAAGATCCACAACTTTCTTTTTGGACCGCAGTTTTCCTATCCTGCCGGCAAGATCAGGCCATTCGCACACTTTCTTCTGGGCGGACTACATTCGGAAATAACGCGATCGGAGAGCATAACCGGTGGCACCGGCTTCATCGTCGGAATCCCTGTCAGCGTTGGGTCGGGCATTGAGTTTGCCATGGCTCTTGGCGGTGGAGTGGACTACTCCATCAAGCACAATTTGGCCTGGCGGCTTGAGTCCGACTACCTCACCAACCAGGGCACGGGTCAAGACCATGTGCGCGTCTCCACCGGGTTGGTCTGGCGGCTGGGGAAGTAACGGCGCGGGTGCCTAACAGCATCTATCCGGAATCCAGTTTGTGCCTTATTCTGAGCGGACTGCGACGCGACGCAATGGAGGGCAACTATGACGGACTCTCGATTAGCCGAACGCGATCAAGCCGAGATTGAATGCAGTGCGTCCGAGGCCTCGAAGGTGGTTCTGAAGCCCCTCGATCGAGCTCAGATTGACCGCTACTTGAATCCTCCCGCGGATACACCTTACGGGCTCGAGTATGCATTTCACTTAGTGGGCGACGTTCGGGGCAAGACCGTACTCGACCTCGGCTGTGGCACCGGGGAAAACATTGTCCCATTGCTGGAGCGCGGCGCTCGCGTCATTGCCATGGACATCTCTCCCGACCTGATTGCCATAGCTCAGAAGCGTTTGGAAGACGCGAATCTCGAAGCCTCCGTCATGGTCGGTTCCGCCTACGAAACCGGGTTGCCGGATGAGTCGGTTGACACCATTTTCTGTATGGCCCTCATCCACCATCTCGACATAAAACTTGTGCGCGACGAAATGTCCAGGGTTCTCCGTAAAGACGGAGCCATTATTCTCCGGGAACCTGTTCGATTTTCCAGGGGGTATGCCTGGCTGCGCAGTTTGCTGCCCGCATCGGGAGACATTTCCGAGTACGAGCACCCCCTGACCCGGGAAGAATTAGCCACCATGATCCAGCCGTTCAAGGTCCAGGGGACGCGCTATTTCCGGTTGCCCTTCGTTCCGCTAATGCCCCGCATACTGCCTTCGAACAGTGCCGTCCCCTGGAGATCGAGCAACTGGCTGCTCCAGCATTGGCCGGCGCTTGAGCGCTATGCCACCGGGGTAGTCACGAAGCTGCAAAAAGCAGCTTAGAGTCGGAAAGCGCCTTTTCGACGGCGTTACCAGAGACCTGGCACTAAAAATAGCGCCAACAAACCAGCAGCGGCGAGATGGCCGAATCCCCTTCCTCTGGCGCGAGGAATTAGCTTCTGAACGGCCCCTCCGCGTTCCTTCCATTTATTGCCTGCATGGAAGGCTCTCCAGCTGTTGAAGAAGATGATGATGAGCACACTTACGAGCGCGGATACAAGCATGGAGTGGTTCAGCTCCGCGACGGTGTGCGGATCCCCGTGCTGCCTGCGTTGGGCGATAAAGAGGGCCGTGTCGGAGTTGGTGGTCACAGCCAATATCACGACCAACGAAACCATAAACGATATCGCGAATGTCGTGGCGAATGATCCCCAGAACGAATGGACGACGGAATCGCCGAGAAGGCGGTGTCCCGCCGGGCAGTACTTGCCCCCGATGGTGGTCTTTGGCTTCTCGACCTCTTGATTGCACTTTTTGCAGACGTACATCTGATTTAGTGTCCGATGTGCAATGTAGCACTCCGGCTGCCCGGAACAAAAGACAATGAATGTGGCATCCCACGTCTCGAAAACCGCGAGACGTGGGGCGTCCCTCTTCATCGAGCGGTAAACTCTAGTGCTGCCCGCTCAGTTTCTTCTTTACCTCGACCAGCAGCTGAGGAGGCAGCGCGGTGTAGCCCTCCTGGTCGGCAAGTCTCTGGCCGTCGGAATAAATCCAATTCAGCAAGTTACTCTGCGCCGCCGCACGGGCAGCGTCCGACACCTGCGAACGAAAATAAATCCAGGTAAAGCTCGCGATCGGGAAGGAATCCTCTCCTCGCGCGTTGACCAGGGAAGCGGAGAAACTATGCCAGCGGGGCGTTTCTACCTGCTCGCAGGCGTCGGCAATTCCCTGCGATGAGGCCTTCACGTACTTACCCGCTGCGTTCAGCACGGCCGCTTGCTGAATGCTGTCCTTCACCGCGTACTGATACTCCACGTACCCAATCGAATCCGGCGTGTTCTTCACTTTCTCGGCCATGTCTGAACTGCGTTCGGCCGACTCGCCCACGGGCCACTTGGGCGAAGGGCCTACCCCGATCTGAGCCCGAAATCTCTCGCTCGTCTTCGAAAGAAAATCGGTAAAGACATAATTCGACCCCTTGCCGGCGGGGCGGTACATAACGTGGATCGCCGTGTTCGGCAACTCGACATCCGGATTCAGTTTCGCAATCTGGGGTGCATTCCACGTCTTCACCGTGCCCAGAAAAATTCCAGCTAACACTTCCCCCGATAGTCGCAACTCCTGGTGGACGCCCGGAAGGTTATAAACCGGCACGATGCCGATCAGCGCCACTGGCAGTTCGGTTAGGCCATCCTCTCTCTGTTGCTTCTCCGAGAGCGGCGCTTCGCCGGCGCCAAAGTCGCCCGCGCCATGGGCGATTTCCTTGATCCCCTCCTCCGTCCCGATGGGGAGGTAGCGCATCTGGATCCTGGGATTGTGCTTTCCGAACTCCTGGGCCCAGCGGTTGTAAAGCGGCGCCGGTACGGTCGAGCCCGACCCTACAAGTACCAGGGCCTGCTGGGCGCGAGCCTGCGAAATCTGTACGCCGGGAATAAGAAGGACAAGCCACAACAAGTTCGCCGCGAACGACGGGCGTCGAGTGCGTCCTGCGAAAAAATTAGATCCTGCAAGGTTTTCAACCTTCACAGAGTAGCCTCCATTGCTGTTATCAGTAACAATCAAAATTTGAAGTCCAGACCGGCAGAGATGCCCATAAGGTTGCCCCCGGTCCAGCAGTGCGGATTCGATGGAGCAAAACCGCCGGTAGCATCCGACGCATCATGACAATCCGTGGTGACCGATCGCCCACCCGCACCGAGGTCGTAGTGAGCCGCCGGTCCGTTCGCCGTGTAAGCCCAATCGAAGTAGGCGGTCAGATTCTTGTTCAGCTGATTCTTGAGCGCGAAGGTGAACAGGTTGGCGCGATTGTCGGCGTGCGCTCCCGCGGTGGCGTCCGTTGCCGGATCGCCGCCCGGAGGCACAACCGTTGAATCGTTGTGTTGTCCCGGATCGCCGGGTGTACGGAACGCGTGGGCCCAGCCCAAGTGCGCGCTGTAGTGATGTCCCAGCGGCTGGCTGGCCACCAGCCAGGAGCCGAGCCGCTGCCGCTCGTTCTGGAATTCGAGATCGGCGGGAACGTAGCGGTGCAGCGTCTCAAAGATGCCGCCAATGCTGGTCTTGCTCGCGAACGTATACATCGCGCCGACCTTGCCCGCGTCTTCGCTGGCGATGTCCTGCGCTGCCAGCAGCTGCGAGTAGGCATTGCCGGAACCGTAAATCGCCGTGATGTCGCTGGAGCGGTTTACGTTCTCGTGCCGCTCGTAGCCTCCGGTCATGTAGAACCCGCCCTTGGTGTAGGAGAGGCTCGCGCTGGCCGCCGTGCCAAACGATCCATCGCTGCAGGTGATGGGCGTGATGCCGCCGCTGCCGGGGATGTTTCCTCCCGTGCAGTCTGATTCTCCCGCGGCGATGTTGTCGTTATTGTCGGCCCGGTTCTGTCCCGGCGAGACTAGAAGGTCGATCACAAAGCCGCGCCATTTCGGCGATTGATACCAGATTGAATGGTCGAGCCGGGTGCCGAACTCCACGCGGTTGTCTCCGCCAGTGTTGGCCATGACCACCTGATAGTCGCCGATCATGGCGAAGAACGGATTGAACTTTGCGGTTGCGTTCTTGTACGGTGCGTCGGTCTTGCCCAGCATCAGCGAACCCCACCGCGGCGACGAAATTCCGACGAAACTATTGCGCGACGTCAGGCCGCCCTTAACCACGTTGCTTTCATTGCTGTTAGTTTCCGCCGTGCCCGAAGTGGCGGCTATATCGAGCTGCGTTTCGAGCTGGTAAATGAAATTGAAAGTCAGGTTTCCCAGGGACTGGAACCCGCGCACCCCGATGTACGAAAGATTGGTGGAGAGAGCCGGCATCCATCCCATGTTTCCGACCGGATGGTTGCCGTCCGGCCCAATTTCATTGGCGATGCCCTTGGTCGTCGCATCCACCGAGACATCGAAATTGCCATACGTGGTTAACTCGCCGCCGGGGATGTAGAAGGTTGTTCCCGGCCCTGGTTTCCGCTCGAACAAACCGTGCTGGTTGCTGGCCGGAGCACGGCTGGACTCCACCGCGTAAGCAGCGCCAGAGACCGGCGCTTCAGTTTTCCATGCGGCCATTTTCAGAGCTGCCGCTTGCAGGACGGTGGGTTGCGAAGCCGTAGCCGATTGCTGGTCGACCTTCTGCTGCAGAAGCTGTATCTGCTGTGCCAGCGCAGCCGCCTGCTGTTGCAGTGCTCGAAGTTCGGTTTTTACATCTGAATTGTTATTGTCCTGGCCGTGGCAGTCACCCGCGGCCCAAGTCATGCCCAGCACTACAAGGGGGATGAAGAAACACGTTCTCATGAATCCTTCGCAAGCGCATAAATTTAGGACAGCGTTCTCTTTGACCCTAGCATCCGCTGGTAGGAACTGGACCGTTTTGGTGATCGCAGCCATTACTGCGGTAACGAATAGCGCTTTCGCGGTAGTTGCAGTGTGCGGGCCAGCCAATTCTCGATGAGTGAAATCGCCTGTGGCTGTTGAAAAAACCCTACCCGCGAAATTCGCAAAAATAAAATCGCGTCAGGAGGCCCCACAATCGATCTTCTCGGGTCGGGTAGACATTTTCTATCCCCCCAATTTTGCTTGTTTGAGACGAAAAGGGAGTTTTTCAACACCCACGCCTGCTAACAACAGTTATCCTCCCTGCGCCCCGCCATCTCTTTGACAGCACAGAGCAAACGGCGCAGGATGCCATTGCGTCGTTTTGTTTTCGAGTTTTCCTAATCTGCCTCGGATGATGTCCGGGCCGGCCCTGAGCACGCTCATGGGCCTTGACAACGGCACCCTTCGGGCGCACCATCTGTGCTTGCGAGGGTGGGGAACCTCTTCCCAGGCGATCCATTTTTGACCTTCCAACGACCGCAGAGATTGCAGGGGAACAAGGAACAACACAGTCGCTCCGAGTAGTGCAGGCTTGCTTGCCTGATTCCGGGTGAAGACAACCAGATCACTTCGTGGAATCCGGCGATGACCGCCAGAGCCGGCGCGCCGGTTGCGCCGCAAGCGCAGTTCGTTCGAGGGCCGATCTGGCGTCCGCGAACCGCTAATTTCGGGGGGGGTTTAGCGAGGGGAAATTCAATAGCGAGGTCAACGACAACGTCAACGGCGGCGGGCGGGGGCGCCGGCAAGCAACTCCCAGGTTTTTCTCCGGATCGCTCACGAAAGAATTCTGCTGTCCAAGAAGCACCATTTAGCTAAAGAGGATTTATGCACGATCAACGGATCTGTCGTTTCCTGATTTCGGCAGCGCTGATGCTCACACCCGGCGCCTTTGCTTCAACCTTATACGTGGGCACATGCCACACGCCCAGCTACAGTACCATCTCTGCGGCGGTTGCCGCGGCTCCGGCCGGCTCGACAGTGGACGTATGTCCGGGAACTTATCCGGAACAGGTCTTCATTACTGAGCAACTCACCCTCCAGGGCATTACGAGCTCGGGCGGTGATCGGGCGCGGATCGTCGTGCCCAGCAATCCTTTCGGCGGCGCGACCAATTGGCAGTTCGTCACCGATCCGATTACCAGCATACAAGTGGCCGCTCAGGTATATGTAAACAGCCCCGCCACCACACCGGTCAAAATCACCAATCTCACGATCGATGGTACCGGAGAGGCAGGCGCTACTGCATGCAACAACACGGGGTGGTGGTACACGACGGGAATATATTCCTGGAGTTCAGTCACGATCAACGAGGTGAACACCATCGGCCAAGGGCAGACTAGCTGCGGCATCGGAATTTGGGCGGAACAGGGGAATCCCGCCGTCCCTCCTTCTGTCAACATCGAGCACAGCTCAGTGCTGAACCCTTCAGTGTTGGGAATTTATCTGACCGGGCCCTCGTCTGGACCCCCCATGTCCGTCTCGGTCACCAGCAATGCAGTTGAAACGGATGCGCCGCACCCGTTGAGCGGATCTGTCGCCCTGTACGTTGCGGGTTCCACGGGGAAAATTTCGTCGAATACTTTGCTGACCGCAGAGGTTGGTATCTGGGATAACCTCGCCAACAGCTCCTCCCTGACGATTTCCAGCAACACGGTCGTCTCGACGGTCCCCGCTGGTAGCGGCACCTCAGGTATATTATCCAACGACGGGCCTTACGCCGGTACCGACACCTACTCAGACAACAAATTTGTGAGCTTCGATGATGGAGTTCGTTTTCTGAATTATTTTTTCCCTGCCAGTATAACGCTGACGAACAACTCATTCGTAAATAGCCAGACCGCGATATATCTCGGCTGCAACAACGTAACGCTGAGCGGCAATACGATCAACAACGCTAGGCTCGGATTCGACCAAGTCCCGAGTGGCTTTTCAACAACAGGGAAGGCCTCTTTTTACAACGTGGACCAATTCGTCGGCACTGCATGCCCGTAAAAAAGGGCGCAGGCCTTTGGCTGCTCACGCAAGAAATCTGCCGTCCCAAGAAGCATCATTTAGCTAAAGGAGGCCTGCAGGGACCACCTCAACTTATATTTATTTCGACGTGTTCACGGAGCGGACCGCTTGCGCCACAGGCGCTTTTCATTTGAGGGCTGATCCGGCGTCCGCGAACCGCTAGATTAAGAAGATGCTGAGTGTTTTGGCGGTCAGCTATTGACCGATGGCACTTCTGCGCCGGAGCGCTGGTAGGAAGCTGACGTGGCCAGCGCCAGCTGCGAATGACTGTTGTAACATCGCATCAATTACGCTCATTGACCGGGTTCTGAGCGCTATTGCTCTCGTCAACAAACCGATAAACTGACTGCGTATGTGACTATGGGACCTGCTTCAGGGCCTTGAAGCTTGACCCCAAGTTCTTCGGAGGTTGAAAATGACGCACCGAACCTTTTCTCAAGTCACTGCAGTGCTCTTCTTTCTGGTGGCTCTCCTTCATGCCGTCCGCCTCCTTCGTGGGTGGCAGGTCACCATTGACGGCGCAGTCATGCCAATTTGGATCAGCTGGATAGGGCTCGCCATCGCGGCGTACTTGGCCTATCAAGGTTTTCTATTGAGCAAGACGCCGACGAAATAGATTCCGTTCATCGGACTGGGGATTCAACTGGCGTAATATCGCGATTACGCTCAAAACCCCGTTCGCCGGGTCAATGAGTGTAAACGCCTGTGGCATTCTCTCTGAGGCAGCCGGCTTGAACGATTTACTGCTTTACCAGTTCGACCCGGCGGTTGAGCGTGCGCCCGTCCTCCGAGTCATTCGATGCCAGCGGCGCGTAAGGGCCGTCGCCATAAGCTAGCAGCCTTCCCGCATCCACGCCGTACTGAGAGGTGAGCACCTGCACAACGGCGGCCGCGCGCCGCCTGGAAAGTTCGACATTCGCGGCCAGCACCCCGACATTGTCGGTATGGCCCACGACATAGAGCTTCAATTTGGCATCCTGCTTCAGCAGTTTGACGATCTCCTGCAGTGCGGCACCGGACTCCGGCTTCACCTCAGCCTTCCCCGTATCGAACAGAATGCCATTGACCACGATATGACCGCTGGCGGCCAGGCCGCTCGAAAGCACGGCCGCCGTCGCAACCACATCCTGCGTCAACTTCGTTTCGATCAGAATGGACTGCGTGTATTGGCCCGCCCCGCCTATGCTCTCCCCGATCCATGTCTTGCCAAGATGCGCGGTAAGATCGCCATAACCCCCGGCGTCGTAATCCAAAATATAACCCGCATTCTGCAGCGCTGTGCGGAGATTGCGAATCACCTGGGCCTTGCTCGCGCCTTGGGGCGCCGAGTAGGAGATCTCGTGAAATTCACCTTCGAGCCTCTTAGGCGGTTTCCCGTCGCCCATCTCGAAGTCGTGGCTGTCGTCGGCTTTATCGGTGCAGGACTTGATGAAGGTGCCGGGGTAACGGCCAACCAGCGTCGAGTCCTTGCAACCTGTGGCGTCCTTGGTCTGCGCCTGCGCCGGGCAGACCCAGAACGACAGCGCCACCACACATAAAACCAACCGTAGAATTGTTTTCAAGCTTCCTCCATTGCAATCTCTTTGAAAACCGGATTCCGTTTGTGGCCGAGTGTGGCAGTCTACTCCAAAACCTGCACTTCCGCGAACGATTTTCCTGTGCCGTGATCCAGCAAAGCGGAAACTATGCGGTTGTTGTCGAAACATCCCGATTACACTCATTGACCTCTGTCCTAGGCTGGGTGCCGGGTGCCTCACACATCCGCGTTTCTTGCGAATGCGTGGGTGTGCGCACCACCGCGCTGCTCAGGGCCAAATTGTTTCCACCACAACCATCCGTGATCGAAATCCCTTGACTTAAGACCCCTTGCGCGCAACGATTGACTATCTGATTGGGGCAGCTTCAAGGTCCGTCAACTAAGACGGCCCTCGAAACTGCCCCAAACCCATTTTCAGCGCTCTTTTATAACTAAGTCCTTATTCCGGAATACTTTGATATAAGTCCTTTTGATTCAAAGACCGAGTCCAAAAATTCCCGCTAACCCCATGATTCTAGGAGGCAGGGGGGGAGGGGGGTACCGGTACCAACTGGTAAACACCTCCGCATTTTCATACATTTCCTGGAGCTAAAAATGTCCCTATATCCGAAAACTGTTAAGCGATGTCAGCACATTAAGGTCAACGGCACGCAATGCGGTTCCCCCGCCCTGCGTGACAGCAAGCATTGCTACTACCACATTCGCTACCATTGGCCGGAGTTGGAGGCCCTGCCAGACAACAACGAATGGCGCAAACCATTGCCGACGCTTGAGGATGCAAACTCCATACAAGTGTCGCTGGCCAACGTCATGGAACGTCTGGTCATGCAGGAAATCGATCACAAGACGGCAGCGCTGTTGCTGTATGCGTTGCAGACCGCGTCCATGAATCTGAAACGAACCTCGCTCGAACCGGAACTGCCGACCCAGGTAGTGATTGATCGCGAGTCGGTGGCCAACCGTCCGCTTGGCGCCTCGGCCTGGTCAAGGGTCGAGGGACGTGAGTACGACGATCTGACCGAAGAAAACGATCTGAGCGAAGAAAGCGATCACCAGCAACCGTCCGACTCGGAGAGCTTGCAGTGAAAGCGCTGTGCACCGCGAATAGTGTGACTGAGAGCTGATAGCTGAGACCTGAGAGCTGATCCGGACGCCGGCTGTTAGAATTCTGCCTAATGATCTTTCGCAGCGATAACCGGACTCCGGAGCAGATTCGTCCCGTCAACATTATTCCCGACTTCATCTCGACTGCGGAAGGATCGGCGTTGATTGAGATGGGCAACACCCGCGTCATCTGCACCGCATCGGTGGAAGAATCGGTGCCGCTGTTCTTGCGCAATTCGGGCAAGGGATGGATATCCGGTGAATACGGCATGCTGCCGCGCTCGACTCTGACGCGTACCGCACGCGAATCGGCCAAGGGAAAGCAAAGTGGTCGCACCCAGGAAATTCAGCGCCTCATCGGACGCTCGCTGCGCGCGGTGGCCGATTTGAAGCGCTTGGGTGAGCGCACCATCTGGATCGATTGCGACGTCATCCAGGCAGACGGAGGGACCCGAACCGCTTCCATCACCGGAGCATTCGTCGCGCTCGGCCTGGCTCTGCAGCGGCTGATCGATGCGGGAACACTGAGTTCGGCACCAATCAAGGATTTTGTGGCCGCCATCAGCGTTGGCATCGTGGACGGTGAAATTCTTCTCGATCTGAACTACGAAGAAGACTCGCGCGCCGACGTCGACATGAACTTCGTCATGACCGCAGGCAACAAGATTGTTGAACTGCAGGCCACCGCCGAGCACCAGGTATTCGACGATGCTCAACTGGCAAAAATGATGGCGATGGCAAGGCAGGGTATTCAGTCGCTGATCGCCAAGCAGCAGACCCTGCTGGGAACGCTGGCGCTGCGGCAGTAAATTTGGAGTTCTATCTTGAATTGTCATCCTGACCCTGAGCGGAGCCGAAGGGGAAGGACCTGCTGTTCGCCGCCAGGAGCAGGTCCTTCCCCTTCGGCTCCGCTCAGGGTCAAGACGACAAAGGCCGATGACAAAGTCTGGTGAATGTTTACGCTCTTGGCAGTGTCTGTGGTTTAGAATTATCTGTTGCTAACGCACTCATAGGAGGCTTTATGAAACTTACCCCCGGCAAACTCGCCGGAATGAAGGCTGTATCGAATCAACATGGCGTCATCGCGGCCGCTGCCATGGATCAGCGCGGCTCACTGCAGAAGTCTCTCGCCAAGGAAAAAGGCTCAGCGGTTTCTGACGCGATGATGGAGGAATTCAAGATTCTGGTGAGCGAGGTCCTGACGCCGCATGCCAGCGCCATCCTGCTCGATCCCGAGTGGGGGTTGCCAGCTTCGAAGCGGCGCGCCAAGAATGCTGGCCTGCTGCTGGCTTATGAAAAGACCGGCTACGAC